>Ga0111539_10001354_pt1 | contig 32628 bp, 20 predicted proteins | sample RhiMethybrSRZTD1_FD_79667 | JGI IMG/M metagenome (GOLD analysis project Ga0111539, IMG submission 79667) | Populus rhizosphere microbial communities from Tennessee, USA - Rhizosphere MetaG P. TD hybrid SRZTD1 (version 2) (version 2) | ecosystem: Host-associated > Plants > Roots > Rhizosphere >...
TCGCCTCCGGCTCCTCGAACTTCGGGCCGGGGGCGGACTGGGTGGGCTGGAACCGCACCGTGCTCGAGCGGCTGAAGAGCGAGATCGACTACATCTCGCTCCACACCTACATCGGCAACCGCGAGGGCAACCTCGAGAAGTTCCTGGCCGTCTCGCGCGACCTCGATGACCGCATCGAGGTGGTGAAGGGCCAGATCCAGGCCACGCGCGTCGGCAACGCCAAGGCCCGCCCCATCTACATCGCCTTCGACGAGTGGAACTCCTGGTACCGCACGATCACTCCCGGCATGACGGAAGCGGAGATCGGGGCCACGGGCCTGGAGGAGAAGTACGACTTCGCGGACGCCCTGTCCATGGGCATGTTCCTCAACTCCTTCATCCGCCACGCCGACGTGGTGAAGATGGCGAACCTGGCCCAGCTCGTGAACGTCATCGCTCCCATCTTCACCAACAAGCAGGGCCTGTACCTGCAGACGACCTACTTCCCCATCGCCGAATACGCGAAGCAGCGCGGCCTGACGTCCCTCGACGTGCTGGTGGAGTCTCCGAAATACAAGCCCGACGCCGGGCGGGAGCTCGGCTACCTCGACGTGTCCGCGACCTACGATCCCAAGTCGAAGCAGGTCTACGTGAACGTGCTGAACCGGAGCGACAAGACGGATATCACGGCGCGCGTGGAGAACGTCGCGGGGGCGCCCGCGGGGCCCGTCAGCGTGTGGGAGCTGAACAACCCCGACCTCAAGGCCACGCATACGTTCGGCAACGACAAGGTGGTGCGTCCGGTGACACGCAGCGCTTCGGTCAAGGCGAGTGGGAACGGCTTCGAGTACACGTTCCCGAAGCATTCGCTGACGATCCTGAAGTGGTAGCCGTGCGGCCATGAACGGCGAGCAGAAGGCGACGTCGCCGTGGGTCTACGTGGGCATCGGCTGCGGGGTGCTCCTGGTCCTCGGCGTCGTGGCCCTCGCCGCCATCGGGTACGGGGCCTTCCGCTTCGGAAAGCAGGTCGAGAAGGACATCAAGGATCCCGCGACGCGCACGGCCAAGGTGAAGGCCGTGCTCGGCGCGGACACCCTGCCCGACGGCTACCACCCGATGGTCGGCCTGTCCATCCCGCTTCTGATGGACATGGCCATGCTCTCCGATCGCGAGCCCGGGTCCGACGGACAGGTGCACGGGCCCGTCCAGCGGGGGTTCATCTACGTCCGCGTCTTGACCGCGGGCTCCAATGAGAAGGAGCTGCGCGACTACTTCGAGGGCAAGACGAACGACGACTCCGTGCTGCGCCGCAACAACGTCAACATCCACGTCCGCGACCAGGAGGTCATCCGGCGCGGCGTGCTCGAGACGCACGGCTACCCGGTGATGTACCTGGCCCAGCGCGGGGACCTGCAGATGAACGAGACCCGAAGCCACGGGGTCCACAGCCTGCTCCTCGTGGACTGCCCTCAGGACCAGCGGATGCGCATGGGCATCTGGTTCGCTCCGGATCCGAATCCCCAGGCTCCCCTGGCGACCGCCGACTTCCAGGGGACTCCCGCCGACGTGCCGGCCCTGACCGCGTTCCTCGGGCACTTCCACCTTTGCCGGGAGGCGCCGTGACGCGCGGGATGGCGTTCAATTCGTTGGGCGCCTGGGCGGCGAGCCCATCAAAAAGGCAACCTTGGCCGCCGTTCGAGCGTCTTAACTCCTGAACCTGGGCCCAGGAGGTGGAATGTCACTGCTGAAGCGACTCTTCGGAGGCAAGCCGGAACCACCCAAGCAGCGGATCAGGGTCTGCATCGAGTGCGGCATGCCCCTCGCTGAGCACAGGGACTGGTGCGCGATACTTCGCCACCAGATGGAGCGGGAAGCGGCCCGGCCCTCGAGCCAGTAGGCGGCTGAGCGCGGTCAGGACGGGCCACCCCCCTTCCGGACGCACGTTCACACTCCGCGTCGGTTCGGGGCCTTCCTGCGCCTCATCCCGAGCGCTTTCCTCGCTGAATGATTATTCGTGATGGTGGCCGTCCTCGTCGTGGCCGTCGTCATCGTCATCATCCTCGTCGTGCAGCTGACGGGTCGTGACGTAGAGGTCGAGCAAGCCCAAACCACCTGGCCTGTCCGACGTGAAATACAGCGTGCGGCCATCCGGGGCGATATGGGGCTGGACCTCTCCGAACGCCGTATTCACGGTGGCGCCAAGGTTCACGGGCGGCGACCAGTGGTGTGAGATCCACCGCCGGGTCGACGTCCAGAGGTCGCTCAGCGCCGACCCGGGCCGGTTCGAGAAGAAGAAGACTTCACGCCCGTCGGAGCGGACGGAGGGCCTCGCGTCGTTGAACTCGGTGTTCAGCTCGCTCACGAGGACCGGCGGGCCGAACGATCCGTCGTGCCCCTGCTCGCTGACGTAGATGTCGAGACGCTCACGCGTACCGGGCGGACGCCCGCTGGCGAAATACAGAGCCGACCGGCCGTCATGTCCTCTCCTGAGATAGCTCACGCCTCCATCGAAAAAGGGTGAGTTGACGGTGGCCCCTAGATTCACCGGTGGCTCCCATCCGAAGTCGTCCTCCGGATCCGGGCGCCAGGCGACCCAGATGTCAACGTCTCCCGAGCCTCCCGGCCGGTTGCTGTTGAAGAACATCCAATGACCGCCCGGCGAGAACCACGGAATGTTGTCGATGAAAGGCGAATTGACCGCGGATACGTTCATCGGCGTCCCCCACGGCTCGCGACGGGAAGGCCGTTGCGACACCCAGATGTCGATGCCGCCGATTCCACCGGGACGATCGGAGCCGAAATACAGGCTCCTTCCGCGGTTCGTGATGGCGGGCCCTTGCTCGCTGAATTCCGAGTTCACCGTCGGTCCGAGGTTCTCGGGCGCACCCCAGGGCGAGGACCTCCCGCCGGCGCCAACCTCGCTCGTGGCAATCCATAGCGCGATCAGGACGAACGCACCACGTCGTTTCGAGACGGAAGAGGTACCCGAGATCTGCATGGTTCCTCCTTGTGTCGGTTGTGGACTCATACGCCTCGCCCGTCGCGCCGTCAAGGACAATCCGCCTCCCCAAGCGGTGTGGACGACGCTGGCCCGGCGATCAGGGGCGCCGCGCGCCACAACCCTTCCGGAGGTACGTCCACGCCGTGGAGATCGATCTCGGTGTCGACCGCGCTCGTGGGTGACGTGCCCACGGCCTTGACAGCACTTTTTTTGCGCCGCGAGCGTTTCCGCCGCGACTTCGCCAGACGCGAGTGGAAAGGCACCGCAGACCCGAACTCGGTGGCCTCTCTCGCGCGAGGGCCGTCGCGTGGACGCATTCGCGCGCGGCTATTGACTCGCGAGAGCCCCGCCCCGCGCGGGATTCACTGGTCGGCGCGCAGTGGCCTTCGTGAGAGCGTGTCCGGTGCCCGTGCTACAACGCGAGCATGAAGAACGACATGCTCGTTTCTCTTCGTCACCTCTCCGATGCGGCGCTCGTGGCCGGCCTCGAGAGTTCCTTGACGCGTGAGCGTGATGAGACTGCGAGCATCGTCGCTCACCTCGCGGAGCTGGACACCCGCGACCTACACTTCCGCGAGGGCTATCCATCCCTCTTCGCCTATTGCCGCGATGCGCTCGGCATGTCCGAGGGCGAGGCCTACAACCGCATTGAAGTCGCGCGCACGGCGCGGCGCTTTCCCGTCGTGCTCGACATGCTCGCGGCTGGCCGCGTGCATCTGACGGCGGTGAGGCTCCTCGCGCCTCATTTGACCGCGGACAATCACGCCGATGTGCTCGCGGCGGCCCACGGCAAGACGAAGCTCGAGATCCAGGAGATCGTGGCCCGCGTCGCTCCACGACCCGACGCGCCCACCTCCGCCCGACGCGTCGCCACGTCTCGTCCAGAGCTTTCGCCTCCCACCGCCGCCGTCACGGGCGCTTCACTGGTGTCTCCTCCGCTGGTGTCTCCTCCGCTGGTCTCCCCTCCCCTAATCTCGGCTCCAGCGATTTCTGCCCCGCCGGCCGCCGATGCCCGCACGGCCGCACTGCCCCCCACGCGTGAGCCGGCCCTCGGGGCCACCGTCGCCCCACCGCCCGTGCCTCGCGCGACCGTCACCCCGCTCTCGCCGGAACGCTACAAGCTCCAGGTGACGATCAGCGGCGAGACGCTCGAGAAGATGCGGCTCGCCAAAGACACGCTCAGCCATGCCATCCCCACGGGTGACGACGCGGCCATCCTCGCCCGCGCCTTCGATGCCTTGCTGGAGAGGCTGGCGAAGCAGAAGTTCGCCGCTACCGAGAAGCCGTGTGTCTCGCCGGGAACGAAGATCGCAGGCCAGGACGTCACGGCTGCGATCAAGCGCTCCGTGTGGGTTCGTGACCTTGGGCGTTGCCGCTACATCGGTCCGACCGGCCATCGGTGCGACGAGCGCCGTTTCGTGGAGTTCCACCACACGGACCCGCGTGCTCTGGGCGGCGAGGCGAGTGTTGACCTGGTCGAGCTGCGCTGCCGCCGTCACAACGACTACGAAGGGAGGCTGTATTTCGGGTCGCGCCGCCGGACGCGCGAACTCGTTCCGGAACGAGTTGATCTGAGCGTCAGGCACTCAACGCCATGACGCGGACGATGCGACCGCGACACGCGATCAGCCGGTCGGCGCGACCAGAGCTGCCGGAACGATCGGCGCACGCTCAGCGCGGCCGGCGGCGGTCGACGTGCGCAGCACGATCACGGATACGGAGCGCGGAGGCAACGCGACACGGAAGCGCGGGCCGGGCTTCAACACTTCACGACGAGGCTGCACCGCGTCCGGCGCGGCGAAGCTGTTGTGCGTGTCCAGGCTGGGCGCGGTGAGGAAGAGCCACTCCCCTTCCGGACGCACCGCCACGCCCCGCAGGTCGAAATCCACATCGAGCGCGTCCTGGGGTGACGTGTTCACCACCTTCACGTAGAGCGCGGAGCCATCCGCGGAGCGGCTGGCCACCGCGTCGAGGACGGGCACGCCCGTACCCTCCTTGCTCGAGTCGAACGTGGGGCCCGAGACGATTACCTTCAGCCGGTCACGCCCCCGGTGCGCGTTGTAGAGCTGGTTGACGTGGTACGTCGGCGTGACGAACAGGCGGTCGCGGCCGGCCTGGATGATGCCTCCCGGCCATCCGTTCACGAGGTCCGACTCCGCGGTCATGGCCACCAGCGGGCTGGACCGCTCGAATACGTTCATCAGCCGCGCGCCGTAGAGCGCGGCCTCCATCGAGTGCTGGCGGGCCTCGGGCAGGTCGAGCCCCCACTCGTTGATGGAGAGCCGGATCGTGCGGCCGGGCGCCTCGTCACGGATCAGTCTCTCGACGTCCCGGTAGAACCGCTCGTAGTAGAGCGGCCGCGCCATCAGGTTGCGCGCGTCCCCGCCCATCTCCTTGCGCCCGTAGTAATGGTGGATGGCCAGGTGGTCGATCACGGAGCCGGCGGCCCGGAGCACGGCGCGGTTCCAGCTCATGTCGTTGTCGCCGGTGGCGATGAGCTCGATCGAGGGGTCGGCCGCGCGCATGGCCTGGGCATAGCGGAGGGCATTGCGCGCGTAGGTCTCGGCGTCGGAGTGTCCGCGCACCCAGTCGCCCCAGATCTCGTTGCCGATCTCCCAGTACTTCACGCGATGCGGCTCCGGGTGACCGTTGGCCGCGCGCATCGCGCCGTAGCGCGACGTCGCCGGCCCGTTGCAGTATTCGACCCAGGCCGCGGCCTCCTCCACCGTCGCCCCGCGCCCCTCCACGTTCACCGTGATCGACGGCTCCGCGCCGACGCGGCGACTGAAGGCGACGAACTCGTCCGTGCCGATGTCGCCGGGCTCCCGCTCGTTCTTCCAGGCGAGGTTCGTCCAGAGGGGACGCCGGTCGCGAGGGCCGACGCCCCACCTCCAGTGATAGTCCTGGGCGACGTTGCCGCCGGGCCAGCGGAGGAAGGCGGGGCGGAGCGCGGCGACGCGCGCCTCGACGTCGGCCCGAACTCCGCCCACGGCATCGCCGGGGAGGAGCGACACCTGGTCGACCCATAGCCGTCCCTTCCCTGGGAAAAGGATCGCCAGCCGGGCGTGCGCGTCGGGCCGATCGGGACGGAGCGCGAACGTGTACTGCTTCCAGTCGCCTTGGATGTCCCGGACCTCCGCTTCGGCGTAGGTCCGCCCGCCCGCGACATCTTCTTCGAGCGCGACCACGACCGGCCCCTCGTAGCCGGTCGTCTTCAGCCAGAGCGATCCCGTGTACGCGATCCCCGCGCGCACCGGGAGGCGCGGCTGGTAGATGCCGTGGCGCTCGACGATCCCGCCGCCCGCGTCGACGCGCAGTGAATGCTGGGCCGGCTTCTCGTCCAGCGGATCGAGCGAGACGGGCAGTGCCACCGTGTCGTCCCACACGAAGCTCAGGCCGTAGTCGTCGATGCGGTCGTCCGGGTAGCGCTCCCAGTCTCGGGAGAGCCCGATCGCGTTGGGCGCCTCCTCGAAGCCGCGGCTGCGCAGGAGCTCGGCGGCCAGCCCGCCCTTGACCCCCTCGTACATGAACTCGAGGAACTGGCCGTAGAGCCGCTCGTCGATCCGGCCCTCGACCTGGCCGGCGTCGATCACGATGCGCGCGGCGGATGGCGGAGCCTGGGCCCCCAGGACGGCCGAAGCCAGGACGACGGACAGAACCATCGCGGCTCGCGACACCATCGGCCGGCCGCCTCTACTTCCGCACGAAGACGACCGTGGGGTCGAGCGGATAGCGGCCGAAGCGCGCGCCGTAGATGGCGAGCCCGCCCGGCAGCGCTTCGTCCACTTCCAGGCGGACCACCAGCGCGCCTTCGGCCGCCGCCTTCTCCAGCGCCGCGCGCGGGATCGGGACCTCCACGAGATACCCGTACGATCCCGCTTCCCGCAGCTTCTTGTCCTTGAGCTGCGAGTGCCAGGACAGGATCCCGCGGTGATCGGCCGGGTCGTCCGCCAGCTCGTGGCGCCCGGCGGCCACGCCGTTGACGCGCACCGTGACCGCGCTCGGGAAGTGCACCTCGTCCGTCATCGGGTAGGCGTTGGGGTTCCGGCTCGGGTCGAGGGTGCCCAGGCCGCGCATGTAGTCGCCCGACATCGCGCCCGCGTCCGGCCGGTCCTTGCCGTAGAGCTGCTTGGCCGAGGCCTCGACCAGGAACGTCGCCGCCGCGAGATCGGCAAGAGAGACGTCCTTCGGCCAGGGAAGCCGGTATTCGAAGTAGCCCGAGCCCGCCCCGTTCACCTTCAGCCCGTCGAGCACGTTCCATTGCTTGAGCGACCAGCGCGCATCCGAGAACGCGGCCGGCGCGACGCGGGCGAGCCGCGCGCGGCGTCCGTCCGCGAGCGTGACCTCGTCGGTCTGCGGGCCGTCCACCACGAAGGTGGTGAAGTTCCGATGCAGGACGGCCCCGCCGCGGTCGGTCAGGGCGACGGAGAGCACGGCCACGCCGGGCTCGGCCGGCATCGGCACGGAGAGCGGCGCGAGCGCCTCGGACATCCAGGGACGGTACGGAACCGCTCGCCGCGTCGTGGAGCCCGTCCGTTCGCGGCCGAGCGTGTCCCAGGACCGCAGGCGCGTCTCCAGGACGAGGCCGTCGCCATAGGCGGTGCTCCCGCTGAGGAACGAGGCCCAGAGCGGCACCTCCACCGTCTCCCCCGCCTTCACGGAGCGGCTCAAGTCCGCGGGCATCCCCACCGCGACGTAGAGCGGCGCGTGCAGGTCGCGCAACGTCATGCCCTCGGCGAGATCCTGCAGGCCCGTGTCCTTCTCCGAGCGGTCGAAGCGCCAGTAGCCGTTCCACTCGTTGATCACGTCGTGGTGCTCGGTGTAGAGCCAGCCCGCCACCCGCGGATGGCGGCGGAAGGAATTGACGGCGCGGTGATAGTCCCAGCTCCAGTCCACGTCGCCCGTGGACCCTTCGTAGCCCCACACGTTGCCGAACTCGCTGTTGATGTTGGGCTGACGGCCCTGCTTGTAGCCGGACTCGAAGTTCCAGGTCGCGCCGTCCGCCGTGCCTTTGCTCGCCTTGTCCAGCTCCTCGTCCCAGGCCCAGCCGGGCAGGTAGGCGTGCCAGGAGTTGATGTCGGTCTCCGTGTGTCCGCGTCCGCAGCAGACGGAGTTGTCCTCGACCAGACGCGTCGGATCGAGCGATTTGGCCAGGCGGTAGACGGAGGCCACCCACTGCTGCGTCTCGGGCTTGTAGACGCGGTCGGGCTTCTCCAGGCCGGGCTTCGGCACGTTCGTGAAGAGGCCCCAGGTCTCGTTGAAGGGGATCCACGAGAAGACGGAGGGATGGTTGTAATCGCGCCGGATCATCGCGCGCAGCGTGCCCTCGATCTCCTGATGCATCTCGGGCGTGGGCTCGCCCCAGGAGTTGGGCACGTCGGCCATGATGAGCACGCCCAGCCGGTCCGCCCAGTAGAGCTTGCGCGGGGATTCCACCTTGACGTGCTCGCGCAGCCCGTTGAGCCCGATCTGGCGCGCGCGCAGCACCTCGTCCCGGAGGACCTGGTCGCTCGGGAACGTGTAGAAGCCGTCGGGGTGATAGGCCTGGTCGAGCGTGAGCTGCAGGTACACGGGCTCGTCGTTGAGGGCGACGTAGCGATGATCGGTGCCGGGCAGGTTGACGACCGAGATCTTGCGCATGCCGAAGTAGGTGCGCACGGCGTCCGGCGGCAAGCTCGTCCCCGTCACCGTCGCGTCGACCTCGTAGAGGAACGGATCGTCGAGTGACCAGCGGTGCGGCGAGGGGACGGCGACGTCGAAAGTCGCGCCCTTCTCGCCTCGGGCAATCCGGCGCTCCACCGCGGCCAGGCCTCCCGTCTTGAACACGAGGCGCAGGGTCAGGTCCTGCGGCGCGGCCTCGAGCAGGTCGGCCGCCACCGTCACCTTGCTCGCGTCCAGGTCGGGCGTGAAATGCAGCGCGGCCAGCGCCGCCTTTCCGCGCGCCTCCAGGTACGGCGTCTGCCAGATGCCGCGCGCGTTGCCGTAGCCCTGCTTTCCTTCCAGCTTGAACGCGCGATCCGCGTCGTCCACGCGCAGGGTGAGCCGCGGCTTCGTGCCCGGACGCAGGTGCGGCGTCAGCTCGAACTCGAACGGCGTGTAGCCGCCCTGGTGCTCGCCGAGTTTGACCCCGTCGAGCCAGGCGGTGGTCTGCCAATCGGAGGCGCCGATGACCAGGAAGACGCGCTGCCCCTGCCATCCCGATGGCACCTCGATCGTGCGCGCGTACCAGCCGATCTTCGCGGTGTCGGGAACACCGGAGAGCTTGGATCCCCACGGGAAGGGGACGGTGATGGTCAGGGGGAAGGCGGCCTGGCCGTTCTGCCACGTCTGGGCCAGTCCCTCGTTCTTCCCGTCGAAGCGGAACTGCCATGTGCCGTTCAGGTTCTTCCACGCGGAGCGCTCGAAGTCCGGGCGCGGGTGCTCCGGCAGCGGGATGTCCTGCTGGGCACGGGCCGGACCGGCCAGAAGAAGGGTGGCTGCGAGTGCCGATACCGTCAGGAGGCCCTTCATGTTCTTGTCTCCTTCATCGATCCACCGGCCATCACGGCCTGGTCAGGCCTGTTTCACCCGCCAATAGACCGCATATCGCTGCCCGAAGATGCGACTGAGCGGAACGAGCGACAGCGGGCGGGACTGTTGGGTGACGTGGAAGGCGAGCCCGCTGTCGACGGATCTCGTCCAGTCGCCGGGGCTGCCGGCCACGATCTCGACGTCACGCCGGTCGATGGACGCGTCGCCCACCGGCCGGATCCAGCCGGCGGGATCGGCGGAAGGCGCCACCAGCTCCGGTGCCGGGATCGGCTGGCCGCGCATCCCCTCTCCTCGCCGCGCATTCACGGGGTCGGCGTACATCATCTCGTAGGTGAGCCCCTCGTTGCCGAGCGCGCCCGCCAGCACGAGCGGGCCGTACATGAAGGCCTGCAAGGCCGGGTCGTCGGGCATCGGGTGCACGTGCAGGCCCATGGGCAGGCTCACGTCCACGCGGTCGCCCGTCTTCCACGTCCGCTCGAGCGTCCAATAGCTCGTGTGCGGAGCGGCGGCCTCCTGCTTCTCGCCGTTCACCTTCACCGCGATCCCCCGCGTGGCCCAGTAGGGCACGCGCACATGCAGTCTCAACGTCACCGGCTTCTCGCACTGGAACTCGAGGTGGATGGCCTCCTCGTCCGGGAAGCGGGTCTCCATCCGCAGGACGAGCCCCTTCTCCGGCCACTGGAGGCGGGCGGGGACGAACAGGTTGACGTACAGGCTGCTCTCGTCGTGGAAGAAGAGGCTGTCCCCGAGCTTGGCGAAGCTCTCCACTCCCGTGCCCGTGCAGCACCAGAAGGAGTCGAAGGGCAGCCCGAACAGCTTCCAGTACCCGGACTCCAGAGGCACGTAGAAGGTGGTCATCCCGTCGGCGGGGTTCATGGTGCCGATGATCCCGTTCAGGAACGCGCGCTCGTGATGGTCGGCGTAGACGGCCTCCGGGTTCCAGCCGAAGACGTGCCGTGTCAGCTTGAGCATGTTGTACGTGCAGCAGCACTCCTGGGTCGTGGAGCCGAGCTCGCGGGCCAGGATGCCGGGGCCCGTGCGCCAGCGCTGCGCGTTGCTGGTGCCGCCGGTGCAGTAGGAGCGATGGAGGGCGACCTGCCGCCAGAAGAACTCCACCAGCCGGCGATCGCGCTCTTCGCCGAAGAGCTCGTAGCGTCGAGCGGCGCCCACGACCTTGGCCAGCGTCGTGTTGGAATGCAGCCCCTGCAGCTCGTCCCGGCCGTCGGCCAGGGCATCGAACAGCCGCGCCTGGTCGAAGCGATGCGCCAGCTCGGCATGGGCCCGGTCGCCCGTGACCGCGTAGAGGTCGTACAGGACCTCGTTCATCCCGCCGTATTCGACGTCCAGGATGCGGGCCATGGCGTCGTCGCCGATCGCGCCCGCCCATCGCCGGATCCAGGCGGCCATGCCGAGGGCGATCTCCAGGGCCGGCGCGTCCCCGCAGTGCTCGTGGACGTCGAGCAGGCCCGCCATGATCTTGTGCAGGGTGTAGAAGGGCGCCCATACCGGCAGACGCTCGGTCAGCCGCTGCATGAACGAGGGCGGAAACGCGGCGAGCCATCCCCCTCCGTTGGCGCGCTGGCACTTGCCGAGCTCGGCCACGATCGCGCGGGCCTTGCTCTTGAGCAGCTCGTCGCCGGTACTGCTGTACATGAGGCCACAGGCGGACAGGTAGTGGCCCAGGAAATGCCCGCGCAGCTCGATGTCCGGCCGCTCCCATCCGCCGAGCTGGCGGGCCGTCGAGGGAAGCCCGGCGGTCAGCCGGAACGTGTGGAGGAGGCGGTCGGACTCGAGCGTGTGGAGATAGGCGCGGTTGCGGTCCTGGAGCGTGTAGCAGGTCCCGCTAAGCAGCCGCACCTGGCGCAGGGGGAACGGGCGGGCCTTGACGCGCGCCCATTCTTTCGCGGGCGTCCCCGGTTGTGGCCCGGGACGCTCGCTCATCCGCGACGCGGCGGCCAGCGGCGCGGCCGCGAGCAGGGTTCCGAACTCCCGGCGTGTGAGACTGGTCATGGCAGGCGTCCCGCACGCGGCCAGCCGTCCTCCCAGACCATGGTCGAGATCTGGAGAAAGGGCTTGCCGGTGGTGCCGTCGTAAGCGTGGAAGACGAGCAGGTCGGCGTCCGAATCGAAGAGGACGGCCACGTGACCCGCGCCCCGCCAGGCGCCGATGCCTTCCACGACCAGGGTGCCGCCGCCTTCCATCATGGGCTTCCCATCCTTATCTATATAGGGGCCCGTGATCCTCTTCGCCCGCCCGACCATGGTCTTGTAGGTGCTGTCCCTGCCCCGGCAGCACATGTCGAAGGACACGAAGAGGTAGAAGTAGCGGCCCTTCTTGACGATGAAGGGTGCCTCGATCGAGGGGGGCGTCAAGGGACGGCGGCTGGCCAGCGAGTACAGCATCGGGTCCGCCGCGGAGAGCTTGCCCGTTCGCGCATCGACCCGGCGCATCTTGATCCCGCCCCAGAAGCTGCCCCACACGAGCCAGGGTTTCCCCCGCTCGTCCCGGGCCAGGTTCGGATCGATGGCGTTCCAGTCGTCCTCGGGCGTGGAGCCGACGACCTTGCCTTCGTCCACCCATCGGTAGTCGGGACTCCTGGGATCGAGGGTGCGGTTCGTGATCAGGCCGATGACCGACCGGTTCTTGCCGAACGTCGAGACCGAGTAATACAGATGATACCGGCCCTGGAAGAACGAGATGTCCGGGGCCCAGATCCCCCGGGCACCCGGCACTTCCTGGAGGGCCCACTCCGGAACGGCGTCGAAGACGTTCCCGCACAGCGTCCACTTCCGCCGGTCGGGCGAGCAGAACATCGGGACGAGCTTCTCCGCGAACCGATTGGAGGCAAAGACATGATAGGTGCCGCCCTGGCGGATGATCGCCGGATCGTGGATGGGGCTGATGTCGCCTTCGAGCGTCAGTAGTTGCGGAGGCGGGCCCGCGAGCGCCGGCGCCGCGGCCAGGCAGAGGCTCAGAAGACACGGCCACATGGCTTCCGTCCTCAGGACGTGGCGATGTGCGCGACGCTGTACGAGCGGGGTGGCAGCTTGAATGTCATCGTGGATCCCGGTCGCGGCGCCTCCAGGGGCCGCGGCGCCACGAGGGTCGGCTGATCGAAGCTGTTCGCGGCCTTGAGGTCCGCGCCCGTGAGGGTCTCGGTGGCCAGGACGCGGGTGGGCGTGAAGTCGCGGCAGTCCAGGACCAGCTCGCGCTCGCCCTGGAGGTCGCGATTCAGCATGAACAGCGCGAGCTGCCCGCTCTGCGGGTCCAGGGTCGCGGCCACGTCGACATAAGGCACGGCGTCGTCGCGCGCGAAGTCCGGCCGCAGCCCGGCCCCCTTGATGGGATAGGTCTCGGACTGGACGAGGAGATCGAGGACGCGTCCGCGCGCGTACTTCAGCGACCACGCGTACGGGTAGTAGATGCTCTGGCGCAGGACGGACGTCGGGTTCGTGACGAGGGGAGCGATGACGTTGACGATCTGGGCCAGGCAGCCCACGCGCACGCGCTCGGCCTGGCGCACCAGCGTGTTCACGAAACCCCCGACCAGCAGCGCGTCCTCGAGGTTGTAGACCTCTTCGAGGAGCGGCGGGGCGAACTTGCGCTGCCCGTTCGCGAACGTCCCGCCGCGCGCGCGGTACCAGACGTTCCATTCGTCGAAGGACAGCCAGAGGCGTTTGCGCGATTTCTGGACACCCTGCACGTAGTCGCACACCGCGGCGATCTCCTGGATCTGCCGTTCCATGTCCAGGTTCATGGCCAGGTACCGGGACGTGTCCCCGCCCGTGAGGGCGGGCGTGTTGCCGTAGTAGTTGTGCAGCGAGATGCCGTCCACCTGGTCGTAGCACTCCTCGAGGACCTCGCGGTCCCAGACGAGATACGTGGGCAGGATCGTGTTGCTCGAGCCGCACGCGATGAGCTTCGTGGTCGGGTCCACGACGCGGATCTGCCGGGCGGAGTCGCGGGCCTTGCGGCCGTATTCGCGGGCCGTCATGTGCCCCATCTGCCACGGGCCGTCCATCTCGTTGCCCAGGCACCAGTACTTCACGTTGTGGGGCGCTTGGTAGCCGTGCTCGCGGCGCAGGTCGCTCCACTTCGTCCCCTTGTCCACGTTGCAGTATTCGACGTAGGCGACGGCCTGCTCGGGCGTGCCTGTCCCCAGGTTGAACCCCAGCAGGGGCTCGGTGCCGACGAGCTTGCACCAATCGATGAAGTCGTTGGTGCCGAACTGGTTCGTCTCGAGCGAGTTCCAGGCCCGCTCCAGGACGGTCGGCCGCTTGTCCCGGGGACCCACGCCGTCGAGCCAGTTGTAGCCGGAGACGAAGTTTCCGCCGGGGTAGCGCATGATCGGCACACCCAGCCCCTTGACCTCCGCCATCACGTCCTTGCGGAATCCGCTGGCGTCGGCCAGCTTGGAGCCCGGCTCGTACACCCCGGTGTAGATCGCGCGGCCCAGGTGCTCGAGGAAGGCGCCGAGCAGCCGGCGGTCCATCTCGGCGACGGAGCGCGCGGCCTGCGCGACCACGCGCGCCGGACCGCGGGCCTGCGCGTGGGCCACGCCGTCCAGCCAGGGAGAGGCGGCCAGGGCGGCCCCGAACCGGCCGAGGCCGGCCATGAACTCACGGCGGTCGCGGAGGTGGCGCACCGAGGGCTCCTCTCTTCCTGGGTTGTTGGAGGCTAGATCATATGGTATTACGATTCCGCTTTCTAGCATTCCAGTTTCCGGAGGGCGCCCCGTCCGCGCGCGGGCGGGGCCCGAGAGAGAGGGGAGACTCATGGTGCGCAAGGCGACGCTCACGCTCCTGGCCGTGACCCTGACCGTACCCGCCTGGACGCAGGTGCAGACCGGGCGCATCGTGGGCACGGTCCGCGATCCCCAGCAGGCCACGGTGGCCAAGGCCGCGGTGACCGTCACCGCGGCCGCGACCGGAGAGGCGCGCACCGTGGCCACCAACGACCGGGGCGACTACGTGGTCACCCCGGTGAACCCCGGCCGCTACGACGTCACCGTCGTCGGCGCCGGCTTCCAGACGGCGGTGGTGACCGGCGTCGAGGTCCCGGTCGGCCAATCCGTGCGCGTGGACGTCGAGCTGAAGCTCGGTGCGCGCAACGAGACGACCGAGGTCACGGCCGGGGCTCCGCTCCTCGACACGGAGTCCGGATCGCTCGGCCAGAACATCACGAACACCCAGATCACGAACCTGCCCCTCAACGGGCGCAGCTTCTACGAGCTGGCCCGCCTCACCCCGGGCGCGGCCGGACTCCCCGGCGGCGGCAACCTCGTGCGCATCCGGGCGAACTTCATCTCCGGCACCGCCATCAGCGGCGTGCGCGGCAGCCAGCTCACGTTCCAGATCGACGGCGTGGACGTGACCGACCACCATCAGGGCGGCTCCTACATCCAGACCTCGATCGACGCCCTGCAGGAGTTCAAGGTGCAACAGAGCGCCTATTCCGCGGAGTTCAGCCAGGCGGGCGGCATGCTCAACGCCGCCACCAAGTCCGGCACGAGCGAGTTCCATGGCGGGGTGTTCGAGTTCCTGCGCAACGACGCCTTCGACGCCACCGACTTCTTCGTGAAGCCCAAGCAGCAGCTCGACCGCCACCAGTTCGGCGGCACCCTGGGCGGCCCCCTGGTGAAGGGCCGCACCTTCTTCTTCCTCAGCTACGAAGGGATCCGCGAGAAGCAGGGGCTGCCCGTCAACCTCATCGTGCCCTCGGCGGCCATGAAGCGCGGGGACTTCAGCGCGGTGCGCAACGTCGTCTACGACCCGCTGACCCGCCAGCCCTTCCCCGGCAACGTCATCCCCGCCAGCCGGCTCTCGCCGCAGGCGCAATACTTCGCGAAGCTCATCCCCGATCCCAACAGCGGCGCGTCGAACTTCACCTGGTCGCCGGAGCGCGCGCTCAATGCGGACCAGGTCACGCTGCGCGTGGACCACACGCTCAGCGAGAAGCACAAGCTCTTCGTGCGCTACAGCTTCCACGACAACCGGATGGAGGATCCGAGCTCCACCCTGGGCGCGCCCTACCTGGCCTACCCCGCGCTGGATCGGGCTCACATCCACACGCGCGGCCAGAACATCGTGGGCGCGGTGACGAGCACGCTCACTTCGAGCCTCTTGAACGAGTTCCGCTTCAGCTACCTGCCCCAGGTGGTGGACCTGGAGCCTTTCGGCCTGGGCACGAATTTCTACCAGGAGTCCGGGGTCAAGGGGTTCGAAGAGACCGGCCGACCGGGTGTCGTGGGATCGTTCCCCGATTTCAGCTGGAGCGGCTACAGCAACATGCAGGGGTCGGCGTTCGACCAGCGGCCGAAGACCCAGGACCTCAAGGTCTTCGAATGGACGGACAACATCACGCAGATTCGCGGCCGCCACATCCTGAAGGGCGGGACCAAGATTCGGCGCTGGCTGCCCCACTTCACGGACAGCAAGCAGTACCAGGGCGTCTGGACGTACAACGGGTTCGCGACCCAGAACGCCACGAGCCCCGCGGGCACGGGCGATGCCTTCGCCGATTTCATGCTCGGCTATCCGCGCCAGGTCCAGCGCGCGTTCCCCGCCGACACGTTCGGCGGCCAGGCCACCTATTGGCACTTCTACGTCCAGGACGACTTCCGCGTGAACAGCCGCCTCAGCCTGAACCTCGGGCTCCGCTATGAATATTCCCCCTGGGCGTCGGGCTACCGCGGCCAGCTCGGCACGTTCGATCCCCTCTCCGCGCGGCCGATCATCGTGGCCAGCGAGACGGATCAGATCGACCTCGACTCCCAGTTCTCGGGTCCCTCCGCCTATGCCCTCTTCAAGAACTCCATCCAGACGAGCAGCCAGGCGGGCCTGCCCCTTTCCATCACGAGCACGGACAAGACGCAGTTCGCTCCGCGGTTCGGCTTCGCCTGGCGTCCGTTCGGGTCGAAGACGGTCGTGCGCGGCGGCTACGGCATCTTCTTCGAGCAGGAGAACACGGACGGGCGCGTGAACAACAACATGGTCCCCTTCCGTCTGGACGAGATCGGCATCAACGACCTGACCCAGCTCCGGACCATGGCCGACTTCTTCCAGGGCAAGGCCCTCACCGCCTCCGCCGCCCCCACGCTGGGTCCGACCGCCACCGACATGAAGGTGGGCCGCAACCACCACTTCAACGTCGGCGTGCAGCAGGAGGTCAACCCCAGCACCGTGCTGGAGGTGAACTACGTCGGCAACATCGGCCAGCACCTCAACGGGACCACCAACATCAACATCCCCTCTCCCGCCGCCGGCGGCGTGCAGGCGCGGCGGCCCTATCCCCAGTTCGGCGGGATCGCGTATTTCGACACGAACATGTCGAACACGTATCACTCGCTGCAGACGACGCTCGTGCGACGTGCCTCGCGCGGCCTCTGGTATCTCCTCTCCTACACGTTCTCCAAGAGCATCACGGAGCAGAACAACCCGTCCGTCGGCGGCAACACGGGAAGGGAGAAGGCGATCTCCGCCTTCGACGTCCCGCACAACCTGGCCACCAGCGTGGGCTGGGAGCTGCCCGTCGGCCGCGGGAAGCGCTTCCTGGGCGAGGCGGGCGGCGTGACCCAGGCCCTGCTCGGCGGATGGCAGGTGCAGGCCATCCTGATCTGGCGCAGCGGACGCCCCTACACACCCACCATCGGCGCGGACCGGGCGAACACGGGGGTGGGCGGCCAGAGGCCGAACCGCATCGGCTCGGGCGAGCTGGCGGACCCGACCGTCGACAAGTGGTTCAACACCGCCGACTTCGTGCTGCCGGCGTCGCTCACGTACGGCGATACGGGCGCCAACATCCTGCGCGAGGACAGCTACAAGAACCTGGACTTCTCGGTGTTCAAGCGCTTCGGGAACAAGGTCGAGTTCCGGGTGGAAGTCTTCAACCTGACGAACACGCCGAGCTTCGGCACGCCCGCTACCGCCATCGACACCGCGACCGCGGGCCGCGTGACCAGCACTTTCAGCACTCCACGGCAAATGCAGCTCGGCCTCAAGTTCAATTTCTGAGGGATCCCGCATGAAACCCCGGCGGCCGGCTTCTCTTCCCCTGGCGTTGTCCTTCCTGACCGCCGGGTCCATCGCTTCCCTGTCGGCCGCCGACGCACCTTTGCCCGTCACCATCAAGGTGGACGCGTCGCAGCCACAAGGCGACCTCAAGCCGATCTGGCGGTTCTTCGGCGCGGACGAGCCCAACTACGCGACCATGAAGGACGGCCGGAAGCTGCTGGCCGAGCTCGGCCAGATCGGCTCGCCCCAGGTCTACTTCCGGGCCCACAACCTCCTCACCACCGGCGACGGCACGCCCGCGCTCAAGTGGGGCAGCACGAACGCCTACACCGAAGACGCGCAGGGCAAGCCCATCTACGACTGGCGCATCGTCGACCGCATCTTCGACACCTACAAGGAACGCGGGCTCAAGCCGTACGCGCAGATCGGGTTCATGCCCCAGGCCCTTTCCGTGAAGCCGGACCCCTACCAGCACGAATGGCGCCCCGGCCTTCCCTACAACAAGGTCTACACGGGCTGGGCGCATCCGCCGAAGGACTACACGAAGTGGGGCGAGCTCGTTTACCAGTGGGTGAAGCACAACGTCGAACGCTACGGGGCCGCGGAGGTGGAGCGCTGGTACTGGGAGGTCTGGAACGAGCCCAACATCGCGTATTGGCAGTCCACGCCCGAGGAATTCAACAAGCTTCACGATTACGCAGTGGACGCGGTCCGCCGCGCCCTGCCCACGGCTCGAGTGGGCGGGCCGGACACGGCGGGCGGCGCGGGCGGGAAGTTCCTGGGCGGCTTCCTGGAGCACTGTCTGCGCGGGACCAACTTCGCCACGGGCAAGACAGGCACCCCCATCGACTTCCTGTCGTTCCACGCCAAGGGGGCTCCGAAGTTCGTGGAGGGCCACGTGCAGATGGGCATCGCCAACCAGCTGCGGACGATCGACGGGGCCATGGCCGTCATCGCGTCTTTCCCCGAGCTGAAGACGAAGCCGATCGTCATCGGAGAGTCCGACCCCGAAGGCTGCGCGGCCTGCCAGGGACCCCAGCTCGGCTACCGCAACGGCACCATGTATTCGAGCTACACCGCGGCCAGCTTCGCGCGCAAGCACGACCTCGCCGCCAAACACGGCGTCAACCTCGAGGGCGCGCTCACGTGGGCCTTCGAGTTCGAGGACCAGCCCTATTTCGCCGGCTTCCGCGCCCTGGCCAGCAACGGCCTCGACCTGCCCGTGCTGAACGTCTTCCGCATGTTCGGCAAGATGGGTGGGAAGCGCGTGGCCGTCCAGAGCAGCGGCGACGCCGGAGTCGAGGCCATCATGAAGGACGGCGTGCGCGCCGCCCCCGACGTCTCGGCCCTGGCCAGCCTGGACGGGAAGAAGCTCACCGTCATGGCCTGGCACTATCACGACGACGACCTGCCGGGGCCGGAGGCCGCCGTCACCCTGACCGTGACCGGGCTGCCGCTGGCTCGCGGCGAGGCGCGCCTCAGCCACTTCCGCATCGACGAGAGCCACAGCAACTCGTTCGCGGCCTGGAAGCGCATGGGCTCGCCCATCGCCCCCGATGAGAAGCAATACGCCGAGCTCGAAGCCGCGGGCAAGCTGGCGCCGATGGAGGGCCCGGCCACGGTCCACGTCGAGGGCGGCCAGGCGACGCTCCCCATCGCACTCCCCCGCCAGGCCGTGTCGCTCGTCGTGCTGGAGTGGTGAGCGCGGCTCCCCTCGTCGCGCCGCTCCCCGAGGCCCGGCCCACGCTGCGCTGGCGCATCGCCGTACTCGTCAGCGTCGCCATCGCCATCAGCTATCTCGACCGGCAAACGCTGCCCGTGGCCATCAAGGCCATCGAGCGCGACATACCCGTCACCAACCAGCAGTTCTCGCTCCTGCAGACGGCGTTCCTCGTCACCTACGCGTTCATGTACGCGGCGGGAGGCCGGATGCTCGACCTGCTGGGCACGCGCCGCGGCTTCGCGATCATCATGCTGTTCTGGTCGCTGGCCTGCGCCGCCCACAGCCTGGCCACGAGCTTCGCCATGCTCGCCACCTGCCGGCTCCTCCTGGGTGCGGGTGAAGGCGGAGGCTTTCCCGCGGCCACGCGCGTCGTCGCCGAGTGGTTCCCGGTCAAGGAGCGCTCGACAGCCATGGGCATCATGAACGCGGGCACCGCCCTCGGCATGGTGGTGGCGCCGCCGCTCATCGCGTCCGTGCTGTCGTTCACGAGCTGGCGCTCGATCTTCGTCATCACCGGCGCGATCGGCCTTCTGTGGACGTTCTGGTGGTGGCGGACGTATTTCCCTCCCGAGCAGCATCCGCGGCTCGGGGCGGAGGAACGTGCGCAGATCCAGCCCATCGTCCAGGCGGGACCGACCGCGGCCACGGAGCTCGGCTGGCTCCAGCTCCTGCGCTTCCGGCAGACGTGGGGCCTCGTCACCGCGAAGTTCCTCAGCGACGCCGCCTGGTATTTCTACCTGTTCTGGCTGCCGAAGTACCTCTACGACGCGCGCGGCTTCGACATCAAGACCGTCGGGACCTTCGCGTGGATCCCGCCCGCGGCGGCCGGACTCGGGTGTCTCGTCGGCGGGTGGTTCTCGAGCGCCCTGCTGCAGAGGAACCTCCCCTTGGACCGCGCACGCAAGCTCGCCCTGGGCGCGAGCGCGCTGGTCATGCCGACGGTCCTCTTCGTGCCCAGCGTCCCCGTGGCCTGGGCCATCGCGCTGTTCAGCCTGGCCTATTTCGGCCAGCAGTCCTGGTCGACCCTGGTCATGATCCTGCCCACCGACATCTTCCCCAAGGCCACGGTCGGAGCGGTGGCCGGACTGGTCGGCTTCGGCGGCGCCATGGGCGGCGTGGTCTTCGGACAGCTCGTCGGCTACCTGCTGGACCACGGCTACGGCTACGGCGTCGTGTTCGCCATCGCGGGATCGCTTCACGTCGTCGCTTTCGCTACGATCTGTCTGGCCATTCCGCGCATCCAGACGCTCGCCGAAGCAAGAGCATGATCCCTCTCATCCTGCCTTTCATCTTGACGGCCGGCGCCCTGACCGCGCAGCTTCCGGACGCGCCCTACGAGGAGACCCCGCCCGAGACCGTCGAGCGCATGCTCAAGCTTGCCGACCTCCACCCGGGTGACGTCGTCTACGACCTCGGCTGCGGCGACGGACGCATCGTGATCGCCGCCGTCCGGCGCCTCGGCGTGCGCGGAGTGTGCGTCGAGCTCGATCCCGCGCGCCTCAAGTGGGCGCGCCAGGTGGCCGAGGAGGCGGGAGTCGCCGGGCTGATCCGGTTCGTGGAAGGCGATCTCTTCGAGGTACCGATCCAGGACGCCACCGTCGTCACCCTCTACCTCATGCGACCGGCGAACATACGCCTGAAACCGAGGCTCCTGCGCGAGCTGCGTCCTGGCACTCGGGTGGTGTCCTACCGGTTCGACATGGGCAACTGGGTGGCGGAGCGGACCGAGAAAGTGGGCGACAGGGAGATTTATCGCTGGACGATTCCGGAGCCCGGAACCGTCCGCTGAGGGTGACCATGGCACACGCTCGAGTCTGGATCCCCATCGCCGCGGTGCTCGCGACACCGGCGCTGGCTGCGCCGGTGGCGGCAGCCGCGCCTGCGGCAGGCACCCCTCGCGACTATCCCGTCAAGCCGGTGCCGTTCACGGCCGTGCACTTCACGGATGCCTTCTGGCTGCCGCGCATCGAGACCAACCGGAAGGTCAGCATCCCCTTCGCCTTCGAGAAGTGCGAGGAGACCAAGCGCGTCTACAACTTCGAGCGCGCGGCGGCGGCGCTTCGCGGCGAGCAGCTGAAGGACAAGACGCCTCCCGGCTATCCCTTCGACGACACGGACCTCTACAAGGTCATCGAGGGCGCGGCCTACACCCTGAGCGTGCAGAAGGACCCGAAGCTCGAGGCGTACCTCGACTCCCTCATCGCCAAGATCGCGGCCGCGCAGGAGAAGGACGGCTACCTCTACACCACGAGGACGATCGACCCCGAGCACCCTCACCGCTGGGCGGGGACGAAGCGTTGGGAGCTGGAGAAGGAGGACAGCCACGAGCTGTACGATCTCGGACACCTCTACGAAGCGGCGGTCGCGCACTACCAGGCCACGGGCAAGCGGACGCTCCTCGACGTGGCCCTGCGGACGGCGGACCTGCTCGACGCGACGTTCGGGCCGGGCAAGCAGTCGATCTGGCCCGGCCACGAGATCACCGAGATGGGGCTGGTCAAGCTCTACCGCGTGACCGGCGACGTGCGCTACCTCAACCTCGCGCGCTTCCTCATCGACCAGCGCGGGCCGGACGGCACGCCGGGCGCGGGCCGGAAGTACAACCAGTCGCAGGTGAAGGTCGTGGACCAGACGGAGGCGGTCGGCCACGCCGTGCGCGCGACGTATCTGTACTCCGGCGTGGCCGACGTCGCCGCCCTCACCGGGGACGAGGCGTACGTGAAGGCCCTGGACCGGATCTGGGACGACGTCGTCGGCAAGAAGATCTACCTCACGGGCGGTATCGGCGCCACCAGCTCGGGCGAGGCCTTCGGTCTCGCCTACGAGCTGCCCAACATGTCCGCCTACAACGAGACCTGCGCCGCCATCGGCAACGACTTCTGGAACCACCGCCTGTTCCTGCTCCACGGCGAGGGCCGCTACATCGACGTCATGGAGCGGATCCTGTACAACGGCCTCCTGTCCGGCGTCTCCCTCGACGGCAAGTCGTACTTCTATCCCAACCCGCTCGAATCGGCGGGCCAGCATCAGCGCAGCCCCTGGTTCGGGGTCGCCTGCTGTCCCGGGAACATGACGCGTTTCCTGGCTTCCGTCCCCGGTTACGTCTACGCCCAGCAAGGGGACACGCTGTACGTCAACCTCTTCGTGGCCAGCAAGGGCGACGTGAAGATGGACGACGGCCGCACGGTCTCCCTGGTCCAGGAGACCCGCTATCCCTGGGACGGCGCCGTGAAGATCACCGTGCGCCCCGACAAGCCCGGGCGGTTCGCGATGAACGTGCGCGTCCCCGGCTGGGCACGCGGCGAAGCGTTGCCCGGCGACCTCTATCGGTTCGCCGACGCCTCGTCCGACCCCGTGACGCTCAAGGTGAACGGCCAGTCCGTCCCCGTGGCTCCGGAGAAGGGCTACGCGCAGATCGACCGGTCATGGAAGGCCGGCGACGTGGTCGAGCTGTCGCTGCCCATGCCCATCCGGCGCGTCATGGCCAACCCCGCCGTCGAGGCCGATCAGGGCCGGGTCGCGCTGCAGCGCGGACCGCTCGTCTATGCCGCGGAGTGGCCGGACAACCCGGGCGGGCACGTCCGGAACCTGCTGGTGGCGGACGACGCGCCCCTCACGTCGGAGTTCAGGGCCGACCTGCTCGGAGGTGTTCAAGTCATCAAGGGACGCTCGACCGCGCTCGCGTACAACGCGAGCGGCGCCGTCGAGCAGCACGCCCAACCCTTCACCGCCATTCCCTATTACGCCTGGGCCAACCGCGGTCCCGGGGAGATGGTCGTCTGGATCCCCGACCGCCCCACCAGCGCGCGGCCGCAGCCGCTGCCCACGCTGGCCTCGCTGGCCAAGGTCACCACATCCAAGGCCGGCCACAACCCGAGCGCGGTGAACGACCAGAACGAGCCGCGCTCGTCCCGCGACGGCACCGGCGGCTTCTTCCACTGGTGGCCCGAGAAGGGCAGCACGGAGTGGGTGGCCTACGAGTTCGCGGCCCCGACGTCCGTCTCGGAGGTCGAGGTCTACTGGCTCGACGACACCGGAAGTGGCGAGTGCCGGGTACCCGCCTCCTGGCGCGTCCTGTACAAGGACGGCGAGGAGTGGAAGCCGGTGCAGGCGAGGGGTGCGTACGGCGCCGAGAAGAACGCCTACAACAAGGTCACGTTCGCGCCGGTGACGACCACCGGCCTGCGGCTCGAGGTGACGCTGCCCGCGCAGTGGTCGTCCGGCATCCAGGAGTGGAGAGTGAGATAGGAGGATGTGCGTTTTCCGGAGCGGAGGCTTTCCTCGTCGCCGAGCGAGGATTCACTCCGAGCGAGGCGCTTGATGAAGACCTGGCCGCAGCGAGGACGCCAATGATGATCAAGGAAGTCCGCACGCGGGTCGCGCGCTGGCGCGGGAAGACGACGCCCCTGCCTCCCCACTTCTGCACCAACCCGATGGACCTGCTCGCGCGGCCCGAGGCTTCGATGGGCACCTTCACGTTCCACGGCTGGCTCATCGTCGAGATCGTCACCGACGACGGCCTCGTGGGGGTCGGCAACGCCGCCCTCAGCCCGCCCGTCACCAAGCAGGTCATCGACCTGTATCTGAAGCCGCTCCTCCTCGGCGCCGACCCTTGGGACGTCGAGCAGCTCTGGCAGCACATGTACCGGAAGACGATGGCCTTCGGCCGCAAGGGCATCGGCATGGTCGCCATCAGCGCGGTGGACATCGCCTTGTGGGACCTCATGGGCAAGGCGGCGCGACAGCCCGTCTATCGCCTGCTGGGGGGACGCACCAAGCCGCGCATCCCCGTGTACGCGAGCCGCCTCTACAGCACCCCGCTCCCGGAGCTGGCGGCGGAGGCGAAGCGGTACAAGGACGAAGGCTACAAGGCCATGAAGCTGCGCTTCGGCTGGGGACCGGTGGACGGAGCGGAGGGCATGCAGCGCAACGTGGACCTGGTGCGCACGGTACGCGAAACGGTCGGGGACGGAATCGACGTCATGGCCGACGCCTACATGGGGTGGACGCTGGATTATGCGAAGCGGATGCTCCCCCTGCTCGAGCCGTTCCACCTGCGCTGGCTCGAGGAGGCGGTCATCCCCGACGACATCCACGGCTACGCGGAGCTCAAGGCCTACGGGCGCGTCCCTATCGCCGGCGGCGAACACGAGTTCACGCTCTACGGCTTCCGCGATCTGCTGGAGGCGCGCGCCGTGGACTACATCCAGTTCGACACGAACCGCGTCGGGGGCCTCACCCAGGCACGCAAGATCGCGGCCCTCGCGGAGGCCCATTCGATACCCGTCATCCCCCACGCCGGCCAGATGCACAACTACCACGTCGTGATGGCCAGCCTGAACTCGCCCATGGCCGAGTACTTCCCCATCGTGGATGTCGAGGTGGGCAACGAGCTCTTCTGGTACGTGTTCGAGGGCGAGCCGCGCGCGAAGGACGGCTTCGTGGACCTCGACGAGAACGTGCCCGGCCTCGGCCTCACCGTCAACGAACGGGCGCTCGAGCAGTTCGAAGTGATGGAATGAAATGATGTCCAAGCCACGCGTCGCCCTGATCGGCCTCGGATTGATGGGAACGGGCATGGCCCGCCGGCTTCTCGGCGCGGGCTTCCCGCTCACGGTCTACAACCGCAACCCCGAGCGTGCCGCGCCCCTCGCGGACGAAGGCGCTCATGTCGCGGCGTCGCCGCGCGAGGCAGCCGCCCGGGCCGACGTCGTCCTGAGCATGGTGTCCGACGACGTGGCGGCCCGGGCCGTCTGGCTCGGCGAGCAAGGGGCGCTGGCGGGCGCGGCCCGCGGCACCGTGCTCGTCGATTGCAGCACGGTCAGCGTCGCCTGGATCGAGGAGCTGTCGCGCGCGGCGGCCGCCGCCGGCTGCCCGTTGCTCGACGCGCCCGTGACCGGGAGCAAGCCCCAGGCGGCCGCGGGCGAGCTGTTGTTCCTGGTCGGCGGGTCCGCGGACGCCCTCGAGATCGCACGGCCGGCCCTGGCCGTGATGAGCCGGGCCATCGTCCACGTCGGCGCCACCGGCGCCGGCGCCCTGCTCAAGCTCGTCAACAACTTCCTCTGCGGCGTGCAGGCGGCGTCCCTGGCCGAGGCGATCACGCTCATCGAGAAGGCCGGACTCGACCGGACGAAGGCGCTCGAAGTCCTCACCACCGGCGCTCCCGGAAGTCCGCTGGTCAAGACGCTGGCGGCGCGCATGACGGCGCGCGACTACACCCCGAATTTCTCCCTGCGGCTCGCGGCCAAGGACATGAACTACGCCGTGGGCGAGGGAAAGCGGCACGGGGTGACGCTTTCGACCGTGGGCCCGGTCCTCGGGCGATACGAGCAGGCCATCGCCGGCGGCCACGGCGAGGAGGACTTCTCGGTCGTCGTGGAGCCGCTGCGGAAGGGCTGACAGCCACTGACGCGGTGGTGGCCGCGTGCGGGCTTCAGACCTCGAAGACCATCTTGAGCGTGGAGCCCGGCGCGTAGGCGATCTTCTCGAATCCGGCCTGCCCGTCCGCCAGGGGGCGGGTTTCCGTCCAGGAGCGCAGGTCGATCTGGCGCGATTCGACGATACGCAGGGCGGTCAGGAAGTCGCGCGGCGTGTAGGCGAAGGTCGTGAAGACGCTCTTCTCGTCGCGGATCATCTCGATCCAGGGCAGCGGCGACTCGTTCTCGCCCAGCCCCACGAACACGAGCCGCCCGCCACGGCGGCAGCAGCCCACCGCCTGCCGGCGCGTGGCGGAGATGCCGGCGGTCTCGACCACGACCTCGGTGCCGCCGTCGCTCCAGCGGCGTACGGCTTCGACGAGGTCTTCCTGGCCGCTGACGACGACGGAGTCGGCGCGGAGCTGGCTCGCCACTCCGAGCCGCGCCTCGTTCGTGTCCACGACGCAGACACGCGGAATCCCCCGCAGCTTGGCCAACGCGAGGGTGAGGATCCCGATGGGTCCGGCGCCGAGGATGGTGAGCGATTCCGGGACTTCGGCCATCGCGGTCCGGAAGTAGTGGACGACGTTGGCCAGGGGCTCGGTGAGCACGGCCTCCTGCGCGCTCAGACCCTCCGGAAGCGGATAGAGGGCCGACGCGGGCACGGCCACGAACTCCGCGTAGGTGCCCTGCGTGCGGTCGAGGCCGAGGACCTTCCAGCTCGCGCAGAGGTTCTGCCTTCCGGCCAGGCAGGCGGCGCAGCTCCCGCACGTGATGAGCGGGTTCACCACCACACGCTGCCCGGCCTTCCAGCTCTTGACCGCCGGATCGACCTCGACGATGGTGGCGACCGCCTCGTGGCCCAGAACGAGACCGGGCTTTCGCCGCTCGCTGTGGCCCAGGAACCCATGGATGTCGGACCCGCAGACAGCCGCCACCTGGATCTCGAGGAGAGCGTCGCCGGATCCAGGAGTGGGCTTGGCCACGTCCTGGATCTCGACGTGCCCCGGACCGGTATAGACGAGGGCTCTCATGGCCCACAGAGCATAACCGGGCCACACGGACCGCGCACATTGTTTTGCTTGACCCCCGAACACGTTCCACGGCTTACCTTGCCCGCATGAAACATCGAAACATGTCGCGCCTCCGCGTCGTGCTCCTGGCCCCGACCCTGGCGTCGCTTTGTGCGGCCGCCGTCTCTGCCCAGGACCACGCCTCGTGTCCGATGATGGCCAAGAAGGACCATCGGGCCGAAGTCGACCATCGTCACGACGCGGTCTCCGGTGTCGGCCATGAGGGGGCCACCCACCACTTCCTGCTCGCGTCCGACGGTGGAACCATCCGGCTCGAAACCACCGACGAGACGCGCAGGGAGGACCGGGACCGCATCCGCCAGCACCTCCAGGTGGTCGCGCGCTCTTTCGCGGCCGGCGACTTCACGTTGCCGATGCAGGTACACGCGCAGACCCCGCCGGGCGCGAAGACGATGAAGAAGATGAGGAAGGCGATCGCCTACGCCTACTCGCCCACGGACAAGGGCGGCGAGGTCCGGATCTCGACGAGCGATCCCGCCGCGCTGTCCGCGATCCACGCCTTCCTCCGGTTCCAGATCGAGGACCACGGCACCGGAGATCCGATCGAGTAGGATCGCCGGATGCAAGACGGCCCCCGGCGGCCTCTCCGCTCGGCGGAACTGGCACGGGCCACCGACGTGAGCCCGGATACGCTGCGGCACTACGAGCGGAAGGGACTTCTCCCCAAGGCCGTTCGCTCTGCGAACGGCTACCGCGAATATCCGCCGGAGGCGCAGGCGCGCGTGCGGCTGGTGCGGCGCGCGGTTGCGCTCGGCTTCACCCTCGACGAGCTGGCGCGCATCGTCAAGGTCCGTGACCAGGGCGGAGCGCCCTGCCGGGAAGTGCGGGAGCTGGCCGCATCGAAGCTGGCCCTCCTGGAGAACCGCGTCACGGAGCTCCAGGCCGCATGCGAACGGCTGCGGACGGTTCTCGAGCGCTGGGACACCCTTCTCGACCAGACCCCGGCCGGCAAACGCGCGGCCCTGCTGGACGCGCTCGAAGGCTACATCGAGCCGGGCGCCCCTTCGCCCATGGTTCCCGACTCGCTGCAGCGCCACGCCCGCTCGCGGCGGCCGCGATAGGGCGTAGCGCCGCTCGACGCCGCCGAATCAGAACGAGTTGAACACCCCTCCGGAGTCGATGGGTACCTTGCCCGGGTTGTGGCGGACGGTCACGTTCCTGGTGGCGGTACACGTGCCGCCGCGGCCGTCGTCGCCGCCGAACGTGATCCGATAGAAGCGGCCGTCGCCGTTGCCGGCCCGCTCCGATCGCACGTCGACCTGTTCGGAGTGGCCGGCCACGAGACGGGCGTCGGGCGCGGTGTCGCCGTCACCCAACCCGTTCACGGGCTCGTCCTGCGTGACGGCGTTCACGGTCAGCGTCACCGTGTCGCCGTCCGGATCGGTCGCCCCCGAGAGCATGATCGTTGAGAACTTGTGGTTCGCCGGCCAGAGGGTGTTCGGGCTCGGCGTGACCGGGTTGCAGTCCGGCGGCGAGTTGACGTCCACCGTCGACAAGGCCGCACCCGCGCCGCCGTCGTCGTCCGTCACCGTCGCCGTGATCGTCTTGAAGCCGGCCGTCGTATAGGCATGGGTGGCGGTGCAGGTGCCGGAGCCGGCGGCCTCCGTCACGATTCCGGGCGAAGTCGTGCTGTCCCCCCAGGCGATCGAGCACGTATGCGTGTCGCCCGTGCCCGGGTCCGTGAAGGGCGCGGTCAGCGTGAACGGCTGGTTGAGCTGGACGATCCCGCCGTTGGGCGGGCTGGCGATCGAGACCACGGGAGCGAGGTTGTCGACCTTTAGGGCGAAGATGGTCTGGTCCTTGCGGCCACCGGCGTCGGTGGCGGTCACGTAGACGAACTGGCTCTCCGTCGGGCCATCCGTCGTCGTGTAGTTCCAGGTCCAGCTCCCGGCGCCGTTGTCCGTCACCGTCCCCAGAGACGCGGAGTACGTCACGGCGTCGCCGTCGGGGTCGGCGGACGTCCCGATCATCGTCGCGACCTGACCCTCGTTGACCTCTTCCCCGACGGCGCCGGCGTTGACGTAGGGGCGCTCGTTGCCGTTCGGCGCCACCACGTCGAACTCCGAGATCATGCCCAGGGTGGCGTGGAAGAAGATGTGGCAGTGGAACACCCAGCGGCCGAGCCCGCCGCCCGGCGTCACCCCGTCCAGAAGCGCGCGGTCGTCGAGCTGCACGCGGTAGGTCAGCTTGTATTTCGCGGGCACGTCGATGTTGTCGCGGAACTCGTGGTACGGCCACACGTAGGGCGGCTTCGTCCCGTCCGCGTCGCCGGGGTCGTTGTCGGTCAGGCTGATGGGCTGGATCGAGAAGCCGTGCAAGTGGAAGGGATGGTGCGCGGACGTCGTGTTGTTGGCGGTCAGCTCCAGGCGATCGCCGAGCTTGGCGTAGCGCGTCGAGCCTTCGTGGGGCACCGCGGTGTAGTCCCCGGGGAAGTCGTGGGAGCCCACGATGTCGTCGATGCTGGGCTCGGCGCCGTTGGTCTTGAGCTTGATGTCCTGGGACGGCAGCCCCGCCTTGGCCGGCGTGAAGGTGCTCGGATCGAGCAGCGTACCCGTGGGCGCGCCGAGGGCGGGGACCAGATCCCCGGTCGCGGCCCGAAGCGCCGTCCCCGCGGCGATCGTGTAGGGGCCGACGGGCGAGCCCGCCACGTTGAAGTGGGCAACGGGGACGGTCGGGGTGTTCGCAAATCCCATCCCCGTCCGCGACATGTCCTCGGTCCACAGGGTGAGGACACCGGTGGCGCTGGCGGGGATGGCGGCCACGACGTCCACGCGATCGCCGGGATCGAGCTGGACTTCTCCCGATGAGATCTTCGTGTCGAAGCCGGCGATCACGCCGCCCTCCACGACACCGTTGTCGAGGAGGCCGCCCTGGCCGCCCACGCGCACGAGGGGGATCTGCGTTCCCGAGTTGTCGGTGAGCCGCAGGCGGAAGAAGCGGATGATCGCGGTGTTGATGAGGCGCAGGCGCAATCCCTGCCCGGGGTGGACGTCGTACGTCGAGGCCCCGGCATCGAGCGCACCCGGCGCGGACGGCGTTCCCGCTCGCCCGCCGACGTTCTTGCCGTTCGTGAGGACGGTCTGACCTTCGTTCTCCCGGCCACCCGTGTTGCGCTGGATGTTCGGGATGTCACCGGCGGCAAACGGCCCGCGCGACATCCCGTCCTCGTCCTTGGCGCTCGTTTCGCAGAGGCTCACGGGCGGCGTGCCCTGGTCCGGCAGTGATCCGCCCCCGATCCATGGGGCGGAGGCGGGAAACGTCCGCGCGTCGTTCGAGCCCGGCTCCTTGCACACCGTGATGTCGCTGAGGGCGAGGGTCAGGGTCTGGCCCGCCGAAGGCAACACGCCCGAGGCCTGGAGCGCGGCCTCGTTCGGGTCGGTGATGACGATGGGTCCGTACAGCCCCTTGAAGACCTGGTTGGTGGAGGCGTGGTGGTGCGGGTGGTACCAGTAGATGCCGGGGCGCGAGACGCGGAACTTGTAGAGGAACGATCCCCCGGGCGCGACCTGGTTCTGCGTCAGCGGCGTGCCGTCGCTCGCGTTGGCCAGCTCGATGCCATGCCAGTGGATGCCGGTCGGATGGTCGAGATGGTTCTCGAAGTGCACGATCACGGTGTCCCCGACCTTGAGGTTGAACGCGGGCGCCGGGAGCTGCCCGTTGAAGGTCTGGGCGTGCGCCATCACTCCGTTCCCGATGTCGACCGTCGCCTCGTCGGCGACGATCGTCGTCTCGACGATGTTCGGGTCGGGGTTCGTGTCCACGATGACGGGGACGCTGTAGGGGTCGCCGCCGGACGTGGCCAAGGCCGGCCAGGTCAACCGGACGCCGACGTACACCGCGAGCACGGCGAGGAAGAGGACCGCGGGGATGGCGAGGCGACGGTGTCGCAGCCAGAGACGGAGAGCCATCACAACCTCCTGCGCGGAAGGGGCGCGGGTGATCTGGGAGACCTAACGACAGGTGACCCTGGGGACCCTGCCCTCTAACGACTCCATTCAGGAGTGGCTGGCGGCCTAGGTAATACCCCTACGCGCCGAGAGTGTCAAGGATCTTTTGGTGACGCGGCCGTGACATCCAGGGCGACCACGGCCCGCAGCCGCACGCCGTCACTCGTCCGCGCGACCGCGGCCAGGGTGTTCCGCCCCTCGCTCAAGACGGCATCGACCACGAAGCGTCCCGGCTGCAGCCGCCGGATCGGAGGGGTGCGGATGTGGCCGTCGGGGCCGGCGAGGGTCACCACCATCTGCTCGATCGGTCGCTCGTCACCAATCACGTCGTAGCAGGTGATGGTCACCGCGCTGGGGCCCGGACGCTCGGAGTCGGGAGAGAAGCGCACGTATCCCTCGGTGCGCACCTCCACCGTATATTTCGGGTCCTGTCCCGGGATGCGCTCCACGGAGACGAACTGGGGGGCCGTCTTCGCTTCCACGTCGAGGGGAACTTCGATCGAATCGCGCGCGCGCTCGATCCTCGTCGTGATGCGCCAGCGGCCGTCGAACGCGAGGTTCGGGCCGGAGCCCTCCCAGCCCTCCTCTGCCCCCCGCTCCAGGGCCAGGGACGTCGAGGCCACTCCCGGATCGTCGAGCGGCGTGAAGCGAAGAGTCACGCGCCGGGCCGGCACCGGATCCTTCGAGTCGTAGTCCATCACGCGGGCGAGGAATCGGTTGGGGCCGGGCTGATCGGAAGCGGCGGTGAGCCGCACGCGCACGGTGGTGCCGAAGTCGGCACCCTCCGCTTCGAGCTCCGTCGGCGCGGCGTATCCCGACTTCGGTGGGGCCAGCGTGCCGAGCACGGCCGCCGCCACCACCGCGCCCGCGGCCAGGGCCAGCTCGCCGCCGCCCGCGCGGCGCAACAAGCGCAGGCTGGTCGCGGCCGCAGGAACGCTGCGCCAGCGGTTGAACGCGCCCAGGGCGGCGATGGCCGCGGCCAGAGCGAGCTTGACCGCCACCGTTCGTCCGTACCCGGTCGAGGCGAGGTCGTGCCAGGAGGACAGCTCGTTGCGCGTCCGCCAGACGCCAGTCACGGCCACGGCGAGAAGGCCCACGGCTGCAATCCGCGAGAAGCGCCCGACCGCCTCCGCTTTCTCCGGCGACGGCGCGCCGCGCAGGGCCAGGAGGAGAGCGGCCAGGCCGCCCATCCACACGCCGACGGCCGCGAAATGCGTCCACTGCGCGACGGCGGCGGGGATCGCCACCGCCAACGGCCCGGAGGCGGCGGCATGTCCGGCGGCACTGTGCACGGCCATCGCCGCCAGCGTGGCGAGCGCCGCACCACTCATCGCGCGGCGGCTCTCGTGGGCCGGCGCCTCCGCGGAACGCGCCGCCGCGAAGAGCGCAGCGCCCGCCGCGAGGAGAGCCACGGCGCGTGCGAGGAGGGTGCGGCCGATCGCTGTGTGCACGAGCGCCACATAGGACGCACCCGCGTTGCGTCGCTGTGCGGCGGCCAGGAGCACGAGGCCCACGAGCGCCGCCGCCCATCCCACCACCGCCAGCCGGAGGTCGCTCCGGCCTCCGAAACGCAGGACGGTGGCGGCGGCCGCCCCCAGCAGGAGAACGAGTCCGGCGATGAACGCCGCGCGCGCCGCCATCTCTCGCGGCGTCGGCGGAGGATAGGCCGGGGCCATGCCGCTGCCGACGACGCCGCTCGGCTTGACCCGGACGCCGAAGGCGAACGCCCCCACCGTCGCATGTCCATCCACGCTGGAGATCGTCCGCCACGTGACCGTGTAGACACCCTTCTCCAGCGGACGGACGTGCACGGCCAGCGCCGTCGGCGCATCCGGCACCGAAGCCGGCCGGTCCACCTGGCGGGCCGTCCCCGCCGTGTCGAGGACGCGGATCTCCGAAAGCGTGGCCTCCGGTTTCTCCCAGAA
>Ga0111539_10001355_pt1 | contig 32622 bp, 25 predicted proteins | sample RhiMethybrSRZTD1_FD_79667 | JGI IMG/M metagenome (GOLD analysis project Ga0111539, IMG submission 79667) | Populus rhizosphere microbial communities from Tennessee, USA - Rhizosphere MetaG P. TD hybrid SRZTD1 (version 2) (version 2) | ecosystem: Host-associated > Plants > Roots > Rhizosphere >...
CGGAACAAGTCACTCACAGCGGTCGCGCGGCTGGGGCGGCGTTTACGACAAGCGACGACAAGACGCTCGTTTACCACGAAATCGGCGCCGAGACAGGCTACGACCTGATGGTGAAGGAGCTCGGGACGGCGTCGCAGGCCCGCGCGCTCGTCCGCACGCCGAGCCTCGAAGCCGGAGCGAGGCTCCACCCGAGTGGCCGGTGGATTGCGTACGCGACCAACGTGACCGGACGCAGTGACGTCTTCGTCACGGCGTTTCCTGGGAGCGGTGTCAGGATTCCGGTCACCGTTGACGGTGGCCGCGAGCCCGTGTGGTCGCGCGACGGCCGTGAGCTGTTTTTCCGTCAGGGCACGCGGATGTTGGCGGTCTCGGTGATCCCAGGCGATCCGATAAGGTTCACGGCGCCCAAAGTCCTGTTCGACGAGCCGTACTTCGAGGCTGGCGGGCCGGGCAACACGCAGTACGACGTCGCGCCGGACGGTCGCTTCCTGATGATGAAGGTCTTCGAACAACCCTTGCCGCACCTCATCGTCATCCAGAACGTGACCGCGCGGCTGCGCGAGGCGCTCCGAGACGTGCGGTAGAAGAACGAAAACATGGCGATCGATCGGCGAGGCTATTTCCGCAGCGTCTGCGGACGGAAACCGCACGTGTATCGTGTTTTCTTTACGGGTCGATCAGGCCGCAGGCGCTCGTCGCGTCGCGGTGACCTGATCGACCAGGTGCGCGGCGCGCTCCGCCATGCGGCGACCGCCACAGCTTGGAAACAGCGCGCGGCCCTTGCAGGAGAAAGCGAGGCGATCGAGCCCACACGCGCCACAGCGAAAGCGCGCGAAGCCGCCCGCCAGCCAACCGCACTGGAGAAAGTTCGTGAACGCCCGCTCCACAAAGGCCGGTAGTCCTCGCCGTCACGGAGCTGTGCCGCCTGGGCCCGGAACGTCTCGAAGTGGTCACGGACGATTTCGTACAGGACAGTCGTGCCCGGAGACCGGGGCTCGTACCCAGCGGAGGCCGGCGCCACGGCGACCCCCATCGCAGGGACGCTGCCAAGTCATGCCCATCGAGTAGGTGCCGCGAATCACCGTCCCGCCGCGGCAGATTGAAGAATCTCCAACACGTGCACCCAGACAGGATTGCAGTTTCTCCAACGACGATGGCGGGCTGGTTCTCGTCGCGGTCGGTCGTGTGCCTAGTTTGTGCCTAGTTTGAAAGTCGCCCAGGCGTTGATTTGCGAATTGAGGCCGTATTTATTGGTGGGCCGCGCAGGGATCGAACCTGCGACCCTCTGGTTAAAAGCCAGGTGCTCTACCACTGAGCTAGCGGCCCTACTTGGTACTGACGATTGTAACTTTGAAGTTCGAAGTTCGAACTTCGAACACGCGAACGACGCTTCGCCTCGCTCTCTTTCCTTGAGGTCAGCCTGTTCCTGGGAACAGGAACTCAGGCACCCTTCGACGCGCTCAGGGCGCCCCGAGCCGGGTCGAGGGGCGAAGTCTCTCGAAGCACTTCCCTGCCTCTGCCAGCCCGGTCGCAAAGATGTCCGGGCGCTGGCCGACGCCGAGGCGGAGGTGGTGCTCGTATCCGAACGCGGATCCTGGCGCGAGCATGACGCTGTACTCGGTCGCCAGCGTGTCGGCGAGCTCGAGCGACGCGATCGGCAGATCGTATTTCAGGAGCGCGAGCAGGCCGCCGCGCGGCGGGGTCCACGCGAGGATGTCCGCGCGCTCGCCCATCCAGCGTCCGGCCGTCGCGAGGTTCGCTTCGATGATGCGCCGGTTGCGCGCGATGATCTGATCGCGGTGCGCCATCGCGAGGCAGGCCAGCGCGTCGTTGAGCTTGCCCGGGCTGAGCGTGATGTAGTCGCGCATCGCCCAGCAGCGATTGACGAGGTCGGGCGGCCCGGCAATCCAGCCGATGCGAAGGCCCGGCAGTCCGAACGGCTTGGACAGCGTGCCGACGCTGACGCCGCGTTCGCCCAGATCGAAGAACGGCGGCGCAAACGGCTCGCCGTCCGGCACGGCCAGCCACCGGTACGCTTCGTCGCCCAGCACGGTGGCCCCGACCGACTCAGCCAGCGCGTAGACGCGGCGCGCCGCCTCGGGCGGCAGCATCGCGCCGGTGGGATTGTGCGGTGTGTTGACGACGATGAGGCGCGTCTTTGGCGTGATCAGACGCTCGAGTGCGTCCACGTCGTAGCGATAGCCGGTGTCGGGTCCCACGTGCCACAACGACACGTCGCAGCCAATCGCGCGCGGGACGCTGTAGAGCTGCTGATACGCCGGGTACGGCGCGATCACGTGGTCGCCGGCCTCGAGCAGGACGTTGAACAGGAGGAAGTTGGCCTCGATCGCGCCGGTCGTGACGAGGATGTGGTCCGCGTCACCGCGCGTGTACGTCGCCGCGAGCCGGCGGCGCAGTTCGTCGGTGCCGCGCGCCTCGCTGTACCCGAGCGGAAGCGCCAGCAGCCCCTCCAGGGCGGCCGGCTGCTCGCCGTCGGGCACCATCTGCAGCAGGTCCGCGGTCGAGAGCGGCAGGATCCCGCTCTCGGCGATGTCGTAGCGGACGTGCGTCTCGTGACGCGTCATCCAACGCTCGAGCAGAAAGGTCTCGATCTTCACGGCGACAATTCTACTTCGGCTCGGTGCAGGTAACTTCCTGCAGGACAGCGCCGACGTCAGCGCGGGCAAGCCCGCGCGGCGGCCGGAGGCCGCCCGGCGGACGTCGGCGCACAGCCCCTGGGGTCCTTTGGTCTTCTTCCTGTGCTCCCCGGCCTTCATCCGCTTCCTGTCTCAAGACAATCGACAGCGCATATCATCGACCCGATGACGCTCGCTGAATTCCGTGCCTCGCTCACAAACGCGAAGCCGCCTTCGCTTCCTCCCCTCCTCGTCGCGCTCTGGCACGACGCCACGGGCGACTGGGACGCCGCGCATCGCGTCGCGCAGGAGATCGAAGACGAGGCGGGCGCGTGGGTGCACGCCTATCTCCATCGCAAGGAAGGCGACCTCGGCAACGCCGCTTATTGGTATCGACGAGCCGGGCGCGCCGTCGCGACGGCGGCGCTCGAAGAAGAGTGGGAAACGATCGTCGCCGAGCTGCTGGCCCAATAACTGCATAATTCGGCCACGGGGCCTCGAGGTGCGTCAGCGTTTACTCACTGACGGCCCGGCGCTATCATCGAATTGGCCCCCGGGAGAACGCCGATGCAGCTCGGACGGCAGAGCGACAACGTCGAAGATCGTCGTGGAATGCGCGCGGGACTCGGCGGCGGCGTCGGCCGCATCAGCGGTCTGGGCCTCGGGGGCGTCCTCGTCCTCCTCGCCCTCGGGTGGCTGCTGACCGGCGACCCGATGGGACTGCTCGGCGGCGGCGGTGTCCCGGTCGATTCGAGCGCGCCATCGTCATCCGGACCTCCCACCGATCCGGGGGGCGTGTTCGCGTCGCAAGTCCTCGCCGATACCGAGGACACGTGGACCGAGCTCTTCAAGCAGTCGGGCCAGCGGTACCAACCGCCGAAGCTCGTCCTGTTTTCCGGCGCGGTGGACTCGGCGTGCGGAACGAATTCGTCGGCCGTCGGGCCCTTCTACTGCCCTGGCGACCAGCGCGTCTACATCGACCTCACGTTCTATCACGAGCTGGATCAACGCTTCGGCGCGCCCGGTGATTTCGCCCAGGCGTACGTCCTCGCGCACGAAGTCGGCCATCACGTGCAGAACCTGACGGGCGTGTTCGAGAACGCGCGCCGCAGCGCCTCGCGCGCGGACGCCAATGCCCTGTCGGTTGCGCAGGAGCTTCAAGCGGATTGCTACGCGGGCGTGTGGGGCTTTTATGCCGCCAAGCGCGGCGTGCTGCAGTCAGGCGACGCCGAGGAAGGCCTCCGCGCGGCGGCCGCGATCGGTGACGACCGCATTCAGCGTCGCACCCAAGGGCAAGTGACGCCCGAAACCTGGACGCACGGCTCGTCGGAACAGCGCGTCAGGTGGTTGCGCACCGGCATGGAGTCGGGCAAGCCGTCGGCCTGCGACACGCTGTCGGGACGGTAACGATCGTCGCGGGCGGAACGATCGCTGAGACGCAGAAGAAGGGCGCGGCTACTGCAACTGCAGCGCGTTGGCGCGCAGCGCCAGTTGCCGCCGATCGCCGGGCTCGAGCCGTCGCGCGACCTGGAGCCACGCATCGATCTCGTCGCGGTCCTGATACAGCCCGGCGGCGACGCGGCTCATGACGGCAACCACGTGCGGATCGTCGGATTTGAGCGCGACGGCGCGCGCGGCTTCGGCTTCCGCCCGCTCCAGCCGTTCGAAAAACAGCGGCCAGGCTTCCGGCTTGACGTCGCGCGCCGGCCCGCGGCCGCGCAGCTCCCACGCGGTTTCAGCGTAGAACACCGCGCGCAGCAGCGGCAGGACCGACGCCTCGATGCCGTGCGCAGCGGAGACCAACGGGTAGGTCAGATCGAAGATGCTGTCCCGTTCGCGCGGCGGGTACCCGGCGTCAAGCCGCCAGATCTCGGCCACATAGCGCACGAGGAGATGGGACGGCAGTGTCCGATCGGCCGCCACGGCCGGCAATTGCGCGACTGCCTGGTCCACGAGCGCGCGCCCGTCGGCCATCACGAGCCGCGCTTCGGCGCGCGAGATTTCGTGGCTGACCCGCGCGAGCGCGGCGGCGGCCGTGAGGAACGCGGAGCCGCGCAGATACGGCGAGTACCGTGTGCGTTCCAGCCGCGCGGCGGCCGCGATCGTGCGGCGCGCGGCCTCGACCGCGCTGACTTCGCCTCGCGAGAACTGCGCCGCGACAAATGTCACGAGCGGATCGTCGCAGCCGAGCGCCATCGCCCGGCGCAACACTTGCCCGGCCTGATCGTCGGCATCACTCGAGCGCGTCGGATCGAGCGCCCACGCGCGCGCGGCGGTCGCGAGCGCGCTGCGCGCCGCATCGTCCCACCGGCTGTTCTTCCGGGCGGATTGGTCGTAGGCGGCGACGAAGGCTTGTTGATACCAGGCCACCGTCGCTTTCACGCGCCGTTCCACCTGGCTGGCGCTGACACGGACGTCGCCGGGACGCAGCTTGCGCTTTGGTCCCAATCGCGTGAGCGGGTCGTCGTTGCCGCGGCCCCCCGACGCGGCGTGGGTCACGGGACCGGCCGTCGTCAGGGCGGCGGCCATCGCGAGGACGGCCACCAGCGTGCGGGTCGGGCCGGGGGAGCGTAACGGCCCGCCAGCAGCGCGAGTTCGATCGGTTCGCATGTGAGTGGACCGCAGTGCAAGAGCGGGTCCGTGCGGTGCGCCCGAAAACCACAACAATTCTTACGGCCCTGGCGATCGAGCCATCGGTTGTGTCGGCGCGATTACAGTTCCGATCCTGCAAGGGGCCGTTTTGCGCGCGTTCGCGGAGGCCACACTGACCCGCCCGTACCCTTGCGTGTCGCTGGAGTTCGTTAGAGTCCGTTCATCTATTCTCAGAACGCGCGTTGACGAAGCGACGACGGTGCTATAGTCCTGTCCTCGTCAGGGTCATGGCCACTGCGCTGCGTGTTCACGCGTGTCCACAATGTCAGGGTCCGAGAGTACTGTGGCTCGCCGACAGCAGCCGCGACGCCACCGTCGACTATTTCCGTTGCGGTGATTGCGGTCACGTCTGGAACCAGCCGAAGCCGGGCGAGACCGGCGACACCCGGGACGTGACCGAACGGCGCAGCGATCAGTCGTAACACCCCTCCCGCAACGAACGCTTGACGCCGGCCTGAGAGGGGCGGGACTATGGTCAGCCTCAGGTCTGTTCCCGAGGCACTGTCATGCTGCCCCGTCCATCGAGCGCTGATTCGGCCTCGGCCGTTGTCGAACTGCACAACATCTACGCCACGGCGCCGGTCGGTCTGTGCTGTGTCGATCGCGATCTTCGCTACCTGAGCATCAATGACCGGCTGGCGGCGATGAACGGCATCGCGGCATCGGCGCACGTGGGTCGCACGCTGCGCGAGATGGTGCCAAACATCGCCGACGAGATCGAAGCGGTCTATCGCCGGGTGTTCGCCACCGGCCGGCCCGAGATCGACGTCGGGCTGACCGGGCCGGCGCCCAGGCCCGGAGAAACGCCGCGCACGTACCTATGCAGCTACTCCCCTGTCTGCGATGAACGCGACCAGGTCGTCGCCGTCAACACGGTCGTGCAGGACGTCACCGATCGGTACGCCCACGACGCCGCACTGCGCGAGATCCATCAGACGCTGCGCCAGCGCGACGAGTTCCTCGACGTCGTCGCCGACAAGCTGCCGCAGGCGATGCTCTTCCGTGCGATCAATGCGCCAGACGGGACGCTCCGCTTCGCCTACGTCAGCAAGGGCGCGGAGGCCGTCCTCGGTTTGGCGCCTGAACGGCTGCTCCGCGAACCGGAGGCGTTCATCGAACGGATCGCCGACGAAGATCGCCCCTCCATAGTCGAGAGCATGAAGCGCTCGATTCGGACCGTCTCGTCGTTCGACCGCGTCTGCCGGATCCGGCAGCCGGATGGCAGCGTGCAGTGGTGCCACATCCGATCGGCGCACCGTGCGCTCGAGAACGGTTCGGTCGTGTGCGAGGGCATCATGCTCAACACGACGGGGCTCAAAGCGGCCGAAGAGGCGCTGGTCGAGAGCGAGGCGCGCAATCAGGCGATCCTGTCCGCGCTGCCGGACATTGTCTTCCTGCAGAGCCGCGACGGCACCTACCTCGACGTCCACCCCCGCGATGATCCGAGGCTCCTGCTGCCCGCCGATCAGTTCATCGGCCGGAACATGCTCGACGTCCTGCCGCCCGAGCTCGGGCGCCAATTACAGCGCTGCTTCGAGCAGGTCGCCACCGAGGGCTCCGCGCAGGCCGACTACACGCTGGTGTTTGGCGGCGAACAGCGCCAGTACGAGGCGCGTATGGTCCCGTGCGGCGCCGATCGGATCTTGGCCATCGTCCGGGACGTGACCGAGAGCAAACGCGCGCACCACGACGCGGAGCGGAGCCGGCTCGAGCTCGCGCACATTTCGCGGCTGACGCTGCTCGGGGAAATCACGGCGTCTCTCGCGCACGAGCTCAACCAGCCGCTCACGGCGATTCTGGCCAACGCACAAGCTGCCCGATATGGGCTCACCACGACCGGCAACGCCGACCGCGAGCTCGACGACATGCTTCACGGAATCGTGGACGCCGGCAAGCGCGCCGGCGACGTGATTCGCCGCGTCCGCACGTGGCTCACGCGGGAACAGTTCCTGCCGCAGGATCTCGAGATCAACCAGGTGGTGGCTGACGTGGAGCGCCTGCTGCACAGCGAGCTGATCATGCGCCACGTGCAGCTCGAGCTCGACCTGCCCCCCAGCCTGCCCGCGGTCTCAGCCGATCGCGTGCAGCTCCAGCAGGTGATCCTGAATGTCGCGCTGAACGGCATCGACGCCATGCACGAGCGTCCCGTGTCCGACCGCCGTCTGCTGATTGCGACGTCGCGCGTCGAAGCCGGCGTCCAGGTGGCGGTGCGCGACCGCGGCACCGGCATCCACCCCGATCACATGGACCGGCTGTTCGATCCGTTCTTCAGCACGAAGCCGACCGGGCTCGGCGTCGGACTCCGCATCTGCTCGTCGATCGTCGCCGCGCATCGCGGCCGCATCTGGGCCGAGAACAACGACGGTCCCGGAGCGACGTTCTACTTCACCCTGCCCTCCGTCGCCCAAACGGCATGAGCGCGCCGGTCATCTGTCTCATCGACGATGACGCGGCGGTACTCAAGGGGCTGTCGCGTCTGATCGCGACCTGGGGCTACCAGGTGCGCGCCTTCGCCTCGGCGCAGCAATTCCTCGATCAGCCGCGGGCCGGCGACGCCGAGATCGGGTGCCTCGTGCTCGATGCGCACATGCCCGTGATGTCGGGCTTCGAACTGCAGGTCGAGCTCGACCAGGCGCAGCGCGAGTTGCCGATCATCTTCATCACGGGCGCCGGCGACGAAAAACTGCGGACCCGCGCGCTCGCCGACGGCGCTGTCGGCTTCATCGAAAAACCGTTCGAAGACGTCGAGCTGCGCGAGGCCGTGCAAGCCGCCCTGGCCTTGCGCCGGAGCACGTAAACTGCCTCACGTGGTCTGGTAGCAGTGCTCCAATGGGCCCGCTATGCGAGAGCTGCATTCCGCATGCGCGCACCGGACGCGGCTCGCCGGGCAGCAGTCGTGGAACGCGGGCCGATCGGGATGCCGGCTCTCAGTAGACGAACCGGTACGTGTTCACGACACGATGCGCATCATCGAGGCAGACGTACACGCGTGACGACGGTCCCGTGACGGTCCGGATCCACTTGCCGACGCCATCGTTCGGCGACGCATACTCCAATGCCCACGCCGACGTCGGATTCACTTCTTTGCTGCACACGTCTTTCGGACTGCTGCTGTCGATCGCACGCTTGACCGTGGGCGGACCGGCGGCGCTCACGACGTCGGCTTCGACGTCACCCTTGTGGGCCGCGAGCGCTTTGAGCGCACGCTCGTCTGACTTCTGCCCGAGCTGCATCGCGATTGCCCCACCCACGCCGGCCAGCACGAGCACCGCCACCACAAACCACACCCACGAACGTCTCTTGCCTTTCCGCATACGGCCTCTCATCGCTCGATCTGTATTCGGCCGAAACCGGCCGGCCGTTAAAGTCCGTTCCTGTCAGTCTGAGTTCGTCGGCGACCGGGAGTTCTTGCGGATGCACGCAAAGAGTGGTCACAAAAACGGCGGCTTATGGCTAGACTCGCGCATGGACCGCTCCAGCATCATCCTCCGGCTGCACTGCCAGACGTGCGGGGAACCGGTGACGGTGCAGTACGAACAGGAATCGCCAGTGGCGCCCGCGGTGAAGCAGCCGTGGTACTGCCCGCGCAACGCGTGCGCGGGAACGCAGGCCGCGCGTCTGCACGGCTTCGTGACGAAGGTGTGGCTGGGGCACGGCCCCGAGCCAGAACCGTAACGGCGATCGCGCCTCCGTCCGTGAGCCGGACGGATCAGGAGCGCGAGTCGCTCGAGAGCAAGTAGTAGACGTCCGTCCGAATCCGCGACGGATCCGCGTTCCACTCGGGCAGCCAGTGCCCGTAAATCTCCCAGCTCGGGCCGGCGAGTTGATGGTGGTTCGCCTGGCACCAGCGGCGGACCGCATCGTGCGCCGCGCCGAGGCCGCCGTACGCGCCGAAATGCACGACCGACGCGACCGTGCCCGCGGGTGTCGCGGAGCGTACGACTTCGCCCTGCTCCGCAAGCGGTCCGTGCAGTTCCACCCCGACTTCGAGGCGGATGCTGCCATCCCAATAGAGCGCGACGTGGCGGCCGGCTTGTGCCTGCTGGGCACGGACGACGTTCCAGACCAGGCCACAACACTCCGGAACGACGCGCGCGAGCTCCGAGGCGTTCACCTGGCGCCGAATGACCGCGAGCGGAATGCTCTCGAGTTGCCGGATCTCGACGACGTGGGACGTCATGGCGACATTATGCCCCTCGCCGCGCGCCTGCCCGCTCCCTGGATTGCGCCCGCCTCGACAGTGCTCGATAATTGCGCCCTCGTCCGGTCCCTCGACCGATCCTCGAAGGAGTCTCCGATGCGACTCGCCCTGCTCGTCCTGCTCATCGCCGCGTCTCCGCGCCTGGCGCCTCAGCCGACAACTGGCGCGGAGGACTGCCGCACGCTGAGCCTGATGGAGAAGCTCGCGGAGATCGCCGGGTGGAGCCACCGTGACGTGGTGACGGCACAGGCGCAGCTCGTCTGCGCCCAGAATCGCGTCGAGCGATCGCGAGACTGGCCGTCGCCCACAGGCGGCAGCATGAAGACGCCGGACGGGTCGTGGTTCTACCCGAACAACGCCGGCCGCGCGATCGATGCCAACGGCGCGCTGTACTATCCCGCGCCGCCGGGTGGCGTGGCGAAGCTCCAGGGCACGTGGCGCTATCCGCAAGGCATCCTGGCGAGGCCCCCGGCGCCCGAGGGCGACGCGGATCCGCAATGGTATCCGCCGAACGGGACAGCGATGACCCAGAGCAAGTTGCTTGAATGGGCCTGTCAGCGGCTCGGCCCCGATCGATGCCGGCGCTCGCTCCGCGAGATCCAGACGGCGGCAGGGGACGAAAAGACGCTCGCGGTTCTCGAGCTTGCGTGGATGGCTCAGCGCGCAGGCGGGAAGTAAACCAGGCCGGACCCGCATCTCGGTTCGGCACACGGTCTCGTGATGGCGAATGGCGTCGAAGTCGTCGCCTCGGCCGTCGGGGCGGGAAGGCTACGCGTCCAGACATGGACGACGTAGTCGTTGGCGACGGTCGGTTGCCACGTGAACGTCGCGGCCGTCTGCCACCGCGTCATGACCGACCACGTCGTGCCGTCGAACACGCCCCAGCGAAACTCGTACGGCGGGGTCCCGCCGGACGCGACGGCATTCCAGACGATGCTGTTTCCGGCCGGTTGCGGCGGGGCGACCGTCGCCGACATGCCCACCGTCAGCGGCGTAGCGATGTGATACACGATCGCGGCCACTTCGGCCGAGTACGCGCTCAGTTGTCCGGCGCCGTTATACGCGCGGACGGCGAAATAGTACTGCTGGCCGAACGTGAGGCCGTAGACGGTGTATTCGGTGACATTGCCGACGTCGATCTGTTGCGTGTAATTGTGCGACGTCGTGCCGTATCCGAGCCGATAGCCGGCCGTCACGTTATCGGTGGCCGCATCCCACGCCAGGGTGAGATCGCCCGTGACGGCTTGTTGAGCGGTGCTCGTCGACGCGACGGACGCGGCGGCCAGTATGGCCACGTGAGACCAGCGCATACCGCTCTGACCGTAGCATGATCACGTGACATCCGCGCGCGGAATCATCACCATCGGGCACGCAAAATCAGTTCTAACGCCCCGTGGCCGCCTCATCGCACAATACCGACCGTGATCGAATCCCTCGCTCGCCTGCTCCACGACCTGCCGCTGCTTGCCTTGTTCCTGAGCATCCTCCTCGGGACGGTCATCGGCCGTTTCCACTTCAAGGGCGTGGGATTCGGATCTGTCGTGGGGACGCTGATTGCCGGCATTGCCATCGGGATCGTGGGCAAGCCGGAGCTCCCAGATCTGCTGCGCTGGTCGTTCTTCTACCTGTTCCTGTTTTCGATCGGCTACTCGGTGGGCCCGCAGTTTTTCGGCAGCCTGAAGAAGGAAGCGTTGCCGCAGATCGTGCTGGCGCTCGTCGTGGCCGTGACGGGCCTTGCCGCGGTCATCGCCGTCAGCGCGGCGTTCGGGTTCGACGAGGGCATTGCGGTCGGCATCCTGTCGGGCGGCATGACGCAATCCGCGGCGCTTGGCACGGGGCTCAGCGCGATTGCCGATCTGCCGATTTCCGACGCGGCAAAGTCGACCCTGATGGCACATGGACCATTGGCCGACGCCATCACCTATGGATTCGGCGATCTCGGCCTGATTCTATTCCTTACCTGGCTCGGGCCGAAGATCATGCGCGCCGACCTGAAGCGCGAAGCGAGAGCGATGGAACAACAGATTGCCGCAGGCAAGTCCGCCGCCGACGTGCCGTCAGGCACGCACTTCGGCCTGCGTGCTTACCGCGTCGAGAACGCCAACGTCGCCGGCTTGACCATTGCGGCGCTGGAACAACGATACGCGGAAGCCCGGCTGGCGGTGCAGCGGGTGCAACGAGGGACGGAGTTGCTGGACGTCGGTCCGGCCCTGGCGCTGAAGCAAGGCGATCGGCTGGTGGTGTCGGCGCGCCGGCTGGGATTCTCGAACGTCGAGCGCGAGATCGGACCCGAAGTCGACGACCCAATCCTGCTCTCGGTGCCCGTCAAGGCGGCCGCCGTCGTCGCCACGAACCGGGAGGTGTGCGGCAAGACGATCAGCGAACTGGCAGAGGACCCTGATGGGCGCGGGGTTTACCTCGAATCGATCCAGCGGGGTACTGAATTGATGCCGCGCGCGCCGTGGACGGTCATCGAGCGCGGTGACATCCTGCGCATCGTCGGCGCGCCCGCCGAGGTCGAACGGGCGAGCCGGCGGATCGGGTTCGTGGAGCGCGATCTGTCGAAAACCGATCTGACATTCCTCGCCGGCGGGATTTGCGCCGGCATCCTGCTCGGCATGCTCAAGCTCAGCGCCGCCGGGATCACACTCGGACTGGGCACGGCGGGATCGATCCTGGTGCTCGGCCTGGTCGGAGGCTGGGCGCGCAGCCGCTACCCCGTCTTCGGCGCGATCCCGGAACCGGCGCAGCACCTGCTGATGGACATCGGCTTGACTGTCTTCATCGCGATCGTCGGCCTCCACGCGGGGCCGCATGCCGTCGAGGCCTATCGCGTCAGCGGCGGCGCCTTCTTCGCCAGCCTGTTCGTGGCTGGAGTGATCGTGACCATTGCGCCGCTCGCCGTCGGGACGCTCGTTGGCCGGTACGTGCTGAAGTTGAGTCCCCTGATGCTGCTCGGCGGTCTCGCCGGCGCGCAAACCTGCACGCCAGGCCTGACCGCGCTTCGCGAGGCCAGCCACAGCAACGTGGTGGCGTTGGCCTACACGGTGCCGTACGCGATCGGCAACATTGTCCTGACCATCTGGGGCCCGGTGGTCGTCGCGATCGTCCACGCCATGCGGGGGTAGCCCGACGCGGTCGTTTCCCGGTCAGCGGGCGCCCGGTGGGATCGGCTCGAGCTTCGCCACCCACAGCCCGCTGTTGAAGTCCGTGAAAAGAATGTGGCCCTTCCACGGCATCGCGTTCATCACGAACGGTGCGTTGGCCGTGTACGCCTCGGGATCGTAGGGCTTGAAGACCGCAATCTCCCGCCCCTGGTCGTACAGGTTCCCGAGCAGCATCCCCGACACGTCCACGATCCGGACGCCCCCGTCGTAGTACGCCTGATACAGGATGTCGTTCTCGACGATGATGTCGTGCGACCCGTAGTCCTCGATCTGATAGCGCCCCACCTTGCGCGGGTTCATCGGGTCGGTGAAGTCGACGATGTGCGTGTAACCGCCCGACGTCTGCGCGATGCCACCACGGGGCGGACCGCCGCCGCCAGGGGACGACAGTTGATAGTTCGTGCCTGCCCAGGCGCGGCCGGGACGGCTCATCTCCTCGTCGCCGATGAAGAGGTACACCTTGCCCGTGGACTTCTGCGCGTAGGGATAGATTTCGTGACCGCTGTTGATCGGCACTGTGTTGATCAGCTTCGGTGCGATCAGCGAGCCACCATACTTGCCGTTGCCGACGTCGACGACGACCGTCCCGACGCCGCCCTGCGCCGAGTAGGCGATCCCATCATTCACCCAGAGGTCGTGCAGGCGGGCGTTCGGGTGACGGTACTCGCTCACGTACGCCGGCTTGTAGATGTCCTCGGCGTTGATGATCACGTACTTCGATCCGCCCGAGACGGCGAACAGATGATCTTTCGTCGCGAACATGTTGTGCACGCCACCCGTGAGCTCGGTATCGAACGTCGACGAGATCTTCGGATGCGCGGGGTCCGCCAGATCGAGGAACACGACGCCATTCACGCGGTTCGACGCGCCCTCGCGGGACAGCACGGCATAGCGCGCGTCAGGAGACACGGTCACGTCGTTGATCGTGCGCGCGTCCACCTTGATGGAATGCGTCTTGACGATGTTGTTGAGATCCGTGATGTCGAACACGTGCGCATATCCGTCCCCGCCCCAGGTCCCGACGATGCAGTAGTCGCGGCCGTCTTTGCCCGTGTACGGCCAGAGGTCGGACGTGTGCGTGTCGTAGATCTTGCCGCGGCCGGTGATGACGATGCGCTGTCGGACATCGCGTAGCGTGACCTCGATCGTCTTGCGCGCGTGTGCCGCGCCAGTCGAGGCCAGAATCGTGTACAGGCCCGGGTAGTTGGCAACGAAGAGGCCGTTGTCGATGATCCCGGCGCCGCCAGGCGCCTTCGGCGTGTTGCCTTCGGGCGCCGCGTAGGTGTAGCTCCACGTGACGGGCGCATCGGAGACGGCCGTGCCGTCCGATCGCTTCGCTGCGGCGGCCAGCCGGATCACGTCACCCGTCCGGATCGTCGTCTCCCCGATGGCAAGATCGAGTGAGGCCACCGGATTCGCGGCGATGGTGTACGACTTCTCCGCCGTGGCGCCGTCCGCTTCCGCCGTGATCGTGACTGCGCCGCTCGTGAGCGCGGTCACGTTGCCGAACCGATCGACGGTCGCGATCCCCGGATTGGAGCTTCGCCATGCGGCAACCACGCCGGGGCGCTCGGTGCCGTCGGTGTGCGTGCCTTTGGCCCGATGCATGAGAGTCACGCCGGTGTACAGCCGGCCGGGCTCTGCCGTGATTTCGAGTTTCGTGAGCGCGGGCCACGCGATCGTCACGGGAATCTCGAGGGTCACTGGTGGCGCGCCGATGGCGCCCGCTGCGACCGCGGTGGCGGTGAACGTGCCGGCAACAAACCCGGTGACTCGGCCATCGGCATAGATGCCCGATCGGCGCGGCAGGTTGACCCGGACGATCGCGTCAGGAATCGGCTTCCCGGCCGCGTCGTATGCCGTGATCTTGAGCGCGACCGACTCGCCTGTGCGCAGCGAGAGGCTGGCGGGCTCGGCCACCAGCTTTGCCACCGGCACCGTCGCCTGTCCCACAGGCTGACCGGCTTGTTCCCGGGCCGACACCCAACGCTCCAGTGAGAGGACGGCCGCGGCGACAAGCATGCTGAACACAACCGTCTGCGCGGTACGTGCTACCTTCATGGGATTCTCTCCAGGGTGAAGACATGATGCCAAACACCCGGCGGCACGGCAACAGAATCAGACTCGGATGGATCGGGACCGGTGTGGCGGCGGCCGCCTGGCTCCTGCTCTGTGACGGCGTCTCGCTCCGAGGTCATCAGGCGGGACCCGCACGCGCCGCCCGGCCGACCAACACGTACTGGGTCTACGCCGGCGCCGAATCCGCCGACGTCCTGCACCGGATTCGCTTCGGCCCGGGTGGGCTCGTCGTCGAGCAGACGACGACAATCGGCGAGCTGCCGAACGAGATGGAGGGGCCGCACGGACTGGCCATCTCAGCCGACGGGAAGTATCTCTACATGACGACCGGGCACGGACGGCCAGACGGGAAGTTGTGGAAGTACGAGCTGGGCCCCGACAAGCTCGTGGCCGAGGGCCTGTCGCTCGGCAACTTCCCCGCCTCGGTGGACGTCACGCCCGACGGGCTCTATTCGCTGTCGGTCAACTTCAATCTGCACGGCGACATGGTGCCCTCGACGGTCTCGGTCGTCTACACGCCCGACAACACGGAGGTCGCCAGGATCGTCACGTGCACGATGCCGCACGGCAGCCGCGTCGATCCAAGCGGCCGGCGGCAGTACTCCACGTGCATGATGGACGATCAGCTCGTCGAGATCGACACGGTCAAGTTCGAAGTATCGCGGCGATTCTCGCTCGCGAAGGGGAAGGAAGGGCCGCTCGCGGTGACCGCCGATCCACACGCGGCGCACGTCATGGCTGGCGCGAAGCCGGCGCCGGTCGTCGATCCCGCGGAAGTCGGCTACCCCGCGGGCGCGAAGCACGAGATGACGCCGGCCACCTGCTCGCCCACGTGGGCACAGCCGTCGGCGGACGGGAAACGCATCTTCGTCGCCTGCAACAAGGCGGACGAAATTGTCGAGATCGATCGCGACGGGTGGACCATCGCGCGGCGTCTCCCGACCGGGCGTGGCGTCTACAACCTGGCCGTCACACCGGACGGCAAGCTCCTGCTCGCGACGCTCAAGCAGGGCAGCCTGTTCGAAATCTTCGACCTCGCGACGGGCAAGAGTCGCGCGCGGCTGAAGACCGGAACGACGATCGCGCACGGCGTGGCGGTGAGCCCCGACTCGCGCTATGCGTTCGTCACGAGCGAGGGCGTGGGCTCAGCGCCCGGCAAGGTCGACGCCGTCGATCTGCAGACGCTGACGGTCGTCGGCACAGTCGACGTCGGGCAGCAAGCGAGCGGCATCGCCTTCTGGAAGATGAGCGCGGGCAAGTAAGCACCGCCTGGGCAGCCACGCGGCGCGCCGGCAACGGCTGAACCGCCGTCGTATGAGGGATCTCCCACCGAAAACTGAGCCAAAAGCCACGAGAACGGTTGACGAGACACCGTAGTGTCAGATCATGAGAATCCTTCTCCCCCGGATGTTCTTGTTGATTTGTGCCGTCACGGCGCCGGTGCTCGCGACCGCCAGTCCGATCGCGCATCTGACGCTGCAGAGTCAGCCAGGAGACTGGATCGGACAAGGCGGGACGTTCGACCTGTTCTACCAGGCGCCGCCCGATCTGATTTCCGCCCAGATTCGACGGAGTCTGGCAGACGGAAGTCCGGCCGAGCTGCTGTTCGTTCTTGATAGTCCCGCCGACGGAGATCAGTTCGCCCTGCTCTTTTTCGGGACCGATCAACTTGGCATTCCGATCCAACCGGGCGACTACCCGAATGCGCAACGGGCTGATTTCGCTGCGCCGGGTCATGCCGGGTTGGACGTCTCGTTCCAGCACCGCGGCTCGAACACGCTGACCGGCTCGTTCAGGATTCTTGACGTCACGTTTTTCTTCGATCCATTCGGCGGATGGCGGGTGGCCACGTTTCTTGCGGAGTTCGAGCAGCATTCGGAGGACGCCGCTCCAGCCTTGTTCGGTCGCTTTCAGTACGACGCCTCTGGAGTGTCGGTCCCTGAGCCGTGCACACTGCTGCTCTGCGTGACGGGTGGTGCCGCAGCGTGGCTCAGAAGGCGCCGTCAGCGATTCTGCGCCTGACGTGAGACGATTTGCTGCGTCGTCGGCGCCGCGGGCATCTGGTTGAGACGTGAGCGAATCGCCTGGAAGTCGCCGGTCGATGCCGTGGAGCGGTTCACGCGGAGCGAATCTGCCTCGCGGTTGATCGCCTCCACGCGGTTGCCGGGATTCGGGTGGTCGCTCAACCACTCTGGTCCTCGGCCCCCTCCCCGTCGCTCGATCGTTTCGAACATGCGCGCCATCTGCCGCGGGTCGTAGCCCGCGCGCGCCATGATCTGCGCGCCCAGGAGATCGGCCTGCCGCTCGTATTCGCGACCGTACTTGAGGAAGTAGGTGCCGAGACCGATCTGCGATCCTTGAGCGATGACGCTGCCGGTGCGGCCACCAACGATGGCGCCGAGGATTTGACCAGCGACCGCGCCGATCTGGAACTTCTGACCCTTCGATGCCTGTGCCGTGCCGTGCCGCAGGATGACGTGGCTCAACTCATGAGCCATGACGCCGGCAACTTCTCCTTCGGATCCCGCCGCCTGCAGCATCCCGCGATTGAGAAACATGGGACCGCCAGGCAGCGCAAACGCATTGATGTCCCGCAGATTGACGACGTCGAAGGAATAGCGGAATGCCGGTTGGCGGAGATTCGACGGGATGTGCTCGATCAGGCGCTGCCCGATGTTCTCGACATAGTTCTCCGTGCGCTCATCGTTCAGCAGGGGGAACTGCTGGCGCACCTCACCGGCCGCCTGACGCCCGAGCGTCACATCCTGTTGAGGCGAATAGCTGTTCTTCGGCGGCGTAATAGTCGTGTGCGCCGCCGCGGATCCGGCAAGCGTGACACTGGCGAGAATGGCAACCAATCGCGCTGACGGTCGGTATTGAGAGTTCATGGCAGTCCTGCCCGTGAGTTGTGCAAGGCGGGCGCCAAGTCAAAAGTAGTCAGAATCTGGGGGAATCAGGCGGAATCCGGGGGAATCTGTTGCAGGTGTCCTCTAGCGGGCACACAGACTCCCCCGGCCCGGCGCGTTCTCACTTCTTGTCGTTCTCCGCGATCACCTTCGCGATCTGGCTCATCAGTTCCGTCGTCGCGCGAACGGTAATCGTGTTCGAATCCCGGCCGGTGATTATGGTGGGACGTGGGCCAACGGGCGCCGTGATCGCCCGGTTGACGAGCAGCACGAGGCCCTGCAGACCCGCATTGGCGATTTTGAACGTCCGGACGGACTCCGTGTATTTCTCGCGATTCGCCTCGCTGTCGGCGTAAATGAACACCGCTCTCGGGCCGGTCACGACAAAGGCCAGGGTGTTGGCGCCGAGGACATTCCGCAACGCCTCGTCGACCGTCATCGCCGGCAGGTTCACGGTGTACGGCTTGTCGAGATTTACCACGTCCGCGTCATAGCGCAGCGTGACAGCGCCTGCCTTGGCGATGGCATCGAGGATGTCTTTGACGGGTGTTGACGTCAACTTGAGGCCAGCAATCGCAGCCAGCGGATCCAGGTGGCGCTCCGCGAGTTGCCGATCGACCATCTGCTGCTCGAATGGCGTGAGCGCGCTGTCCGGCCCCTGCCCGCGTCCTTGCCGAGCCTCGACCGACGCCGCGGCCACGCCGACTGCCACGGCACTCATTGCTGCGATAAGACCGCGTTTCATGGCCGTGCTCCCCGCTAGAAACTCACCCTCGTCACGAATGTGATGAACCGCATGACCGTCGCGTTGATCGCCGTAACGAGCCCGAAGTTCGTGCTCGTCGGATCGAGGTTCGGATTTCCCCACTGCTGACGGTTCAGGGCGTTCTGAAGGTCCACACGAATCTGCAGTATGCGCCGGCCGCCCAGACCGAAGTTTCGTCCGAAGTTCAAATTTACCTGCGTGAAGTTGAATCCCCGCACCCCGTCGATGCGGAACGGGAAGACCCGCTTCTGGAAGAGGGCCGGCTGCTTGGCAGGATCCCGTTCGAAGCCCGCGTCGATATTGAACCACCGCTTCGTGGCGTCAACGGTGCCGTCGGGCCGGAGCGCGATCTGTGGGTGGTCGATCTTGATGTCGTCGAGGTTCCCGTAGAAGAAGATGTTGCCCCAATCGAGCAGCGCACCCGGCTGGTACTCGAACGTCCCGGCGGTCTGCCAGCCGCCGAGGATCTTCGCGACGATGCCTCCGTCCTTGTAAAACGGCTTCCCGGCGCCAAACGGCAGCTCGTAGACCCATCCAGCGGTAAGACGGAAGGGGCGTGCGTTGTTGCTGGTCTGCCACAACGTCGGCGTTCGCTCGTAGGCTTCGACGGTTCTGAGCGACGTCGCCCGTGTCGCCGAGAACGCCGAGTTGAGGCTGAAGCCCTGCGAGAAGCGGCGGCTCAGCGAGATTTCGAGCTGATGGGTTTTGGTCTTCCCGAGCGGCAAATCGCCATAGGTCAGCGTCATCTGCGGAAAGTCGCGGAGCAGGTTCTGCCGCTGAATCGTCGCGGACGTGAAGAAGGCATTGCCCGCCATGCGTTGGTAAAGCGTGGGATCGGTGGCCTGCAGCGACGCGAAGTTGGTAATGCGAAACGGGTTCGTCACGTTGGTCTGCAGGAAGGTCTGCTGGGCGTTGTCCCGCACATTCTTGGAGTTGTAGTACTGCTCCGGCACGAAGCTCTGTGGGATATCGAACGCCAGGCGATCCGCGTACGAGCCGTTGTACGCGACGTCAACCACCATGTTGCGGGTAAGCTCCCGCTGGAGGCTGATCCGCCAGCGCTGCACGCGTCCATGCTCGCGGTTCAGGTTGTTGGAGGTATAGCCCTGGCCGAGGAGCGTGTCGACTCCGAGTGACGCGCCGACGGGTGTGTCGAAGCGGGTGCCGTCCGCACGTATCGGAAACGGATTCGTCAGCGGCAAGATCCCGTTCTTCGGATCGCCGAGGAGCCACGTCTGGCCGAAGTCCGTGCTGATCGTGCTCGTCGTCGTGACGTCGTAGCCGGTCTGGTTGGGACTGAAGTCGGCGGCGTTCAGGGTGTCGTAGAACAACCCGTAGCCGCCTTTGAGGATCATCCTCGTCCCGAGCCTGTAGGTGCCGGAGATCCGGGGCATCCACATGGCCTGGCCGTGCCAGCTCCGTCCGTCCTGGCCAGCGTCGGAGGCGAAGAGCGGTCCTCCGATGACGTGGAACTCGCTCGCCGGAACCTCCGGGATCGGATTTGCCGCATACGCCGCCTCGGCCAGCGTCGTAATTGCGAGCTGGGCCGCCGGGTCGAAGCCCACCAGCATGCGATTGCCGCTCTCGCGAATCCCGTTCTCGTACTCGAAACGCACACCGAAATTGATCGTGAGGTTCGGATTCACACGCCACTGGTCCTGCGCGTAAAACGAGGAGTAGTCGTTCAGCAAACGGACCGGCACCTGCTGCGTGATCGAAATCGTGGACGGAAACCCGAGCATGAGGGCGGCCATGGACAGACCGAGATTGGCCGCCGGGAAGTCCGTCGTCGTGTCGGCCGCGCGCGTGTAGGTGTTGTTGAACGTGTAAGAGGACGACGTGTTGCCCCCGGGCTCGGCCGCGCGCCACGCCCGGCGAACGTCGACGCCGCCGCGCAGCGTATGCGAGCCTCTGATACTGGTCAGATTGGTCTGGCCCTGCAGGTTGGTCGTCGTCACACCCGCGTTGACGCCGTTCGACATCGCCTGGTAACCGCCGACGTTGGCGACGGGCAATTTGCATGTGCCCTGCGCCGTGCAGAAGTCATCGACATACGACGGCATACCGAAATCCGTCGGTTTGTACTGCCCCTGCGCCGTGTACAGGTCGCGCTGGTAGAACTGATTGCTCGAGACCTGGCTGTCGATGACGACCGCGCGTGACACGTGCGTCCAGTTGCCCGTGAACGACCAGCTGTACCGTTTCCGGTAGCCGTCATGCAGGCGCCTGTACTGGTCCGGAGCCTCGTAGGTCCAGTCGAACGTCCCTTCGTCGAACCGGTTGCCATTGCCGCGAAAGAAAACCCGGTCGTTGTTCGACGGGCTGTAGTCGATGCGGACGGCATACAACGTGCTGTGCGGTGTATCCGGCTGTCCGCCCTGGTAGTAGTTGTTGTTCGGCTGCTGGGTGGGCGAGACGAAGTTCTGATTCGGCTGCGGCAGCATTGACCTGTACATCCCGAACAACGGGTTCTTGTAGGTGCCGTCGGGGTTCATGAACCGGCTCTTCGGGATGATGTTGCCCGGGAAAGGATCGCGAATGAACTTTCCGGGCCGCGCCGGATCCGGGTGCACCGTCAGCGGGTCGTAGATCTGGTACTGCCCGGGATTCGGGAGCCGCAGGAGATCGGAGAAGTCGCCGTCGAGGTGTGCGCCGTACGGGATCGTGCTCGTGCCCGCATTTCTGCCGGGCGCCGAATCGTCCACCTTGGAATAGTTCGCGAAAAAGAAGACCCTGTGGCTGGCGTCGATGACCTTCGGGATGATGAGCGGCCCGCCGAACGTGGCCGCGAAGTTGTGCGACCGCCCCTTCCTGAACTCCCGCTCGGCAAAGTCGTTGGTGGCAAACGTCGTCTTCTGCTGCGCGTTCAGCGAGTTCAGACGATTGGTCCAGTACGAATAGTTCCCGCTGCCGTGCATCTTGCTGGTGCCCGCCTTGGTCATCATCGAGATCGTGTTGCCCATGCCATGACCGATGGCCGTATCGAAGTTCGACGACTCGACGCGCATTTCCTGAATCATGTCGCTGTTGGGCGAGGACGCGAGCCGCCGGTCGCTTCCGGCATTGGTGGCGCCGTCGATCGTGAAGTTGTTGAAGCCGACGCCGCCGACGGTCCCGCCCGCCGCGTTGGTCGTGCCGTCGATGAATCCCTGGGCCACGTACTGCAGCGTGGTAATCGGGTTCACCCCGGACGAAAACCTGGCCACCATGATCGGCATGTTCGAGAACATCGGCAGGCTCTCGAGCGTCTTCTGGTCGAAATTCTGCCCCGACGACACCGTATTCGTGTCGAGGACCGGCGAGATCGCCGTGACATCCACGCGCTCGTTGATCTGACCGAGCTCGAGCTTCAAGCTCAGAGTGACCGCCTGGCCCACCGACAGCACGATGTCCCGCTGGTTCACGGTCTTGAAGCCCGCCATCTCCACCGTGACCTCGTACTTGCCGGGATTGAGCAAGGGCGCCTCGAAATACCCGCGCCCATTGCTGGTAAGCCGCTGCGCTTGTCCGGTGTCGACGTTCGTAATCGTGATGGTCGCCCCGGGAACCACGCCGGTGGGGTCCTGGACCGTGCCAGAGATGTTGCCCCGGGTTTCCTGGGCGCGCGCCGGCAAAGCCGCCAGCGGGAGCAGCAGGAGGACGAGCCACAGACGAGTTCGCATATGCGCTCCTGGACAGGAAGCCACGATTTGCGTGTTTCGCCAGCCGTCGAGATCGTTGGTTACCGGAATGGTACATCGCTTTGGGATAGAATCCAGCCCGCTCCAAGAGAAAACCGATACGCGAAAGGAAGGGCTCGGTCATGAGCGTCCTGAAGAGCGTGGTGATGCTGGCGGCGGCATTGTCGATTGCCGGCCCGGGCAAGAACGGGGCGGCGACAAGCACGGCGTGGCAGCAACCGGTCTACCTCGATCCCTCTCGGCCTCTCGACAGGCGCGTCGATGACCTGATGTCGAAGCTGACCCTGGCCGAGAAGGGGTCGCTCCTTGGAACCGGGGCGCCGGCCATCGAGCGGCTCAACGTTCCCGTCATGAACGGCTGGAACCAGAGCCTCCACGGCATCGTCTGGACCCAGCCCACCACGATGTTCCCCGTGCCGATCGGCATGGCGTCAACGTGGGACACGCAACTGGAGCACGACGTCGCGTCCGCGATTGCCGACGAGGGCCGGGCGGTCAACAATTACTGGCCGACGATCGCCGGACCGACCGCGCCGTCCAACAATGGCCAGGTGCTGACGCGCACCGCAGACGGGGACTTCCGGCACAACGGGCTGGTCTACCGCTCGCCGGTCATCAACATCAGCCGGCATCCGTTCTGGGGCCGGATCGACGAGGCGTTCGGCGAGGACCCCTTCCTCACCTCACGGATGACCGTCGCGTTCGTCAAAGGGACGCACGGTGACCATCCCCGATATCTCAAGCTCGCGACGACGCTGAAGCATTACGCCGTCAACAATCAGGAGATCGGGCGCCGCGGGCTCTCCGCGACGGTGAGCGAGCGCATGCTCATGGAGTACTACCTGCCGCATTTCAAGGCGGGCATCATGGAGGGCGGCGCGACGTCGATCATGTCGTCGTACAACCAGATCAACGGGGTCATCAGCACGGAAAACCCGCTGCTGCTGAAGGAGATCCTCCGCGACAAGTGGAAGTTCCAGGGGTTTGTCGTCCCCGACAGCGGCGCGACCGAAGACATGGTGCGCGCGTACAAGAAATACGCGACGGTCGAGGAAGCGACAGCGGCCGCGATCAAGGCGGGCAGCGATCTCGACAACAGCGCGTTCATCCCGAGCATTCCGGCCGCGCTCGCCAAAGGGCTGCTGACCGAGAAGGACATCGACCAGTCGCTGCGGCGAGTGCTGACGGTCCGGTTCCGCCTCGGCGAGTTCGACCCGCCGGAGATGAATCCGTACACGAAGATTCCGGCGTCGGTCATCGACTCGCACCGGCCGCTGGCGCTTCGCGCGGCGCAGGAGTCGATTGTCCTGCTCACCAACAAGAACAACTTTCTGCCGTTGAACAAGGCCTCGATCAAGACGATTGCCGTGATCGGTCCGTACGCGTCGACGCCGTTCATGGGGATTGGATACACGGGCAGAGCGTCGACGTTCGTCGTGCCACTCGACGGCATCAAGAGCAAGGTGGCGCCGGGGACCGAGGTGATCCATGCCGCCGGCGCCGCGCTGCCGGCCCGTGGCGGCGGCGCCGGCAGGGCTGGAGCCGGGCGGGGCGCTGGTGCACCCGCCGCCGCGGCTCCAGGGGCTCCGACGGCTCCAGCGCCGGCCGTGGCGCCAGTCGCGCCGGTGGATCCCGAGGTTGGCTACAGCGAGGCTGTCGCCGCGGCCAGACGCGCCGACGTCGCCGTCGTGTTCGTGGGGACCAGCAGCGCGATCGAAGCCGAGGGCCTCGATCGCACGTATCTGGGTCTGCCTCCCGCTCAGGAGGAACTGGTCAAGCGCGTTTTCGCCGCCAATCCGAAGACGGTGATGGTCCTCCTCAATGGCGGGCCCGTCGCCGTGCCGTGGGAAAAGGACAATCTTCCCGCCGTGCTCGACATGTTCATCGCGGGCGAAGAGGGCGGCAACGCCATCGCCGACGTGCTCTTCGGCAACCACAACCCCGGCGGCCGGCTGCCCTACACCGTCTATGCCTCGCACGAGCAGGTACCGGCGATGGACGAGTACGACATCACGAAGGGCTTCACATACATGTACTTCGAGGGCAAGCCGGTCTACCCCTTCGGGCACGGTCTCAGCTACACGACGTTCACGTATTCGAACCTCAGTCTCTCGTCGCGGTCGATCGCCGGCAACGGCACCGTCACGGTGCGCGTCAACATTCGCAACTCGGGCAAGATCGCCGGCGACGAGGTGCCGCAGCTCTACGTGCGCGATGTGCAGGCGAGCGTCAAACGGCCGAAGCTCGAGTTGCGCGGCTTCGAGCGGATCACCCTGAAACCCGGTGAGCAGCGCACGGTCACGTACACCCTGCCGGCCGAGAAGCTCGCGTTCTGGGACGAGACGACACATGCGTTCGTGACCGAACCGGGAACGTTCGAAATTCTCGTGGGAAGCTCATCGGAGAACATCAAGCTGCGGGGGCAGATCGAGGTCACGTCGGCGGGGACGTGGAGGTACTAGCGTCTCACTTCTTCAGAATCGTCAGGTTGCCGATGAACATCTTGTCGTTCGCGTTGAACGTGCCGCCCTGATTCAACGACAACTGGTCGAACAGGAACCCAGCCGGAATGGCCTTGTCGGATTCGAACACCTTCACTTTGTTCAGGAACACTTCGAGTCGTTCGCCTTGTTTGACGAGCGTGACCGCGACGGTGGCCGTGGCCTTACTGGAGAAGCCGGGAACCGTGAACCACTTCGAGCCGCCGAGGTAGCCCTGGGTACCTCGAAAGTCGGCTTCAAGCACGGCCTCGCCATCTCCGCTTCCCGATCCGGGACGCAGGCGCAGGCTGACGTACGACCCCAGACCTCCGCCTCCAGCGCCCTTCGATATCGTGAACGACATGCCCCGGGCGCCCCACGTGTAGTTGGCGGCAGCGACCACGTCGTAGGTCACCGTGAAGTCAGCCGGCAACGGCGTCTTCAGTTGAGCAGGTGTCAACGTGAATCCGGTCGTCCCCATCCAGCGGCCGTCCTTGCCGTCGATCGTCGCGACCACACTGGACGCGCCGGTGTTGCTCAGCGTGCTCTTCCAGCCGACCGGCGCCTTCCCGACGGGCGTCGTGGAGAAGTCATCGAAAAAGAACACGTTGGGATCGGCCGCGCGCGCCTTGCTCGACGCCGACGCCGCGGCCGTCGCGACGGGCTCGGCCGCCGCCGGATTGCGTCCCTCGACCACGCTCGGGACGCCCCGAGCGAGAGCCGAGGGGTGAAGCGGCGCATATGACCGGCCTTTGACCTGCTCGGGCGCGAAGAAGGAGTTGTAGACGAACTCGAAGTCGAAATTGTTGATCACGGCATCGTGCAGCCGCTTGACCGTGGGATCGTTCAGCTGGGCGGTCCAGGTCACGACGATCCACTGCGGCCCCCCGGTCTTGCAGAGCGCGGCCATCGCCGGATCGACCTTGTAGACGGGAATGCGGAGGCGGCCGGCGCCCGTCCCCAGGAACGCGTCGGCACGATTCTCGAGCGCGATGTCCGGGGACACGGATTCGATCTCCGCGACTTCCTGCAGGCGGGCCTTGTATTTCTCGCGAGCGACCGCAAGGGCAGCCACGCGCTTCGCCTGCCGCTGGTCGACGTCCACCATGGCGCGAGCGATCCGGGCCTCGTTGCCCTTGCCCTGGTTCGCGTCCGCGATGTTGAACTTGTCTTGTTCGTACTTCCGGGCGATGGCGACACCCAGGGCGTCGAGGTATTCGCCTCTGGTCAGCTTCACGAACGGCAGCCGGTTGTCCTTCGAGAGCAGGAGGTACTTCTGATTGCCGGTGCGGGAGTTTCTGAAGAAGTACGCCGGGAACCGCCCGAGCACCGGGTGCGTCGAGAGGTCCACGGCCTTCTCCAGCTCGTCGCCGTAATTCGTTCCCTGTTCGGAGAACTTCGGGAGCGTGAAGTAATACTGTTCCGGCGTGCTGAGTAAAGAGGCGGGTTCACCGTAGACGCTGTTCGCGCTGACGCTCCAAAGTATGTGGTCGGTCGCCAGCAGCTCGACCTTGCGGGCGGCGCCGTACTTCAGAACCGTGTAGATCTTCGCGGTGGCCCCGTAGCTCTGCGGCAGCGACTTGGTGTTCTGGTTGCCCGCGGTCAGCTTTTCGGAGACGAACCGGGTGACATCGCCCAGGCCGCCGACCGGCACGTAGCTTTGCTGCATCCAGTTCGCGAAGTTGTTCATGACGTTCAACTGGTCGATCGAATACACTCGGTGGTCGACGGTCATCGGCGCCGTCGCGTCCTTGAAGTCGTAGATCTTCATCCAGCCGAAGACCTTGTCCTGGGCTTCGTCCCGTCGGATCTCCTGCGTCCGCGCCGGAACCGTCAGGAGCAGTGCGATCGCGCTGGCCAGAACAACAAGTGCTTTCACGAAGTTCTCCTACTTTTTCAGAATCGCCAGGTTGCTGATGAACATCCGGTCGTTCGGGTCGAACCTGCCTTGGTGGTCCAGCGACAGCCGGTTGAACAGCAACCCGGCTGGAACGGCCTTCTCGGATTCGAACACCTTCACCTTGTTCAGCAACACCTCGAGTCGTTCGCCCTGCCTGACGAGCGTGACTGCGACTTTGGCCTGGGTCTGGTTGGAGAAACCGGGCACCTTGAACCACTTCGAGCCGCTCAGGTAGCCCTGGGTCTTGCGGAACTCGGCCTCGATTTCGAACTCTCCGTCGGCGCTGCCGTATCCGGGACGCAGCCTCAGGCTGACGAAAGATGTCTCGGATAGGTTCACCGCGCCATTCGACAGCATGAACGTCATGCCCCGGGCGCCCCACGTGTAGTTGGCCGACGCGACGAGGTCGTAGGTCACCGTGAAATCGGCTGGCAAGGGCATCTTCAATTGGCCTGGCGTCAGCAAAAATCCGCTCGTCGTCGCCCATTGGCCCGCCATGCCGTTGATCGTCACGACGGTGCTCGACGCCCCGCTCTGATCCAATGTGCTTTTCCAGCCGACCGGCGTCTTGCCGACGGGCGTCGTCGAGAAGTCCTCGAAGAAGTGCACGTTGGGATCGGCCGCACGCGCCCTGCTCGACGCCGAGGCCGCGGACGTCACGACCGGCTCGACCGCCGCCGGATTGTTGAGCGGCGCATAGGACCGGCCTTTGACGTTCTCGGGCGCGAAGAAGGAGTTGTAGAGGAACTCGAAGTCGAAGTTGTTGGTGATGGCGTCGTGCAGCCGCTTGTGCGCGGGGCGGTTCAGCTCGCAGTCCCACGCGACGACGATCCATTGCGGCGCGCCCGTCTTCGCGATCTCGGCCAACGCCGGGTCCACCTTGTAGACGGGAATGTGACTGCGGCTGCCGCCGCCGCCCAGGAACACGTCGGGCTCGTTCTCGATGACGATGCCCGGTTGGACGTGGGTGGTCTCCGCGACTTCCTGCAAGCGGCTCTTGTATCGCTCGCGATTGACCGCGAGTGCCGCGAGACGCTTCGCCCGCCGCTCGTCCTCGGACACCATTTCCCGAGCGATCCGGACCTTGTCGCCCTGGTTCGCTTCCGTGATGCGGATGCGTTCTCGCTCGTACTGATACGCGATGGCCGTGCCGAGGGCGTCGAGGTATTCGCCTTTGGTCAGCTTCACGAACGGCAGCCGGTTACCCTTGGCGAGGGCGACGTACTTGCGACCATTTTCGTAGTACGAGGGAAAGCGCCCCAGCACCGGGTGCTGTGAGAGGTCCACGGCCTTCTCGCCCTCAGCGGGGCTGGTTAACCGTTCGCCATGCGTCGGGAGCGTGAAGTAATACTGCTCCGGCGTGCTGATCATGTGGGCGGGCTCGCCGTAGATGGCGTTCACGCCGATGCTCCAGAAGTAATGGCCGTCCGTGGCCGGCACGATCTTGCCGGCGGCGTCGGGCTTGAGCTCAAAGTAGATCTTCGCGTAGGCCCCGTAACTTGGCGGCAACGACCTGGTGTACTGGTTGTACGGGGACATCCTGTCGGAGACCCGCAGGATGACATCGCCCAGTCCGCCCTTCGGCACGTAGCTTTGCTGGATCCAGTTCATCAAGTTGTTCGCGACGGTCAACTGGGCGGTCGAATACACCCGGTGGTCGACGGTCAGCGGCTTGGTGGCACTCCCCAGGCTGTAGACCTTCATCCAGCCGAAGACCCGGTCCTCGACTTCCGCCTTTGGGATCCAATTCGTTGGCGCTTGAGCCGTCACGAGTGTCGCGATCGCGCTGACCAGAACGACCACTGATTTCATGAAATTCTCCGGAAGGCGTGACGGGCCTCGTCTTCATGAGCGCGGTGTGCGGTCATGACCTGCAGGCCGAGTGCCCGGTGGGTGGCGGGATTCTAGCAGACCGGAGCGGACTACAATCTCCACATGAACCTGGCTCCCGTCCAGCGTTGGCTCGGTGTACTCGTCCTCCTCGCCGGCCTCGGCGGAAGCATCCCGGTCTGGTCGCAGTCGCGGTTGCTGCCGGACGCGCCGGGCACGTGGAAACCATGGAAGCCCCTTTCCGCTACCACCGGTGCAGGAGGGGCGAAGGAACAAGCCACGACACCGGCGCTCGTCAAAGCCTTTGAAGGCGAATTGCTGGCGCTCAACGCCATCCTGCGTCGCGCAACGGGCGTCGCGTCTCCGGTCGGATTCAGCGTCGAAACCTGGGGATCGCTGAGCGGATACCACCTGGCCGAGCACGCGCCCGGTCAGCCCGCCGCCGGCAAGTTGCCAATCGCGGGCGGATTCACGTTCGGCGCGTTCCCCGTCTTCGAGTACCAGAAAAACGGCAAGACTATTCGCGAGGACACGGGAGAAACGGCGCTTCAGCAGTTTCTGATCAATCAGATCGACGGCGGACTCTTCGACCGCGGCAGGGTCGCGGATTGGGGTCCGCTTGACACCGATGCGTTCCAGAAGCCCATGCCCCAGGGCGAAATTGCGGGCCTGCCGCGCTACGGCGACGGCCTGATCATCGCCCGTGATCCCGCGGCACTCTGGACGCCACTGCCGCAGCGGGCCGCGCTCGATCTGGTGGTGAAGGCCCGGCAGCTCGTGGTGCAGGGGTTGGAGGAGAGCATCGCAGCCTATGCGGCTCGATTGGCGGTCGTCCGCGATCCCGCGTACCGCGCGAAGCGCATGAAGGAGGCGCAGGAGGCCGTCGCTCTGTCGAAGATGCAGAATCCACAGGCCTTCCTCAAGCAAATCGAGGAGTCCATCGGCGTTGAAGAGGCGTCGCTCGTGAAGGAGTTGGGCCCGGCCACGGGAACCGGCAAGAACCTGGCGGACGCGAAGCGCGCCCTCGGCGAGGTCACCGACTGGATCGCACAGCTCTCCCCGGCCGAGCTGGCGTCGCCCTCATGCTACGCCGAGAAGGGCACGACGCTTCGCGCCAGATTCACGACCGTCGCCGCGGCTGGCTGTCGCCCCCTCGTGCGACCCAACTACGGATACTTCAACGCCGCCCTGCCTCGTTCGGCGCCGCAAGTGGTCATCATCACGGGCATCAAACGCTGCTTCGACACCGCCGACAAGTACAACCTTGAAGCCAACTCCCCCAATCCTTCTGGGTGCCGTGCCAATCGCGCGTTGGTCGAGACGATGGACAAGGACGCGATCCGCGCCTGGCTTCGCTAATCTGCCAGCGGCAGAGGTCGGCTGTTCGTCGGTGATTCACTGTGCTCCCGTTCCTTGACCTGGCCGTCGCGCAGAAATTGGCGTTCGAGGAGGAGGACGAACGTCAGGGTCGCCGGATCTCTGCCCTCTGCTGGCGGCCGTGATGACAAACGGGACGGAAATCGTCGCCTCCGGTTCACCTGGCGTCGTCCGCACCCACACTTGAACGACATAGTCCCCGGGAGCCTTGGGGCGCCAGTTCAGGGTGCTCTTCCCCGACCACATCGTCAACGTGGTCCACGCCGACCCCAGACGTACACCCCAACGGTACCGGTACGGCGGAGTACCGCCCGCCGCGAGGGCCGTCCAGGCAATGGCCGTGCCCGCCGGTTGCGGCGGTGCGAAGGACGTCGAGAGTCCCACCGTCAGCGGCGCCGGTGTCTGGGAGACGCTGCCATGTACCTCGTCCGAGTACTCGCTCAACACGCCTGTGGCGGTGTAGGCGCGGACGGCGAAGTAGTACTCCTGCCCGAAGGTCAACCCGTAGACCGGATACTCGGTCACGTTGCCAACATCAATCTGTGTGGAATACACGTGGGAGGCCGTTCCATAGCCCACCCGGTACCCGACCGTCAGGCCCGCGTCGGTCGCGGCGTCCCACGAGAGGGTCAGGTGACCCGTCAGCGTTTGGAGGACGACGTGGTCCCGCGGCAGCGTGACGAATAGAATTGCCACCACGCAGACCCCGCGCCACCGCACTGCGCCCCCTTTGCCGGCCCTGTATCAGCCGTCGGAAGGGAGCACCGTCATGTCTATCACGATGCGTCGGGCAACGCGGAACTTCTGCAAATAATGAAGTACTTTCCGGACTTGAAATAATCTTGACGGGCAGCAACGCTAGAATGCAGGTGTGGCCGGTGCGACTTCTGTCCCGCTCGTTTGCCCGAAGTGCGGTTTGGGGGCCACGGTCTTCGTCACACTCTGGACCGCGACTGAGCCGCGCCGAGTGCAGACCTGGCAGTGCCCGCATTGTCGGGAGGCGATCGCGGCGGAACTCCCCGGGAAAGTCGCCTGGGTGCTGGCACGGCAGAAGCCCGACTGACGAGACACCTACCGCCTCATCCCGGTCTCGAGCAGGTACCACGACGGGCAGCTGTAAATTATTGGGAATATAGGGCCGCCCGATCGCGCAAGTCGCGAACCTCTTCATCGGGTCGTACTTGACTCTGTCAACCCAGTCGCGGAACCGGCCGAGGAGTTTCTCCGCCTCGCGATCTTCCTTTCGAGACGGACGAGGAGCGCCTGTGTCTCCTCCTTTTCGATTCGTGCACTCACCGTTTCGAGAGCTGCCAGGAACGCACGCTTCCTGGTTTCGGGTAACCCCGCGCTCATGATGCCGTCGGTGATGATCTGTTTGATCCGGACCCGCCGTTCCGCCTCCCACTCAGCCCTTGTCTGTTTCTTCTTCGCCATCGCCTCAACCGTTCCTCCGGCCGTTCGGTCGTGGTCAGGGGTTCCCAGCCACCGACGCGCAGCTTCTCCTGTCTGTCAATGCGCGAAACACGGGGAAACAGGCTCGACCCGAGTACGGTCCTCGGCGCGAAGCCGCCATGACCGACGGCTTGCACAGTACACTGAGTCTCATGCTGACAATCCGTCCCTACAGCGAATCCCGCAAGGTCGAAATCCTCGGCGATCTCTGGAGCATGACCCGCAAGGGCTCCTCGCTGCGCGTGCAGCTCCGCACGCACCCGCTCGGATGGGAACTCCTCGCGTTCGTCGGCGTCGAGATGCACCGCTCGCAGGTCGCGAAAACGGAGTCCGACGTGCTCGCCCTCTCCGGGCAGTGGCAGGCTGAGGCGATCGCAAAGGGCTGGTCGCTACCCGCCTAATTAGACAGAACTGATGCGGGCCGCCCCTCGACTTCGACGCACCGCACGATGGTCAGGTCGTCGCTCACATCGACGTGCTTGGCAGGATCGCTCCGGACATCTCAAGGATTCGAATCACGAACGCCGCCGATGGCACCGTCGTTTGGGATGTGAAGCCACTGTCTAATCGAAGCGGGTGTTGGAACAACTGTTGGAATCTGAAGTTCCAGGTCGGGCCGAACCAGTCATCGTTCATTGCAGGCCATCAGACGTTCGCTGCCCAGGTGCCTCAGGCGCCCACCTTTTCCCTTGCGCAAGGCACTCTCTATCTCTTCGAGGCATGGGACGGCAAAGGGCGCGTGAAATCAGAGCGCTTTCGGTTGTAGCACGCCGGACGATCTCTGCCCTTGACGAAGGGAGAGTTGATAGATGTTTGGCGGTTCGTCCCCTTAGCAGGCGACGAGTGACGATAACCTGTATGAAGTAGACCACCGGTTGCGGTTTTCACCGCTTCCCTCGCGCATGCTGCGGCCCGATCCCTCCTCGGCCCGCCTGAAGACAGTTTCGCATGTCCGTGTCCGACGATCCGTGCTGCCTCCCCGGCGATTTCACGATCACGGCCCTTCCCACCGGGTTTCTGATCGGGCAAGCGGTAGAAGCCATCGGACCGGGCCCCATCGGCGGAACAAAAACCGGCGCCGACGCCGGTGGGCGGGAGCGTGCCACACCTCATCGTGTCGGAAGTCGCGTCGCGCTCGCAACCTTCGGGCATCCTCCTTGCACCATCTCGTAACGAGGAAGATATGGCGAAGAAAAAAGCCGCAAAAAGAGAACGGATCGACACCAAAGTGGGTGGCACGCGGTTCGTACGCCGGGATGACCGCGGCACCTTCAATGAGAGCGACCAAGCCGGGCCGTCGCTGCGAGCCGATCGCCGCACGAAGTCGGAGACCAAGGTCCGGAGCGGGCAGGGAGACAAGGGGGATCGTCAGTCTGGCCGGTCCTGAGCCGGTGGCCCACGCGAAGACACGCGAGGGCCGCTCCGTTGGTTGAATCCACGCGCGGACAGCGGAGAACCGACAGGTGGCGCACGAGTGTCGGAACGGCTGGATCTGC
>Ga0111539_10001356_pt1 | contig 32620 bp, 23 predicted proteins | sample RhiMethybrSRZTD1_FD_79667 | JGI IMG/M metagenome (GOLD analysis project Ga0111539, IMG submission 79667) | Populus rhizosphere microbial communities from Tennessee, USA - Rhizosphere MetaG P. TD hybrid SRZTD1 (version 2) (version 2) | ecosystem: Host-associated > Plants > Roots > Rhizosphere >...
GGCAGGAACGCAACCGTGCGGTTCGGAAGCTTCCGTGCATCGACCGCCTGTTGCAACTCTTTCACGTCCATTCCGACTAACTGAACGTTGCCGAGCGCAAAGGGTCGGCCACTCTGAATGCGAGCGGTACCGTGCCATTCCCAGCCTCCAACCAAATGATTGGTCAACCCATTCGCGTCACCCATGACCCAGCGTCCACGGCCAAAAGGCATTTCGTAAATCCAGTTTGCCTTGAAGGCGTGTTGTATGTCCTGAGGCGCGCGATAACGCTCCAGCGGTTGGTTGAGATCGCTGCGGAGAGTCAATGGCTGTCCGGCGGAACTCTGGCTGGATGCGTAGAAGTTCGTTAGCGACTTGGACCACGTGTAACTCATCTGCAGCAACAAGCCTGCAGACATGCGACGACGAAACTCGAGTTGCAGCGCGTCGTACCACGTGTCAACGTCATTAGTAGTTAACGTCACCGACTGAATCCCCGCACCAAGCAGGCCAACTGTTGGGTTAACTACAAAGAAGTTCTCTGGTGATCCGGCCGCCACTCCGTTTGCCAGAAAATTATTCTGCAGGGCAGTTGCAAAGCCGACCGGGTTGGCGAAGTTTGGATTCAATTGCGTGAGCCGAGTCGTATTCGTGAACTGCGCTACACCAGCATACGCTGCAGCAGTGTTCGCGTTTGCTCTGCTACCCGTAAAGAATCCAAGCATGATCGGCAGCGGCTGTGTTCCCGTGCCATTGCCAAAAAAAGCATACGTATTACCACGTCCCGCTAGCTGATTGGCACGGAGGTTTGCCTGTGCCTGACGAAACTCACCCAGGAAGCCATTCTCCAGTATGTTGACTTCATTGAGTCCGTAACGTCTCCAAAGATCCCGACCACGAGTGCCGACATATCGCGCTTCGACAACTGTGTCTTTGAATATCTCGCGCTGTACGCCGAAGTTCCACGAGTGGACCAGGCCGGTCTTGAGATTCGGATCGAATCCGCCAATCGTATCCAAAGGTTGAACGCTGATTGGATAACTCGGCGTATCCGCGAAGGCCGGTGGAGCGAGCGCCGCGCGATTGCGGAACAATGTGCCGATCGGCAGGTTCCCTGTATCGACGTCGCTGCTCAACGCAAGCGTGCCGCCCGGATTGCCCTGAAGGATCTGCGTGATATTGCCGAGACCTTCGCGAACGAATGCGACGGAGTATCCACCTCGAATTACGCTCTGACCCGCGTCTCCGAAGAAGCGATGAAGGAGTCCGCTTTGGAAGTTCGGGCTCCAGGCAACGCTCGCACTCGGTGCGAAGTTGTTCCAGTCAGGCTTGTAGAGTTCCTCTCCAATACCCAAAGGAGTCAATTGCGACGTGCGGCCTGTCAGGGTTCCTGGCTTGAAAAGATTTCCTTCACCAGATTCACCGAACAGGTCTGCGAACGTCACTTTCGCAAAGTTCTCGTTCCGAGAGACGATCGGCTGTTGCGGTTCCCAACGAACGCCGAAATTAACCGTCACGTTAGGACGGAAGCGCCACGAGTCCTGAGCAAACAAAGCGTACTGTGGCTGACGAAACTTCAGAATCTGCGAACCGAATAACCCGTAATGACCGTCGTTCAGGAATGCCGTTCGATCGATGGCAGTCACGCGTCCGGTTAGCGTTGCGTAGAGTTGGGCTGCTGTCGCAAGGTCAGTTGCGGAAGCACCCGGGAAGTTAGCAGAGGTGAAAAGATCTTCTGCGGGATCGCCTTCGGCAATACCGAAGTTTACATTGCCGACGACGTTGTTAGCTGCATCTGAAAATGTCTTGATCAGATTGTAGTTGCCGCCGAAGTTGAAAGAGTGTTTGCCTTTGACCCAGGTCATCGAGTCAGAGAAATCAAAGCTTGGCGTGTTACGTTTGCTGGAGCCGAAGTTCACGCCGAACGCCCTGTTGCCTCGTTGCGGAAATGCAGCCACCGCAGACGCGTCAGTGATTCCCAAATCGAAGAGATTCAGGTCAAAGCCGCCCTGGTTAGCAAACTGATCCGGACCTATTGGTCCAAAGTTCGACTGACCACCGAGCATGCCGAAGCGTGCTTCGTTAACCAGGTTGGGTGTCAGAGTTGAACGCAGCGATGTGACGTTGGTCCAACGCTGTGAGTTTTGACCGGCCGAGTTTGGAAATCCCGGGAACGACGGGTCTGTGAAATTGAGAAAATCGACAGGCTTGCCGCCGAATTCCTGGTAGTTCCAAACATTCGACAAAGCATGATTTGGAGTGAGATTGAAGTCGAGGCGAACGGTCGTGAAATAACGATCCTGACCGCCCTGACCCACGAAGTTGAATTGCTGACGATTTGGATCGCCGGCGATTGGCGCCACAGTGCCTGCGGACGTCGAAGCGCGAATGTCGCTCAACAATGTCGCGAGAGTTGGATCGACAGTTGACGTGAAACCGTGAGCACCCGCGAGGTTGAGCACGTTAACTTGCGCGCCAGAGGTTGTAGTAAATATTCCCTGTTGCGCGAGTGGGCTGAGAATCGTGCGTTGTCGCAGTTGCTGCTCGGGCAGGCGAAACTCTTCGTAGTTCACAAAAAAGAACGCCTTGTCTTTGCCGTTGAATAGTTTCGGAAGAATGATTGGTCCACCGGTTCGAACACCGTACTGGTTTAGCAGGATTCGGTTCTTCGGAGCTTTACCGAAATATGTCGGGGCCAATGTTTCGTTGTTAAAGAAATAGTTGGCCGTGAGATATGGCTCACGATGATACCAGTAGACGCTGCCACCGAAATCGTTTGTTCCGCCACGCGTTACAAACTTGATTTGCACGGCGCCATCGCCGGCGCTTTCAGCACCCGGTGCAGCAGTGGAAACAGTTACTTCACCAACTGCGTCGATGCGCGGTCGCACGAAGGTGAAGAAACCGTCGTTTGAACTGATGAGATTGTCCTGCACGTCGACGCCATCGAGCGTGATATTGAGTGCGCCTTTAGGCAAACCATTTACGGTTGACGTACGAGGACGACCGGTTGTTTGAACGCCTGGGAGCAAAGTCACGAGGTCGAGCGCATCGCGCGATGCCTGAGGCTGATCGACGATTTGACGACCGGTGATTGTTGTGCCGACGGTGGCGCTCTGAGTTTGTATTAACTCACCGGCAGCATCGACTATCTGCACCGTTTCCGTTGGCACGCCGACTTCAAGTGTGACGTTGACACTTGAAGGCGTGCCGACGTCAACTTTCACGTTCGGCAGAATTGTAGTTTTGAATCCTGGTGCTGCAATAGTCACGCTGTAAGTTCCGGAGATCAGTGCCGGGACACTAAAGGTACCGTTGCCCGCACTGGTCGCAGTGAACTCCTGACTGGTTGCGTTGTTCTTAATAGTGATGGTTGCACCAGGGACAACAGCACTTGTCGGATCGCTGATCGTACCGGCGATTGAACCGGTCGAACCGCTTTGCGCCAAGGCTGGTGGGCCACTGAGCGAGAGTAGGAGCAGCGCAGCAGCGATTAGAGATCGTTTCATGGATACCCCTCCAAAAGTTTGAAGTTTATTGTCCGAGTAATGGAACACGGAGAAGCGCCTGGGGTCGCTTCACTTAAGGAAGGGCAAGCATTATTCCCTGCGCCTCTTTGGAGAGCGGTGACTTGTCACTGCTCTGGTACTAAAGCGGCGACAACTCGGTGTCCTCCTTGGAGACGTACTACTGTTTGCTCAATTTGGATATTTGTTGATTGGAATCTTGCTGGATTTGGATCGCAGGCGTTCCGATTTTAGGATGGGCACGAGCGCTTGACTGGCCAACGTTCTTTGAGTACATAGAGGCCCTAAAACTAACATGAGCAACTCCCCTCAACCTTTATCGTCAGGCCCAAGACTGGGACTCTTGAAAGCAATCACAATCGGTTGGCTTGTAGTGAATATTCCGGCCATTGCGATCATGCTGATTTCGCTTTTGGTTGGCTTTGCAGTTGACCCGAGAATTTGGTGGCTATTCTTTTCAGTCGGATTCGTTCTTGGTTGGACATGGTGGTCCCACTCCGTGCCACGCTGGCGACGATGGGCGGTTCGACGAGGTGTCGATCCCGATCGTCTCCAAAAGTGGGCCGTTCTCACAGGCCTGGTGTGGCCCAAAGGCTCACTTTTCGAGAAAACAGAAGCCCGGCCCAGGGATTAACGTAATCGGTCGCTCAACAGTACCAGGCCTTCACCGAAGCTCTGAGAATTATGAGTGACCTTCAGTTCTTCGTTCGTTTCGAGCATCTGTCTCAATCGTACGAACGCTCCCATGATGGCGATATTACTTCGATCACCTGGTCGCTATTCAATACACTCGAGAGCATTGCCACTCCGAGTTCCGTAAACGCGTAAGGCAGATAGCACCGGCCAGCGTGCCCCAAACTTGAGGTTGCAAATTGCAACCTCAAAGCTTCAGTTTCTTCTTTTGTTAGATGAAACATGAAGTCTTTAGGAACCACTTCTTGTTACGCACAACTTGCCGATTTAGCCGCTTCGTCCTACCCCATAAAGCTCCGCGGGGTCGAAGTCGATCATGACTTCTTTGTGAGGTTTTTCTTGTGAAGCATAACGATGACAAAATAGCAAAATCCTATAGGTTTGTAGATCTAGGGATAACTACCGTGCTTCAGGAGTTGACGAAATGAAACTAAACATTGTCCAAGCTGGCGATCCCGTCTTGCGAAAGAAGAGTCGCCCACTGACCAAAGAAGAGATCCTCAGCCCCTCGATACAAGAACTAATTCCATTGATGCGAGACACAATGCGCGAGGCGCCCGGAGTTGGACTCGCAGCGCCTCAGATTGGTCAATCTATTCAACTCGCAGTAATCGAAGATCGAGCAACATACATCAAGGATCTCTCTGCGGAAGAACTCGCAACACGTCAACGCTCTGCGATTCCGTTCCACGTCATCATCAATCCGAAGCTCACCGTCGTAGGTAGTTCGTCAGCCGTATTCTTCGAAGGCTGTCTCAGCGTGGAGGGCTACCAGGCGATCGTGGACCGCGCACTGGATGTTCGTGTTGAATGTTTGAACGAACGCGGCGAAGAAGTAACGATTAACGCGCACGGCTGGTACGCGCGTATTCTTCAACACGAAATAGATCACTTAAACGGAACTCTCTACATCGATCGAATGAAGACGCGCACCTACACAACTGGTGAAAATTTCTTCCGACACTGGATCGATCAAAGTATTGAAGACGTATTAACTCAAGTGGGCGACCAAAAATCATGATGCTATTACTCACTACGACTTCACCAGACAATCATCTTTGATCCCAACTACAACGTAAGGTACTATTTTCCACCGTATGACGAAGAAACTTCAGCAGGTTGTTATTAATCTTAGAGGTGGTTGGAGCGTTAAGTCCTATGGGTCCATGCGAGCAATCAAAACCTTTAAGACCCAAGCCGAGGCCGTGATGTGGGCCAAGGCGAGGTGTAAAAGAAATGGATTAGGTTTAAGCGTGCATGGACGGGATGGATCGGTCCGCTACAGGCATTATATGTAGATCGGCCGTGACCTCACCTCAACCGCAAACATTGAATGCGACCTGAACCTCACCAGGAGTTCAATAAGAATGTATTCATTAACTGTCCCTTCGACAGCGAGTACAATTCTCTGCTCCAACCAATTCTCTTCACGATTCTATATTTCGGATTTACTCCACAAATCGCCTCTCAGACAGTCGATTCGGGCGAACAGCGAATAACCAAAATACTTTCACTCATTCTAAAATCAAAATACAGTATCCATGATCTATCCAGAATAAGATCTGAAAAACGCGGCGAACTCTACCGGCTCAACATACCGTTTGAACTCGGACTTGACTACGGTTGCCGGTGTACAGCACGCGGACACCTAAGGCGTAAGAAGTTTTTGGTGTTGGGAGAGAAACCTCACGACTACAAGAAGGCCCTTTCAGATCTCGCTGGTATTGATGCGAAGACGCATATGAACAATCCCGAAAAGTTAATTCTAGCTCTCCGAAACTGGTTTATTGAGAGTGTCCATTCGAATAAGGCTACTGATAGTGCAAGTGTGATCTGGTACAAGTTCAGCGATTTTAAGGATGATTTTGACAAGCAAAGAAAAAGCGAGGGCTTTTCGAAAGAAGATCTTAAGATGATGCCCGTCAGAGAATACATTTCATTTATTCGAGCTTGGATTAGCAATAACAAATGACATCCTTGTTCACAGTTTTGGAAGCGTGAGCACTTAAGACGTCTCGAATACGTTGAGCAATCCAGTATTGGAACAACTTCTCACACGAAAGCCGCAAAGATCGCATGTAACTTTCTCTTCATCTTTGCGGCTTTGCGTGAAGTGTTTTATGGGAACAACTCGCGTTCGAGCACCGCCACCTGCGAGTCAACTATGCCATAAACGTTAAACTCACCGCACCGAGGAATCGCCAAATGCTTCGCGCCGTGCGAAAGCGCGAACCAGCTTATTGAGGGTGACGAATCATGCCCATCTGTGTAATCTGTGGTCCTGAATGCGAACGGTAAATACCACAAGATACGTCACGCCTCTCCGCGAAGGTGGTTCGCTGCCGGCGATCATCGAAGCGGATGATGATGGGATGTATGTGCTGAAGTTCCGTGGGGCGGGACAGGGGACGAAGGCGCTCATTGCGGAGTTGATTGCCGGAGAACTGGCGAGGGCGGCCGGGTTCCTGGTGCCGGAGTTGGTTTTTGTGAATCTTGATCCCGACATTGCGAAGACTGAGCCGGATCCGGAGATACAGGATCTGATCAGAGCGAGTGGTGGGGTGAACCTGGGGCTCGACTATCTGCCGGGCTCGGTGATGTTCGATCCGGTAGCTGAGAAGCCTGATGCGGGGCTCGCTTCGCGCATTGTCTGGTTTGACGCGTACGTCACGAACGTCGATCGCACGCCGCGGAATGCGAACATGCTGATGTGGCACCGGCGGTTGTGGTTGATCGATCACGGCGCGGCCCTGTACTTTCATCACGCGTGGAAGGACATGGACCAACGCAGCAAGGATTCGTTCCCATTGATCAAGGAACACATTCTGCTACCGTTCGCCACCGCACTTGAATCAGCCGACGAAGCAATGACAAAAGCGATCACTGCAGAAGTAATTAATGGCATAGTGAACCTTATCCCCGAAGACTGGATGACGGACTCTCCATTTAGTACGACTGCAGAAAACAGACAAGCTTACGTCGACTACCTAACGAGGCGACTCGAAGCGCCTCGCAACTTCGTTCAGGAGGCGATTCGTGCCCGATAAATTCAGGTATGACTACGCTGTGATTCGTGTCGTACCAAAAGTCGACCGCGAGGAGTTTATCAACGCCGGCGTAATCGTCTCGTGTCCCGATCTGTCTTTTCTCGAAGCACGCATCAAGTTAAATGAGTCGCGACTACTCGCTCTCGATCCAACGGTCGATCTCGATCTCGTTCGAAATCATCTAGCTACGATTCCAACAATCTGTCGCGGCGGCGATGGATCGGGATCGATCGGCCAGTTACCACAGCGCCAACGGTTCCACTGGCTCGTGGCGCCACGCAGCACGGTGATTCAAACCTCTCCGGTTCACACCGGCCGCTGTGCCGACCCCGCCGCAGCGCTCGAACATCTGCTGGCAAAGATGGTCTGACAACTCGGACGCCTGTGTATTCCTGAAGTACAGTTCGCAAACATTCCGCATAGATTCACGGGCGTTTTTGATGAGGCGCACGAGTTGCCTAGATCTGTGGCGAGAGGAGGAAGCGATGGAAGCAACCAGAGTTACTGTCGATGAAGTGAAGGAGCGTATGGATCGCGGGGAGGCGTTTACGTTCATCGACACGCGCAACCCAAAGGCATGGGCGGAGGCTGACACAAAACTGCCCGGCGCAATCCGAATTCCTGCGGATGAAGTAGAACAACACCTCAATCAGATTCCTCGAGACCGCACAGTTATTACCTACTGCACTTGACCTCACGAAGCATCAAGCGCCAGTGTGGCGCAAAAACTGATGGAACATGGTTGGAAGAACGTGCACCCGCTCTTCGAAGGTTTCGATGCCTGGACGAACGCAGGTCTTCAGGTAGATAAAAAGGAGTAAGAACGAGTGAAGAGATTTATTGTTCTGTTCGCGCTCTGTCTGGTTTTTGTGAGTTGCGCTCAACAACGCGCTCGCAACACACAGACAGACGCGCTCTTCCGCGCCACCGTGGAAGGAAACACCGACATGGTTAGATCGTTAGTTTCCAGCCCGGGCGCTGACGTGAATGCCACAGACGAGCGTGGTAACACGCCGTTGCTTGAAGCCGCGCGCTACGGCCATGAAGATATTTGCCGCGTATTAATTGCAGCGGGTGCGGACCTGAAAGCAAAAGACAGAGATGGTAAGACGGCGCTTATGTTAGCTGTTCAGAACAACCACGACGACGTAGTACGAGTTCTGAAACAAGCCGGAGTCACGGATTAACGCGGATTATCGGAACGATTTTTCAGCGTTAAGCCGTGACTAAATAATTTAGAGGGTTAGGACTACGCGGAACCGTACCTTGCCACTGTGCATTTGTTCGTAAGCTTCCGCAACACGATCGAGTGGGTATTTTTCGATCATCGGGTGGACGCCGCACAGGGCGCTGAATTCTATCGTGTCCTGTGAATCGCGAGCAGTGCCTGAGTACCAACCGCTGACTGCGCTGCGATTTTTGATCAGTGAGAACATGTTGATCGTAAGGGGCTCTGCGGGCGCTGCGGGAACAAGCAACAGTCCACTCGGGGATAGGCCGTCGATCAATGGAGAAATCGCCTTTGCATTCGGAGCCGTCGCGAGAATGACGCGCGCGCCGCCGAGCTTTTGTAATTCAGCTACCGCATCCGTCGCCGTCGCATCGATGTAGTGATGTGCGCCGAGTTTCTGCGCGAGCGTTTGTTTGTCGTTGCCTCTGTTGATCGCGACGGTCTTGAAACCCATCTGTCGAGCGTACTGAACTCCGAGGTGGCCCAGACCGCCAATGCCGTGAATCGCGACCACGTCTCCCGCCCGAGCACCGGAGTTGCGCAGCGCGTTGTAGACCGTAACGCCCGCGCACATGAATGGTCCGGCTTCTTCTGCCGGAACTTCATCCGGAATCGCGGCGATCGCATTTGCCGGTGCGATCATGTACTCGGCATATCCACCATCGAAGTCGAAGCCGGTGACTTTGCGGTTGATACACATCGCGAAGTCTCCGCGACGACATTGCTCGCACACGAAGCAATGCCCACCGTGCCAACCAACACCGACGCGTTGGCCTACGCTCCATGGAGTCACACCGTCGCCCAGCGCATCGATGCGTCCGGCAACTTCATGACCCGGCACACGCGGATACTGAAGTCCCGGCCAAATACCTTCTTTGACTAAGACGTCGCTGTGGCAAATGCCGCAGGCGTCAACTTTCACCCGCACCTGCCCAATCCCAGGCTCCGGAATATCGCGTTCTACCAGTTCCCAATCCCCATTTGCTCTACTAATCTGAGCTGCTTTCATTGCACTCTCCTCACGTTAACTTGGCCACAGATAGACACGGATTTAATCCGTATACATCCGTGTTATCTGTGGCCCTGGTCTTTACCGCAGTGTCTTGAACGCGGCGCGCAGGTCAGCGGTCAGAAGTTCCGGCTGTTCCCAGGCTGCAAAGTGCCCGCCTTTGTCGTGTTTGTTGAAGAAGATCAGTTTTGAATACGCCTTCTCCGCCCAGCCTTTCGTCGGTACGTCGATGTCTTCTGGGAAAGCGCTTACGGCAACTGGGAGGGTGACGTTCTTCGGCGCGAAGAACGGTAGCTTGTTTTCCCAATACAGACGGGCAGAAGATACACCCGTGTTGGTCAGCCAATAGAGGGTGATGTTGTCGAGGATGTCGTCTCGTGTGAGTCCCTCTGCCCCACCGTCGAAGACCCGGGCGATCAGATGGTAACTCCAGATGTCGTGGTCGATTATCCATGCGGCGAGCGCGACAGGTGAATCAGCAATTCCGTAGAGTGTCTGTGGTCGGTTCCCCATTTCCAGGGCGTAGCCGAGTCCGTACTTGTAGAAGAAAGCGAGCCTATCGAACGATGACTTCTCGTCGGCCGCGAGGCCAGACGGCGGCTCGGCGCCCGTAAAAGCCGCGCCGTTAATCTCGTTCGGTATGGCGCCAGCCATGTTGGTGTGAATTCCAATCAATTCTGGAGGCGCCTGCACGCCCATCTGGTCAGTGACAATCGCACCCCAATCACCACCCTGAGCGACATATCGCGTGTATCCAAGGCGTCTCATCAGAACGGCCCACGCACTTGCGATTCGCTGCGGAGTCCATCCCGGCGACGTAGGCTTGCCTGAAAAACCATATCCCGGCATCGACGGGATAACGATGTCGAAAGCGTCTTCCGCACTGCCGCCGTGTGCCGTCGGGTCAGTGAGTGGCTCGATGATCTTCAGTTGCTCGACAACCGAACCGGGCCATCCGTGAGTAACAATCATCGGCAAAGCGTTTTCATGTTTCGAGCGAACGTGAATGAAATGGATGTCGAGGCCATCGATCTCGGTCACGAAGTTTGGATAAGAATTCAACCTCGCTTCGACCTTGCGCCAGTCGTAATCTGTTGCCCAGTAGTCCGCGAGCTTCTGTATCGTCGCCAGTTGTACACCTTGTGTTGAATCTGTAACTGTTTCCTTCTCCGGCCACCTGGTGGCGTTGATGCGTCTCTGCAGGTCGGCGAGTTCCGCATCCGAAAAACTCACCTGAAACGGACGAATAGCAGCATTGTCGGGTGCCATCTCGGTTGCTTGTGTAGCATGGGTCTGGGTCATGGGAATCCTCCATTAAACATTTTACAGACGAGTTAGACCACGATTGTTTGGGGGAATCTGTTTGGACCAAAGTATCGATCTATACTTTAGTTTGGTCAAACGATCCCGATTCGGTCTGTACACAGATTAGACAAATAATCTGTGTAATCTGTGGATGAAGGAGTTTGTAATCATGTATCAGTCCAAAGCTTATTCTGCTGCGAGCAAAACGTCGCCGCTAGCTGCCAGTACGATTCCGCGGCGCGATCTGACAGATCGCGACGTGCGGATTGAGATTCTGTTTTGCGGCATCTGCCACTCGGATCTGCACGCCGTTCGGGACGAGTGGAACGAGTTCATGCCGACGGTGTATCCGATTGTTCCCGGACATGAGATTGTGGGTCGTGTAACGGAAGTTGGCTCGGCAGTCACAAAGCACAAACCCGGAGATCTGGTCGGGGTTGGTTGTCTGGTTGATGCTGACCTTACATGCAACGAATGTCATGCAGACCTCGAGCAGTTTTGTCCGAACAGAATTCTTACCTATAACGATCCGGACAAGCATCTCGGTGGCGTGACGTATGGCGGGTACGCCGAAAGCGTGGTAGTTGATGAACACTTCGCATTGCGCGTTCCGTCAAATCTCGATCTGCCCGGTGTCGCGCCGTTACTCTGCGCCGGTATCACAACGTACTCACCGCTCCGTTACTGGGGTGTGACCAAAGGAAAGAAGGCCGGCGTCGTTGGCCTTGGCGGCCTGGGCCACGTGGGCGTGAAGATCGCACACGCGCTCGGAGCACACGTCGTGGTGTTTACTACGTCGCCCGGAAAAAAAGAAGACGCGCTCCGGCTCGGTGCAGATGAGGTGGTTGTGTCTCGCAATTCAGATGAGATGGAGAAGCATGCAGGTAGTTTTGACTTTATTATCGATACCGTATCTGCACAACACGACATCAATAGTTATCTCAGTCTACTCGCGCGTGATGGCAATATCACACTCGTAGGCGCGCCACCGCAGCCACTGGACGTTAAGGCATTCTCTCTGATTGGTGGCCGTCACAAGCTGTCCGGCTCTGCAATCGGAGGCCTGCGCGAAACGCAGGAGATGCTCGACTTCTGCGGCGAGCACAACCTCACTGCTGACGTCGAAGTCATTCCGATTCAGAAAGTGAACGAAGCTTACGAGCGATTAGCCAAGTCTGATGTGAAATACCGCTTCTCGATCGACATGGCGTCTCTCAGGGATGAGTAATCCGTGTTATCCGTGGCTACTTGACCTCGGCAATTCGCTGTTCAATTTCAGGAACGGCGCGGATCTGAAATTCGGGTTCGATTGTCTTCGCGAGCGTGAGGGCTTTTTGATAAATGGAGCGCGCCTGCTCGGGCTGGCCCATCGCACGAAACATGTCTCCCAACGCCAGTTGCGTCTGTATCGACTCTGGCGCCAACGCAACCGCGGCCTGTGCTTCCTCCAATGCCTGGTCCAATTGTTTCGCCTCCGCGAGGTTCCGGGCCTTCTGCACCTTGCTAATCGCCGCGGCCAAAGGCATATCAAACCTGCCATCAAACACGAAAACACCTTGATCAATTACCGCCGTCGGCTTAAGCAGCTTGAATTGTCCATAAGGATCAAGCGAGCCAGGCCCGAATTCGACGCCTGATAAGTTGCTGGCACTGATCAGCACCGGTCCATCTATCGAGGTGGGCACATCGATCGGAACATTCAGCCACAACGTGCTAATCGTTGGCAGAGGTTTACAAGGTATGCCGTAGTAGCTCGGTTCGGCGACACCCTCCGCGAAATACAGGAACCAACACTCTTTCACTCCGCGCCCGTCGAGATACCGTTTGACACTCTTCAGTTGTTGACCCCAATCAGAATTCGAATCGGTTAGATACTTGTGGGTTTGCGACGGCCCACCCCAAAGCTCATTTGCATACGCGATATAGTTTGGAAACGCGAGGACGGATGAAACCGCGTGAATCAACAGAAACATTCCAACAACGTACGCCCACCTTCGACTCTTCCTGATCAACGCCCACGCAGCACCGCCGATGAGTACGTAAAGAAAAACGTAAACGACCAAAATATGTCGCACGCCAATGTTCATACCCACAGTCAGTGCCACGATCAAATAGAAGATCACGGGAACGACCAGAAAAAGTACTTCTCGCCAGTGATTCAGCCGGCGAGTGGCAACGACACCGAGACTCAATAGAACTAACGCGAGAACACCAACCGTTGATTTGATCAGAAACGCCACCGGAAAGTAGAACCACACGTTGTGCGCGTACACTTTGCCGAGCAGATAGCTCGTGTAGTAATTCGCAGTGAGCTTTACATCGACGAGCCCGTAGAGATACGACTCCGGAAACGCATGTAGTCGAGCCGCGATTTTAATCGGCCACGCTTCGTAAGGTTTCAAACCTTCAACATACGCGGCCAATGGCGGATTCATCTGCAGACCGCCGGGTCGCGCGTCATAGCGGAATCGGTAAGTGGACCAGAGGACTACCCAACCGATCAGCATGATCAGCGCCAACGAACCCAGGAGCTTGAGAGCACGACGGCCATTCTTCTCGACAACGATTTCGCATAACGCAAGTAAGATGAGAATCGGCACAACTAGCAGGCCGGTGTGTTTGACTGCGGGGACAAGTCCAAACGAAACTCCGGCGGCAACCAATCGGAAAGCCGTAGGAGACTTCACGAACCGGTAGAACATATACACGCTGAGAAACATGAAGCAGGCGAGTCCCACATCTGTAGTGATCAGCGCGCCATGAGCCAGGAGATTCGGATCGAAAGCCAGCAAAGTGAGTGCAATGAAAGCTGCACCCGGTCCAAACATTTCTCTTGTACCGAAGAAGACAATCAACGCTGCCAGTAATGTCAGCAGTGCTGCGGCGCTACGTGTGCGCGAGAGAATCTGGTCCGGATTATTCTGATAAAGAAATTCTTTACCGCGAAGAAACGCGTCCTCTTTAAAGAAGCGTTCTTCAAGCGCGGGAGATTTCGGCTGTAACGGTAACAAGGGCGCGGTCGCGAGCAGTTTCACGAGAGGCGGATGCTCGGGATTCAGCCCGTAATCGCCATGAGTCCACGAGCGATATCCGGTAAAGATGTGATTTCCCTCGTCCCAGGTTTGCGATTCTCTTCGAACCGAAAAGAACAGTTGAAGGCTAAGAACGATCAGGAGAATACAGAGTCCGGTAATTTCACGTGTGCTGAGTTTCATTCAGACTAATTCCGCCGTAGGAGTTTTTTAGACAGGATGAACAGGATTTTTCAGGATTCACAAGATAGGACGCCCATTCTTTATTAATCCTGAGAAATCCTGTTCATCCTGTCTAAAAACTCCTACCACGCGGTGGCTCTGACTGTGTCCAAGTTAGTTGCCAGGTTGCACAGAGAAGACTAGGACACTAACGGATTTCTTGCTCACATGACAAACTGCACGTTACTATTCAGCCTGCGTAACAGGCCGCAACCCGTCCGCGGAAAGGGCTGAGCCCACCTGACATTTGTCTTATGGACAACTCGATCTTCTTTTGGCCTGCGTGCGGACACGGGCAGTAACGAAAGGAGATCAACATGTCTGATTCCACACCTCTTCGTCTTTCACTCGAACAACTCCGCAAACAAGCCAAGGAACTGCTGCGGCAATTACGCAGTGGTGATCCGTCGGCTACTGATCGTCTGCGGAAATATAAACCAAACACTCCTGAGCCGATTCTGGCGGATGCTCAATTCATCCTTGCTCGCGAGCACGGTTTCGAGAGTTGGCCCAGACTGGTTCACCATATTCAGGGCGATCAATCTTCAGAACTTGAACAGCATCGCCGGATCGCCGCAGACCTCGTCGCTGTTTACAACGCAGCCGATGTCGAGGCGGTCACGCGACTCAACAATCTCTTCCACAGCGCGCTGAGCCTCGAACAGATTCGCGACTTTATCCGTGATAAGCTTTTTAATCTTACCAACACCGAAGAGCGCTTAAACAACTTCACCCTTCTCGACGCGCAATTTGTCGTTGCACGACTCTACGGCTTCCAGGACTGGATCCAGTTAGTCCAATCAAGTTACAACACGGAAACTGATCTTCATTCGGCGCCATTTGTACTGAGTTCGAAGCCTCCTTTTTACCGTATCGACTGGACCAACAACAGCATCGAACCGCGCCAACCGATGTCGAGTAAGGATTGGGAGAACGTTTGCGCCGTAATTAGGGACTTGGGACTTACCCGCATCAAGTCAGGCGGCCTTATTGGCGACGACGATCTCGAGTTCATTTCAACACTCACTCAAATCACCTCGCTAAACCTCGACGACTCAAAGCGGCTAACAGAAAAGGGGCTAATGCATCTTGCTCGTATGCCGCAGTTGCGCGAACTGATCATGGGCGGTCAGATCACGGACCGTAGCCTGGAGGCGCTGGGCCAACTGCGCGAACTACGTGTCTTTCAGATGTTCTGGCAAGGCAACATCACCGACGGAGGGATCGCAAACCTCCGCTTTTGTGATCACCTCGAAGAAGTTGATTTATTAGGCTGCAACACCGGCGACGGCGCTATCGCCGCGCTGGCAGGAAAACCAGACCTGCGTCGCTTCAAAACCGGGCGAAACGTCAGCGACGATGGTCTGGCGCTGTTACAGCAGTTTCCCGCTTTCAAGACCTGGCAAGGTGATGAAGCGCAATTCGGACTGATGTCGTTTAGTGCTGAACCTACCAATCTCCTCATCGATGGGCCGTTCACGCGCAAGGGCCTCGACAATCTGCGTGGACTCGACGGACTCGTCGGTCTGAGTTTCTTCTGGCATACGAAACGTTTGCGCGGCGATGATCTTCAACCGCTCGAGGGGTTATCGAACCTCGCCTACCTGGGCTGTCAGGATGAACTCTGCAGCGACGATGCGATGCGACACATCGCAGCGCTTCCAAAGCTTCGCATGCTAATGGGCCAGGGCACCATCGCTACTGACGAGGGGTTCAGATCTTTGAGTCGATCTAAGAGTATTGAATACTTCTGGGGTCGTGAGTGTCCGAATCTGAATGGGCCAGGCTTTGTTGCCCTCGCGCAGATGCCCGCATTAAAGGGCCTGGCAGTCAGTTGTAAGTTCGTCGACGACGCGGCGCTCGCGAGTTTGCCTGACTTCCCTTCTTTAAGGGAGTTGATGCCGATGGACGTGACCGATGAGGGTTTTCGTCACGTCGGCCGCAGCAAACAACTCGAGTCATTGATTCTGATGTATTGCCGCGACACGACAGACGTCGCGACGAGTCACCTCGCGGGGATGCCAAACCTCAGGAGGTATCACGCCGGCTACAATTTGATCACAGACGCGAGTCTGAAGGTGTTGAGTCAAATAAAATCGCTCGAGGGCATCTCGTTCGAAGGCTGCAAGTTCATTAGTGACGCGGGTATTCCTTTTCTAACTACCCTGCCACGCCTTCGCGAGATCTCAATCGGCGGGTGCCCGAAAGTAACGCGATCGGGAGTGAAAGGTTTTGCTAGCGACGTGCGAGTCAATTACGACCCGCGCTAGTCTGCGTAATCTGTGGGACTCACTTCAACTGTTCAAACTCGCGCTTCGCATCAATCAAGATCCGTAGATCCTGATCGGCATCCTTCCAGACCGTGAAGAAGTCCTGATAAGACTTGCGCGCCTGAGCCGTGTCGCCCTGCATCGCCGAGGCACGCGCGAGCGTTAGGTGCGCCAACGGCCATAGAATCGAAAGCGCCCCCTGACCACGATGGTCCAGGATCTTTCGCGCTTCAGCAGCAGCTTGCGCTCCCTGGCCCAGTTTCAGGTAAACCATGCTGCGCAGTGTTTGTGGCGAGAACCCGGCAGCTACTTCATAGTGTCTCGTTGTTTCCAGCAGCTCAAGCGCGGCCTGGAGGTTGCCCTTGCGCAGTTCGATCACCGCTTTGATTTCCGGAACCCAGATCTGATTCACCATCGTGTCTTTCGGATGTTTCTGCTCGAGCTCCTTAATCAAGTCCTCGACTTTAGGTCCGTCGGCCTGGAGGGCGTAGACGAGCGCTACGCGCGTGAGAACATTCCGATTGCGTTCGATCGTTAGCGCCTGCCCGGCTAGTGGTCCCGCGTGCGCAATGTTGCCCAGCCACGCTGCGCGGAGCGCCTGATCCGCGTAATAGCTCGCTGCGACCTCTTTCGCCTCAGCCCGATCTGCGAGTTCAGTCGCGCTGAGTAGATGTTCATTCGACTCACGCCATTTACCGACAAACGCAGACGACTGGGCCACCCAGTACATCGCTCGATATTCGTCGGTTCTCCCTTTCGCCCAAACTGCCTGCTGTTGCATGCCCTGCGCATCACCACTTACGAAAGCGACTGTGTAGAGCCGCTCACGAATACTTGTGCTATCCAACTTTTGCGCGAGTGCCTGATTGCAAACGTCTCGCGCTTCGTCAAAGCGATTGAGTCCAATCAGCGCTTCTGCCAGGTTTCCTGGCCAGATTGTCGTGTTTGGATTCAGCCGTTGTGCTTCAGTCGTTGCCGCCACGGCCTTTTCATATTGGCCCGTGATTGAATAGAGGTTTCCCAGATTCCCCGGCCCGCGAGACTCACGAGGATAATTCCGCACGTAAGCCTGTTGTGCCTCAATCGCCTTCTCCAATTCACCAGTCACGATTTGATAGTAGAAGTACGTGATGCGCGCGCGTTCATCTTCACTAACTCGATTAGTCAGAGCGAATGCCTTTGACAAACACTCGGCGGCCAGTGCCGGCTGGCTGGTATTGGAGTATTGGAGCCCAAGTCCGAGCCACGCAGTAGCGAAGTTCGGATCCAGTTCGGTGGCGCGTTTATAAAGCTCGATGGCCTTGAAAAATTGCCCGCGGTCCTGTTCGCTTCTGCCGAGCGCGTATTCCTTCAGCGCTTCGAGTGATGAAGTAGTTACTTCCAGCTTGGCGTCAAACTTCTGGATCGAGCTCAACTCCTCGCCCAGTTGCTCGCGCAACTCTTTCGCCGCACGCGAAAGCGCTTTGAGTACGTCGTCCTTACCTTCAGCTTCGACCTGGACCAGCGCCAGTTGATCCCCGCTTTGCCCGTTGAGTGCTTCAAGTGTGATCGAATAATTGCGCTCAAACTTCACAATCGTACCGGCGATAAAGGCTTTCAATCCCTGTCGCTGACAGATCTCGCGTGCTCGATCACGAGTGACGCGTTCGTCCGGCGAGAGACTCATCAGTTGCAAGGTCGCGCGCGTCCGTGTTTCAGGAAAGATGTCGAGAAATGGAGACTGCTGCAACTGCACGGCGAGACCCTGCCGCAGTGTACGATCGAAGACGTCTTCACCGGTCTTGTTGTCAAATTCGGTGAGAAGGATGGTGTCTTTGTCGGTCAGCAGCGCAACTCGCCTGCTCTTGACGTACAAGAACAGCGACGCAACTACTGCAAGCGCTAACACACTCAGCACAATGAATGCACCGCGCTTGTGCAACTTCACCTGGTTGACGATGTACTCCGCACTCGAAACGGGATATGGCCCACTTTGTTGGTTGATCGTGGTGGATCCCGATACTCTTTGACCACCAAATGATGACTGATCGAAGATGGCAGTGCGATCATCCTCAGCCTGATTCTCCAGTTGTCGCTTGAAGTTTCGCATGTCGAACAACATGTCGGTAGTAGTCCGATAGCGTTCGTTCGGATCCTTTGCCAGGGCCTTGTCGACGATCCGCTCCAACTGTTCGGGGACGTGTTTGACAAGCGTCGACAGCGGCGCGTGAGGTTGCTCCTGGATCGCGATTATCTGCTGTAACAGGTCCTTCCCTTCGAACGGCACGCGGCCGGCGATCATTTCATAGAGCACGACGCCGAGACTCCAGATGTCAGTGCGATAGTCGATCGATTTCAGCGCCAGGGATTGCTCTGGAGACATGTAACTCACCGTGCCCATCACGATCCCTGTCTCTGTGTGAAGTGGCGAGCCCGAATCACCTTGCTGCTTGACAGGCTTTGCCAAACCGAAGTCGAGCACCTTCACGATGCCGTCGCGTCGCCGCAGCATGATGTTTTCAGGTTTGATATCGCGATGGATAACGTGCGACTCATGCGCTGCATTCAAAGCTGAGGCGATCTGAATGCCAATGTCGAGCACTTCGTGAAGATTCAAACGGTTGCCGCTCAAGTGCTCTCGCAGCGTGACGCCTTCAACATATTCCATCGCCATGAAACGTGTTGAGTCGTGCACGCCAAACTCGTAGATCGTTAGAACGTTCGGATGATTGAGATTGGAAACTGTTCGTGCTTCGCGGATGAAACGCTGCATCCATTTCGGGTCAGCCGCAACGTCGGCAGGCAGGAGCTTGATCGCGACGGTGCGGTCGAGTTCGCTCGTGTCCTGGGCGAGATACACTTGGCCCATCCCGCCCGCGCCAATGTGCGCACGTATTTCGTAGCGGCCGAGTTTTATACCTTCAGATAGTGGCATTACGAGAACGATCGGTTAGAATGCAGGTCAGCCAGCGCGTTTTGACGGTTCTTACTTAACGAAATATCAGTTGCAGATCAAGAGTTAAGATGAGACGAATAGCTTTACTAGTTGTGGGCCTACTGATGCTTACGCTTGCTGGCGCTTCAACGGCACTGGCCTGTGAGTGCACCGATTACACCGTCGAAGATTCCAGTAAAGTTGCGGCAAGTATATTTATCGGCGAAATAATCGACGTAGGCGAACCTCGTGAAGTAAAGCTTGGCGACAAAACTGAAAAACTCTACCTGACGAAGTTCTTCGTACAGGAGCGCTGGAAAGGACCAAAATCGGTTCACGCAGAAGTTTTGACCGACTTACCGTCCCACTACGGACTATCTCAGATGCGTGCTGGCATGGTCTTACTTGTTTATGCGTTTCCGCTTTCTATCCCCGGTGGTTCGTCCAACATCGAAGGACTTGTTATCAGTTGTAGCCGGACAACATTCTTCAACAACCAGGCCTTCGCCGACGTATTCGCACTGGATAAAATCTTCAAGTCCAAGGTTTCCCCAACAACGCCCTTACTGTGGCCCTCTCAACAAATGAAAAAGTCCTGCCTGGTCTGGCGCTCGTAATTAAAGATTGGCCTTCGCGAACGCCGCGACAAAAACTCGTCACACTTATCACAAAAAATTCTTCGAACTCCGCGAGCGCGGTTGGCATCTGATCCAATATGACCAACGCGAATCGTTACATCATGGGTGTGGTATTGATCTGTTTGTTGTTGGTGGCAATATCCTGTAATGACGAAGGAACGCCCAATGAATCAACGGCAACGGACACGGCTTCGGCCGCTGGAGATATCGCGAGCGCGGATCAACTCTACGGTCAACGCGAGGATCTGATGCAATTGCGCCGGGGCATAGTTTCCTTGCGACAGGCGCTGACCAAAGATCCCGGAAACTACGATGCCGCGTGGAAGCTGTCGAAGTTCAACTACTATATCGCCACCCACACCGATGATTCGAACGAGCGCGACACTGCTTTTAAGGCAGGGATCGACGCCGGAAAAACTGCGGTCCAATTGCAGAACGAAAAACCGGACGGTCATTTCTGGCTGGGGGCCAATTACGGTGGCGCCGCCGAGCATTCCGCGATCCAGGGACTGGCAACCGTGAGTGACATTCAAAATGAGATGCAAACAGTGCTACGTCTGGACGAGGGATATCAGAACGGCAGTGCCTACATGGTGCTCGGTCTGGTCTACCTCAACGCCCCGAGCATAGTTGGTGGCGATCCGAAGAAAGCGGTGGAAGAAATGGAGAAAGGGTTACGCTTTGGCGAACCGAACGCGTTTCTTCATCTACACCTGGCCGAAGCGTACAAGAAAGTAGGTCGCAACGACGACGCGCGCAAAGAAATCAAAAAGATCCAGTCGATGACGCCCGATCCAAACTACCAACCCGAATACAAAGAGGCGAGCGCCGCCGCACAGAAGCTATTGGATCAGATCGACCACGGTGGATGAGCAGTCCTTCCTCAGTAGGATCCGCACGTCGCCTGGCAGTCTTTATATTTCCTCACCGCCTCGAAGTGGGAAAGGGAGATTTTAGGCGAGAGATACCCTTCCCTTACTGGTTCGTCCCGCAGCAAATCGGTGCTCAAATATTTCTTGTTGCTGTCAGCAAAAACTGTCGCCACGACAGCATCAGCCCCGAGTTCGTTCTGCGCCATCAGGGCAGCAATGAAATTTGCCCCTGAAGAAATGCCGACCGCAAGGCCAAGATCTCTTGCCAGTTTCTGCGCCATCAGGATCGCGTCTCCGTCGTCAACAGCAATCACATGGTCCAATTCGTTTAGATCTACGATGGCGGGGATGAACTCATCAGAGACACCCTGAATGCGATGTTGGCCAACTTTATGGCCGGTCGAGAGCGTCGGCGACTCAGACGGCTCAACCGGATGGATTTTGATCGCTTTCCGACGTCTGCGCAGATAGCGCCCAACGCCCATGATCGTCCCACCTGTACCGACGCCGGCAACAAACGCATCCGGCTCTTTGGATAACACTTCAAGCTGCCGCCAAATTTCTGGTCCGGTGGTCTCCTCGTGCGCTTCTACATTAGCGCAGTTTGAAAACTGGCAGGGGAGGAAGACGTGAGGTGACGCTCCGGCCCGTTGTTCACTAAAGCGAATGCTGCCATGAAAGCCGCCTTGCTCGCGACTAACCGGACAGATCTTCGCACCGAGGCTTCGGATCAACGAGACTCGCTCCTGGCTCATCCAGTCGGGCATGAAGATTTCCACCGGGTGGCCGAGGGCACGGCCCAAAGCGGCAAAAGAGATGCCGGTGTTGCCGGAGGTCGCCTCGACAATCGTGTCTTCCGGCTGCAACCTGCCGAGCCGATAAGCGTCGGCGAGAATGTGGTACGCCATGCGGTCCTTAATGCTGCCGGTCATATTCATGTGCTCGGCTTTGGCGTGGATGACTCGCTCGCGACCATTGAAATTAAAATGAATCGCGAGCAAAGGAGTGTTGCCGATCATTCCCTTCAAACCAATCAATCGGCGGGCATAAGGATCAGATGTCTCTTTTATCGCTATCACTCAGCTACCTCTACTATCCATAGGCAATCGTCGCCAGCGAGAACCGTTTCAAATAACGGGCCATGTACAAATCTGTGGCTTTTAGAATCTGAGATTGTTTATTGCGGAAATTTTCGCGGGCTTAAGGGCAAGATTCCTCAGAGAAAAAGATCTCTTGGAAGAGTTTGTCTTGAACTCGGCAGATCCAGGCAGGGCCGACTAAGGCACCCAATTGGTTCCATCTGCTTTCCACGTGCTGCGGTCGTCGAACGTCGCTTCTATCAAGGTCAATTTTGCCGGACCTTCACAGCCCATCTTTTCGTCGGTCCACTGATTCAATGGACCATTAAGAAGTGTGAATGGCTGGTAATAAGAACCCGGTCGCACCCCTCCGTGATTTGAGCCCATGCCATTTAGACTGTACAACACACGCACCTTCTTATTGTCTTCGAGAGCGACGCAGCCAAAGAATACCCACTCAATCCCTTTCGAAGATCTGTTAACCAGTACTGCTTCACTCACACCCTCAATGACGCGAGACTCCGCTGCCGCGGGAGCGCTCGGTAAATCAACCCACTGGGCAGGTATCGTTGCTGGTGGAATTCGTTCCGGCGGTTTGGCAGGCGCGGTACTCTGTATGGCCCACAATTCTTTTGCGGTCTGCTTATAGGATTCCGCTTCTTTAAGTCGTCCTGCCTTCTCGTAAAGACTCGCAAGCTGTGTCAGAACATTAGGCTCCAGCGACCGTAGACCAGCGGACCGACTCATTACCAACACCTGTTCAAGCGTTTCCATTGAGGCGGTTTCCCTTTTCATCTGCCACTGGCGTATTCCGAGGGTATACAGATTATTGGCTCGTGCCGCGACGTCGCCCCGTTCCCGCCAGTACTCAGCCTCGCGTGTGAGTCGATCGACCACGCGGTCGTACTCACCGAGAACAGAATAAATCCGCGTAAGTTCCTCAACTCCCGCTCTGAGCCGGTTGTCATGACGAACCTCCCGCCACAGCTCAATAGCTTTCTCGAGACTCTCCGCAATCTGCTTGTCTGCTTCGAATAGGAGTTTGCGGTCACCACCAGCCTGCACCTTCTTATACGCCTCGCCCTTCTTCCGCTCCGCCTCAGTGACAAGCCTCCCGGCCTCTCTCAGAATCTCCTCCCGCGAACGTTGCTGTGGGTGAACAGTCGGGCTCAATGTTAGAAGCAGTGCGAGAATAAGAGTGCTGAGAGTAACTAATTTCATTGCGACCTCCTTGTTCCTTCGAGGTTTCAAAAGGATCGTTGCAGGCTGAAGCGATTCATGGGATGAAAATGATCGTCAACAAGATGCACCGGCATTAAGTCAATAGCTATTGACCCAGAAACGGGTAAATCTCATAATGCGGCTATGACAGAGAAAGAGATCGTGCTTGAAACTATCCGCGCCTTACCCGACGACTGCTCGCTTGAAGAGATAGCAGAGCGTATTGAGTTTATGGCTGCGATACAGAAAGGTCTCGATCAGCTCGACAAAGGCGAAAGCATTCCTCACGACGAAGTAAAAAGACAGTTAGCCTCATGGCTTACAAATTGATTTGGTCTCCCGCTGCTCGCGGACGACCTCCATGATATAGTCACCTTCATTGCACGCGACAATATGAATCGGGCAATGTCTTTCGGATTCGAACTGATTTCGGAGATAGATCGTCTCAAGGATTTTCCAGAATCTGGTCGCGTCGTGCCTGAATACAGGAATGATGACATTCAAGAGATCGTTTTTCCTCCATACAGAATCGTTTACCGTGTCAATCACACGAATAGGCTTTGCGAGATTGCGCGCATTTGGCATTCAGCGCGAGGAGTTCCACAGCTATAAAAATGAGGCAGTGCTCATATTCTAAAACCTAAATTCCCAGCAAACCGATCGAAAGTTTTTCCACTTAAACCTGTCAGTTGATAAGCCTCGCGATAAAGCAACCGGCCTTCTCTGGCCGCTCGCGCAACCGCAGTACCAAAGCGCTGTCCAACTCGGACACTCTGCGTGTTCCAAAAATCTCCGCCCTTCTTTTTCTTCGCCTCCTTTCTTCGTCGCTCATCCTTTTGATAATCGTCGTAAAACTTAAAGAACTGCTTCTTACTAATCAGACCAAGATCTAACACGCGTCGAGCGGCGACTATTGTGCTGACTTTGAAGCGCGCTGCGAGATCCTGATATGGTTCCGCTGAATGCCTAACGTGTTCCCACGCTTCCGATAATTCAGAGGCCGGGACCAGGAATTCAGCGGCTACTTGATTACACCATTGCTCCACGCGAATCGGAGGTGGCTGCATCGCTTCGAAATTCGAAACGCCTTCCCGATTGATCCATAGGTGTGCCACCTCATGCGTGATAGTAAACATTTGCGCAGCCTTAAAGTCAGCTCCATTAATGAAGACCAAAGGCGCATATACATCAGACAAAACGAAGCCACGAAATTCATTTGGGTCCAGTTTTCGGTGATTGTTATTTCCGACAACGCCATTGATAACAATCAAAATACCAGCAGCCTCAATCCTGTGTCGCAAACGCATCAGCGCGTCTATCCAGGTACTCTCATTGGCCCAGCCGCCGCCAACACCAAGAGTGCGGCGCATTTCGGAAGCCACTTTCTGAGGATTACTATTCAAGGTGGCACTACCGACAAATCCCAATCGTGGTTGATCTTCTTCAACAAGAAAGTCGTGCATCCACGTCTGACGGCGTCGCATCATGTAAGCGGTGTCGAGCAGATCCGGACTTGGACGCTTGACGCTCTCATCGCCAACAGTCCGAAAATCCGGGATCGGCAGACGGTCATCAGGAGGTTCTTTGAGATAAAGGAACCCTTCGGGTGTGTGAGTCGCATGCGCCAATTTCCTGACTTGCGCAAACGTCAGCATACCAGTCTGCTCCCAGTGGTCGACACGATCCGCAGTTGGCTTACCAGTCACCTTCTTCGCAAGGGTACGCTGATCCAACCCCGCGCGCTCGCGAGCCCAACGTAGGACCTTTGGTGTAAGGCTGACGTTCATAGCGTTCTGAGATTATCCGTTAGGCCTACCACATTATTTCACTTCTTCGAACCTTTGGAACGAAAGCCAATTTCCTTTTGCTTTAACGGCCTCGGGTTCATCAGCAACCGAATGGCATCAAAGACTACTTTGAATTGACGATCATATTTGCCCTCGAGTTCGTCGAGCCGACGAGCCAAATCCACATTTGAAGTGAGGATCTGGCGCAGCTTGACGAACGTTCTCATTATCTCAACGTTCACAGCGATCGCTCGCTTGCTACGCAGCACGCTGGATAGCATAGCCACTCCTTGCTCCGTGAAAACCGTTACGCGTTTGGAGTGCTTCAGCCCGGAAGATGTCACAAATTGTGATATGTTCGCGATCTCTTCGCGAGTTAGCTCAAACATAAAATCCGGCGGAAATCGTTCGAGATTACGTCTGACGCTTTGGTTTAGCGTCCGAGTCTCCACTCCGTACAACTCGGCTAAATCTCGATCGAGCATTACCTTCTCGCCACGAATGAGAAAGATCGCTTTTTCTAAACGCTCAACTGGAATTTTTACTAACTGCGGTGTCATGTGAGGTCTCCTTTGTGAGGTTGGCCTAAGATCGGCCAATAAGTTGCGGAACACTAGTCCTCTTAACTTAACCTGAAGCAATCCCATGGTTGTTAGGATAAACCCTTGCACGAAAAGTCAGCTCTGCAAGTCCAGACATGATTCCTGCCAATCCTGAATAATCATGTAAATCCTGCGAAGCCGACTCATCGGGCAAAGCTCGCCAGAGTCAGTGCTCAAGCTTATCGCTGGCAAACAACTCGCGCTCGAGTACCGCAATCTGCGCGTCAACCATGCCGTACACGTTCAACTCACCGCAACGAGTAAAGGCAAAGCGCTTCGCTATATTCGCAAGTGCTGTGGGCATCGTCGCATTTTCAAGTGTCGACATCAGGACGAGCAACGCCGCCGTAGGCTTTTCGCCGGCGTTACAGATCGTCTCCGTCAACACTCTGATCTTGTCTTCGGTTGATTCCGCATCATTGTCCAGCGGTATCTCCGACAAGTCGATTGTTCCATCCGAATCGGCTTGACGCACCAGTTCAGCAGGCCACGGATCGTTTATCTCCATCGCATAACGAATAATCGCCCGACTCTGCGGATCGATTGATTTGTCATTCAAGACAGCCAGCGCTCTTTGTTTGCGAGCATCGACGATCGTGTTGGTCCTTGATGTTCGGTTTACGTGAGGTGTTTCTCCGCGCGTTGTTGCGCTACTATGATTAGCCATGAGCTTCATCCTTTCGATAGAAGGTTGAGGTTTCTAGGGTCGATTTTGTGTGACTGTTATACTCCAAAGTAACGGAAAAGACCGAGTCTTTAGCCCGCACAAACGAAACTCGCCGACTACACCGGCGTTCTTAATAGAATGAAAATTCCCCCATCCTTCGCACGGTATCTCTTCCTATTAATCGTGGTTGCCGCAATCGTGTATTTCATCGCCGGTGTTAAGGACCAAAGTGTCGCAGCAGTGGCCGTCAACGGCAAGATCGCGTTTGTCACAAACGATCAAACTATCTACACGATCAATCCCGACGGCTTAGGTCTGAATCAACTAACGCCTTCCGCGACGGGCGCCAGGGATCGAGGACCAGACTGGTCGCCTGACGGTACGAAGATCGTTTTCAGCCGTCAAACTTTTACACATCAAACACAGATTTACGTGATGAATGCCGACGGCAGCAATGCGACTCGAATTACAAACAACACTGCCGAGGAGCGGGACCCGGCGTGGTCGCCAGATGGGACGAAGATTGCTTTCGTCAGCGATCGCGACGGCAACAACGAAATCTATGTGATGAACGCGGATGGCACCAATCAAACCCGGCTGACGAACGATCCGGGATTGGATGTCGAGCCCGCCTGGTCACCGGATGGGACAAAGATCACCTTCTCGACTTCACGCGATTTTCCCGGCCCGAGCGGAAACTTTGCCGGCGCTATCGAGATCTACACGATGAACGCGGATGGTAGTAATCCGGTACGTTTGACGAATAATTTAGCGGTTGACGCGGCCCCCTCGTGGTCGCCGGATGGAACGAAGATCGCATTCAACACACAACGTGACGGTCTGGTCCTGGTTTATGTGATGAATGCCAATGGCAGCAATCCAGTAAACCTCACGCAAAGCACCACGCTCGACTCAGGTAATCCCGAATGGTCACCGGATGGTACAACCATCGCATTCACTAGCTTCGGCCGCACCGGAATATCGGATTCGAGCGAAATCTTCCTGATAAACACCGACGGCAGCAACATCAGACCTCTCACACACTTCGCGCTCAACGAAGCCGAACTTGCGTGGCAACCACTCGCGTCAGCACCACCGCCGACACCGACACCCACTCCATCACCTACACCAACACCATCGCCGATTCCGACGTTCAAAATGTCGGGAACGGTCACCGACAATAATGGCCAGCCGCTCGCCGGTGCGACGATGATCCTGGTTAGCCAGATGCAACCGACACAGATCGTTTTCACAAATCAAACCGGGAATTTCGAATTTACGAACGTCTTTGGCGGTCCCAGCCGGACGCTTACTGCTTCCAAGCCGGGTTATACTTTTAACGTTCTCTCGATAACTTACATCTTCTCGTTCAGCGATGAGACAGCATCGTTCATCGGCACACCAACACCTTTGACTGTCGCACAGATACCCATCCTATTGACGCAAGATACTTTTCAACACGCCCTGGCATTGGATTCCGTGTCGTTAGCCGGGGAACCGTTCGGCGTCTCCAGCACGGTGAATTTCAGCAACGATCAACGCATACGTGTGTCGTTGTTCACACTCAACCTGGATTTGGGCGCGAATGAAAATCTTTCAGCCGTCACCGCTGAAGCTGAGGATTCGCTCGGGAACGTGTTTCCGCTGACGATCGAGTCACTTGTAGCGGTGCCAAGTCTACCGTGGCTCAAACAGCTCATCGTGAAATTGCCGGACGAGATTGCCAACAAGATCGAAGTGCGCGTCCGCATCAGGGCAAGAGGCTTCGCCAGCAATCAGGTGATTATCAAAGTAAAGCCTTGATGTCGCACTTGGACACAGTCCAAGTATTGAAACCCTGCGGGCTTCCACCACGTAAACCACTGTTCAAATTTCACCCAATGAAAGAGGTGTTTATGCGTTCAACCGGCAAGTCTCGCCGCTCGCTTATCGGATTGTTACTACTTTCAGCTCTAATGATTGTCGCACTTGCGGCGCCGGTGTGGGCGCAGAGTCCGCCGCTGATTGACCGCGAACTCTTGTTTGGTGATCCGGAAATCTCCGGCGCACAGATTTCTCCCGACGGAGCCTTCATCGCCTTTATCAAACCGTTCAAAGGCACACGCAATATCTGGGTCAAGAAAACTGCCGAGCCATTCGACAAAGCGAAGCCAATCACGGCCGACACCAAACGACCCATCCCTACTTACTTCTGGTCGCGAGACGGCAAGTTCATCCTCTTTGTCCAGGACAAAGCCGGTGACGAGAACTACAACGTCTACGCAGTCGATCCAGCCGAGACGCCGGCGTCGGGTCAAGACGTGCCCACCGCTCGCAATCTCACCGACATCAAAGGTATTCGCGCGTTTATCTATTCCGTACCGCGCAGTGAGCCCGACGCTATCTACGTCGGTATAAACGACCGCGATGCCGCCTGGCACGATCTCTACAAAGTTAAGCTCTCCAGCGGCGAACGCACGCTGATCCGTAAGAACACCGAACGCATCACTGCTTATTACTTCGATCTCAAAGACCAGTTGCGACTCGCAACCAGATCGGCCGAGAACGGCGACACAGAAGTACTGCGCGTTGACGCAGACAAGTCTACGAAGGTTTACAGTTGCAGCGTGTTTGAAACGTGTGGACCAATTCGCTATCACAAAGACGGCGAGCGAGTTTACTTCCAAACAAACAAGGGCAGCGGCGTCGATCTGGTTAGTCTTGAACTATTCAATCCCGCCACCGGTAAAGAAGATCTGGTTGAAACGGATCCGATGAAGCGCGTCGATTTCGGCAACGCGATGTTCTCGGAAGTTTCCGATGATTTGATTGCCACAACTTACGACGACGAACGCGAACGAATTTACTTCAAAGACAAGGGCTTCGAAGCTGATTACAAAAGCCTGCAGAAACAACTTCCCGGCAAGGAACTCAACTTCGCATCTTCAACCAAAGATGAAAAGCTGTGGATCGTCGCCGCAAACGCCGACACAGATCCCGGCTCAACCTATCTGTATGATCGCACCAGCAAGAAGCTGACGCTCCAATATCAGATACGCGAGAAGTTGAACCGCTCGTATCTGGCTCCGATGAAGCCTGTCAAATACCCATCATCTGACGGTATGGAAATCCCGGCTTATCTAACCTTACCCAAAGGCGTCGAAGCGAAGAATCTGCCCGCAGTGATCTTTCCACACGGTGGTCCATGGTATCGCGATAGCTGGGGCTACAACTCTTTCGCGCAGTTTCTCGCCAACCGCGGTTACGCCGTCCTGCAACCGAATTTCCGCGGGTCAACGGGTTACGGCAAGAAGTTTATTGATGCGGGAAACAAGCAGTGGGGCGACAAGATGCAGGACGACCTGACCTGGGGCGCGAAGTATCTCGTCTCTCAGGGCATCGCCGATCCGAAGAAGATTGGCATCATGGGTGGATCGTACGGCGGCTATGCAACACTCGCGGGAGTCGCGTTTACACCTGACGTTTACGCGGTTGGTGTTTCGATTGTTGGACCATCGAGTCTACTCACCCTCCTGGAGTCGATTCCGCCATACTGGGAACAAATTCGAAAGCTTTTCTACGAGCGCATGGGTGATCCCAACACACCCGAAGGGAAAGCGCAGTTGTTGCGGCAGTCGCCTTTGAATGCGGCCGCAAAAATCAAAACTCCGTTGTTTGTGATCCAGGGAGCCAACGATCCACGCGTTAACAAACGCGAGTCAGACCAGATCGTGATCGCGCTAAGAGATCGGGGATTTCCGGTTGAATACATGGTGGCGCCGGATGAAGGACACGGTTTTGCCCGTCCAGTGAACAACATGGCGATGTTTGCGAGTGCAGAAAAGTTTCTCGCGAAATATCTCGGCGGGCGATATCAGGAAAGTATGACTCCCGAGGTGTCGCAGCGCCTGAACGAAATCACCGTCGATCCAAAGACGGTGATGATGCCGAAGATGATGACCGCATCTGCCGAGGCTCCGAAGCCGGCAGTCGATCTGCGGCCAGGCACTTACAACTACAAGGCATCGATTGCGCTCGGAGGCCAGGAGATTCCACTCACTGTGACGACAGACGTCAAGGAAGAAAACGGCGCATGGACTGTCAATGAAACGGCGAAAACACCGCAAGGCCCGATTGTCGATGTCAGCACGATTGAGAAGGGAAGCCTGTTACTGAAGCGTCGCTGGATCCAGCAAGGTCCATTGACGATCGAAATGAACGTGGGGCCGAATAAACTGACTGGCACCACGAACATGAACGGACAGTCGACACCAATTGATGCCGATCCCGGCGGTGCTTTGTTTGCGGATGGAGCGGGCACGTTTGAAGTGATTGCCTCGCTTCCGCTGGCTGATGGTTACAGTTTGAGTTTTCGAAATTTCGACTTGATAAAACAAAAGCCGCAGATGAAACAGTTGAAGGTTGTTGGAACTGAGAGCGTCACTGTTCCGGCAGGCACGTTCGACGCATATAAGTTGGAGATCGTTGCCGCCGACAACGATGCGGACAAGCAGACTGTTTGGATCGATAAAGGCAGTCGAAAAGTTTTGAAGATCTCCGCCGTGCTTCCGAATCTCAATGGAGCAGTGCTGACGTCAGAACTAACGCCATAACTGCGGGATGATGCCACAAAGAAGCACAAAAGCACAGAATGATGAATCAGTCATTGTGCTTTTGTGCTGCTTTGTGGCTAATACCACCGAAAGACGCGCAGGATATTTGAGAAATCGTCGGTCCAGACATCAGATTCTGCTTGTCCTTGAAGCGCTCGCCAGCGAGGGTTTTGGGCCAGGGCGTCCAACGCAGGCGAATGCTGCGCCATGACGAGCCACTCGGAAGGATCCTTGCCCCTGACGGGATCAAACTCCCCATCAGCAAAACTGAGACTCACTGCATTATTCTGTTTTCCCAGATCTGCAAGAACCGTATTGAGCCTGAGACTACGATTCGAAATATGAAATGCCAGCATGCCCCCGGTTGCAAGCTTCGAGGTGTAAAGCGCAATTGCTTCCTGCGTCAGGAGGTGAATCGGAATCGCATCGGAGTTGAAAGCGTCGAGTACGATGAGACCATAATGATGTTCCGGCGCCTTCTGCAGTTGAAGGCGCGCATCACCGAGGATTATCTGGGTTGGACCAACTGCGCATTTCTGCAGGTAAGTAAAATACTCGGCATTTTGCGCAATGCTGATAACCGCCGGATTAATTTCGTAGAAGGTCCAATGTTGCTCGGGTCGCGCGTAGCATGCCATCGAACCGGTACCTAGTCCGACGATAGCAACATTGGGCGACGCGGGATTATCGTTGAAGGCATCGAAGATCTGTCCGAGAGGTCCTTCGCGATGAAAGTATGAAAGCGGCTCGGTCTGAAGACTCGGATTGACAAACTGACGCCCATGTATCGTATTGCCGTGTAAAAGAATACGAGTAGCGCCTGATTGATCGAGCCTCACGCTCAACGTCCCGAAGAAATTCCGCTCATGGTGCAAGGTGCGGTTTTGAGTTTCAGCGTAGACGACGCTTCCCAACATGACTGCGCCCAGTGCGAGCGCAAACCGGACCGGCCGACTCCGGAACCGGTGATTGATCATCACTAACGGGATTCCAAACACAATCGCTACAGCCACGGCGGGGCGAAGGTCATATTGATTAATAAGAAAGACCAATCCGATCGTGACCAGGCCCGCGCCCACCGGCAAGATAAAATCCAGCAAACGATCGCGCGATGAATCCTCCGTGGATTCCAGCGGTCTCATTAAGCACGCGAGCACTACCACCAACGGATACTCAATCAAAGTTTTGAACACGATCGGAGCGATTAAGGTGTTAAAAAGTCCTCCCAACATTCCTCCGATCGCAACGCACAAATAGAATTCAGCGAGGCGTGTTGCATCTGGTCTATCACTCGCCAACCTGCCGTGACAGACCAGCGCGGCAACGAAGAAAAAGCACAGGTGTAACAGCACGATCGCTGTGGTGGGTTCAGTCGCGCTTGCAGCAAGCACCAAAGTAAGTAGCAACGCCAGCCCGCCCAGAGCAGTGCTCGTGACTCGCTCGGACAGTAGAGTTCTGCGGGCGAACGCGACCACGAACGTCACCAGGTAAAGCGCCAACGGAATGGTCCATAACAGAGGCGTTGGAGCGATTTCAGTCGTGACGTAACTCGTGACACCAAACAGCAAGCTCGACGGAATAAAGGCTAAGAGAATCCAATAGAGTCGTCGCTTATAGGGTAGTGGCGACTTCTGAACGGTTAGATCATCGACAGTCTCAGCTCGCGACGACTTCCACAACAGCACCACACATCCCAGGCTCAACACGAGGAAGACCAGAAAGCCCACAACCCAGAGTTGACTCTGGCGAGACAGTTTAAGATTAGGTTCCAGCACTAATGGATAGCTGATCAACGCCAGCAGACTGCCTGCATTGCTAACAGCAAAAAGGAAGTAAGGATCATTCGCGGAAACGTGACTTGTTCGCGTGAACCACTTTTGCAATAGAGGACTGGTCGTCGAAATGAGGAAAACCGGCAAGCCGACGGCGGTTA
>Ga0111539_10001360_pt1 | contig 32554 bp, 19 predicted proteins | sample RhiMethybrSRZTD1_FD_79667 | JGI IMG/M metagenome (GOLD analysis project Ga0111539, IMG submission 79667) | Populus rhizosphere microbial communities from Tennessee, USA - Rhizosphere MetaG P. TD hybrid SRZTD1 (version 2) (version 2) | ecosystem: Host-associated > Plants > Roots > Rhizosphere >...
CGAAACCTGTCGCCCCCATTCTTGTGATTCGCCAGCAACCGCTCGGGCCTTCCCGGGCGGCGCGAAGCACCTTTGATTTTAGCGCGTTCGGCGGCCGCTCACCAGCGAGCGTCTCGGCCTCCCCGGGCCGCCCTGTCCATCTCGCGGCGGCTCTCCCGTTCCTTCAGCGTCGCGCGCTTGTCGTGCAGCTTCTTGCCGCGGGCGAGACCGATCTCGATCTTGGCGCGGCCGCCCTTGAAGTACAGCTTGAGCGGCACCACCGTCAGGCCCCGCTCGGCGACCTTGCCGACCAATCGCCTGATCTCCTTGCGGTGCAGCAGCAGCTTGCGGTCGCGCTCGGGATCGTGGTTGGCGTCGGTGCCGTGGCTGTAGGGAGGAATGTGGCAACCCAGCAGCCACATCTCGCTCTGTTTCACCGTGGCGTAGGAGTCCTTGAAGTTGACCTGCCCGGCCCGCAGCGACTTCACCTCGGTGCCGCGCAGCACGAGGCCGGCCTCGAGGGTCTCGAGGATCTCGTACTCGTGCCGGGCTCGCCGGTTGGTCGCGATGGTTCGATCTTCGCTCATGCTCGTCTCTTGACTTGCCGACGCGCGGCGGTATCATCATGCCTCGCCGCACTTGTGCCGAAGTGGCGGAATTGGCAGACGCGCTAGATTCAGGGTCTAGTGCCCGCAAGGGTGTCGGGGTTCGAGTCCCCGCTTCGGCACCAACAATACTCGCATAGTTAGGTCGCACTCACCATGACTGGCTCGCGGCTCTCCTCTGGTCTGGTGGGGCGTCGTCGTTTCCTGCTGACCTCGCTGCTCGGTGCGCTGGCGTCACCGCTCGGCGCGAGAGCACAGGCGCCCGGGCAGATCCCCAAGATCGGCTGGCTGACGAGCAGCACGCTGCACGCTCCGAACGTCAGCGCGTTCCGGGACGGGATGCGGTCGCTCGGCTATCCCGAGATCCGCCTCGAGGTGCGAGCCGCCGCCGGGCGAGCGGATGTGCTCACCGCGCTCGCGGCGGAGCTCCTCGCCCTCAACGTCGACGTCATCGTCACGGACGGCGGTCCAGCGGCGACCGCGGCGAAGCAGGCCACGACAACCACTCCCATCGTGATCGGCGCGGCGACGACCGAGTTCGTGATGCGAGGGAAGCTCGTCGAGAGTCTGGCCCGCCCCGGCGCGAACGTCACCGGCTTCACGATCTCCACGGGAGCGGAGCTCTACGGCAAGCGATTGGAGCTACTGCGTGAGGCAATTCCGGGCCTCAGCCGGGTCGTGGTCGTGTGGAATCCGCGCAATGAAGGGGCCCGGACTTCCTTGCCGGCGATCGAGTCAGCGACCCGGGCACTCGGCGTGCAGGCCCAGACCATCGCGGCTCCGGACATCGAGGAGCTCGAGCGCCGTCTCGGGGGCCTCACCCCGAACCCGGGAGCGGGGATGCTCACGGTTGCCGATGCATTCCTGTGGAGCCAACGGGCACGAATCGTCTCCCTGGCGGTCCGGCACCGCCTGCCGGGAATGTACCCCGAGCGAGAGTTCGCCCTGGAAGGCGGCTTGATGGCGTACGGCAGCAATATCCCGGAGAACTTCCGACGGGCCGCCGGCTACGTCGACAGGATTCTCAAGGGCACCAGGCCGGCCAACCTTCCCGTCGAGCAGCCGACGAAGTTCGAGCTGGTGATCAACCTCAAGACGGCGAAAGCGCTGGGGCTCACGATTCCGCCATCGGTGCTGGCGCGTGCGGATCAGGTGATCGAGCAGTAGCGCCGTCGCGGCGCCGCAGCGGGCGGACGGCGACGAGATCGCCGCTCGCCGGATCGGTCACGATCGAGAACTTCCCGAGGTAGAAATGCATCACTCGAAGCGTTCCTGATCGAGGAAGAGCAGCACACGCTCGCCGACCGTGAACTCCGGGTTGGCGAAGATCCAGCCGGCCATGCCTCCGACCTGGCCGCCTAGCTCCCGGATCGTCAGCGTGGACTGGGCGAAGCTGCCTTTGAGGATTTCTTCGATAGCGAACGTGATGTACGTGCTCAGCTTGCCGAGCCGGTTGTCGTGGCTCTCGATGTCGGTGACCCGGCCGAGGATCACCGCGTCGGCGTAAACGATCAGGTCATCGTCGGCCGGCGGGATCACCACGCTGGCGCTCGCGGGGGCGGCGACGAACACGAGGGCGAGGAGAGCGAGGAGGGCGGCCTGGAGACCCCGTTCGAGGCGTGGGTGCATGGATCAGTCGGTTCCCCCCAGCGAGCGCCGCACGAGCGTGCGCAGCTGGTCAAGATCGACCCGATCGGCGCCCCCAGCGCCGGTGGCCCGGCCGGCGTGCTCGCGCCCGGTGGCCGCGTCACGCACTACAACGAATTTAGCGTAGGTGAGATCGGTCAACCGCAGGGATCCGTCACGCCGCCGTGTGAGGAGCACCAGCACTCGTTCCCCCGGGACAAATTCGGGGCCGCCGCTGACGGCGCTGGCCTCGTCCCCCACCCGGCCGCCCAGATGCGTGAACGTCAGCGGCGACGCGGCCGTCCCCTTCAAGGATTCGGTGACCGTCAGGGCGACCCGCGTCTGGATGGTGGCGCGGCCCGCGGCCCACTCGCCGGTGGCGGAGATGACCTCGCCGATCACGACGATGTCGGCCTGGCGGGCCAGCTGCTCGATCGAGGGCGCAGCCAGGGCCTGCGCCGCCCAGGCGGGCGACGCAGCGGCCAGGAAGGCCAGGAGCAGGAGCGTCACGATGCTGATCAGCCGGCTACGGTCGCGGAAACAGAACCGTGTAGCGGTTACCGGTCAGCGAATCCACGTACGTCATGTGGATCGCGGTGACCGAGCTGAAGGGCACCCGGCTCGGGCAGTCGGGGTCCGACGCCGGATCGATTACATAGGTGGTCGTCGTCCGCTCGAACGCCGGGGACGCGCACACCGTGGCGCCGGCGGCGCCCCGGACCATCACCTGGATCTGCGAGACGAAGGGAGGCGGCGTCGCCAGCGCGGCACCGGTCGTCCGGTCGACGTAGGTCCAGCTGACCTGCTCGATGTTTCCGCCGTTCAGCGTCACCGATGGCCGCAGGATCACGAGCCGGGCGGCCGCCTCGGGGTTCGCCACGGTGAAGGCCCGGCTGACCGCCTTGTAAAGCACCGACCAGGCCCCGCCGGCCGGCCCCGCCGCCGCCGCGACCCCGCTGACGGCCGCCGGCTGATACATCGCATATCCCGAAGGCGGCGTGGTGATCGACTGGATGGCGAAGACGCCGGGCGTGCTGAATCCCGAGCCGGCCGGGCCGGTGAACTTCACACTGCCGGCGGTCGGGAAGTTTTCGTCCGACGCCACCTCGAACAGCGGCGCGAACGCGGCGATCGGGATAGGCGTGGGGGCCAGCGTCGCAGTCTGACCGCCGCCGAAGGCCCCGCCGGTGGCCGAAACGTTGAACGTGAGGCTGTACGCCGGGTCGCCGATCGCCGTGAGCGATCCGCCGAAGGTGCACGTCTCCGCGGTGGTGGTCCGCGTGAGCGACCCAGTCAGGGCCGGGGTCACGCCGTCGTCCGGTGAGTCGGCCTCGAACACCCGGCCGTCGTAAGTCCCGGCCGCGCTCCCGCTGCCGATACCCGTGAAGAATCCGGTGATCGTCGTGAAGACCATGGTCAGGCTGAGATCGTCGTTCGCGCCATTGAAGGCCGCCGTGAAGGTGCCCTTGAAGCGGCTGGCGCGGCTGGGATCTCCGTTGAAGTTACCCGTCAGGTCGAACATCCCGTTGGCGGTCGAGGTGCCGATCGTCGTGAGGACGAACGCCCCACCCAGGTTGATCGACTGGCCGGAGACGTCGCCGCACCCATTCGGCGTGAGGCTGATCGCGGCTCGGTTGAGCTTGCTCAGCGGGCGCTGGACCTTGGTGGCGGTGAACGACGTGAGCCCGTTGTTGATCTCGTTCGGCTCGGACATGGCGCGATTCAGATCGGCGACGGCCGAGACCCAGTAGGTGCCCTGCGGCAGCACCACCGGCGGCGTGATCGACGTGGTCACCGCTGCGCCGGCACCGGGCGCCAGCCCGGGCATGTCGGTGACGCCCAGGAGAATGCCGGTCGTCGCGGCGACCGCCGGATTGGCGTCCTCGGACACGAACACGCCAACTCGATACGGTCCGGAGGCAACCGGTCCGAGGTTGCGCACGGTCATCGGAATCGACACGGGCTTGCCGCGGGGCGCGGTGAGCGGGCCCGCGATCGTGCTGACGACCAGGTCGGGCTGCATGATGACGATGTCGACCTGGGTCGCCGCCGTCAGGCCGTTGTTCGTCTCCACCTCTTCGACGGCCGCGGCGAGCACGTCGGCCATGGCCGAGAGGAAGTGGTCACCCGTCGCGAGGTCGAGCGGCACGGTCACCGGCGCGGTGGCGGTGAAGCTCGCCCCGCCGGCCAGCGAAGGAATCGGCACGACGCCGATCCGCACACCCGCGCCCGGCGTGTTCGACGAGGGCGAGAGGAAAACCCCGAGGCTTGTGGCGGGGGCCATGCCACCGGTCAGGTTCTGGACCGTCGCGACGATCGTCATGGGCAGGCCGGTTGCGGCCTGCAGCGGCCCCGTCAGCGACGTCACGACGAGATCGGGCCTCTCGTTGTCGAGCAGGGTGACCAGCGTCGTGGCGGGCGTCCCGAGAGACGCTCCGGTGGGCGTGCTCAGGGACAGCAGGATCGACTCCGGACCTTCGAGCACCGCGTCGTTGACCGCCTGCACCTTGATTGCGACGGTCGTGATCCCGGGCAGGAACGTCAGGGTCCCCTGGCCCGGCGTCAGCGTGAAGTCGGAGATCTCGGTGGCCGTGCTGGCGCCACCGACCTGATAGTTCACGGTGACCGTCCCGTCGGGAACGCCGGCTCGGGTGACGAGCACGTTGACGAATCCGCCCTCGGTCACCCTCGAGGCGGGGCCGGCGAACTGCACCGTCTGCTGGACGTCGAGGATCCAGAGGGTGGCCACGCTCGGATTGCCGAGCACGAGATTGTTGGTCGGACTGAACAGCGCCAGGTTCACCGACTCGTTGCCCTCGGTGAGTCCATCGCCGGCGGTCGACACGGTGAACGTCTTCGTCGTCTCGCCGGCCAGGAACGTGAACGTCCCGGATGCGCCCGTGTAGTCGGCCGGCTGGCTGGCGGTTCCGTTGCTGGTGGCGAAGCTCACGGCCACCGGCCCGGAGGTGCCGGTGCGGGTGACGGTGATCGTCGCCGTGCCGCCCTCGACCACCGCGTAGCTCAGCTGGCTGAACTGCACCGTGCCCGCGGGGTCGTCGTCGGTGATCGTCACGGTCGCGGTGCTGATGGTGCCGAGGACCGCGCCGCCGAGGGGATTGGACAGCCTCACGGTGAACGTCTCCGCCGGCTCGTTGATCGTGTCCTCGTTCGTGATCGACACGACGATCGTCCGGCTGGCGATCCCCGGCTCGAAGGTCAGTGTGCCGCCCGTGCTGTCGAAGTCGACGCCGCCGCCGGTGGCGGTGACGCCCGCCAGCGTGTACTGCACGGTGTTCCGGGCCGTCGTCGGCCCGAGTCGCTGCACGGTGAGCGTGACTGATCCGGTGGCCTCCGCCACGGTGTAATTCGGGACGGCGAACTGCAGCCGCGGGGTCTCGTCGTCGACGATCGTCACGACCGTGGCCGCCTGCGCGCCCAGGCTCGCCCCACCACCCGGGGCCGACAGCCTGACCGTGAAGGACTCGGGGCCTTCGAGGAGGGTGTCGGCCTTGGTCGGCACCACGATGGTCTGGCTCACCACGCCGTTGAAGAAGGTCAGCACGCCGGCGGTGGTGGTGTAGTCGTAGTCGTTTCCGCCGCCGGGCGCGGCGTTGCCTCCGCCGGTCGCGGCGTTGCCGCTGCCGCCACCGTCGGTCGTCCGATACGCCACGGTGACAGGACCGGCATTGCCGCCGGTGCGCGTCACGACCAGCGAGGCGGACGAGCCCTCGTTCACCGTGTAGGCCGCGCTGGCGAACTGCAGCGTGCCGAAGGTGTCGTTGTCGTTGATCGTGACCGTCGCCGTGGTCGGGGCTCCCAGCGTGGCGCCAGCGGGTGTCGAGAGAACGACCGTGAACGATTTGGCGCTCTCCACCGCGGTGTCGCTGGTCGTGGCGATCGTGATGGTCTGGCTGATCACGCCGGCGGCGAACGTCAGCGTGCCGGCCTTGGACGTGTAGTCGCTGCCGCCCGTCGCGGTCCCGCTGATCGTCAAGTAGGAGACCGTGGCCGCGCTCACTGTTCCGCCGGTCCGGGTCACCGTCAACAGCGCGTTGCTGCCCTCGGTCACCGAGGTGGTGGCGCTGGCGAACTGGATGGTGGCGTCGTCCTCCAGGATGGTCAGCACCGCCGTCCGCGGCGAGCCCAGGCTGAGCCCCACGCCCGGCGAGGTGAGCGCGAGAATCACGGTACGACTGCCGACGATGTTGGTGTGGTTGCCGATCGGAACCTGGACAGTGGTGGTCGTCTGGCCCGCGGCGAAGGTGACGGGGAGATTCGACACGGCGGTGTAGTCGGTGCCGGGAACCGCCGTGCCGCCGGCCAGGGTCCTGAACAGCACCGTCTCACCCGCCGCCGTGCTGCCGATCCGCGTGATGGTGATCGTGGCCATGCCGCTCGCCGCGTTCTCGGCCACCGAGTAGGCGGCGGCGCTGAACTGCACGACGGGACCCGTCTCGTTGTCGGTAATGGTGAGGACGGCCTGAGCCGTCGTCGCGCTCAGCGTGGCCCCGCCCGTCGGGTTGGAGAGGATCAACCGGATCGTCTCGTTGCCCTCGCGCAGGTCGTCCTCGAGAATCGGGATGGCCACGGTCTTGGTCGTCTCGCCCCCGCCGAACGAGAGGGTGCCCGAGACCGCGGTGTAGTCGACCGGGGCGATGGCACTGCCGTCGGCCGTGGTGAAGCCGACCGTCACGGCGCCGGCGGTACCGGTGCGGCTCACCGTGATGAGGGCGAGCCCGGCGGACTCCAGCACCGTGTAGGCGCTCGTGCTGAATCCGATCGCGCCGGGCACGTCCTCGTCGCTGATGGTGAGCACCGCCGTTACCGGCTTCCCCAGCGTCGCGCCGCCGGTCGGGTTCGACAGGGCCAGCTGCACCGTCTCGCTCGGCTCGTCGACGTTGTCGTTCACGATTGGCACGGTGAAGGTCTTGCTCACCTCACCGGCCTTGAAGGTCAGCGTGCCGGAGATCAGCATGTAGTCGGCGCCGGGGGTGGCGGAGCCGCCGGCCACCGTCGCGTAGTCCACCGTCACCGCGCCGGCGGTCGCGCCCGGGGTCCGCTGCACCGTGATCGTGGCCACTCCGGCGGATTCCGAGACCGTGTAGGCGCCGGTGCTGAAGCGAATGGCGCCGGGCGGATCGTTGTCGAGAATGGTGATGGTGGCCGTGCTCAGCGGACCCAGCTGCGCGACGCCGCCGGGATGACGCAGCACGAGAGCAATCGACTCCGCGCCCTCGAAGAGAGTGTCGTTCACGATCGGCACGGTGAAGGTCCGGCTGGCGATGCCCGCCGCGAATGTGAGGGTGCCGCTGACGTCCGTGTAGTCCAGGCCGGAGGTCGCGGTGCCGGCGGCGGTCGCGTAGTCCACCGTCACGCTCCCTACCGTCGGGCCCGAGCGGTTGACCGTGACGGTCACGATGCCCGCGGACTCATTCACCACGTACACCGGCGCGCTGAACTGCAGCGTCTGCTCGTCGTCGAGAATCGTGAGGACGGCGGTCTTGATCGCGCCCAGCGTGGCGCCGGTCGATGGATTGGACAGCGAGAGCACCACCGTCTCGTTGCCCTCCGGCAGCGAGTCGTCGAGAATCGGGATCTTCACGTCCTGGAAGGCCTCGAGCGCGGCGAACGTGAGCGTCTGCGACACGTTGGTGTAGTCGCCGCGGGGTCCGGCCGTGGCGGTGCCGTTGGTCATCGTGAACTGCACGGTGATCCCGCTGGCCAGGTTCGTTCCGGTGCGCGTGACGCGCACGGTGGCCGGGCCCGCGTTCTCCCACACGCTGTAGGTGGGAGCGCTGAACTGGAACGTCCCTGGCGCATCGTTGTCGGCGATCGTCAGGGTCGTGGTGGCGGGCGCGCCCACGACGCCAGCGCTCGGGTTGAGCAGACGGATGATGACCGTCTCGTCAGGCTCATAGATGGAGTCCGAGAAAGTCGGCACGCTGAGCGTCAGGCTGCCGCTGCCCTTCGCGAAGCTGAGCGTTCCGCTGCTGAGCGTGTAGTCGACCCCACCGCCCGTGGCGGTGCCTCCTCCCGTCACCTGGTAGTCCACGGTGACCGGGCTGCCGAGACCGCCGGTCCGGACCACCACGACGGCGCCGGGAGTGCCTTCCACGGTCCGGTACGTCAACGCCCCGAACTTGATGGTGGGGGCATCGTTGTCGTGGATGGTCAAGGGCGCCCTGCTTGGTGTGCCGATGCCGAGACCGACGCTGGGCTCGAAGAGCTCGAGGATCACCGTCTCGTCAGGCTCGATGTCGATGTCGTTCGTGATTGCCACCGTGAACGTTTTCACCGTCTCGTTGGCGTTGAAGGTCAGCGTTCCGGTCGCCAGCGTGTAGTCCTTCGGGGCGATGAGCCCCTCCGCGGTGCCGCCGATCGCGCGATAGCGGACCGTGGTGCCACTGCTGGTACCGCCCACCCGGTTGACGGTGATCACTGCGGTCGCCGTGCCTTCGGTCACTTGGTAGCCCGGCGCGCTGAACTGCACGGTGCCGGCGATGTCTTCGCTCTGGATGGTGAGTGTGGCCGTGCTCTTGAGGGGGTTGATGCCGGCCGGAGGGCTCACGCTGCTGATCTGCAGTCGGACGGTCTCGTTCGCTTCGGCGAGCGTGTCGTTGACGATCGAGACGGTGAAGCTGGCGGTCGTGGCGCCGCCGGCGAAGGTCACCACCTTGTTCGTGAACGCCGTGTAGTCGGTAGTGGCGGTCGCCGTGCCGCCGGCCACGGTCGAGACCAGGGCAGTGATGCCCGCGGCCAGACCCCCGGTACGCCGGAGCGTGATCGTCGCGATCCCCGCGCTCTCGTTCACGGTGTATGTCAACTGATCGAACTCGATGGTGCCCGCCAGGTCGTCGCTGGCGATGGTCAGCGTGGCCGCGCTGGGCGTGCCGAGCACGGCGTTGTGCGAGCCGGTGAGCGACAGACCGACCGTCTCGTTCGACTCCAGCGTGAAATCGCCGTTGAGTGGAATCGTGACAATCTTAGAGTTTTGCCCCGGACTGAACGTCAGGGGCTGGCTGGTGGCCACGTAGTCCGCGGCGCCGGTCGTCCCGGGGGTCGCGGTGCCTCCTCCGGTCGAGAGCAGCACCGTGGCCGTGGTGGCGGCGATGAGGTTGGCCGGGCCTGTGCGGGTGACGGTCACAATCGTGTTGCCGGGCCCGTCGCCTTCATTCGCACTGAAGGTCGGGCTGCTGAACTGCAGGGACGGGACCGTATTGGGAAAGGTCCCCATCGCCTCGAGCACCTGCACTCGCTTGTAGCCGCTGACCGTCGCGCCGGTCGTCTGCAGCGCCGCCAGCACTTCGTCGACCGTTGCCGCCGGCACGGCCTGCTTGAACAGGGCGAAGACGCCGGCCACGTGCGGCGCGGCCATCGACGTCCCGTTGGCGCTCTCGAACGCACCGCCCGTCGTCGACGTGTCGATGGAGAGCCCGGGAGCCAGCAGGCTCATGCCCGGCGCCCGATTCGAGAATGACGCGACCACCTCGGCCGGTGGATCGGTGGTGGCGCCGACGCTGACCGCCGAGCCGATGCACGCCGGGGCGGCCACCGCATTCGTGCGACCTTCGTTGCCGGAGGCGACGACGGTCGCCACACCCCTCGCCCGCAAGTCGGCAATCAGGGCGGCTTCCGCCGGAAAGTCGAGGTCGCACGGGATCGAGAACCCGCCGCTGCCGAGGCTGAGGTTGATCGCCGCGATATTCGGAAACGTCGCGAGCAGCGTGTCGCGCACGTACAGAGAGCCTGCGAGCTGGTCCGACGGGTAGCTCCCGACGCAGGGCGTGAGGGCGGCGCCGCCGCAGAACACCGGGTCGTTGAACTGTGAGAAGACTTGAATCGCGATGAGCTCGGCGCCCGGCGCCACCCCGTTGAGGCTGGCATGTCGGCCGGCGGCGATCCCGGCGACCAGCGTGCCGTGATTGCAACCGTCGATCAGGAGCGAGCAGGCCTCTCCCGAGCCCGGAGCGTCGGTCCAGGTGCCGCCCGGCGTCGACGGGGCCCCTGGGCACAAGCTGGTCGCGGACGCGCTGGGATCGTTGCTCGAGAAGCACGCCTCGGCGACGACCCTCGACGCCCCGATGCCGTCCTGGAAGAAGGGATGGTCCTTCTCGATGCCGGTATCCATGACGACGATGACCGCGCCGCTGCCGTCGTACCCGAGGGCGACGGCCTGGTCAGCCTGGATGCGCGGAACGCTTTCCGACAGCGCCAGTCGGCGCGGCCGATCCTCGGTGACGCGAGCGACGATGCCCCGAAGTGACTCGAGCTGGTGCAGGCCATCCGGCCCGACCTGAATGGCCATGACCGGGACGGCCCCGCGGAAGTCGCGAACGATCCGGTGAGCGATGCCGCGGAGGCTTCGCTGCACGAGCCCCTGGATCGCGGAGATGTTCTGGCGCTGGGCCAGGGCGTGGGCGGCGGTCGGCAGATGGGGCTCGGGCACGAACGAGGCCTGGAGCTCGACCAGCACTCGCACGGTTCCCCGCTGAGACGCCTTCTGGTGAAGCTCGGCTGCGACGAGAGGTTGTTCCTGGGTTTGACCGACTCCGACGACCAGAAGGGTGAGCAACACGGCCAGAGCGAGCGGAGCGGCCAATCGTCTGCTCATGCCGACACCGCCAGCACGGCAAAACGTTCTCGGCACATGAGTTGGTCTCACCAATGGAAGCGGCCGCCGAAATAGCGCGGCTGCCAAGGTAAGCCCGTCAGGGGATGTTCGGTCCCGAGGTGACGGTACGCTCGGGCCGGCGTCGGGGGTGCCGACGCCTGATATTGCCAGTCTAGGGGGGGCCGAGCGGGCGAAGCAACGCCATTGTTACCTTTTCCAACCCCCGCTACACCCACATCGTGTAGGGTCTGTTTTCAGAGATTGGCGCCACAGGATGGGTCAGGTCTTGGTCGTAGGAACCAGATTGCCCAATACAGGCGGCCAAGCTTTGATCAGAAATTGACCGGAGAAGACTCCGAGGATCGCCGCCGGGGGGCGTGGGGGTCACCGCCGCGTAGGCCTTGGGCTGTCCTCCGAGACATGCTCGACGTGAGCCGAGGTCCCCAGGACGCGCAGAGTGCCGGGAGAGGCCTCGAGCACCACCGCCTCGAACGCCGGGAGGTCACGCAGGACGCGGTAGTCCGTGCCGGCCAGGTCGATCCACAGCGCTTGCTTTGTCGCCGCGATCGCCGCGGGGTCGGCGCCCCCGGGCACCTTGAGCATCACGATGACTCTCACGGTCCCGCGCGTGATGGCCGTGTCGAGCAGCTCGCGCGAGACCGTGCTCGTGGGCCCGGCCGTCGCCTCAGCGCCGATCAGACCGAGCGTCACACACAGCATCGCGGCGACGACGGCGCCGGTTCTCACGATCTCGACCCCCCGCGCAGCGCATGGACCGCGAGCCCCGGGCTCGAGCGCTCCGATCGCTCCGCCCGCCACAGATTGCGACAGGAAACGAGTCTAGGGGGCGCCGCCTCACGGAGGCCACGAAATACCGCCCTGGCGCCTCCGGACGAGCGCCGTTCAACGGAGGATCAAGGATGAGGCGACTCGCGTACGGTCTGCTCGTGCCGCTGGTGATGCTGGGGTTCGTCGGGCCGGTCGCCGCCGGCGATGCCGGACTCACCAATACCGAGACGTTCAGCGGCTTCCAGTTCAACTTCAACAATCCGGGCGCGCGCGCGCTCGGCATGGGCGGCGCATTCGTGGCCGTGGCCGACGACGCCACCGCCGTGGTGGCCAATCCGGCCGGTCTCACGATCTTGCAGCGACCGGAGATCTCGGCCGAGTACAAGCACACGCGTTTCAAGAACAACATCAACGCCTTCACCAACACGCCCGACGAGGGCACCACCAACACGGTGCACACTCGCAACTTCGACGACAGCGTCAACACGCCGTCCTTCTTCAGCTTCGTGTATCCCACCGAGCGCGTGGTGCTGGCCGCCTTCGTCCGGGAGCTGATCAACTACAAGAGCACGTTCAACACCAACGGCGTCTTCCTCACCGATCCCACCACCGGCACGCTCCAACGCCTGCTGCCGGTGAAATCGGACCTCGAGATCACCGGACTCAATTTCGGGCTCGGCGCCGGTGTCAACCTCGAGAAGGAGAATCCGTGGCTGCCGAACATCGGGGTGAGCCTCGAGTTCTCCTTCGGCCACATCAACTCGCGACTGCAACGCTTCAACACGTTCGGGGCCACCGGGCCACCGGACACCTCTGCGCTGCTCCAGACGGAAGCCGTCGACGGCACCGATCTCGGCATCGGAGTGAACGTCGGCCTGCTGTGGCATCCCATGAAGGACCTGTCGTTCGGCGCGGTCTATCGCCGGGGCCCCCAATACGACATGACGTTCGTCACCACCAACGAAACCACCGGCGCCACGAGCTCGCTGCCGTTCGGCTTCAAGGTCCCCGACGTGTACGCAGCGGGCGCCGCCTATCGGTTTTTCGAGCGGCTGACCGTGGCCTTCGAAGCGACCTACATCCGGTACTCGCAGCTCGTCGAGCATTTCCAGGTGCCGCTGTCCGACACCATCGCCACCCAGTACAAGCTCCACGACAAGGTCGAGCTCCATATCGGCGCCGAGTACATTTTCTTCATCAAGACCATGCCGCTGGCCGCGCGCGCCGGCTTCTATACCAACCCCGATCACAAGATCAAGTATGACGGCCCGCAGAACAACGTCGACGCGGTCGGCGAGCGGTTGATCTACGCCGGCGGCAAGGACCGCTATCAGGGCACGGCCGGCCTCGGCATCGTTCCCTTCCCCGGCTTCCAGCTCGATATCGCGGGCAACTACGGGAAGGATCTCCTCGAATTCTCTCTGTCGTCCGTGTTCCGGTTCTAGGCTCTGAAGTTTCCGCGCTTCGGCTAGTATGAAATGCATGGCGAAACGCGCGTCGATGCTACGGAGGCTCGTCGCGCTCGTGGTTGTCGCGCTGATCGCTTGGCCCGCTGGTCCAGCCTCCGCCCAGGCCGGCCGCGACCTCTACGTCAAGGGCCTCGAGCACCTCGATGCCAAGCGCTGGACCGAGGCCATCCAGGCGTTCGACGCCGCCCTGCAGGCCGACCCGAAGGAGAACAAGGGCGCGCGCCTGTACGGTATGCGCTATGGGTACTTTCCTTATCGGGACAAGGGCGTCGCGCTCTATAACCTCGGCCGCTATGACGAAGCGGTGGCCGCGCTGGAGGAATCGCTCCGGCAGGGCGTGACCCCCGAGGCCACCCGCTACGTCGATCTGGCCCGCAACCGCACTCCTGCAGTTGCCGTGGCCCAGGTCTTCCGTGGCACCTGGTGGGACTACTACGAGCGCGGCGTCAAATACTCCGACGCCGGCGCCTGGAAGGCCGCCATCCAGGACTTTCGCGCCGCCCGGCAGCAGCGCGACAAGGAAGACCGCAGCGCCAGGACCTACGGTGTTGCCTTCATCGAGTATTTCCCCGTCCGCGAGCTGGGCATCGCGCTCTATCAGGAAGGGCAGTACAAGGCCGCCGTGGAGGCGCTGGAGAAATCCCTGGCCGCCTTTCCCACCGCCAAGGGCGCCTACTACTACAACCTTTCGCGGGCGGCCCTCCTCCGGCAGGCCGCCGTCGACAAGGCGCCTCCCCGGATCAAGATCGACGCCCCCGCCGACGGCCTGTTGACCAATGCGCTGGCGATGGAAGTGCGCGGCATCGCGGAGTCCAAGAACCAGGTGGCGGTCGTCGAGGTCAACGGCGAGTCGCAGCTGATCGACGCCGCCATCACCAGCCAGCCCTTCACCCAGCTCGCGCGCCTGGGCCCCGGCACGAACGCCATCGAGGTCGTGGCCAAGGACCTGCTCGGCCAGGAAGCCAAGGCCGTCGTCAACGTGGTGGTGGACCGCGAGGGCCCGGTGGTCGTGATCGATCGCGCCGCGCGCGCGGGCGGGCGGATCCGGCTCGAGGGCACGGTGTTCGACAACGTCCGGCTGGGACCGCTGGTCGTCAACGGCCAGTCGACGCCGCTCAGCGCCGGCACCGAGAGCAAGTTCACCGCGGACGTGGCGGGCACCGAGACGGCGTTCCAGATCGAAGCGGCCGACGCGGTCGGCAACTTCACGCGCGTACGGATTCCCATCCCCACCGAGCTCCGTCAGGGCGGTCTCCGGCCCGAGGCCGAGATCGTGCCGGTGGCGTGGCGGCCGCGGTCGCGGCAGATCGTGCCGTCGTTCCTGAGAACGCAGGCGCTGGCGATCGAGATGGAGCCGCTGCCGGCCGAGGTCCAGCAGGAGTCGTTGTCGGTTTCCTGGATCGTCACCTCCGGCAACCCGGTCACCAGCGTGAAGATCAACGAGGACACCAAGACGCTGCGCCAGACCGAGGCCGGCAAGCCGCAGATCTTCAGCCACATCGTGCCGCTGGTCGACGGGCCGAACCAGATCACGATCACCGCCACCGACCGCTCCGGCGCCACCGTCACCAAGACCGCCAGCGTGGTACGCAAGATCGAGGAAGTCGAGCAGATCGGCTCCCGCCTGGCGGTGGCCGTCCTGCCCTTCACGCAGAAGGGCCCGAGCTCCGATCTCTACGGCTCTGCCTTCGAGTCGCTGGTCGACGCGCTGGTGAACCAGGGGCGATTCAAGGTGGTTAGCCGCGACCAGCTCGAGAACATCTTGCGGGAGCTCAAGCTCTCCCGGAGCGCGCTGGTCGACCAGGCCACCGCCGTGCGCGCCGGTAAGCTGGCCGCCGCCGAGGCGATCATGGTGGCCACGGTGAACGAGTCGCCCAAGTCGGTGGAGGTCTACGCGCAGCTCATCAACACCGAGACCAGCACGGTGCTCGCCTCCCGCGACATCTTCGATCCCGAGAAGGCCCCGGGCTCCGCCCGCGCGAAGATGCGCGAGCTGGCGGCCAAGCTCAAGGCCGAGTACCCACTGGTGGGTGGCTCGGTGGTCACGGTGAGCAATCAGCGCGTGGCGGTGGGCATGGGCAGCGCCAAGAAGGTGCGGGCCGACATGAAGGTCATCGTGTACCAGGAAGGCGAGCCGCTCATCGATCCGCAGACGAAGGTCGTGCTGGCTCGCAACATCGAGTCGCTGGGCGAAGGTCTGCTCAAGGACGTCCGGCCCCAGGTCTCGTTCGCCGCGCTGGACGGCAAGGACGTGGGCAAGGTCGAGCGCCTCATCGCCCAGAAGAAGCTCCTGAAGGTCATCACCAAGTAGAGGAGCGCCACGGTGGCCGACAACGAGTCGCAGAGTCCAGGGTTGCAGGGCAACGTCTGGGATTACGTCCGCCGTCGCAACGAGCTCGATCGCGAGATCCAGGAGAAGTTCGCCCGCCCGGTGACCATCATGTTCACGGACATCAAGGGCTCGACGACCTTCTTCGACATGCGCGGCGACCTCGAGGGCGTGACGATGCTGCAGCGTCACAACGACCTCGTGGTGCCGCCCATCGAGAGTGAAGGCGGCCGGGTGCTGCAGCGGCTGGGCGACGGCTTGCTGGCGGTGTTCCCCACGGCCGCGCCGGGCGTGAAGGCAGGCATCGAGATCCAGAAGCGCCTGCACGCCCACAACCGGGGCCGGGCCGAGCGTGAGCAGATCCTGGTCCGCGTCGGCCTCAACAGCGGGATGGGCCTGGTCGAGGAGTCCAACGTCTTCGGGGATGCCGTCAACACCGCCGCCCGGGTGCAGTCGCTGGCCGAGCCCGGACAGATCCTCGTCTCCGAGACCACCTTCCAGGAGGCCAGCCGCGATCTCGGCAAAGATATCTTCCTGCCGGTGGGCGCCTCGGCGCTCAAGGGCAAGCTCGAAAAAGTCGTCGTCTACGACGTCGTGTGGTCACAGGAGCAAGCGCGACTGCGGGCGGCGGTACCGGCCAGTCCCGGCACCGGGCAGCCGATCCTGCACATCGGGGTGTCGCGGGTGGCGGCGCGGCTCACGGTCTCCTGCCATGAAACGGGCGGGGGTGATGGGGCGCGCGAGACGGAAGAGGCCACCTACGACGAAGCGGCGGTCGGCCAGGCGCTGCAACGCCTGGAGTCGATCATCGGCGGCGCCGACCGCGACGGGCACGTCTCCAAGCAGAACCTCGAAGATTTCAGCGCGCTCGGCCGCCAGCTCGCCGAGCTGCTGCTGCCGCCCAAGGCGCGGGCGCGCGTGGCGACGACCACGGCGCCCGAGCTGACGCTCACCATCGACGATCAGCTGACGCGCATCCCGTGGGAGCTGCTCCACGACGGTCGCGAGTTCTACGGTCTGCGCTTCGCGATGGGGCGCGTGGTCAGCACGGCCAAGTCGCTGGCCGCCTCCAAGCCGCGCGAGTCACGTGGGCTGCTCAAGATCGCGCTGGTCGCCGACCCGTGCGGCGACCTGCCCAAGGCGCTGAGCGAGGCCACGCATCTCGGCACGCGGCTCGGAGACCGGGCGGAATACGAAGTCGTCGTCAACGATCGCGCGGTCACGCGCGACGAGCTGCTCGCGCAGTTCGAGACGACCGATATCCTTCACGTCGCCGGCCAGGTCGAGTACGACCCGGCCGGTGGCGCGGCCAGCGGCCTGCGCCTGGCCGACGGCCGCGTCAGCGCCGCCGACCTCGGCCGCCTGCCGGCGGGCGCCACGGTGCCCCGCATGGTCTTCGTCACGGCCTGTGAGCCTCAAGGCGCCGCGGGTGGCGGCCCCGGAGAGGCGGCGGTGTTCGGGCTGGCCAGCGCGGTACTCATGGCGGGCGTGAAGCATTTCGTCGGCTCGCTGCGGGCGGCGCCGGACTCGGCCGGCTTCCAGTTCGCCGACGACTTCTATCGCGAGCTCGCCGGCGGGCAATCGATCGGCGTCGCCGTACGCGAAGCGCGTCGCGCAGCCGTGCGGCGCTTCGGCAAGAGCGAGCTGACCTGGACCTCGTGCGTGCTCTACGGCGATCCCTCGGCGCGCTACGTCACCGGGGCCCGGCTCCCGGCGACACCGACCGGCCCGGCGGTGCTCGAGCGCAAGCGACTCATGCGACTGCTGGCGGCCGTGGCGGCCGGGGTCGTCGTCGCCGGAGGCCTGTACTTCATGCTGGCCGGCGGGAGCGGCAAGGCGCAGATCGAGACCGCCTATCGGAGTCTCGAGGGTGGTCGGCTGGCGGACGCCGCCCGGGATTTCGAAGGCGCCATCAAGGCCCGGCCGGCCGAGGCGTACGAAGGCTTGGCACTCGTCGCCCTTCGACAGGGTGATACGGCCGCCGCGCAGAAGTTCTGCGCCGAGGTCCAGAAGGTGAACGCGCGCCGGCCCGGCTGCCTGCTGGTGCAGGGCGACACCGTCGCGCTGCAGGGCGATCTACCGAAGGCCGCGGAGAACTACGAGTCGGTCGTGTCGTTCGCGGGCGTGCCCGGCATCCAGAAGTCGATCGCCCATAGCCGGCTCGGCCGCCTGGCCGCCGAGCAGGGTCAGTCCGATCGTGCCCAGGCCGCGTACGCCGAGGCCCAGAAGGCCGACCCGTACAACTTCGAGCCGTCGAGCAACCTCGGCGCGCTGCTGCGGCGCCAGGGCAAGTACGCCGAGGCCGCGACCGCGCTCGAGAAAGCCGTGGCAATCAACCCGAACGACGCGATGGCCCAGACCCTCCTGAAGGACGTCCGCGATTCCCAGGGCGCGGCCAAGGACCAGGACAAGCAGAAGCGGATTGACACGCTGGTGGACGAGCTGGCCGCGAAGTTCAAGCGCGGTGACGTCGTTCGCCCACCCGCCGGGCGCGATGACTGGACCTCGCTGCCGCTGACGATCTCACTGCTCGGCCTGGAGAGCCGCGGGCGGATGCCGTTCCGTGAGGGCGAGTACGACTTCATGCTGCTCAAGATCGGCCAGGCGCTGGAGACGCAGACCCGCGCCCGACTGGTCGAGCGCAACGTGATGGACAAGCTGCTCGCCGAGCTGAAGCTGTCCTCCAGCGCCCTGGCCGATCAGCGCACCGCGCTGCAGCTCGGCCGCGTGCTCTCGGCCCGGCTGATCACCGTCGGGACCGTGGCCGGCGGCGGGCCCGAGTGGTCGCTGACCCTGCGCGTGATCGAGACCGAGACCTCCACCGTCGTCGCTTCGGTCGCCCAGGCGTTCCCGGCGGCCCAGTCGACCTCCCAGGTTGCCGACGTCGTCGCCAAGGATCTCGCCGGCAAGCTGCGCAAGGCGTTCCCGTTGCGGGCTCGCGTGGTCGGCGGGGGCAAGGGTGAGACGGTCCTCAACGTGGGCTCCGGCGAGGGGGCCCTCGTCGGCCAGAAGCTGCTCATCTTCCGCGAGGGGGCCGGCGGTCAGCGGGACGTCGTGAGCGAAGCTGAGATCACCGAAGTCACCGACAAGCAGTCCCGCGCCAAGGTCGCCGACGAGAGCAAGCCGATCACCCCCGGCCTCAAAGCCACCGAGAGGATTTGACCGCCGGCGTCCGATCGGTCGGACGTAGATCGGGGTCGCCAGCACGCAGTCAACGGTTGCACTCGCGGAGCGCTTCAAGCGGCCAGATCATCCTAGCTCGGCTCATGACCAAGTGTGGTGGGCACCAGTGCGTGGTCGCAGAGGAGACACCAGGCGGACGCCCCGAGGCGGCCGACGAACGGCGCGGAGAGCGCGCCCGCATGGAGGTTCAAGACGCCCGGGGTCAGCGAGATGGCCCCCCACCCCCCAGCGCTCGGGGCGCCCTGGCGGAGCCGTGACGCCCCTCGACGATCCGCCCTTCTAGCCCGGGTCGCCGAAGAACCAGCAGCCGGTGCTCGACTCGCCGTTGTCGCCCTTGAAGAAGATGCAGAACTGCGCCTGCACCGGCGCCTGACCGAAGCAGGTCGTCGGGAACTTGAAGGTCGTCGAGGTAGTCCCGGGGTTCAAATTCTGCTGGTTGCCCTGATAGAACGAATTGTCCGCCAGGTTCACGATCGGCGAGAAGAACTGCTCTCGGATCGCGAAGCTTGGCAGCGACCAGCTGACCGTCATGTTCTGGCCCAGGCGAGCGTCCGTCAGATCGGTCCCGCTCGGCCGCAGGCTGGGCGTGTTCGAGTTCGGAATGAAGATGTAATCCGTGGCCGTGTTGGCTTCCGGATTCTTCAACGTCGCCACCACCGTCTGCGGTGGGAATTGTGTGTCGATCGGCGTCACGTTGAATTGGAACGCCGTGCCGACCGGCAGCGTCGGCCCGGACAGGTCCTGTCGGATGCTGAAGATGTCGATAAGCGTGGGGTCGTCGTCGAACTGGGTCGTCCCCGTCCGCGGAATGCACACGGGGCTCGGGAACGGGCCGAGAGCGCCGTTGTTCACCACGCTGACGAAGCCACACGACGTCGTGTCCACCCAGTCGGCCGGGACATCGACGAAGACCTGGAGCAAGCGCTGCTGGGAGCCGCCCGGTGAGGTGAACGAACCGTAGGTGTTCTCCAGGCGCGCCTCCACCTGGATATTGAACGACTTGCGGTACTCGATGAAGTAGTAGATGTTGCCGGCCAGGTCGGTGTAGCGCAGCGACAGATCCCGGACATCGGCGAACGAGGGCCGCGAGGGCACGGTGTACGACGTCGCCGAGCGATCGAGCAGCGGTGACTCGATCTCAGAAGAGTCGTTGTTGAGGCTGAGGGCGACCTGGATGTTCCTGATGAACGAGGGGGCGGCGGGAAGGACGCCGCCGGTGAGCCGGTCCCGGTAGACCCAGTCCACCCGGTTCAGGACGCCGCCGACGTCGATCGTGACCGTAGGATAGAGGACGACGAGTTGCGCATCGAAGTCCACGGGCGGCACGACGAACGAGCGTGACGTCCCCTTGTAGAGGACCGACCATATGCCCCCCGGCGCGGTCACGATGCCCGAGCGCGGCGGTGAGACGTAGCGGGCCTTCGTTCCGTCCGGATTCAATCCGCTCATCTCGGCGTCGGCCGGTGTATTCGTGTACCCCGAGCCCGCGGGGCCTGTGAAGCGGACCGCCGAGGGATCGGGAAAGCCCCTCTCGTCGAAGAGCACGGTGAAGATCGCCGCGTAGCCATCCGAGGACTGCGGGAAGAGCACGTTGTCGGGCGTGACGTCGAACCCGAACGACCCGGGCCGGATCCGGGCGGCAAACTTCAGCGCGCTCGAGGTCGTGGCCTGGGCCGTGAGGCTCCCGGTGAAGGCGCACACGCCGCCTGTGGAGGTATTGATCGTGCCGCTCACTGTGCCGCTGAGCGTCTGGCGTCGAGCGTGCCGTCGAAGGTCCCCGAGCCGCTTCCGATGAAAGCGCCGGTGGCGGAAATGGACGTCAGCGTGGCGACGAGGTGGTCGCTGGCGTCGGCGGTCCCAGTGAAGGCGATGACGTAGCGGACGGGAAGCGTCCTGGGCCAGCTGGCTGGTGATGGTGAAGCTGCCCGAGAGATTGATCGCTCCCGTACCAGGCCGAGGTTGCGAATCGGTGGTCGACGCCGAGACCAGCTTGCCGGCGAGGGCCCCGGCCGGGGTACTCACCGTGGTGACGACAGATCCGGGCGGAAGTCGAGGATCGTGAGCGTGGCGGTGTCGGCGGCGCCGAGCACCACGCCCGTCGGACTCGACAGCTTGAGGCCGACCAGGCGGTTGCCGCTGCGGGTCAACGCGTTCGCGGTCAGGATCGGTACGCTGAACGTCTTGAGGATCTCGCCGGGCCCAAAGGTGAGGACAGTCGGCGGGACAGTGGTGTAGTCGAGGCCCGGCACCGCCACCGGCGCCGTACTCGCCGTCACCGTCGCCGCGGTCACCATGACCGTGCCCTCCGGCACGCCCAGCCGGATCACGGAGATCACCGCCTGCGGGACCGTCTCGCCGACGCTGAACGTGGTGCTACGGAACGCCACGGACTGCTCGGTATCCACGATCAGAAGCGTGAGGGCGCTGGGTGTCCCCAGGGTGGCGCCGCTGCTGGGGAGGCCGAGCGATAGCACGACCGTCTCGGTCCCCTCGGCGTCGGCGTCGTCGACGGTGACTATGTCGAAGCTCTGCGACGTCACGCCGGCCCCGAAAGTGAGGACCCCCGACGTCGGGGAGAAGTCGGCGCCGCTGGTGGCCGTGCCGCCGGTCTTCGACCAGCCCACCGTCACGCCACCGACCAGGTTGGTGCCGGTGCGCGTGACCGTGACCCGAGTCTTCCGGCCTTCCACCGCGCTCAGTGCCGCGGCCGCGAACTGGATCACCCCGGCCGATTCGTTGTCCTGGATCGTCAGCGTAGCCGTCTTTAGCGCTCCCAGCGAAGCGTTGACCGGGTTGGCGAGTTGCAGCGTCGCCTGTTCGGCCCCCTCCGCCGCCGCGTCCTCCGGCGCGGCGACCGTCACGTTGAGCTTGGTGATGCCCGGTCCAAAGATGAGCGTCCCCGGCGTGACCGTAAAGTCGGTGTTGGCGGTCGCGGTGCCGCTCACCCCCGTCACATCCACCATGAGTGTGCCCGTCGTCGGGCCTGTGCGGACCACCGGGACCAGCATCGAGCCGCCCTCGGCTACGGAGAACGCGCCGGCGCTGAACGCCAGACGAGGCTCCTCGTCCACGATCGTCACGGTGGCGCTGGTCGTCGCTCCCAACTTGGGCTTATTGGCCCCGGTGGCCGGGCCGGTCGAGCGCGGATTACTGAGTGTGACTGTCAGCGTCTTGTTCGGCTCTGGGGTGAAGTCGTTGACAATCGTGATCTGGAGCGGGACGGATGCCTGACCGGCGGCGAAGGTCAGTGTGCCACTCAGCGGTGTGACGTCTCCAGGTGGTGTGATGTCTCCAGGCACGGCGCCGGTCACGGCATAGTCCACGAGGACCCCGCCGGCGAGCGCGGTGCCGGTGCGCTTCACCGTCAGCGTGGCCTTGCCGCCGACGACGTTCTCGGCCACGTTGACCGCGGTGGTCATGAACTCGATGGTGCCGCCGACGTCGTTGTCCTGGATGGTGAGCGTCGAGGTCGACTGCGCGCCGATGCTCGCTGCGCCGACGCTGGAGCTGACGATCTCCGTGATCTCCAGCGCGACCGTCTCCGGATTCTCCGCCACCGGGTCGTTGACGATGGTCAGGGGCACACGCTGCCTCGTTACGGCGAGGCCGAACGTCAGCAGACCGGTGGTCGGCGCATAATCGGCGCCCGGCGTCGTCGGCAAGGCGCCGCCCGTCGCCGTGCCCCCGGTGGCCGTCCACCGGACCACCACCGTCCCGCCGCTCCCGCCGGTCCGCGTGATCATCACCGGGGACAGGCCGCCCTCGACCACTCCGTAGGTCGCCGCGCCGAACTGGAACGTGCCCGGGGCGTCGTTGTCCTGGATGGTCAGCGTCGCCGTGGCATTCGTCCCCAGCACCGCACCTCCAGTCGGCGCTCCGAGACTCAGAAGCACGGTGCGCGCGCCGTCGGCGCTCGTCGTGTTCACGGTCGTGACAGTGAAGGACAGGCTCTTGATACCGGGCCCGAAGTTTAACGTCCCGGACTTGGTGACGTAGTCGGTCGGCGCGGTCGCACTGCCGTTGGTGGTCGTGTACGGCACCGTGACCGATCCCGCCGTCGGTCCGCCGCGCACGACCGTGATCGTCGCCGCCGTCCCCTCCGTCACCGTGTAGGTCGGAGCACCGAACTGGACGACCTTCGCGGCATCGACGATCGTGAGCACGGCGGTGGTCCGGGCGCCTAGCGTCGCGCCCCCGGCGGGGTTCGACAGCGTCAGCTTCACTGTCTCGTCGCCCGAACCGCCGGTGGGCAAGATCGGGATGGGCACCGTCTTGGTCGTCTCGCCGGCGGCGAAGACCAGCGTTGTCACGGTCGCGGTGTAGCCGATGCCGGCGATGGCGGTCCCGTTGCTCGTGGCGAACTGCACGCTGGCCCCGCTCGCGAGACCGGCACCGGTGCGCGTGAGCGTGATCGAAGCTGTCGAGGTGGCCGCCAGCGCTTCGGTGGCCGTGTAGGTCGCCGCGCTGAACTGGATGGCGCCGCCCTGGTCGTTGTCGAGGATCGTCACGATCGCCTGAGTCGGGCTGCCGAGTACGGCGCTGCTCTGCGGGTTACTCATGAGGTTGAACAGGAAGGTCTCGGCGCCTTCGGCGAGGCTGTCATTGAAGATCGGGACCAGCACCGTCTTGGTGGTCTCGCCGGCGCCGAAGGTGAGCGTCCCGATCGTCTTTTCGTAGTCGAGCCCCGCCCGCGCTTGCCCGGCGCAGGGCGGCGACATGCACAGCTGATCGGCCGTCGCGTAGTTCACCGTCACGCTGCCGGCGGCGCCACCGCTCCGGCTCACGGCGATGGTGGCCACGCCGAGCGCCTCGCTCGCCGAGAACGTCGCCGCGCCCAGCTTGATCGATCCGGCCACGTCGTTGTCCGTGATCGTGAGGACCGCCGAGCTGAGCGGCCCGGGCCCCGCCCCGTTGAAGTTGCTGAGCAGCAGCAGGACGGTCTCCGGTTTCGACCCATCCACCACCGCGTCATTCAGGATTGGCACCGTGAACGACTTGGTCGTGTCGCCGGCCTTGAAGCTCAGCGTCCCCGAGGTCGGCGTGTAGTCGGTGCCACCGGTGGCGGTGCCGTCAGAGGTCGAGTAGCTGACCGTGGCCATGCCACTCAGCGGCCCGGTGCGCAACACGGTGATGGTTGCACTCGCCGTCCCCTCGCTCACCGTGTACGTCGGCGCGCTGAACTGCAGACCCGCTTGCGCGTCCCGGATGGTCAGCACAGCGGTCTTCTGGACCCCGAGGGTCGCGGGCGCGCCGGGATTGGACAGTGTCAACACGATCGTCTCGTCGCCCTCGATCCGCCCATCCGGGAAAATCGGGATGTCGACGAACTTGGTGGTCTCGCCCGCGGCGAAGGTCAGCGTGCTGGTGACCGCCTGGTAGTCCAAGCCGGCGGTCGCGGTGCCGTCGGTGGTGTGGAAGCCCACGGTGACGCCGCTGGCGAAGCCGGTGGTCCGCGTGACCGTGATACGGGCGGTGGTGGTGACGGCAGGCTCGCCCACCGTGTACGCCGGCAGGATGAACTGGATGGAGCCGGCCTGGTCATTGTCCTGGATGGTGAGCTTGGCCTCGGTGGGACTGCCCAGCACCGCACCACCCGTGGCGTTGGTCAGGAGGAGCTTCACGGTCTCGGCGCCCTCGGCGAGCGTGTCGGGCATGATCGGAACGGTCGTCGTCACCGTCGCCTGATTGGCCAGGAACGTGAGCGTCTGGGACCGCGCCTCGTAATCCACGCCGGCGGTCGCCTTGCCGGTGCCGACCTCGGCCACCGTCTCGAAGTGCACCGTCGCGCCGGCATGCAGGCCGCCGGCCCGCGTCACCGAGACCGTGGCGTTCGTCGTGGCCGACGCCGGCTCGGTCGTGGAGTACGCCGCCGCGCTGAACTTGATGACGGACTGCAGCGCGAAGCCCGCGCTCACGCTCCGGGGCTGGTCCATGTCGACGTCGCACGTCGTGCCGACGCCGCCACACGCGCCGCCCCAGCCCGTGAAGAACGATCCGGCGGCCGGTGTCGTCGTCAACGTCACGCTGGTGCCGGCGTCGTAGAACTCGGTGCAGTCGGTCGGACAGCTGATTCCGGCCGGCGCGCTCGTTACCGTTCCGGTGCCGTTTCCACTCTTGGTGACCGTCAGCCGCTGCGAGCCTGAGACGTTGGCCACCGTCGCGGCCCACTGGCTGGCGGACGCGACGTATTTGCCGACCACCCACACGGTTCCGTCGGCCGGGTCGAGCGCGGCACCGAAGTACTGGCCGGAGGGCGCGGGGTTCGACACCGTCAGGGCGTCCGCCCCCGCCTGCAGCAGCGCCGGCGCCCGCAGTGTGTTGACCGGATCGGCCGCGGAGCGGCCGGTGACGTAAGCCGACGCGAACTCGCCGGCGACGCTCGTGCGGCCGTAGATGATGAACGCGTTGTTGGAAGCGTCGGCCATGATGGCGGGATGGAAGTGATCCAGACCCGCGGTGGCGATGAAGGCGTCCTGGACGAAGGTCGGCGTCGCCGGCCAGGCGCCGACGTTGATCTGCATCCAGCGCACGGCCGAGACCGGCTCCCCGCTCACCGTTCGCTGGACGGACTCGACGTCCCAGAGCGAGCCGTTGCGATACACCGGGCGCGCCGAGTGACCGCCGGCGGCGCTGGACGTCTGAAGCGTCGTCGGATCGCCCGGCTGACGCGCGGCCGGCGACGGCGCGCAGCCCCCGGTCTTGGTCACGACTTTCCCGGTGAGCGTCGTCAGCGCCACCAGGTTGTCGAGCGACCAGACCACCATGCTGCAGTCGTTGCTCGCCGGGCCCGGCACGCGGCTGGTCAGGAAGAACCGGCTGAGGCCGCCGGACATCGCGGCCGGATGCACGGCGCGCACACGATTGGCGGTGCCCGGCACGTTGATGTTGACGAAGTCCAGCCAGTCGGACGGCGTGTAGTTGATGCCGTCGACCGCGAACACCTTCAGCACCCGCCGGATCTTGGCGGTGACGAAATCTCCCGTCGCGGTGTCGCGCTGGACCGAGGTGATGACGAGCACCTGCTCGTCGACGCCGATGTCAGGAAGGTCCGCAAAGCTAGATGTCGCCAGGGGCCCGGTCCCGGTGTTGTCGCTGCTTGCGTCGAGCGTGTCGAAGTGCCAGTCGGCGGCGTCGAGCGTGGCGGGTGTGCCGCTCTTGGACACCGCTAGAAGATAGTGGGACACGCAGGTGGGCACGCACGCGGGGCGATTGTGCGCAGCGGCGATCAGGAAGAACCGCTCGCTGTCCGGATCGAACACGACCCGGGGAGAGAAGACCGTGTCTTCTCCCGGTGCCCGGACCGAGGCGAAGAGCACGCGGAGATCCTTGGACGCGATCAGCACGCCGCTCTTGTCCCGGATGACCACCACGTCGTTGCTGCCGATGACGAGTCGGTCGAGGCCGGCCGCGATCGTCAGATCGGGCGGGTTACTCGAAGAAGGGTCAATCCCGGTGAATGGTGGGGCGACCGCGATACCCGCGGTGACCGGTAGCGTCGTCACCTGGGCGGTCGAGTGGGCGCCGGACAGCGTCAGGGCCAGCAGCACCAGCGTGGCGGCCCGACGGACGGAGGCGAAGCTGGGGTGTCGCACGCGGTACCGCCCTAACTCCCGCGCGACGAGCGCCGAGCGTCAGCCGAGTCTGAGATCAGCGCCCACCGTGGATGCGGCACCCCGGCGCGGTGGGCGCCGGACCGCTGAAAATGACGAGACTTCCACCGAGCGAGTCTCGTTGAGGCGGCTCGCCGGTGTCAAGATTTCGCTCGACAAACGCGGCCCTCGGTCCGCTCCCAACCGCTCGGGGCGAGGCTCCCCGACCCGGGCCTTAGCGGATCTCCGCGAGCGAGACCGTGCGCCCGAGTCGGGCCGCGCGCGCCGCGGCCTCGACGACCTCGAGCGCATGGACCCCGGCTTCGGCGGGCACGGGATTGGCCCCCTGCCCCGCGCAGGCGGCAAGGAACGCCTCGAGCTCGACCCGCAGCGGCTCGGGTCCGGTCACGGCCAGCTCTTCCTTACCCTCGTCGACCGCCTCCCAGGCCCCCTGCCGCTCCCGATGCTCGCCCACATGAAGCGCGACGGTGGAGCTGTCGAAGTCGGCGACCAGCGCGCCGCGCTCGCCGACGAGCACACACTCGCGCCGGCTGCCGGGCACGAAGTAGTTGGCCTCGACGGTGACCGGGACGTCACCGTACGTCACCGTGGTCAGCGACATGTCGTCCAGACCCCGGCCGAGAAAGTCCCGCTGCACCGCGCTCACCCGCGTCGCCTCACGGCCGAGGAGGTGCGCGAACAGGTCAAAGTAGTGGATGGCGTCGGTGTGCGTCACTCCGACGTCGGTGCGCGGTCGCTTGAAGCCTGCAAAGCGGCCCGTCGCGAAGCGAACGCGGCCGATTCGACCGGCCGTCAGCGCGGTGCGCAGCGTCGCGGTGACGGGATGGAATCGAAAGATGTGACCCACCTGCAGCGTGCGGCCGGCCGCCGTGGCGGCCGCGGCGAGAGCCCGGCCATCGGCGGCCGAGATCGCCAGCGGCTTCTCGACGAAGCAATGCCGCCCGGCGGCCAGGCACGCCTCGGCGAGGGCCCGATGGCTGTCGGCCGGCGTGACGATGTCCGCCGCGTCCACGTGCGGCAAGGCGTGGCGGAAGTCGGCAACCATGCGCTCCGGGTCGACGCCCTGCGCCACCGCCCATTGCCGCCGCGACGCCGCCCCGTCGGCCACCCACACGGTGACGCCCAGTTGAGTGAGGACCCGCAGATGCTTCTCGCCCCAGCGGCCGAGGCCGACGAGCAGGACGTTCATCGACGGCCTAGTCGCGGATCAGATCGCCGCCGAGATCCTCGGCCACTTCGTAGCGGAGCAGGCGATGCTTCATCCAGCGCACGACGAGCAGGTCCGCGGTGGCGACGAACACCCGGTTCAACACGCCGTACTTCGACCGGCCGAAGCGGCGGGGCCGATGGTTGACCGGCACTTCGAGCACGCGATAGCCCCGCATGCGCAGCAGCGTGGGAATGAACCGATGGAATCCGCGGTAGAGCACGAGCCCGCGCAGGCACTCGCGGCGGAACGCACGGAACGTGCAGCCGCTGTCCTGAATGGTCTCCTGGCTGAGCCGGTTGCGCACCCCGTTGGCCACGCGGGAGGAGATCCGCCGCACGATCGAGTCCCCCTCGCCGCGCTGTACACGCCAGCCCGTCACGGCGTCCCAGCGGTCGAGGTGACTGATCAGCCCGGGGATGTCGTGGGGGTCGTTCTGCAGATCCGCATCCATCGTGATGACCCACGTCCCCCGGGCGGCCTTGAAGCCGGCGTCGGTGGCCGCGGTCTCGCCGGCGTTGGCCTTGAGCCGGACCAGCCGCACCCGCGGATCGGCGTCACGGAAGCCGCGGATCAGCTCGGCGCTCCGGTCGCGGCTGCCGTCGTCGACGAAGACCACCTCGAAGGTCAGGCCCAGCGGGCCGAGGACGGAGCGCAGCTCGGCCCAGAGCGGCGGAAGATTCTCTTCCTCGTCGTAGACCGGGATGACGACCGAGAGGTCAACCACTCGCGGCCCCGGGGCCGCGCCGAGGACCACCCTGCCACTCGCCGACCAGCGTCTGCGGCAGCTGCAGCCGGTCCAGCACGCGGGCGATGGTGTGGTTGACCACGTCGTCGAGGTCCTTGGGCCGGTTGTAGAAGGCCGGCATCGGCGGCAGGATCACCGCCCCCATCTCGGCCAGCGCGGTCAGCACACGGAGGTGGCCGAGGTGCAGCGGCGTCTCTCTGACGAGGAGGATGAGCGGCCGGCCTTCCTTCAGCGTGACGTCCGCCGCCCGCGAGACGAGCGTGTCGGCGTAGCAGGCGGCGATGGCGCCGGCGGTCTTGATCGAGCACGGCGCGATCACCATGCCGGCAGTGCGGAACGAGCCCGACGCCGGCGACGCGCCGATGTCGCGTACGTCGTACCGGTGATGGGCCAGGGCCTCGACCTCGGCGACGGTGTGGTCGGTCTCCTCCACCAGGGTGCGCTTGCCCGCCGCCGAGATCACGAGGTGCAGCTCGAGGGTCGTGGTCGCGCGCAGCACTTCGAGGAGCCGGATCCCGTAGATGGAGCCGCTGGCGCCGGTGATCCCGACGACCAGCCGCGTCACAGCCGTAACCGGCGGCGGAACACTTCCTCGCGGGTCTTCTGGTAGAGCACTTCCCACTCCCGGCTGCCCTCCGGCATCGGCCGCGAGTACGTGGAGAGCGTCCGGCGGACCTCGGTGTCGACGGACTCCTCGAACTTCGCTTCCTCGGTGAGCACGCGGATGATCTCGGGCCGGACCTCGTCGGCCGCCTTGATGTGCACGCCCTCGGTGGCGTCGAGCTCCTTCATGATCAGGTCGGCCAGATAGAAGATCCGTTCACGGCTCAGCCGCATCAGAGGATGAAGCCTCGGTCCTTGGCCAGCTTCTCCTTCACCTTGCCGAGCAGCTGCCGGTAGTCGGCCGCGGAGTCCTTGATCATCTTGGCGTGATCGAGGAGCAGCTGGCGGGCGTCGGCCTCCAGGCGCTCCTCGGCGGCGATGTTGTCGGACACGACGTGGCGGATCACCGCGCGCACGACGTCCTCCTCGCGCACCTCGACGACCTTGCGGGCCGTGAGGCGATTGACGATCGCGTTGGCCATTCGCACGGCGATCTCTTCGCGTCGGGACATACGCGGGCAAGCCTACACGCCGCCGACGCAGAGTGTCAAGGAACGGCGGGGAGAATCAGCGTCATCCGCGTGCCGTGCGGCGCCACGTTCTCGGCATAGATCTCACCGCCGTGGGCATCGACCAGCGACTTGACCACCGCCAATCCGAGGCCGAGGCCGCCGGCCTTGGCCGAGGCCCCGGCCGCACGATAGTAGGGCTCGAACACGCGCGGCAGGTCATCCTCGGCGATGCCGGGCCCCTCGTCTTCTATGGTGATCTCCACCGCCGATGGCGCGCGGCGCGCGCGCGCCGCCACCCGCACGCGGGTACCGGCCGGCGAGTACTTCACGGCGTTGCCCACGAGATTCTTGACCACGCGGTCGAGCGCATCGGGGTCGGCGTCCAGCTCGGGGAGCGGCCCTTCGAGCTCCACGTCGAGCTCGTGCGTGGTCCGTCCGCGGCGGAGCAGCTCGACCGCGTCGCTGACGAGCGCCGCGGGGTCGACCCGGCGGCGCCGCAGCGGCGGCGCGAGCCCCCGCTCTAGGCGCGTCAGGTCGAGGAAGTCGCTGACGATGCGGCCCAGGCGCTCGGTCTCGGTCGCCATGATGATGCCGATTCGCGCGATCTCGGCCGGCGCGAACCGTCGCGTCGCCAGCAGCTCGCTGAAGCCCTGCAGCGCGGTGAGCGGCGTCCGCAGCTCGTGGGAGGCCAGCGCGACGAACTCGGTCTTGAGCCGATCGATCTCCACCACGCGCTCCGTCGCGGCGGCGACCTTCTCGGCCAGCTCGTCGTTGAAGCGCCGCTGGCGTTCGGCCAGTCGAGCGTTCTCGAGCGCCAGCCCCAGATGTGCGGCCAGGGTCAGGAGCGCGCGCCGCTCGTCGGGCCCGATGTCACCGGCTCGCTCGATCGCGAGCGCGCCGATGGTCGGCCCTCCCACGCCGAGCGGCGTGACGAAGCATCGCCGCGGCCGAGCCGCTTCGCCGGTATCGGCGACGAAGAGCGGTGCGCCCGAGGTGAGCACCCGGGCCACGGCCGAGCTCGGAGCGAGGTCCACCCCGCCCGCCACCACCGCATGGACGCCGTCCTGAACCGCGAGCCCCACGTCGGCGTCGAGCCGTGTGGCCAGACAGGCGCGGAGTCGTGCGAGGGCTACCGGCAGCGGCACCTCGCCCTCGAGCGTGCGCTGGACCGCCACCAGGGTGTCGAAGCGGCCGCGTTGCCGCCGCACGCCGATGGCCAGGGCGACGCTCAGCACACCGCTGCCCAGGAGCATCGCGACGGTCACCAGGCCTTCCGGCACGTCCCCGCTGAGGCCGGAGCGCTCCAGCGCCGGAATCACGAACGGGGAGTAGAGCAGCACCGCCGCGAGCGCGATCAGAATGCCGGGGCCACCGTAGGCGAGCGCGGCGGCCACGATCGGGAAGTGGTATGCGTGTCGCCAGAGCGAGGTCACGGGGTCGTCGGCCAGCGCGACCGCGCCGGTGATCAGGGCGAGCACGAGCGCCACCGCAAGGGCGATCACGGTCGTTTCCGCTCAGCGGGGCGCGAGCAGCCGGTACACCGCAAAGAACGCGACGCCGGCGGCGTACGGCGGCAGCAAGCTGCCGGTGCGCGCCAGCAGCCAGCAGTTGCCGATGCCGAGGAGCGCCAGGTAGAACGCCGCCCCGGCCACCATCTCGGGAGAGCGCGGCAGGAGCGGGTCGGCGAGATAGCGCACGACCGAGGCGCCGGTGGACAGAGCCGCGGCCGCGGGAAATGCCCACCGCCGGTGAGCGCGCTCGAAGAGCGCCGCCCGGAAGAACGCCTCGGCCGAGAGCGCGTTGGCCCCGAGGTCGTACGCCCACCATGCGGCGAGCACGCCGGCTGGCCCGAACCGCACACGATGGTCCAGGGTCAGCCACGCGCTCACGAGCAAGTGGACGCCCAGACCGAGGCCGAAGAGCGCGCCTCCGATCACCGCCCCACCCTGCGGCGTCACACCGGCGCCGACCCAGCCCGGCCGGCGGCACGCCAGCCACGCCGGCAGCACGAGATATGCGAGCCAGCCGCCGGGCAGCGCTTCGGCCGCGGCTGCGACGATCAGGAGCAGGAGCGCGGCTTCGAGCGGCGCGTGCCGGTCGCGCCGCTCCCCGGTCGAGGTCCAGGCCAGCGCGACCCCGAGGAGGGCGCCGTGCGCGCCGGCGAATCCGGCGATGCCCACCGCGGCTCGCGGCACCAGACCCGCGACGGACAGGATCGTGACGCCGGCGATGCCGCATGCGAGCGCCGCCAGTGCGCCCCAGGGTGTCTGGTCGAGCAGCGCGGTCTGACGACGAACGAGCGGTTGTTCCAGGGCGTACATGGCGCAACTCAGGCGGCGTCGCCGGCGTCGAGGTGCACGAGCCCGAGGAGCGCGGCCACGACGTCGGCGTCCAGCGTGCGGCCGGCCTCGCCGATGAGATGCGCGAGGGCGACGTCGCGGGACAGGGCGCTGCGGTACGGCCGGTCGGAGGTCAGGGCATCGAAGACATCGGCCACCGCGACGATGCGGGCGCCGAGCGGAATGGCGGCTCCGGCCAGCCCATCGGGGTAGCCGGTGCCGTTCCAGCGCTCGTGGTGGTGGCGGATGACGAGGGCGCCGGCGGCGAAGAACTCGAACGGCGCGACGATCTGGGCGCCGATGATCGGATGATTGTGCATCAGCGCCCACTCCGCCGTGTCGAGCGGGCCGCGCTTGCGCAGCACCGTCTCCGGGATCCCGATCTTGCCGATGTCGTGCAGCAGCCCCGCCTGCACCACCGTCTCCACGTCACCGGGCGCGAGGCCCAGCGCGGTTGCGAGCCGGCGGCCCCACGCGCCCACCCGCTCGGAGTGCCCGCGCGTGTACGGATCCTTCGCTTCCAGCGCGTTGGCCAGGCCGAGCAGCGACTGGCAAATCGCGCGCTGCAGCTGGCGGTAGAGGCGCCGCACGTCCTCGGCATACCGCAGCGACTGCAGCTCGGCCGCACCGGGTCGTCGCATGTCGCGCCCGGGTCCGTCGGAGGTCACTCGGGAAGCCATGCGGCTCCCGGCAGCAGCTCTTCCACGAGCGACAGCAGTCGCACCGGGGAAAAGGGCTTGGTCAGGTACTGCGTGGCGCCGGCCGCGAGGCCGCGGGAGATGTCCTCCTGCTGGGCCGCGGCGGTCAGCATGACGATGCTCGAGCCGGCCAGCCGCGGCTGGCGGCGCAGGCGCCGACACACTTCGATCCCGCTGAGATCCGGCAGGTTGACGTCAAGAAAGATCAGCTCGGGCTCGAGCCGATCGGCCAGCGCCAGCGCGGTC
>Ga0111539_10001361_pt1 | contig 32552 bp, 26 predicted proteins | sample RhiMethybrSRZTD1_FD_79667 | JGI IMG/M metagenome (GOLD analysis project Ga0111539, IMG submission 79667) | Populus rhizosphere microbial communities from Tennessee, USA - Rhizosphere MetaG P. TD hybrid SRZTD1 (version 2) (version 2) | ecosystem: Host-associated > Plants > Roots > Rhizosphere >...
CTCGAATCACTGATCCCGAACGACTGTAGGATTCGCCAATTCCGCGATTCGACGATAGGGAGTCGAGGATTCACGATGAGTGATCAGTGATTAGCGATTTCTTGCGTTACGCGACTGCACCCGAGCGACGCAGCGCGGCAATGTCATCCGCGCTGAGCCCAAACTGGGTCAGCACCTCGTCAGTATGTTCACCAAGGAGCGGCGCTCGCCGACTGGCATCGGCAGGCGTGGCGCTCATCTTGATAGGCGAGCCGAGCGTTCGCAGTGATCCGAGAGCCGGATGATCCGTCTCCAGCACCATACCGCGGGCGGCGACCTGCGGATCTGAGAACACCTGGGCGTAGTCGTTAATCGGTCCGCACGGAATCTCCGCGGCGTCGAGCAAAGACAGCCAGTGCTGGCGCGGTTGGCCGCTCATCACTCCTTCGATCAGTGTGGCGAGTCGCGTCCGGTTGCGCACGCGACTGCCGTTGTTGATGAAATCTGGATCGTCGGCCCACTCCGGATGTCCGAGGACACCGCAGAGCCGTTGGAAGAGGCGATTGGTATTCGCGCCGATCGTCACGTATCCGTCGGCGCATCGAATCGCCTGATACGGGGCGTTCATGCGGTGAGCCGAGCCTAACGGCGCCGGAGTTCCCAGTCCCGAGAAGTATTCGGTCGCTTCCCACACCGACAGTGCGACACCAGCCTCGACGAGCGACGTGTCGATGTACTGCCCGACCCCTTTCACGGTGCGATGATGCAGCGCGGCGAGGATCCCGGTTGCCGCGAACAACGCCGCGCCGAGATCGGTCAGCGGGATTCCGGCTTTGACAGGAGCCCTGCCAGGTTCGCCGGTGACCGACATGATGCCCGACACGCCCTGCGCAATGAGATCGAATCCCCCTCTGGTGCGATTCGGACCAGTCTGTCCGTAGCCGGAAATGGACGTATAAATCAATCGCGGATTGATTGTCGAGAGCGCGTCGTACCCGAGACCGAATCCTTGCATCACTCCGGGCCGATAGTTCTCGATTAGGATGTCCGACGTACGCGCCAGCCGTTTGAACAGCTGCTGACCGTCGGTAGTCTTCAGGTTGACGATCACGCTTCGCTTACCGCGATTGACCGCGTTGAAGCTTGGGCTCTCCGTGCCAACGGCGCCGACCATCTGCCGTGTGGAGTCGCCCGACGGCGGTTCGATCTTGATGACATCGGCGCCGAGGTCCGCGAGGATCGTGGAGCAAAATGGCCCGGCCATGAATTGCGTCACGTCCAGGACGCGAATGCCCTCGAGCGCGCGCGGTCTGCTGGAGGTCTGTTGATGTGATTCGGTCATGTCAGCGCGGTGCTCTGGTCTTGTACCTAAAGGGAGGAATGCTTGTCCACCACTCAGGCGATATACGAATCTGATGGACCGATCGCGACGCTCACATTCAATCGCCCCGAAGCGCGCAATGCGATGACCTGGGAGATGTATCAAGCACTGGTCGACGCCTGCGATCGGGTCGACGATGATCCGGCCGCCCGCGTGCTCATTCTAAAGGGCGCGGGTGGAAAGGCGTTTGTCGCAGGCACCGATATCAGTCAATTCGCAGACTTTCGCAGTGCCAATGACGGCATCGCCTACGAGGAGCGGATCGATCGAGTGTTCGATCGGCTCGAGCGCATGACGAAGGCCACAATCGCCCAAATCGAAGGCGTCGCGGCCGGTGGCGGCTGCGGAATTGCTCTGATGTGTGACCTGCGTATTGCCACACCGGAATCGTCGTTCGGGATTCCCGTCGCCCGGACGCTGGGCAACTGTCTGTCCGGGGCAACCTACAGCCGACTGGTAGACGTCCTCGGCCCAGGCCTGGTCAAGGACATGCTGCTGACCGGGCGATTCATCAACGGGACAGAAGCGCTGGCGCGTGGCCTGGTCACACGACTCGAAGCGGCCGCTGGCATTGATGCCGCGGTACACGACTGCGCGCTCGGGATCGCGTCGAATGCGCCGCTGACGATCCGCGCAACGAAGGAAATGATCCGCCGCATCATGGGCGCGAGACGCTTGCCTTCAGATGCGGATCGCGATGTCGTCTCGATGTGCTACGCAAGCCGGGATTTCCGCGAAGGCGTTGAAGCATTCGTCGCCAAGCGGCGACCGAGCTGGACCGGGAGTTAGGACGGAGATTACTCGGTCATCGCCGTACGCTACACAGTGGACGTCCTCGCGACCTCTTCTTCAAACGGCCGCTCCGGGTGCATCGTTGATGCGAGCAGCGCGCCGGCGAGCAGTAGTCCAATCGACCCGATGAACGGCAGGTTCCAGTTCCCGGTCGCGTCGATGATGAACCCGAAGGCGAGCGGCGACAGCACCGCGGCGAGTGCCGATCCGGTGTTCATGAACCCACTCGCCGTGCCGGAGTATTTCGGCGCGATGTCCATCGGGATCGCCCACATCGGTCCAATCACGATCTCGGCAAAGAAGAACGCGGCGGCGAGGCTGATGACGATGATCGTGAGATCGTGGGTCAGAAAAATCGGCACAACGGATACAAGCGACGCGACCAGCGCGAATCGGACGAGACGGCAGCGGGCGATGCGCAGATCGCCGGTGCGCCGCAGAATGGCATCGCTGAGCACGCCTCCGAGATAGTCGCCTCCCACGCCCGCCGCGAATACGGCCGATGAAAACAGCGCCGAACGTCCGAGCTGCAGCTTGTGCTCGTGCAGGAAATACGAGGGCAGCCAGTTCAAGTACATCCAGAGCGTCCAGCCGTAGCAGAAATACACCATGCTCACCGGCCACATCCGTCCAGCGAGTTGACGCCACGGGACCGGTGCCGGGCGCCCGCTTCCGTCTGGCCGGCGCCCGCGGTTCGGAAGTGGGCCGAGCTCCGCAGGAGTAATCGACGGGTGTTCCGACGGAACGTCGCGGAAGTACCACAGCCACGTCATCACCCAGACGAGACTGAGACACCCGAGGATGACGAACGATCCGCGCCAGGTGACGATCGCGATCAGCCAGGCGACCAGCGGTGGTGTCAAGGCGTTACCAAGGCGTGCAAACGCGTGCGTGAGTCCCTGCGCGAACCCGCGACGGCTGGGCGGCGTCCATGCCTGCATCGCGCGCGTCGCAACCGGGAAGGTCGCCCCTTCCCCCACGCCGATCATCAGGCGGACGAGAAACAATGAGGTCAGGCTTGCCGCAAAGCCCGTGAGGATCGTCGCCGCCGCCCAGATCAATCCGCAGAAAAAGAGCGTTCGCCTCGGTCCGACCCGATCTCCGACCCACCCGCCGAAGATCTGAAAGACGACGTAGGGATACCCGAATGCGGAGAGGATGAACGCGAGCTGCGTATTGGTGAGCGTGAGCTCGCGCCTGATTTCGTTGGCCGCTGTCGCGATGTTGACCCGATCGACGTAAGTGATCAGGTACATGAGGCACAGTAGCGACAACACCAGCTCGCTGGCTGTCGGCCGTCGCAGTCGCATCGGGACAGGAGCGTAGCACGCCGGCTCCGGAATCACGGCACCCCGCCACGGCATGCCGTGGCGGCAGCCGGCTTGGCGTCAAACGGCGTCTCGTACCGGGCGCCGTAAACTGCACACACAGCACAACATCGCAGAGACGGCCGCACTTTCGAAAAAGGGACTCGACATTGCACCGACGACGCGGTTCCGGATCGGTATCGTCACGGAGGCGATTGTCGAATCCGAGTGATCGGGAGGTCACAATGCTACGGAGCCTTCGTATCGGAGTCGCATGCCTCGCCCTTGTCCTGGGATTCACGTCACCCAATCTGCAGGCATCGCAGGACGCCAAGAAAGCGGGCGGCTTCTCCACCGACGCGGCACTGGCGGCCAAGGCCAGCCCCGAACTGATCGGCGCACTCTCGAAGGAGCTCGGTTCGACTCCGGAACAGGCGGCCGGTGCGGCCGGAGCACTGTTCGGCGTCGCAAAATCGCAACTCAAGGCCGACGAGTTCTCCCAGATTTCCAAGGCAGTGCCAGGCATGGCTGCGCTTCTGAAGGCGGCACCGGCGGCTGCCGTCGGAACCTCCGGCGCGGCGGGTGCCTTGTCGAAGGTGGCGGGTTCAGCAAGTGGCCTCGCAGCGGCGGCCTCTGCTTTCACGAAGCTGGGGCTCAAGCCCGAAATGGTCGCCCAGGCAGTTCCGATCCTGACCCAGTTCGTGACGAAGTCTGGCGGCGCGAACGTCGGCCAGCTCCTCGCGGGTGTCCTGAAGTAGAAAGTCATCCCCGATAGATTCCATCGCGCGGGCGCGTCTTTTGACCGCGCCGCGCGATGGATCTGTACGGACGCCCGGTCGGGCTATCATCCGATCGTCGGCGGGCATGTCTCCCTTCTCTCCAATTCCGCGTCGTCATCCGATCCGCGTCGTTCTGTCGTCGACGGCGCTGCAGCCGTTCGTGTCGGTTCGGAAGGCGGCTGCGCTCACCATTGCACAGCTGGGTGTCGCGGCGTTTTTTATCTCGGGCATTGTCCCTGCGGCGCTGGGGCCGTCCGCCGTCTGGTTTGTTCTCGTCGCGGCGCTCCTCGCCGCGTTCGCGCGTGCCACCGACATCGAGAGTTGGTCGCTGCTGATTCCCGGGGGCTTTGTCGGGCGGATCGGGACCGCGTTGGGACCGCGTGCCGCCGCGGTCGCGAAGGCGACGTCCCTGGTTGAGCGCGTGCTGCTCGGCGTACTTGCCTCCGTCGTCATCGGCCACTACGTGGCGAGCGTATCGGCCACGTCGATCGGCGGGTGGAGATTCACCGGGTTCGTGCGGCCCGAAGACCTTGCGACGCCGGTCGCGATCGCGACCATCGGTGTTCTGTGGCTGCGGATTCGGATCGGCCGGGCGATTGCGCGTGATCGCATGGCGTCAGCCGTGTGGATCGGGGTCGGAGTCCTGCTGCTGACGGTGGTGTGGGCGTTGATCTCGATCGCTCGCCGCGGCGTCGATCCACTCCTGCTCGTTGGCCCGTTGCCAGCCGCTAACGCGACGGGTTGGGCTCCGGCTGATGTGGTGCTCGCGTGCCTGGTCGGGTTTGCGATGACCCTGCCGTTGATTGGAGGCAGCGACGTGCTGCCGCGCGCCGCTCACGAACTGTCTCCGCCTCGCGTGCAGGCACTGAAGCGGACCGCGCTGGTGAGCGTTCTTTTCGTTGCCGTCGTCGCGGTACTTGGAACGTTGCTGGTGTCGCTGCTCGTGCCGGTCACCGAGCAGGCGCTGTGGATGAATACACCACTTGCCGGCCTCGCCCAGCACGTCGTCGGTCCTGCATCTCTTCGCGGGATGCTGGCGATTGCGCTCGCCTGCGCCGCCGCGCTGATGCTCGTTCCAGCCACGCACGCGGCGTTATCCGACGCCGAGCAGATGCTGCAACGGTTCTCGTCTGACGGCACGCTGCCATCCGGTCTCGCGTCCCTTCACGCGCGCTTCGGCACTCCCGCGCGGGCGGTCGACGTCACGGTTGGCGCAATGGCCGTCATCGTGGTGGTGAGCAGCGGTCGCATCTCGTGGCTGGCGCGCAGCTACGGAATCGCGGCCGCGACGATGCTCGTGCTGACGATCGCGTCGCTCATTCGGCTGCGGCGCGCGCGGCAGACCACGCCGCCCTACAGGGCTCCGCTCAATCCGCGTCTTGGACGCCGAGAACTTTCGTTTGGATTGTTTCTCGCAGCCGCTTTCGTCACTGCAGGCTCCGCGGCCATGGTGCTGACGGGAGATCTCTCGTCGATTTCCGCTGCAGGTTTGATTATCGCGCTGTCGTTGTGGTTCAGCGCAGGGACTGTGCGGCCGGTCACTGCCGTCGACACCAGCGCTGACGAGAGCACGTTCGATTTGTTGATCTCGTCGGAGCTGTCGCCGCATCAGATCGAAGCGCGTCCGGGAAACGTGCTGGTGCCGGTCCGGAATCCGCACCTCCTGGCCCACGTCGTCGCCGCGCTCAAGACGTCAGGCGATAGAGACGTCGTGATCATGACGGCGCGATTGCTCGACGCCGACATCACCGAGGAAGGACCGAGCCAGACGACGCCGACGACATACGAACGGCGGTTGCTGTCGGATGTCGTTGCGCTTGCCGAACGAATAGGACGGCCGGTGCGGCTGTTGATAGTTCCGACACATAACGTCTTCGACGCGATTGTTACGAGTGTTCTTCGACTTCGTTCGTCCGACGTGTACGTCGGAGAGTCCATCACGCTGTCGGCCGAGGATCAGGCGCGGCTCCTCGGCGAGGCGTGGGAGCGCGCAGACAAACCGGAAGCGCTCGACGTTCGCCTCGTTATTCACCACCGCAGCGGCCGCGCCGACACGTATCACCTCGGTGCCCACCCGCCCTCACTCACCTCGAGCGACCTCGACCTGATCCATCGGCTGTGGCTCGACGCGGTAAAAAGCGTCGGCGCTCACGTGCATCACGACGACGTCGTCAGAGCAGCGTTGAAACAAATGGAACAACAGCTCACCGGTCCCGAACGAGACGCTGCTGTCGCGGCGATTCGTGAAGTGGCCCGGCCGGCGGAGGAGCTCGCGGCGATGCTTCGCGCGCGCGACTACGCACGGCTTCGGGACATGCTTCGCAATCGCCACGCCGGCGACGTCGCACCACTTCTCATGGCTCTCAGTCTCGAAGACCAGGTCGTCGTCTTCCGCGTCATGCCGCGGAAGGATGCCGCCGCCGTTTTCGAGTACCTCGCTCAGGAGGCGAAGGAATCACTGCTGAAAGCCATGGCGCAGGAGGACGTGGCCAGCCTCCTCAACAACATGGCGCCGGACGATCGCACCCTGTTCCTCGAAGAATTGCCCGCCGAAGCGACCCGTCAGCTGCTGACACTGCTCACCCCGGCCGAGCGCGCCGTCGCGGTAACCCTGCTGGGATATCCGGAAAAGTCCGTCGGCCGTTTGATGACGCCGCACTACGTTGCGGTGCGCGAGCAGTGGACCGTCCGCGAAGTGCTTGACTACGTCCGCGCACACGGTCAGGACAGTGAAACGCTCAACGTGATCTACGTCGTCGACGAGCAGGGCTTGCTGGTCGACGACGTCCGAATCCGCGAATTTTTGCTGGCACCGCTCGACCGACGCGTAACCGAGCTCATGGATCGCCGCTTTGTCGCATTGAAGGCGACCGACGATCAGGAAACAGCGGTCGGCGTGTTCCGCAAATACGATCGAAGCGCACTGCCGGTGACCGACACGGCCGGCATGTTGATTGGAATCGTCACGATCGACGACGTGCTGGACGTGGCCGAAGCGACCGCGACGCGTGAGATTCAGCGGATCGGTGGTTCGGAAGCGTTGGACGAGCCCTACGTCTCGATCGCCTTTGGCAAAATGATCCAGAAGCGCGCCGGCTGGCTGACGGCGCTGTTCGTGGGGGAAATGCTCACCGCAACCGCGATGGGTGCCTTCGAATCGGAGATCTCGAAAGCCGTCGTTCTCGCGCTGTTTGTTCCGCTGATTATTTCAAGCGGCGGCAACTCGGGATCTCAGGCGGCGACGCTGGTCATTCGCGCCCTCGCTCTCGGCGAGGTGACGGTCATGGATTGGTGGCGTGTGATGCGGCGCGAGTTCCTGGCCGGCCTGGCGCTCGGCGCCATTCTCGGCACGATCGGTTTCCTCAGGATCAGCGTGTGGTCCGCCTTTTCCGATATCTACGGTCCGCACTGGCTGCTCGTCGCGATTACCGTCGCGGTCTCGCTCGTCGGCGTCGTCATGTGGGGCACGCTCAGCGGATCGCTGTTACCGTTCCTGCTCAAGCGTCTGGGATTCGATCCGGCTGCTTCGTCGGCGCCGTTTGTCGCGACGCTCGTCGACGTCACGGGTCTCGTGATCTACTTCTCGGTGGCGATCGTGGTGCTAAAAGGGACATTACTCTAATGACGTCATGTGGCTTCCGGTCTCGGCCGGAAGATCCCGTTACTTCCTCGCCCGCCCACGCGCCCGTCGCGGATTGCACTGATCGGGACCGTCGTCCTTCGCATCAAAGCTGCACGAGCCGTCGCCGCCTTGCTTCCAGCGTCCCTTTGGCGGCTTGCACTGATCCGGGCCGTTGTCGTTCGAGTCCCAGGTGCACGAGTCGTCGCCGCCCTTCTTGAACCGGCCACGCGTGATCGGTGTGCACTGGTTCGGGCCGCCATCGTTCGCGTCCCAGACGCAGTTGTCCCCTTCCTGCTTGAACCGCCCTTTCTCTTGGGAGATGGCACTGTAGGCGGCTGCATTACCCGAGAAGACGGCTTCGCTGCGGTGGGATGCCGTGAGATCCACGCCAAGGCTGCCGACGACGAACGCGGCGACAGCCGTGCACGCGACAATTCCTGCGTTCATAGGACCCTCCTGAAATGTGAAGACTCGATGACGCTAATCCTGATCGCGTGGCGCTGCAAGTGGCCTTTGGGCCAAGTGAACAAGGCGCGGGTCACAGGCCGAGCTGCACCGGCTGATCGGGAAGTTCGTCCTCAAAGAGCAGCGGCGTTTCCTTCCACTCGGCCAGGCGCCGGCGGCGGAGTATTGCGGCAATTACGAGCAGACCAATGGCGATGACGATCGCAGCCTCGGTCGCATACAGAGCTGCCCGTACAAGACGAACGCTGACGGCTGCGAACAGCACGAAGGCGGCGACGCCTGGAACGACGGTGTACACGACGAGCCTTTTGCCAGGCATGTACGAGCACGTGAACGGGATTCGCCGCCATTCCAGCAGGACGGCGTGAACGAAGACTCCGCCAACGAATGCGACGATCGGCATCGCGATCGCGGCGTGTTTCCATCCGATGACGGACCACAAAACCGGCAAGGCGGCGACGAGTGGCAGCCCGACGGCGTAGCCGGCGACGATCCGTTCCACGGCGCGCATCTGCTCGCTGCGAGTCGCATCTGTCTCGGTCAATCGGAAGATCCAGTTGGCCCGATGTGTCATCGGGAGTGCGATCGCGGCGCGTACGCTGAGGCCGGAAATGAACATGAGCGCGAATGGCGTCCACATGGCCAGGTACTCGAGAAAGGCTGCGTGCGGATTCGCCGACCCGGTGCGATCGAGCCAGCCGGCGCCGACGAGCCGACTCGAGGTCAAGGCGACGCCGAATGCCAACAATCCCACGAGCACACCCTGATGCAACTCGCTGCGGCGGAGTGTCGTCGAGGTGAATCGGTAGACAGCTCGAAACGCGGATCGCTCGACGCTGTGCGGGTCTGCCGCATCGCCTGATGTGACATTCGTCCGACGTTGCGCAGAGTGGCCGATGACCCATGGGGCGGAAATCGATGGTGGTCGGAGTAAAAGATGTTCGAAGTGTCTGAACAGGAGCACGTATGCGACGGCGACGATCAGTGCCCCGGTGGCAAGCGCCGTCAGCGCGAGGGCCGCGAGGTGCCGAAGCCAGGGATCGCTGCTGCCCAGCAGTGCGCGCTCCAGCCCCACGAACCACGCCGGTGGCACGAACGTCAACCATGGCCTCGCGTGCGCCATTGCCGATCCGAGTCCAGGTACTCGAAACACAAAGGGGATACCGACAACGAGCAGCGCGAACACCAGGCTTTTGATGAGCGCGGTCAACGAATACAGTCGCGTCCGCGAGAGGACAAGCGTCAAGACGCCTACGACGGCCGTCACGGCGAGCACGGAGAAGACAGAGGCGCTCACACTGGCAATCATCCAGACCGTGACCCGCGTCAACGCCGTGGATTCACTAAAGGGACTCACCGACATCGACAGCACGAGCGGCGTGAGCGAAAGGTGCAAGACGGCGGCAAACATTCCCATGAACAGAAATAATGCCGCGAGTTTCGCGCGAAAAATGACGATCCGTCGAACGGGGAGGGGCCCAAGAATGCGGAAGTCGCGCTCATCGGGAAAAAGGGACTGACTCACGACCAGCGTCGCCAGCGCAATCAGCAGCATTACAAACGCGATCAAGAAAAGATCGTCGCCAAGAAGCGCGACGCGGTACGGTTCCGGAGATCGCGCCGAAGACAGTGCCGCGTACTTGCCGGCGTAGGCGAGTGCGAAGCGAAGCCCGAGCGCGATGAGAGCTCCGATCGCGCCCAGCGACAGGTGTACGAACGAGTCGGCGCCGGCTGGCGTCAGGATGCCGAAGTCGAACATCGCACCAAAGAAGTGCGACGTGAGCCGCCCCTCAGGGCGCTCTGAGATCCGTCGCCACACAGCCGGTGCACGCATCGACAACTACGATCCTTCCACCACGTCGAGAATCCGCCGCGCCAGAGGCGTGAAATCGGTCTGGTGGGTTACGCGAACGAAAATGTCTTCGAGTGATGGTGATCCCGTTACACGGAGCGCCGCAACGTCGTGCGCCGCGACAATGCGACCTTCCGACAGAATGACGACGCGCGAGCAGAGCTGTTCGACCATGTCGAACCGGTGGGTGCTGAACAGCACCATGCGATTTGCCGAGACGAACAGGCGCAGAAGCGTGCGAAAGAGGAGGCCTGCCGTGACGTCCAGTCCGGAGAAGGGTTCGTCGAGGACAAGGAGATCGGGATTGTGCAGAAGTGCTGCGGCGAGCAGTACGCGCTGGCGCATCCCCTTCGAATATGACGCCATCGTCGAATAACGGCTGTCCCACAGGAGCAGGAGACGCAGAAGCTCGGGGACTCGCGCCGTCAGCGCCAGTTCCGGCAGCCCGCGGAGCCTCCCGACGAGCATCAGGTATTCGATCGCGGTCAGATGGGTATAGAGGTGCGGCTCCTCAGGGACATACCCGATACGGCGCTTGTATCCCTCAGGGTCGTCGAGCATATGAACACCATCGAGCCAGAGCGAGCCGGCGCTCGGATCGATGAGACCGACGACAGCGTTGACCGTGGTGCTCTTGCCGGATCCGTTCGGACCGAGATAGCCGAGGATTTCACCGCGGCGGACATGGAAGTCGACCCGATCCAGCGCGAGGAATCCGCCGTAACGTTTCGTCAAACCGCGTGCTTCAAGCATGTTTACTTTGGACACCGCATCCGGTTAAGAGGTTCACCGATCGGAGATCGGTGTTAGCATCCGATTCGTGCGCATCATACCCGCGCGGTGCACCATCGGCGTCAGCGTTGTCGCGTTCTTGTGCGCAACGCCGATCGTCGGTACGCGACAGTCGCCCGCCATTCCTTCAACACCGCTGCACTACGGGTTTTTCACGTTGAAGCTCTCTGGCGATGGCACGCTGGCGCTTCAGGGGCAGGGCTGGCCAACATTCAACGGCTCTTGGAAGACGAACAGAGATGAACTGACCGTGACGACGCCCTCAGTTGAAGACTGCGTCGGTCCAGGTCGTTATCGGTTTCGGCTCGACGGCACGCACCTTGTACTCGCGCTGATCGAGGACGGTTGTGTGCCGCGGCGCATGATCCTTCACAACAGCACGTGGTTGCCGGAAGGGGAAAAAACGGCAATTCCGGAGAGGAAGATCGTTCGCACCGGCGCTGATGGGAGAGTCAGATTGCCGACGGCGGCGGCGAGCAAGGGGAGCTGGCCCACGTTCAGGGGACTCAATGCGTCGGGAGTCGCAGACGGCCAACATCTTCCCGACAAATGGAATGGGATCACCGGCGAAAACATCTTGTGGCGGACGCAGATTCCAGGTCTGGCACACTCGAGCCCGGTCGTATGGGGCGATCGCATCTTTGTGACCAGCGCGATCAGCAGCCGGCCAGGCGCGACCTTCAAGCGAGGCCTCTATGGTGATGGCGATGCGTCCGACGATCGGTCGCGTCACCAGTGGGTGCTCTACGCCATCGACAAGCGCACCGGCAAGATCGTCTGGCAGCGAATCGCGTTCGCAGGGGAGCCTGGCAACAAACGGCACATCAAATCGACCTATGCCAGTGCGTCACCAGCGACTGATGGCCGCATCGTCGTTGCCTGGTTCGGTTCGCAGGGTGTCTACGCGTACGACGTGAATGGCGTGCCGCTGTGGAAAGTGGATCTCGGTCACGTCGACATGGGTGCGTACGACATTCCGTCATATGAATGGGGCCCTGCCAGTTCGCCGATTATCTGGAACGGGCTCGTCTTGCTACAGTGCGATACGCAGGCGGACTCATTCGTGCTCGCACTCGACGCCACCACTGGCAAGACCGTGTGGAAGACCGATCGCGAGGAGCTGCCCTCGTGGGGAACGCCGACGGTCATCACGATCGGCAATCGCGCCGAGCTGGTGACCAACGCGGCGAACTACATTCGCGGATACGATGCGCGCACCGGGAAAGAGTTGTGGCGATTGGGCGGCAGTTCCAAGATCACCGCACCAACGCCGATCTTCGCTGCGGGTCTCATCATCGTCGCGAGCGGCCGTCGCCCGGAAAAGCCGATCTTTGCTGTCCGTCCGGGTGGGCAGGGAGATCTGACACTTCCCAAAGAGCGCGACAGCAGCACTGCGGTCGCGTGGAGCAAGACCGCGCGCGGTCCTTACATGCCGACGCCGCTTGCGTACGACGGGATTCTCTATTCGCTCAACAACGACGGCATCTTCGATGCGTACGAGGTGGAGACGGGCAAGGAGATCTATCGTCAGCGCCTCGATCCTGTTGGGAGCGGATTCAGCGCGTCGCCGGTGGCGGCCGATGGACGCGTGTACTTGTCGAACGAAGACGGCGAGATGCTGGTTGTCGCTACCGGCCGCCAATTCCGCTTGATTGGCGCCAACACGATCGGCGAACCGCTCATGGCGACGCCGGCGCTTTCGGACGGCGTCATGTATGTGCGCTCAGCGTCGACGTTGTTTGCAATCGGATCGCGAGGGCGCTGAGTTACATGATCGCTCGGCGGGCCCTTCCTCTCCTCCTGGCACTGCTGGCGTCCGCCTGCGGATCCGGTCCAAGTGCGCCATCAGCGGCGGCGACGATCACCCTCGGTCCAACGGGGATTTCACCGAAGGACGTTCGCATCAGAGCGTGGAACTTCGTAACCTTCGTTAACAACGATACCCGCACGCACACGATGGTGTCCGATCCGGTGGATCTTCACACTCAGTGTCCCGCGATAAACCGGATAGGGGTGTTGCAACCGGGCGAGAGTCGTGAGACGTCCACCTTGAGTCTCGCCGGCGTCTGCGGATTTCACGATCACGGCAGTCCATCTGATGCGGCGTTTCAAGGAAGAATCATCGTCGAATAGCAGTGGCTACATTCCGTGACGCGGCGGGCGAACCGATGCGAACACGGCAAAGCCGGGCGCAACGCGGCCGCCGTAGCGCGGCGCAAGTTCCGGTGGGACGAGGCTGAGCGAGACGCTGCCTCCGACACCGGCGGTCAGGCCCTTCCACGGTTTGAATTGGCGTGCGTACCCGCCCTGCATCTTCGCGACTGAAAAGATCCCGGCGCCGTACTCGTGCGCGTGCAGATCCTCCGCCGGCTTTTGCGCGAGTTCTGCGCGACCAAACCAGGTATCGCGATCGTGAAACGCGGCGCTGCTTTCGAGCAGGAACGCATGCGTCGTCGCATTGAACGCACCGGTTGGAATGACCACCAGCCCCGAATTCATGCCCCACGCAAATGTGGTCGCCCAGATCCCCCCGGCTGCCAACGACCGGTGATACGTCGCCGAGGCGGTTGTCCTGTCGACGTCACTCGGCGGCCGCGGCGCGAACTCGAGGTGTGCGTCGGTGAGATGCCCGGCAGAGATTTGAAGCGCAAGTCGCTCGCTTGGTAGAAACGTCAGGCGCCCGGAGATTGAGTCGAGCGCGGCAAAATCGATATCGGCACGATTCTCGTCTGGCTCGCGCCCGTTGAAGACCGACACTTCACCTTTCCACCTGCGGTTGGAGACGGCCGCCGTGGCCAAACCGAATGTGATGTGGGTCGAGTCCATCCAGTGATGCGAAATCGGCGCGATTGGATTCAGCATCGCGGAGATGCGATGCGGAAATGCGGGCGGCCCCAGCGCAGGCTCTCCGGCCAGGCCTCCATACAGTTGCCAACGCCACGAGCCTCTCAGGCCCCCGTCATAGTCGGCCGCGAGCTCCATAAACAGATCATGTGGATGCTGTCGATCGTGAATCGTATCTCCTTCGCAGTTCTCGCCGCTGGCGAGAAAGTTGATGTATCCACAACCGGATACGGTCCACGGCTCGAGGCTCACCATGGCCCGTAATCCAACGCGAGCGGTGCCGACGCGCCGTCTCGCCATCAACATGCCCCAGTTTGTGCTCAGGAACTGATGTGTGCTGAATCCCCCGGTTCGGTGCACGTCGCCCGGCTCATAGAGAAACTCAGCGAACGCGGAACCATGCAGCATGACGTCCCAGCCGCGCCACGACTGTCGCGATCCGAACATCGGAGTGTCGTCGGGTAACCATGCCGTTCCGGATGCCTCACGTGCGGGAAACAGTTCGACCGCTGTGCCATCCGTCCCATGGTGTTGATGTCCGGATGCGGGCGCCGGCTCAGTTTGCTGAGCGACGAGCGGTACTGAACCCGCGAGGACCGCGACGACGGCGAGAGTGAAATCAATGAATAAGCGGCGACAGGACATGAAGAAGCGAGGGCTTGGACTACATCGTACAGGAGACGCATGAATTGGTGAATTGGTGAGTTGGTGAATTGGACCAAAGTCCAGCTTGTCGGTGCCGGAGCGGACGAATAGTGTGCAAAGACATAGCCGCAAACGCTCGCACACAAGGAGGAGACATGACGCGCGCAGCAGTTCTCGTCGCGGTTGTTGTCGGGCTGTCGTCGCCTGTTCTCGCGGCTGATCGTCTCACCGACCGTGATGTGAAGGCGCTCATCACCCTGATCGAGCAGGGACGCGACAAATTCGACGATGAACTCGACGACAAGCTGAAGGACAGCGTAGTACGTCAGCCCGCCGGGGAAGTAAACGTCAAAGACGTCCTTAATGATTTTCAAGAGAGCATCGACCGAGTCGAAGAGCGGTTGAAGCCCGACTACTCCGCGAGCGCAGAAGTGGCCACGCTGCTGAGGAGGGGTTCGGGAATCGACGCGTTTTTCCGCCAGCAGCCTCCGGGGACGAAAGGCGAGAGCGAGTGGAATCGGCTGGCGTCGGACCTGAAGGTGCTCGCCGTGGCATACGGCGCTGACTTTCCTTTGGCTGCCAACGCGACCGTCCGCCGCATTGGCGACGGTGAGCTGGTCACGACGGTCTCACAAGTGGCCGCAACGGGCGATCAACTCAAGAAATCGCTGGACACTGATCTCAAGAAAGACGCGACGGTTTCGAAAGAGGCACGTCAGGCCGCCGTTGCTGATGCCGATCAGCTGATGAAAGATGCCAAGGCCCTCCGCGATCGAGTCAAGGATGAGAAGCCGAGTTCCGCTGAAGCGTCGAAGCTGCTTGCCCAAGCGTCGAAGGTACAGGGATTCGTCGATGGCCACCAGATGCCGGTATCGGCCGCCGCATGGAAAGCAACCGCCGGTCACGTGCAGCTCGTCGCGAGTGCATACGGTACGCCGTGGCCCCGTTGAATGGCGTCATTGGTCGCGCATGACTGTGAGTGGATCTGTCGCGAGCGCGATGCGAGCAGGGAGGACACTTGCGATCAACACGGCCACGAGAAGCGTGGTCGGTGCCGCGAGCCAGACCCATAGCGGTGTGGGCTCGACCGTCGGTGTAATCTGCAGCAACCATTGCGCGACGATACGCGACAGAAGCAGTCCGGCGATGGTTCCGGCGGCGGCGAGACGCGCTCCTTCTCTGAGCACCTGACCAACCAATCGCCAGCTCTGCGAACCAAGCGCGATGCGCACGCCGAACTCGCGGCGGCGCTGACGCGCGGCGTCGACCATGGCGCCATAGAGACCCAGACCGCCAAGCAGGACCGCCATCGCCGCAGACGCACCGACCAAAACCATGGCAATCCGTTCCGGTGCGAGCGCGACGCGACTCAAATGCTCTTCTAGTGTTGTCACCACGGCCGATGATCGCCCTCCGGGTATCGCATCGAGACGGCGGCGAAGCGCCGCGACCGTTTCAGCCTTTGCATCACGCGATGCGATGATCAGTGTCATCCGCGGGAGAAAGTCCTGCGTCATCGGAAGGTAGATCGCCGGTTCGATTTGTCGCTGCGACGCTCTGAGCACCGAGGACTGAAGAACGCCGATGATGTCGGTGCGGTGCCCGGATCCGTCGATGATCGCTCCGCCGACCGCGTCGCCGGCGAAGTACCGTTCGCTCGCCTCTTGATTAACCAGACCGATCCGGCAACTGCGCCCGGGAGCGTTCGGAAATGTCGTTCCGGCGGCGATGGTCAGTCCCATGACATCCACGTAGGTCGAAGAGACGACCTGTGTCTCAATCACAACGCTGGGATGCGAAACGTCGGCGGGCACACGAAATCGAGTTGGGCCAAGCAGGTCCGGCGAGATCGATTCCTGGTCAGGGTAGTAGTAGATCGTCGGACGAACCGGCGTCTTGCCTTCCGTCGGCCGCGCCGCGACGACGCCGATGATCTCGGCGCGCTGCCCGGCAAAGTCCTGAATCGTCTCACCGACGACTTTTCCTCCGAGAACATCGGCCGCCACGTCGTTGACGACGACTACCCGACAGGTCGCCGCGGTGTCGCCGGCACCGAACATCCGGCCGGCGACTGGCGGCAACACGACAGCGTCGAGCGACTGACGCGTGAAAGGGGCAAGGTCCAATGTTGCGTCGCGGCGTGACGCGTGGGCAGGCACGATGCGGACTGACTGCGACCCAGGCCTGGCGCCAGGCGGCATCCCGGACCAGGCCGTCGTGATCGTTTGTGGCATGGCCTGCGCCGCCTCTTCGATCGCGTGGAAATATTCAAAGCCCAGATCCGGGCGCTGAAATCGTTTTTGCGACTCGACCGTCGCAAGAATCGCAGACTTCAATTGTTGGCCGGCCTGGGTTCGCAGAGCGCCGCGAAAGCCGGTGATCAGAATGGCGGCCGAGACCACCAGCAGGCAACAGCACGTCATCTGCACGATCACCAGTGCCGCGCGCACGCGTCGCATCGGCAGCGACGGCCCCGCACTCTCGCGTCGGAGCACCCGGGCGGAATCATCCTGTCGGATTTCGGCGAGCGGCACGAGACTGCACACGATCATGATTGCCGCGCACCCGAACGCAGCGGTGATGGTCGTGAAGAAATCGGGAATCAATACCAGCTGTTCGGCGTCCTGTTCGAAGAGCAACGCCGGAACGACACGCGTGGTCCAGGAGGCAAGCAGGACTCCGATTGCTGCACCGCCGAGCGACAGAAGGACCGCCTCGCCCAGTAACTGTCGGACCATTTGTCCGCGGCTGGCTCCCAAAGCCATTCGCACGCTCGAATCACGGGTCCGCGCCGACGATCGCGAGAGCAGAAGCGTCGCAACGTTGACGCATGCGACCACGAACACTCCCCATGCCGCCGATGTCAGCAGCATGCTGATGCGCGACATTGCCGTCGACATGAATTGAGTGGATTCGGGAGCCGTCACGGCCGGTGCAGAGAACCCGCGAATGAATCCGAAAATAGCGGCGTTGCTTCCGATACCGAGGGCGATGGTGAGAAGGAGCGTGCTGGTAAGACCTGGACTGCGGACCAGACTTCGTGTCGAGTAACGCAGATCCGTCCAGATCATTCGGCCTCGACCGTGCCATAGGTGTGCCACCAGTAAGAAGGGACGAATAAACGAAAGTGCGCGAATCGGTGTTCGAATCTGGGACGAGTCTGTCTCTAATCGGGACGGCCGACTGCATCAAGGTTTTGCTGCAGAAAAACGCTCTCTACCTGGTTCGTGCTGCACGAAATGGCACGTTGGTAAGCGGCGGCTGCCTCGTCGGCACGACCAAGCCGTCTGAGCAAGTCCGCACGAACAACGTGAAGAAAATGGTAGCGACTCAGGTGAGAATTTGCAGCTTCGATGGCATCGACCGCTCGAAGCGCGACGTCGGGTCCCTCAACCTCACCAAGCACGACGGCTCGATTCAGCGCCACGATCGGCCCGGGCATCAACCGTTGCAGCTGATCGTAGAGCTGCAGAATCTGCCGCCAATCTGTTTCGTTCGCGGTTGCCGCGTCACTGTGAACGGCATTGATTGCCGCCTGGATCTGGTACGGACCTGGTCGATTCCGGCGGAGACAGTGCCGCACGATGCCCTGCCCTTCGGCGATCAGTGTGTAATTCCATTTCGCGCGATTCTGATCGGACAGTCGTACGAGTTGACCGTCGGGACCAACTCGCGCCGGGCGTCGAGCGTCGATTAAGAGCATCAACGCGAGCAGGCCGAGCACTTCGGGTTCGTCCGGCATGAGATCGGACAGCATCCGTCCAAGACGAATGGCTTCGGCACACAATTCTCCGCGCACGAGGTGTTCGCCTGTCGCGGCTGTATATCCCTCATTGAAGATCAGATACACCACGGCGAGGACCGCACCTAGACGCGCGGGCAGATCCGATTGAGCCGGAACGCGATACGGAATTCCTGCGTCGCGGATCTTTCCTTTGGCGCGAACGAGCCGCTGCGCCATGGTTGTCTCTGATGTGAGAAACGCGCGGGCGACTTCCGACGTCGTCAGGCCGCCAAGCAACCGAAGCGTCAGCGCAACCTGAACGCCGGTGGCGAGCGCCGGATGACAACAGGTGAAGATCAGCCGCAGTCGATCGTCACGCACGGGATCCTCCTCGTTCGGGTCATCGTCGGCGCCTGCAGCTAGTCCGTGAAGCAGCGCCGCTTCCGCGTGTCGATTCTCACGCGCCGCTTCGCGACGCAAGCGATCGATGGCTTTGTTTCTCGCCGTCGTGATGATCCATCCGGTAGGGCTCGGAGGCAGCCCCGCCGATGGCCATCGTTCGATTGCCGTCGCGAACGCCTCCTGTACTGCCTCTTCGGCGATGTCGATGTCGCCGAACGAACGGACCAGGACAGCGACCGCACGACCGTGCTCGGCGCGAAACAGCCGTTCAATCTCACTGACGGTAGCGGCGGACATGCGTGTCAGTGGTTTTCTTCTCGAAAGGGGCGGACCTCGATCGGCAGTGTCGTGGCGATGGCGAGCTTTCGTCCCCATGCGAGTGCCGCGTCGAGATCAGACGCCTTGATGATTGAAACTCCGCCGATGTACTCCTTGGTCTCGGTGAATGGGCCATCGATCGTGAGCACGTCCTCCTGCTGAGGCCGCAGCACCGTTGCAGTGCTCGGCTCATGCAGGCCGCCTGAGAACACCCATGCGCCGGCGGACTTCATCTCATCGCGAAGCGCGTACACATTGCGCATGATTTTCTGCAAAGCTTCCGGCGGAGGCATTGTTCCTCCGGCAGGCTGAAGGACGCTGAGAAGATACTGCTTCATGTCGGAATCCTTTGAATGTCCTGGCGCCATCCGCCAGTTTCATTCTCTATACGAACACCATCGCCCTGGATCGACACCGGTCGAGGTACGGGAATAAAGTATTGGCCGGGAGGTTGAAGTTTGGGTTCAGCGCGGTTCATCTTCTTAGCCAGCCTTCTTTGCGCCGGTGCCAGTACCTCTCTTCTTTTACGCGCGCCGGCGACTCCCGGGCAGTCACCTGGCCAGCCGGCTCGCGATGTCACCATTCGTTACGTTCCCGACGATGTCCAGGAGACCTCGTGGCTACGCCGCCTTGCCAGCGAGCAGGCGAAAGCGATATCGGGTGCCAACGCCTTTCATGATTTTCAGTTCACTGACCGCGTTGGCCCTAGTGGCATTACCTTCAGACACCGCATCGTCGACGATGCGGGGAAAACCTACAAGGCTGCGCACTACGACCATGGAAACGGCATTGCGATGGCGGATGCCGATGGCGATGGGCTGATCGACATCTACTTTGTCACGCAGGTCGGTGGCAATCAGCTCTGGAAGAATCTTGGTGGCGGCAAGTTCCAGGACATCACGCCGTCGGCGGGTGTTGCAGTTTCTGACAGGATTGGTGTATCCGCATCCTTCGCCGATATCGACAACGATGGCGATCCGGATCTCTACGTGACGACGGTGCGCGGCGGGAATGTGCTGTTCGAGAACGACGGCAAGGGACACTTCCGGGATATCACGGCTGCGGCCGGTCTGACCTACGCTGGCCACTCCTCGGCCGCTGTGTTCTTCGACTACGACCGCGACGGACGGCTCGATCTGCTGCTCGTCAACGTCGGCAAGTACACGACCGGTAGGATCGCCGGTGACGGTTACAAGTATTACGTCGCGTTCGAGGACGCCTTCTCCGGTCACCTCAAACCGGAACGAGCCGAGGCCAGCATCCTCTATCACAACCAAGGAAAGAATCGCTTCGTCAACGTCTCGAAGCAGACTCGCCTGGTCGATCTTTCCTGGTCTGGCGATGCGACGGTGATCGATGGCAACGACGATGGCTGGCCCGACCTGTACGTCCTGAACATGCTGGGGGACGATCAGTACTACGAGAACGCCGGCGGCAAACAGTTTGTGAAGAAAAGCCGCGACCTGTTTCCAAGGACTCCATGGGGGTCGATGGGGGTCAACGTCTTTGACTTCAACAACGACGGCCGTCTCGACATCCTGATCACCGACATGCATTCCGACATGAGTGAAGCGATTGGCCCCGAACGTGAGAAGCAGAAGTCGGACATGAAATGGCCGGTTTCGTTTCGTGGAACGGGGAAGACGAGTATCTGGGGAAACGCCTTCTTCATGAAGGAAGGACCGGATAAGTACAAAGAAGTATCGGATGCGATCGGCGCAGAGAGCTATTGCCCGTGGGGCCCGAGTGTTGGCGACCTGAACGCCGACGGGTTCGACGATGTGTTCATCGCCTCGGGCATGAACTATCCCGAGCGCTACGAAATGAACTCGGTCAAGCTCAATGACCACGGACAGAAGTTCGTGGACGCAGAATTCGTGCTTGGCGTCGAGCCTCGGAGTGGCAGTCTCGCGACACCGTGGTTTCAACTGGATGCATCGGGCAAGGATCAGGGACACGCGGATGCCAAAGGCGCAACCGGACGGGTCGAGGTGTGGGGCGCGCGCGCGTCGCGCTCAGCGGTAGTGTTCGACATCGACGGCGACGGCGATCTCGATATCGTCACCACCGAGTTCAACGCTGCGCCGATGGTGCTGACCAGCAACCTGACCGAGAAGACGCGCGTCCATTACGTAGCGATCAAGCTCACCGGCACGACGTCGAATCGTGATGGCCTCGGAGCGATCGTGAAGGTTACAGCCGGCGGGTCAACCTATACGAAAGTGTACGACGGCGACTCCGGGTATTTGTCGCACAGTCTCTATCCGCTCTACTTCGGCCTGGGCGCCGCCGAGCGCGTCGACAAGATCGAAGTGCAATGGCCGTCCGGGAAGAAGCAGATTGTCGAGACGCCAAAAACCAATTCGACCATCGAGATAAAGGAAGGGTAGGGCGGGGTCTCGAGACCCCGCCAACGAGTTACGTGGCCTTGACCCCGGCTTCTCTCAGATACTCCGTGATTGTCTTCGCGTAGTGCGGGAACGCGACCTCGGGCTCTTCGATCTCGGGGTGCCACTTCTTCTCCCATTCGAAGCAGTAGTAGCCCTTGTAGCCGGCGGCTGCGAGCGTCTTGACCTGCGCCTTGACGGGCACATTCCCGGTGCCGGTCAGCACATACTTCCGGTCGCTACCGGCTGGAACCGAGTCTTTCAAGTGCGTGTGACGAACCCAGCGGCCGAGCGCCGCCCAGGTTTCCGCCGGCTGTTCGTTGCCGGCGGCAAATGTGTGATGCGCGTCCCAGAGGATCGCGTAGGCATCCGAGCCGACCCCCTTGTAGATTGCGGCAATGTCTTTCGAGTGGGTAAAGTCGCCGTGCGTCTCCTGGATGACTGTGACTCCGGCAGGTTTCGCGTAGGCGGCCATCTGGCGGAAACCATCGATGACACGTGCGAAGACGGCTTCACGCGACTCGGTGGGTGGAATCTTGTCGCCAAAAATACGGACGTACTTCACGTCCATCGCATGCGCGAGGTCGATGAATCGTCGTCCTTCATCGAACGCCTTGTCGCGCGCGGCGCCGGTCTCGTGCATGGCCGCCGACGCGCCAAGATCTGACACGACGAGGCCGACAGCCGCGAGATCTTTTTTCGCGGCTGCCAGTTGGGAGCCAGAAAGCTCCGGCACTTTCGGCAGGTCCATTTCGCCGGCCACGCCCCGCAGCTCGATCGCTGAATAGCCAAGGCGATCGGCCTGGTCGAGGATGTTTTTCCAAGTCCACGCCGGACACCCGAGAGTGGAAAACGCGATCGGGTAGCGCTGTCCCTTTCCACGGATGAGCCTGGAAGCAGCCATGCCAACCGCGAGAGCGGTGATGAAGGTGCGGCGATTCGTTTTCATGGCTCGAAATTATAGCGCTTTGGCGGCTGGCGACTGGCGGCTGACGGGACGATAGCCGACCTTCGCATACTGTGGCGCCTGCGGAACGAACTTCGTGTCAAAGCGAGGGTCCGGCGGATTGAAGAAGTTGGCTTTCCGGTCGATGGTGTCGCGAAGATCGTTCACCTCGCCGTGAATGAATGAACCGCGAACCCCTGCCGCATCGGCGACATCGAGTTCGTACCGCGACCCGGGCGAGATGCCTCCCTTCAGCGTGTTCTTCCAGAAGATCGAATCGACATAGGTGCTTCCAGTGCCGTTGTCGTCGACGCCATTCCAGTTGCCGGTGAACGTGCACCGGGTTACCTCGGCGCGCGATCCTTCGAACACGGTCAAGGCACCGGATCCATGTTCGGCATGGTACTCGGCGCCGCCGAGAAGACCGACCACGTCGACTCCCAGGTTCGCCACGTTCCCAATGAACAGGCTGTTCTCAATCGTCGCGGCGCTGCCGTGCAACAGATCGAGTGCCGAACCCGTCGTCTGCGTACGATTGTCGCGGAAGATGCAATTGCGGAAGAGCACGGAATCCTGCGGCCGTCCGAGGTGCTCGACCGAAACGCCGCCGCCACATGGACTCGAGTAGTTGCCGAAGACCTCGACCTCCTCGATCACCGGATACGACCGCGCGTACACCTTGATGCCGCCGCCGTCGGTGTAAAAGAACGTCGTCTTGCGAATCTCGTCGGCTTCGATCGGAGACTTCTCACCGGTCCCGGTGGTGAAGTTGTTCGCGCCGGTAATCTTGAATCCGCGGAACATCGTCTTCCGCGAGATCCCGTCACCGAAGTAGACGACATGGTTGACGACCGCCGGAGAGCCGGGATGATGCGGGTCGGCAACCTCGGGATTGGCCGCGGTGAGGATGACATCGCCGACCGCTTCCACCGTGACGCCGTCGTGGCGGGCGTTGAACCAGATAAGCGCCTGACTCTTTGATGCGGGACGATAGGTTCCGGCATGGACGTAAACGGTTTTCTTGACTGGGTCGCGTGCCGCCGCTTCGAGCGCGTCCTGGATTGACTGGTTGGGATAGACGTGGTGCCCGGCCGCCTGTCGCGGCACGACGACGGCAGCCACGAGCATCTGCAGGAACGCGCGGCGATCGTTAGGCGGTCTCATCGGGTCCACATGGTTCTACTAGGTTCCGCGGGGTTCTACAAGGCTCTGCGGGGTTCGCCGATTGACAGCGTTCGCAGACGCGAATATATTCGCCTAGGGCGAAAAAATTCGCGCAGAACGAAACCCTTCGCTGCGCCCGACCGTCAAAGCTCTCGTCACATGGCCAAGCACACGACCGTCGATCTCACCCGGCGTGAAAGTCAAATCATGGAGATCCTCTACCGGCGCCGCCGGGCGACGGTCGAGGAGATCCGTGCCGAGCTGCCGGATGCTTCCAGCCCGTCGAGCGTCCGTAAGCTGCTCGATATCATGATCGAACGCGGCCTCTTGTCGCGGGAGTATGACGGCCCTCGCTACGTGTATTTTCCGGCAGTGAAGCCGGAAGAGGCCAGCCGATCGGCCTTGAAGCAGCTCGTCCGTACCTTCTTTAACAACTCGCCGGGTTCAGCGATTGCGGCACTGCTCGACATCCGCTCGGCTCAGCTCTCGGCCGCTGAGTACCGCCAGTTGAGCAATTTACTCAAGCGGGCCCGCGAACAGGGAGACGAACGATGATCACCTGGCTTGCCGATTCGACCGCCGCCCCCGTGCTCTTGTTGCTGGTGAAGGCGACAGCACTCGTCGGCGCCGCGGCGATTGTACAGATGCTGTTGATGCGGCGCGCATCCGCCGCCGCCCGCCATCTCGTGTGGATGTCCGTGCTCGTCTGCTTGCTCCTTCTCCCCGTTGCATCGCGGATCCTGCCGTCCTTGCCGTTTGCGATTCGCGTGGCCTCGTTGGCGGGGTTTGAAGACCCCGCCCTACAGCCGCAGGCATCTGGGACAGTCTCAGAGAACGCACTTACAGGCGTTGCCCTCGCCGCCGAATCGCCGGCTCCATTGGTCACCTCGGAGGCTGTGCAGGATGAGCCAACTGCAGCGGCGTCCAACGTGTTGGAACCAGGCTCGCTAGCCTCAATTGCCGTCTGGATCTATGCCGCCGGCATCATCGCTCTCCTGATGTACTGGTTCACCGAGCGCCGGCACCTTCGTCGCTTCATCCGGCATGCAACGGTCATCAACGAAGTGGAATGGACGCGCGTGTTCTCCGACTGCGCTCGTGCGATCGGAGTTTCTCGATCGGTCACCCTGCTCAAAAGCCGCGAACGCAATGTGCCCCTGGCATTCGGTACCCGTCGCCCGGCCATTGTGGTTCCCGCAATCGCCGAGACGTGGGACGAGGACCGGCGGCGTGCGGTCCTGCTGCACGAGCTGGCACACGTCACTCGTTTCGATTGCCTGATGCACGACATCGCCCTCGCTGTGTGCGCGATGTACTGGTTTCATCCTGCCGTCTGGTGGATTGCGAAACGCATGCGGATCGAGCGCGAGCTGGCCTGCGATGATCGCGTCATCACCACCGGGACCGAGCCTCGCGAATATGCGGGCCACCTTCTCGAAATCGCGTACTCGTTCGGCGGCCGGCGCGCGCCCGCGCTGGCGGTGTGCATGGCACGTCCCCGTCAGCTGGAGGGGCGGATGCTGGCAGCACTCGACGCCGCACGGAATCGCCGTCTTCCCTCGACGCGTGTTCGTCTCGCTGGCGCGTGCCTTGTCGTGTTGCTTCTCGCCGTACTTGCTGGCCTGCGCCCGGTCGTCACGACGGCCGAGGAACCGCCGTCGGTGTCGGAACAGCAGTGGCCTCGTGGGTCAAATGCTCGCGAGGTCGTGCACGCGGCGAAGACCGCGGTGCAGCAAGAGGTCCACGCGATCGCGCATCTCCCGGCCGCTGGGCTGAAACAGGTGCGCGCCGGGATGCGAGCCGCGCTGCGAACGGCGGCGTCTGGGTTCGGCCTTCCGCAGCAGAATGTGCCGGGCACGTGGGAAATCCGACCGAGCGAGACGAAAGGCATGGTTCATCTGCGAATCGTGGAACGGAATTCGTCGAGCGGCACGAACGTGCCGATCGATCTGCTCGAAGGGCTCACCGGTGCGCAGCTCACAGGAGCGGGCGGCCCCGTCCAGTTCAAAGTGCGGCGCGACGCCGGGACGTTTACGTTTGAAGGCGTGATCCGCAGCGGCGTTGGCGCCGGCACGTTTACCTTCATCGCCGATCCCGCATTCCCGGGCGGGATGGCCAAGCGCGGGTTCGCGAGCCCGACACCTGAGCAGCAGTACGAATTGGCACGCCACGACATCGGATACGCATTCATCGATGAATTGACGAAGCAGGGATATGGCAAGCCGCAGACGTCCGAATTGGTCCGCGCCGGCCAGCATGGCGTTCAGGCCATGTATCTGCGCGACATGGGAGCGCTCGGATATCGGCTTGGAACGCTCGACGCATTGATCACGCTACGCGATCACGGCGTCAGCCCGTCGTATGTTCGGGAGCTGGCCGACAACGGCTACAAAGGGCTACCGGCCGACACGCTTCGTCAGGCGCGTGATCATGGCGTCACTCCTGACTACGTGCGCGGCATGCGCGACGCCGGCTACACTTCGGTGCCAATGGAACAATTGATCAAGGTGCGAGATCACGGCGTCACACCGGAGTACGTGCGCGGACTCGGAGACGCTGGCCACCGCAACCTGCCGCTCGATCAGCTCGTGAACGTTCGCGACCACGGCGTGACGCCGGAATACGCGCGCGACATGCGCCAGCTTGGATACTCCGTGCCCATCGACGATCTGGTTCGCGCACGCGATCACGGCGTGAACGTGGACTACGTGCGCGAGATGAACTCACTCGGGTACGGCGGCCAGCCATTGGACGCGTTGATTCGCGTGCGCGATCATGGAGTCAGCGCCCAGTACGCGAAGGATCTGAAGGCGCTGGGCTACGACAAGCTGTCGCTGGACGATCTCGTCACGCTCCGCGATCACGGCCTGACCGCGGATCGGATCCGGTCTGCGAATTCCCGCGCCGGGACGCGGCTGCCGATCGACATGCTCAAGTCGCTCGCTGCAGGCGGGATGCGATAGCGCCCCACGAACTGCCGAATAGAAAGTGCTGTGATTCCGGAGGTCCTCCACGAAATATGGAGGCTCCTCCCGATCCCGCCGATCATCTCAAGAGCAAAAACTCCATTTCCTGCCTACAGTTAGGCCGACGACCCGTCGCCGCAGCACTCTGGCATCCGCCGTGCGGTACAACCTGCGATGCTCCGGCGCACGCCGTTATCACATGGTTATTATCGAAGGAGTTTTCCCATGAGGCAGTTGGTCCTGGTTCTGGCGGTGGTGGCCGCATCTCTCGTTGCCACGCCGGCTTTTGCACAGCGCGGTGAAGCCAGCGTGTTGGTTGGATGGACGTTTTCCGATGGCGTCACCGGCGATTCGATTCTCGCTGGCGACGGGAACCGGTACGACCGTGTCGATCCAAAGGATTCGTTCAAGTGGGGATTCGACGTTGGCGCATACACCAGCGATAACGTGCAGGTCGGGTTCCTGTTCGGTCAGCAAATGAGCAAACTGACCTTCGGCGGCACGAACACGGTGGAGGTCGGCGATCTCAAGATCAACACCTACCACGGATACTTTGCCTACAACTTCGGCGAGCGAGACGCGGCGACGCGCCCGTATGTCATGGTAGGCCTGGGTGCGACCAACTTTGCCAGCGTCGACTTTACGAGCCCGGGCGGCCGCGTCGGAACGACCGGAAGCGAAACGCAGTTTTCAACGACCTGGGGCGCAGGAGTGAAGTTCTTCGGATCAGGCAATATCGGCGGCCGCGCGGGCATTCAGTGGACACCGACCTACATCAAGTCGGATGCGGCCGGCTGGTGGTGCGATCCCTACTGGGGTTGTTACCTCACCGGCAACGCGCAGTACTCCAACCAGTGGGACTTCTCCGGTGGTATCACGTTCCGGTTCTGACTCAGCACGGATGCCACGGACGGTTCGTAGTTCGTTTATGGAGGCGCTATGAGGATCACGATGGCCGCGGCGGCCGTAGCCGCTCTGCTCGTTGCACCGGTTGCGATTGCGGCTCAGAAACCAGTCAGCGTGGCTGAGACGACGACCAAGACCGCAACGATTGTGGCGATCGACAAGACGTCTCGGATGGTCACGCTGCAGGGCAAGGAAGGATTGACGGTGGATGTCCTGTGTGGTCCCGAGGTGCAGCGGTTTGACGCGCTCAAAGTCGGTGACACGGTGACATTCAGTTATCACGAATCGGTGGTCTCGGCAATCAGCCGGCCCGGTGAAAAGCCGAAGGACCCGCTCTCCACCAACGTCACGCGGACGCCTGGTGCCAAACCGGGCGGCACCGTTGCCCAGCAACTCAGCGCCACCGTTACGATCGAGGAGATCGATCCGAAGATTCCTTCCGTGTCGGTGAAGGCCGATGATGGAAGGCGAATGTCCTTCAAGGTCGAAGACAAGAAGAATCTCGACGGTTACAAGGTTGGCGACAAAGTCACGGTCACTTACACACAGGCGCTTGCCGTCAGTGTGAAGTAAGCCCCGCCAGAAGTTGGTGGCCGTCGCGTCCTGCGGCGGTCGCCAACACCTTCTCATCGAACCAGGACTGTTGAACGATCAGATGGTGATGAGCCCGTCGCGCAGTGCGAGGCGGACGGCATCGGTGCGGTTCGATGCGCCAAGTTTGCCGAAGACCGACGCGAGGTGAAACTTCACCGTCTCGTCGCTGACCCCGAGCAGGCGCGCGATGGCTTTGTTGGGCAGGCCATCGGCAACAAGCTCGAGCACCTGCGTTTCACGTGGCGTCAACGGTTCAATCAGCCGGTCTTCGTCCTTGGCAGCGGGAATCAGCAGCACATACGCATTCGCGGCAGACGCGGCCGCTCGTCCCGCGCTCAGGGTCGAAGCTTCTCCGACGACGGTGACCTCACCAGGTAGCTCTCGGAGGACTCGTGGTCTTCGTGACGCTGGCCCGACCAGGACGACACGCATATGATCAAGGACGCCGCAACGTGCGGCGCCGTCCCGCCTACCGCGGACGGCTCGCGACGATGACGTCAACCTCGCGCGGCACACCTCCGTGTAGCGTCTTCAATTGAATCTTCTGGCCGACCCGATCGCCCGTCAACCGATCCAGCAGATCCTCGGCTGATTCGATCCGCGCGCCCGCGAACTCCAGCAGGACGTCGCCAACGATGATCCCCGCCGTCTCGGCCGGGCTACCGGGCGTCACGCCAACGATCAGGAGCGCCCGCTCACGTCCATCGGTTCGGAAGGCAGTCGGAGCGTGAACCGGTTGGACAGCGACACCCATGAAGCCGCGGGAGCCGCCAGTCGTCACGATCTGCCGCGCCGACGCCCATGCGATTGACGCCGGAATGGCGACTGCGAATCCGCGAATGACGGCCGTGGTGGCAATGCCCGTGAGCTGACCCGACGCGTCGAACAGGCCTCCTCCGGCGAACCCGTCGTGCATTGGCGCAGTCACGCGAATGACACGCGCGATCTGACGGCGCCTGCCCGTTCTGAGCGGACCGCCGACAACGGCGACGATCCCGGCACTGGCGGTGAGAGCGTTGCTCCAGGAACGCGCCAGGGCGACGGCTATCTGCCCGACTCGTGGTTCGTTGTCGGCAATCGCCGGAGCCGCGACGTCCAGCTTTGTACTTGTCCGAAGGACGGCGACACTCGTCGCCGGATCCCATCCAATCATTTCTGCCTCAATCGGGTCGGCATCCCCGATTCTCACGCGCACACCGTCTTCTCTTCCGATGGCGCGTCCGGTCGTCAAAACTGTGTCGATGCCGTGAATGACTCCGCTCGCTGGTCTGCGCGAGCCGAGCACCTGCACGATGGCCGTTCCCTTGGCGGCGGCGAGGTCGGCGAGGTCGTTGGACAACGAGAGCAATGAAGAATTCGTCATGCAGCGATTGTGAACTCGGCGATGCCTCTCCCGGATCACCCGGACGGGGAGTATGTCGTATCCTTCGCGAGAAGCTCTGCCATGGTGTTGATGGCATCGACCATCAGGTCGGTCTCATGTTCGACCAGCGGGTTGATCACGCCTGCAATCGCGAGATGCGTCTGGCGAAGTGGCGGCAGCTGACGCGGAGCCCGCCCCTGGTCCACCGCCTCAGCCAGGATCGATAGACTGTCTTTCATCTCCGCAACCAGCGGTGCGAGTTTTGGAGACGGAGTCACGATGCCACGTTCCACGCCTGCGTGTAACGCAAGCGCTGCGAGAGCATTCCTTCGAATCGCTGCGAGGAGCCCCGTGGCGGCGCGAGGTTGGATTGCCGCCCTGCGGTTCGGTTCAACGAGCATCCGTTCGATGACCGCTTCGGCGTTTGAGCGCGCGCGCCGGGCGGCGCCGCGTAACCGCGTCAGGCGCGCCAGGTCGGCAGGCTTCGGATCGACGTAGGCGGCGAGCAATACACTCACATATACCGACTGCGCGTCGAACATCGCGGCCAGTGCCGAGCGAACGCTAGAGCCGGCCCAGGTTGGCCACGCGCCGTAGATTGCAAGGGCGATGCATCCGCCGGCGATGGTATCGATGGCGCGCAGCGTCACCGCCGCCATCTCACCGACTCCGCTGAGCATCAAGATGAATACGACATACCCGGTAATCGCGATGGTGAACAGGGTGTAGTTCATCCGGAATGTGGCGTAGCCGATCCACACGAACGCGAGGACCAGGAACGTCAGCCCTGCGGGGTTGGGATGCAGTTGCGTGACGAGCACGGTCGCGACGCCACCGCCGAGAATGGTGCCCGCCATCCGTGCCGCACCGCGCGCGAACGTTTCGTGGAAGTCCGGCCGCAGAACCAGCAGGGCCGTCATCGGCATCCAGTACCCACGCGGTAGTTGCATGACGCGATATATCGTCGTGGCCATGCCGACCGCAACGGTCAGTCTCAGCGCATGGCGGCAGGCGGTGGAGTGAAGCGAGAGGTTCGCACCGAGCGTCGTGATCGCGTCGCCGAGCGGCGGCACCGCGCGGAGCGGTGCCAGTCGAGACGGACCGGCCTCACGAGCCGTCATCGACGTCAGCATGCCGGCAGTCCGCCACGCGGCACGGATCTGTCCGAGCAGCGCGTCGATCTCAGCGGAACCGGGAAGCGTCGCGACGCAGGCGTCGATGGCCCGCCAGATCTCGCCGTCCGGGTCGGCCGGATCGCGTCCTTCGTCCAATGCGGCGGCAATGACGAGGAGCGCGCGGCCGCAGGCTTGCGGCAGCGACGCGCGACATGACGAGTCGGTGGCCGCGGTTCGCCGCTGCCATGAGGCAACGGCGGCAAGGCTGGCGCGAATTCGTTCCGCTTCGTCGAACAGCGCCTGGAACACGAGAACGTCGCTCGGCCGGGCAAACGGCTGCGGATCCTCTAACGGCGGCGCGAGTGCGGCGAACGTATGGGGTTCCGGCGCAACGCCGTCGGCGACAGCCAGGTTGTTGGCGTAGGAACCGAGGGTGCGGTACGCCGTGGCAATCGTGCGGCGTTCGACACTGAAGCGGCGCAGCGGCCAGATGGTGACAACCAGAACGGTCTGGATCACACCGCCGGCGAAGACGATGGCTGCAGCGCGCGCGGCGCCGCCCACGTCGGATGGAAATCCTGCGGCGATGAGTACGGCGACGCACGATTGAAGGCCAACAAATGCCGCCGCGGGTCCGACGGCGACCAGGAGGCCACTGATAAAAGCGGTCAGTGACGCGATGAGAATGGTGCCGGCATTCGAGTGACCTGCGAGGGATCCGGCGAAAATAGAGATCGCCATCGCGGCTGCCGCCGCCAACATCAGCGCCGCACGGCTCCGATACGCGCCCTGGAACGATCCGAACCCGACTGACACTGCGCCGACGGCGCCGAATGCACTGACTGATGGCTGGCGGAGCACGAGTCCGATCAGCAGCGGGATTGCCACACCAACAGTGCAGCGAAGCGCCGCCATTCCTTCGTACTGCGACCAGTCGATGCGGACTGTCGGCGCGAGGATCTGGTGAAGCGTGGTCGGTTGTGGATTCACAGGTGCCAGCTACCAGTACACCATGAGCGAGACCCTGGAACTGGCAGTGGCCGTCAGTGTGCGGTATGCGTATGGCCGCGTGCGCCGTCCCGGAGTGCCTCCGACAGGGCGGCGGGATCGGTCCAGTCTCCCTCGAACCGGCGACCGTTCACGAAAAATGTCGGCGTGCCCTTTACCCCGCTTCGCATTCCGGAATGGACGTCGCGCTGAACGCGCGCGCGCCTTGCCGCCGTTGCCAGATCTTCGGCCACTGCAACCGGATCAACGCCGGTCGCCGCCGCATACTCGATGAGGTCGTCTTCCTGCAGCGCGTCCTGGTTTTCAAACAGGAGGTCGTGCATTGTCCAGAACGCATCTTGACCGCCGCGAGCGGCCACGGCCTCGGCGGCTTCCGCTGCCGGTCTCGAGTGCGCGTGTACTTCGGCAATCGGAGAATTCCGGAATACGAATCGGACTTCGTCGCCAACATCCTCAAAGACCTGCTTGAGCACGACATGCGCGAGGCCACAGTGCCGGCACTCGTAGTCGCCATACTCAACCAGCGTGATCGGTGCATCGGCCGGGCCGCGCACATGATCGTCAGGACCAACTGGCCGGATGAGCACGGACGTCATCGCCGACCCGCCGGCGCTGTGCGGAAGCCGAATGATGAACTGACACAAACAGACGGCGAATGCGACACCCGAACCATTCGGTTCGTCGGGGAGGTTGATCGGAAAACTGAAATCAAATAAATGCTGGCAGTTAGGTCGTATCGCTGGCGCGAATGCGTCATACCTGGGTCGAAAGCAAGACTGCGGCCCGGGCCACGGATAACACGGATCAAAACTGGACCACGGAAGAACACGGATCAACACGGACCAAACTGGACCACGGAAGAACACGGATCAACACGGACCAAACTGAACCACGGAAATACGGATCACCACGGGACCAAACTCAACCACGGAAGAACACGGATCAACACGGACCAAAACTGGACCACGGAAATACGGATCACCACGGGACCAAACTCAACCACGGAAGAAGACGGATCAACACGGACCAAACTCAACCACGGAACACGGACCAACACGGATCAGTTTCAAGCTCCTAAGAGGGTGTCAGAAATTCTGTGTGTGGGGCATAACATGGAGGAACCGCTATGCCCCGACCTCGTCGTAAGACCCTGGTACGAGAAACACCACTGACACCTGTTCCCGCAGAGATTCTGGATCAG
>Ga0111539_10001362_pt1 | contig 32517 bp, 32 predicted proteins | sample RhiMethybrSRZTD1_FD_79667 | JGI IMG/M metagenome (GOLD analysis project Ga0111539, IMG submission 79667) | Populus rhizosphere microbial communities from Tennessee, USA - Rhizosphere MetaG P. TD hybrid SRZTD1 (version 2) (version 2) | ecosystem: Host-associated > Plants > Roots > Rhizosphere >...
ACCACGAGTGAGACCTCGAGCAACTCTGCCTGTTGAGTGGTGAGCCCCGTCTGTTTCGGCAGCATAGGCTTCGTGTCAGATTCGGCAATGAGAAACCCTTGCGAGACTCCGTTGAGAACCCCCGCCTTCACCATCTGATAGGCTTCATCCGTTTCTGTGCTGACACCAGCCGGCCCTCCCACCGGTCTCGCTTTTCTTTCGTTCCAATACGTGCATTAGCAACTGCCAGGCTAACTTTTGTAGTTGTTAATTCATCCTGCAACTTGTCCACTTTGGCCTGGAGTCTATGAATAAGAACGTCATTGCCATGAGCTACCACTTGCTTCCTAGGCCGGAAGTCCAATAGAAAAGCTCAATTTATTTGGATCACTATAAGTGTGCGCTCAGGGAACTCCATTCAAACATCCTAATCCGAGCCAACGATGCGTGACTCCAGAGGGACGGTGGAGCACCATCGGAAAGGGGTTGAAGGATGAATGGAAGATGAGCAAGAAATTCCTGAAGGATATGAAGTGGTATATACCTCTTACATAACCCTCAAGAATGGGAAGCGACTCTACGCAGCATCTTACGGGCGAAAAGCGTGGCGGCTTGTAGAACGTAAGGCGTGTTTGGATGTTTCCCTGAGCGCACCATACTTAGCTTCTCGATCAAAGGGGTTCTGCTAAGCAGCCTTCATAATCCCGCGATATTCCGTGATCCAATGGCTTACAGTTCCAGGTTGGGGACGCCAACTTCAACGGAGCAGCGACCTTGCACAGATTGAAGCATGGCCAATTGCTCCGGTAGCAGCGGTAAATAGCTTCCTGTTCCGGTAATCCGATAGCTCTTTCGATCACCTTCTCGAATAGCCTCACAGCGCAATGGATTATCGACCAGCGTCTTCAACAGCCGCCGGGCCGACCCGACATGCGCTCGAGCAGTCCAGGATATCAGCTAACCGGGCCTTCAATTCTCGCTTGAGTCGGGCTTCATCGAGCGAGCTGACTTGTTCCTCTGCGGCTAACCGATCGAGTTTGCACAAGAGTGTCATGGCGGGCCTCTTCTGCCTTAAAGCCGATCGAAAATCCATCGACTTGTGGCCAGGGTCGCGAGAACGAGGTGCCAAGGTCTAGAATTTTCTCCTGACAGCTTTGAACTCCTTCGTGGACATCTCTTCGCGGTTGGCGCTTCACGTCAAGCTCTTACTTTACTGGATATGTTGGACCGCTTTAAGGTCTGTTTTGATGAGCAGAGCCAGCGCACACCGGAAGGACATCGCCTTTTCCAGGAACATTTCACTGGTAATAACGCTAGGTTTTCGGACTCGTCCGATACAGAGAAGAACAACTTTAAGGCAGAGCTCACCTTCAGTCACCCGACAATGAACGGCGAGTTTCTGTTTTGCTCGTGGCATGGCAAGACAATGTCATCCATTTCTCCTGGCCAGTCAGTGCTAGTGAGCCTCTTTATGTGGTTTACATCGGTCCGAAAATCACCAAACGTTAGTTATTTTTGATTTAGGACCGTTGATGTCGCTTGGTCAGTAACGTGATTCCGGATGGCCGATACCGCACCCCCGTGCAAAATCCCACCTCTGAGATCGCTACGGCATTGGTGAAAAATGGTATGGAAATCTGACCCGTTCGTGCTTCTGATGCTGAGCATACGCACATGTTACCCGTGGGCTATTCAAAAACTAACTGTTTTTTTGAATAGCCGCTGAAGGAGGAAGTTCGGATGACAAACATGGGCTTTTGGAGACCTCATTTTTGGAGGTTTCTGTATAGCCGTTGCTTACCTCCCTAGCGATGGATTCCTGTCAGTCCCACCCGACCTCATATTCTTCCTCATAGATCGCCAGGCGTCATCAGAATCTAAGTCATTCAACCAACTCGCTCGAATCATCGCAGCGGTTCAGAAGTAAATGTTTTTTTGAGCTTACTCGGCTGCTCCAGAGCCGAGTGGACGGACAAGCGACATCCCCGCTTCACAGAAAACAAGACGTTTCATCTGAGCTGTCAGTTTTGACAGTTGTGCCATCGCGCTTCTGGCTTCATATAGTCCAGCAGCCTATGTGCATCTAAAGGGCAGGAGCGACGGGCTCGTCACATCACGATCGACATCTCAAAGGTAAGGAGAAAGAGTATGAGAGGAGACGCAAGGCTTATCATCTTCACTGTCATGCTGATGGGGGTATATGCAGCGATGGCGGCTACTTCGGTGTCTGCGCAAGAAGTCCTGCCAAGTCCCGAACCGAAGTTCAAGGGAACCATCGGCCAGACATACAAGGACTCCACGCCGGATAAAATCCTTCTCACTAAGGCGCCCGCGCCGCCGAGGAGCCTTTCTGAGACGGTCCCCCTCTACACGAACCTCGGCTCCCACCACAAACGTATCTCCACTCGAGTCCCGGCCACACAGCAGTACTTCGACCAGGGCTTGCGACTCCTCTACGGATTCAATCACGCGGAAGCGATCCGCTCGTTCACGCGCGCCGCAGAACTGGATTCCACCTGCGCCATGTGCTATTGGGGCATCGCACTCGCCTACGGCCCGCACGTCAACGCTCCAATGGACTCGGCGAGCGGAGTCGCTGCGTACGCGGCGGTGCAAAAAGCGATGGCGCTCAAGTCCCACGCCACGGCGCCTGAGCGCGCGTACATCGAGGCGGTCGCGCAGCGCTATGAGGCAGTCCCGCCGACCGATCGTGCCCGGTTGGACACGTTGTACTCGCGCGCGATGGAGCGGGTCGCCAACACCTATGCCGACGACCTCGACGCCGCGACCCTGTATGCCGAATCGCTGATGGACCTGCGCCCGTGGAACTACTGGCAACCCGACGGTACTCCCTACCCCGGCACCAATGAAATCGTACGCCAGCTCCAGAAGGTCATCTCGCGCAACCCGAACCACCCCGGCGCATGCCATTACTACATCCACGCGGTCGAAGCGGTGAACCCGCAGGCCGCGGTTCCATGCGCGGAGCGGCTCGCTGATCTCATGCCGGGCGAAGGGCATATGGTCCACATGCCCGCACACATCTACATCCGAGTCGGACGGTGGAACGACGCCGTGCAGGCCAACCAACATGCCATCCATACCGACGAGGTGTTCATCGAAGGGCAGCACCCGATGGGCGTCTATCCGCTTGCGTACTACCCGCACAACATCCACTTCCTCGCCTTCGCCTCCACCATGGCGGGCCGCAGTGCGCAGGCGATTGAGGCGTCCAATACACTCACCTCCAAGGTGAACCTCGACGCCGCGCGCCAGGTCGGGATGCTGCAGGAGATGCTGCCGTACCACGCGCTCACGCTCACGACGTTCGGAAAATGGGACGACGTGCTGGCCGAACCGCTTCCGCCGGCGGACATCCGCTTCTCGTACGCCATGGCGCACTACACCCGCGGCGTGGCGCACGCCGCCAAGGGACAGTGGGCGGAGGCGCAAGCCGCGCTCGACACGGTGACGGCGATAAACGCCGCGACGCCCGAAGGGGCCGATGGCAAGACGGCGCTCTCGATCGCCGTGCACGCGCTGTCCGGCGAGATCGCTACCCGCCGCGGCGACCTCGACGCGGGCACCAACCACTTCCGGGAGGCGGTCAAGATCGAGGACGCGGGACTCTACTTCGAACCGCCCAAGTGGTACTACCCGATGCGGCACTCGCTCGGCGCCGCGCTGTTGAAGGCGGAACAAAATGCCGAGGCCGAGAAGGTCTATCACGAGGACCTCCGGCGCTTCCCCGAGAACGGCTGGTCCCTGTTTGGGCTCGCACAGGCGCTCCGGGCGCAAGGGAAGAACACCGAAGCGGCCGCAGCGGAAGCGCGCTTCCGCCGTGCGTGGGCAAGCACGGACGTGACGCTGACGGCCTCGAGGTTCTAGTGAATTGAGTTACCTTCTGCGCCATGAACGCGGGAAAGGTCTGTAATTTCTGTCGGTACCTGTGGTCGACCGCGGGCATTTCCGCTTTGACCGGGTTTCGGATCACCGTCAAATCTAGCCCGGCCCGTGGTTGCGGTCGCAGGACGCCACGCACCTCTTTCAATAAACGGTACAGATGGACTTTCTACTTCACGAGGCTTCAAAAGCGAGCCTGTTTACCAGCCTATTGACACATGACTTCATCGGCTTATGGTTTCAGGCGGATCGGAGTAGCAGTACATATGGCCTCGCGGTGTTTGCCCCTTAGACAAGAAGGGTACGAACTAGAGAACCATGAAACGAGTCCTTCTGTTGCACTCTTAGTTGTATGTTTGCTAAGCCGGCACTAGTCATTACGCTCCGGTTCGACGAGCTTCCCGTTCAGCCTGTCAATGGCCTCAGCTTTTCTGGCGTGACATTTGGATTCACGTGAACGGACAGCCTTCGGACGATGCTCGGGACACTGATGGTGGTCGAGGGGGAATCGGCCCAGGGGTGCTCACTTATGTTCAAAACCCGTCCTTGGAATGCTGCAGGCATTCTCACACTTTCTTTTGCAGCTCCCTCTCCAGTTCTTCAGTTTGGTGTCGCCCGAGACATTATTGGATCTCTCTCGCCAGGCTTCGCCGTAGGGCTCTTCAAAATGCTTTTCGCTCGGACATTTCCAGTGAACAACGAGTCTAGTTGGTTTCAGTAAAGAGCTATTTACCTATGCAGGGCAGCCGATTGATTCAGCCATCATCACTTGGCACGGTAGATTATTTGTCCTAGATAATTTGGCGTACTTAATTGTTCCCGAGGCATCAGCCTTAACCCTTTTAGCTGGTGGGAAACGACTCCTTGTGGTCATGGCGGTATGACGCGTGCCCCGCGCGTCAATGCCCTACCGAATATCGGGTCGTGCGTCGGGAATGAAGCCGTGTCGGTTCGGCATCTCGACCGTCGGCAGCGTCTCTGCATCGAGCACCGTGTCCTCTGCGATGACTTCATTCTGGAATAGAAGCCACGCGATGACCGAATAGGTCTCGTCCGTGGTCAGAGACTGCGGCGCGTTGAACGGCATCGCTCGGTGGATATAGTCGTATAAAGTCGTCGCATACGGCCAATAGCTGCCGACCGTTCTGATGGGCTTGGAGCTCGCCAGCGTATTCCGGCCGCCCATCAGTTTGTCCTTTGGCCCTTCGATCCCGGTGGGCCCATGACAGGCGGCGCATTTCTCTGCGTAAATTCGTGCGCCTTGTTTTACCGTCCCCCGGCCGGGCGGCAGTCCTTCACCGGTCGGCGACACATCCATGTTCCAGACGCGGATGTCGTCCTCAGTGGCGAGCCGACCCAGTCCATAGCTTTCGCTCTCTTCAGAGAAGGAAGTCCAGGCCCCACCGCTTAAAGCGATCACAAGCGCGCTCATGATGACGATCATTCTCTTATGCATAGATGTTGCGTACCCGTCCATCGCGTTCGACCCTCCAGCTTTGAATCGCGTTATAGTGATAGACGGAATGATTTCCACGGACCTTCACCAGCTCCTGACGTGTTGGTTGGATGTAGCCGGTCTCATCGATGCACCGACTTTGCAAGATAGTGTCGTGTCCATCCCATCGCCACGGAAACACAAACCTCGTGTGACATTTCGGAAGCACGGGCTCCTGAAGCTGCGCGCTTTGCCACGTGCGTCCTCCGTCCACGCTCACCTCGACCTTTGTTACTTGCCCGCGACCGCTCCATGCTAGGCCGCGGATCTCCTGAAAGCCGGGGTGAATCTGCTGTTGGCCGGAGGGAGAGGTAATGACCGACTTGGCCTCCATCACCAGACTAAACTGATAGGCCTTCCCGTCGGGTAACAGATCGGTGTATTTGGCGGTCTCCCAGCGCGTCATAAAGGGCGCTGATCCCAGTTTGAGTCGACGCAGCCATTTCACATTGATGTTGCCTTCGAAGCCCGGCAACAGAAGCCGCAGTGGATAGCCCTGCTCGGGCCGTAACGCCTCGCCATTTTGGCCATAGCAGATCATCGCCTCGTGTAAGACTTCGTCGGCGAGCGGAACACTGCGGTCCAATCCGGCTGCATCACTGCCCTCCGCCAACATCCAGGTAGCTTCCCGACGAACAGCCACAGCCTCGAGGAGCGTCGACAGTTTGACGCCCGTCCACTCGCTGGTGCTCGTCAGGCCGTAGATGTCCTGGACCGTCACATCTTGCGCCTCGCGCCAGCCGTCCCAGGTATTCCCCGAACACTCCATGAAGGCCAACCGTGACACGGAGGGGAACCGTTTCAAGTCCTCAAGCGTGAAGATTAAGGGCCGCTCGACCAGCCCATGAATCAGGAGGCGATGGCGAGCCGGGTCGATGGCGGGAACGCCATTGTGGTGCCGCTCGAAGTGCAGCGAGGATGGCGTGACGATGCCGTGTAGATCCTGCAAAGGGGTGAGCGAGTTGTAATTGTTCGGGGTATTGGCTCCCCAACCATGAGGCGCTCCTGGCCCGGCTCCCCCCACTCGGGTCTGCTGCTCAAAGGGTGACCGTACTCCATAGGGGCTTGGTAAGGCCCCCGGAACCCGCATGGGATCATCGGGTACCTTCACCTCTTCAGCATGTGCCGTTGGAAAGACAAGGGCAGCGGCACCTAAGGCAGTGACAGAAGCCGTGTGCTGTAAAAACCGTCGACGGTTGAGGTTGCTGGCGTCTTCGTTCATAGCCCCTCCTTTCCTGAGGCTCCTCGAGGAATTCGTCTGGACGCAATCCTACGCGTGCTTAGCACATCGAACAACACGAATGGGTCCTTGAAATATTCATCCCCCGAATCTACACGCTTCCTCGAGTCAAAATGTCATCGCCAACTTGCCTGTACGGCTTTGGATCGCTAGGGCTTTGCCTTGCTACCGAGCTGCTTGAGGTCCTCCTCAATGCCAGTGGGGGATTCGGTGTGGGAACATTGGTGCTTTCCACGACGCTGTGTGTGCTCACCCGATGCGGCTAACGCCCTGCCATGACGAGGGCCGGATGACGGTGGCGTTCTCTCAGGGGCCGGGGGATCAAGAAAAAGAGGCAGATTCATGACCGTGAAGATATCAAAGGGATTGGCACGAAGCTAGTGTCGGCGGGTTGACCCGTCTATAAGGGCGGACGTGCTCTCAGCAGTGATGAGAACGGTGCCTACCGCGGCACGATTGCAACGGCAATCGCCGAAGCCGGAGAAGTGGACTATCTCCAAGAATTCCTGACAAGTGAACTTACCCCATCTCGAGGGTATTACCGGTCCTCCTCGGACATATCTTCCCCCCGGGAGCATCGAACATGGCCGAATTCTCTCCGGCATGCACGATCAAGAATAAGCAGTACACTCGTCCGTATCGGGTATTGGTGATAGAAAGGTGTTCATGCCGGCACCCTCGTTATTCTAGCTCCCCACGGTCACCGTAAGGACGCGAGCGAGCCTTGATGCTTTTCGCCTTTACCCTTAAAGGCAATCCGAGTGCCCAGAGCCAAGCCAGGACTGACCTTCACCCCTTCCACCGCCACGGTTAAATCAGTACGGAGCAAGGACGCTTCGATACACGTCGCCCTTGGTCTCGCCTTCCACACCGATCTCTTTATCGATGGCATTAGTATCGAAAACTTTCCTTTGATTTGGAGTCGCATCAAGAGTTTGCTGTAACAACGAGTATGGTGATAAACGACAAGGGTAGCGGCACATATTCGCTTCATCAGATTTTTAAATACCCTAACAAGGAGGGGGGGACAATTACTGTCTCTTAGATACTTACGCATTTTGTTGCTACCACTCTGTTACCAGAACCATGATCCACAGGATCATTCCTCTTCCAAAACTGCAATATTTGCTTCTAATAGATCGCCTTAGAGTCTCCCTTAGATCTGTTCAGGTTTACCTATGCACGCGTACGTTTCTAGCCTACATCTAAGTAAGATAATTAATGGATGTGACTTTAACCGAAGTGAAATTATTAGTCTGTGGTTGGATACGCTGGAGGCGGGTTCGTGGCGTCGCGAAAACACATCCAGAGGGCGGCCCGGTCATCAATTAGAATTCCCGGCTCTCTTGGATGCCACAGTAGTCCGACACGGTATGTATCAGAACCCTTCTTGGATTCAGCGCCGGTTCGTCTATTTTATACATGAGGGCACTATGAGGCGGCGTCTGAAAGCAAACTAGATCGTGTCACCTCACGTTGGTTCCCTGATTTTTAGACAGGCCATGACCTGTTTTAACCCGTCTGATCCGGCCTATTAATGATCGGAGGAATAGAATGGAAAGCCTTATGACGATGGTGCTGGCAGGGGGCAAAGGCGAACGTCTCTATCCACTTACACAACATCGCGCCAAGCCTGCGGTTCCCTTCGGAGGAAAATATCGCATTATCGATTTCACGTTAAGTAACTGCCTGAACTCCGGCCTGCGCAAGATTGCCGTGCTCATTCAATACAAGTCATATTCGTTGGATCGGCACATTCGGCAAGGCTGGCATGTCTTGAACGGCGAATTGGGGGAATATATTGCATCAATCCCAGCGCAACAACGAACAGGGGAAGAATGGTATCGCGGCACAGCGGACGCCGTCTATCAAAACCTCTTCTTACTGGAAAACGACCCTTCTGAATATCTGCTCGTGTTGGCCGGTGATCATATCTACAAGATGGACTATGCTGAGATGTTTGACTATCTCATCGCCTTACGAGCCGATGCAGTGGTCGGTGCCCTCGAAACCCCCATCAACGAGGCCACACGCTTCGGAGTAATCGGGATCGACCAATCGTCTCGCATTCTGCGGTGGGACGAAAAGCCGGCAGATCCGATGCCTCTCCCAACTGATCCGTCCCAGGCTTTTGTGTCGATGGGTATATACCTGTTTCGGACCGAGGCCTTGCGCGAGCATTTGATGCAAGATGCTGAGGATGAAACTTCTGCCCATGATTTTGGACGAAGCATTATTCCGCGCATGATTCACCATGAACGGGTCTATGCGTTCAAATTTCACGATGCCAATCGCAAACGTGTGCAGTACTGGCGCGATATCGGAACGCTCGACGCATACTGGGAAGCCAATATGGACTTGGTCGCGGTGGATCCTCTGTTCAATCTCTACGACGAGACGTGGCCAATCCGGACGTACCAAGGCCAATTCCCGCCGGCGAAGTTTGTCTTTGCTCAGGGCACAGAAGGCGGCCGCATGGGGGTCGCTTTGGACTCCATCGTGTGCGGTGGATGTATTATCTCGGGAGGTCGCGTCCAGAATTCCGTATTATCACCAAACGTGCTGGTAAAGGATTATGCGGATGTACGTGAGGCGGTGGTGATGGAAAATGTGGTGATTGGGGAGCGCGCACGGATCCGACGCGCCATCATTGATAAGGATGTCATTATCCCGCCAAAAACTGAAATCGGCTACGATACCGAAGCGGACCGGGCTCGTTTTGCTGTCACCGAATCCGGGATCGTCACCATCTCCAAAGGTGCAAAGCTCTCTGACTAACTTATGGGGGCGTCAGGTGACAGCTGGGTGAAACGCTCACTCTTTCAGACCTTCTTGAAATAGCATTCGCACAGTATTCCAAAGAAGTAAGCGGTTGTCTTTGGGTATAAGGTGGCAGACAGTGCAAGGAATGGTGTAGGTGGAATGGGTGAGCTATGATCACGAATGACCTGATACCTCATGACGACGGCTTGGCGAAGTACGCTGCCACACTTTTTGAAAACTCTCGCTCCTGCGTCACACGGACCAGCTCCCGCTTCAGTCGGGCCAGCTCCTCTTCATGTGGCTTGCGCCGTCCCTTCTCCCAGAAAAGACTCGACCGGATCGCCAGCGACTTCCTGCTTCCAGCGCCGCAGCAGATAGGGTGTGATACCGAGATCTCGAGCGACCTGGGCGGTCGGACGCCCGCTCTCTATCACCAGTTTCACTGCCTCGCTCTTGAACTCCCGTGTAAACGATCGTCGCATCTGCCCCATGTTGACCCCCTCCTGGGTGAGCAGGCCCCATTCTTTTCGCGGTGTCCACCATTTCAGGGGAAGATCAAAGCGTGTTGGTTTCGAGTGCGAGGCGCCAAGATGTGCCATCGTGCGTGTCGGAAGAGGATTCACTATGACACAATACCCAACCATAGTCTCTACCAAGCGAGGAGTTCAACCGGACTCCGGGTCAAAGGATGCTCGAAGCGCGCGCACCCTTTCTTCTGGACACACGACAGCCCTCCAGGTGCTGAAGGCCTCTGCGCATCGGTGCCATACCCCGAAGCAGTTTCATGAACTCCTTGACAGTGTCCAGGCCTTCATCCCTTATCAGAAACTCTCCGCTGTGTGGGGTTATGACGCGCATCCGACCCTCCGCTACGTCTTCAATTACGGTTTTCCCATGGGATTTACGCTGGTATTACTCGACGGGCGCGTCGTGGACGAGTCCAGTGTTTCGGGAATGGCGTCGGAGAAAACGAGCAGTCATGGTGTGCGAGGTCGCGGAGCGCCCCTAAGGCGGAATTTGACCCTGAGCTCCTCAAGCACTACGAACAGGCCGGGCTGCAATATGCCCTGTGCGGGGGGGTGGCGGCCCCCAATCACAGCAGAGTGGCCGCGCGCACCTCAAGCAATTTGAGTTCATCGTTCCATTGCTGGTCCAGGCTAGCCGGCAAGGGATGCTCCGTGATTTGACGGTTCCCGTTGGGGACGCCAAATAAGGGGGGCAACCAAGGCGGGCAATAAACGTAGATAGCTGCCTTCTTCCTCCACCCGGTATCCCCTACGATTTCCCTCCACGAGGCCTCACCAATTAACGGTTTCTCTCGCCGATGAGTTGCTTGAGCATCTGACGAGCTTGTGGTTTGTTTCGATTCAAGAGCGCAGTCGCGTCGGCGAGTCGCGCCCTGACGTCTTTTTTCAACCGTGCGCGGTCGGTTGTCCGCCGATCCAGGTGATGCTCATTGCCAGCACGCAGCATCTCCAAGGCCTGCTCAACCGCCGCTTCCATGATGCGTTCGTCTAAAACAGCAGGTATTGATTTTAACAGTGCCTCACTGCTGTTTCCCCCGGCCTCAGTTCAATGGCCGTAACCCATCCATTTTTGTATTCGTCAATGCCAGCTAGCATGGTTTTCAGTGAATGTCCCTTCAGTTGCCCCACTCTCGTCTCTTATCCTCAGACGGAACAGAATGGGGTAGGTCTTGCGATCTGCGCTATCAATATTGTTTTCGCCTCGGTCGCCGAAAGTTTCCCATTGTGAATTTCACACATGACGTGATGTATTCCACACGATCTGCTGTTCTCCGTCGTGCCTGACTTGATACGAGCCGTCCCGTCTGAGTGAGCGGGCATAGCTCAGTGGTAGTGTCCTAGCTTCCCAAGCTAGTTGTCAGGGGCTCAAATCCCCCCGCCCGCTCCAAAGTTTCCATTTTATTCCAGTGCCTTCGGATCTGCTGCCGGGTTTGGTGCCCTCCAGCGCGATGTCTTCCTTTTGCCTTCTCCCCGCTCAATTGTCCCTCTACTCATGCGTGCCTTTTGATCTGCGCTGGTCTTCAAGTGTCTCAAGGTTGTTAGCACGGCCGTTGCAAGGGGATTAGTCATAGCCTTGCCATGTGACCAGCTTCGGAAGGCACTGTGCTGGAGAGAAGAATCGGGGAGTGTTAAGGTAAAGAAGCCTGTGCGATTACTTTCAAAAGAAGGCGGGATGAGCCCTCCCGTGATGACGACTGGGTGTCTCAATCGAAGGTGTTGACCGGATGCCTCGGTAATAATAAGTTATAACACCTAGCTGTCTTACAGTAATGTTACGATCTTGCTGATAACAATGTTGCCTCTACTGTTTTAAGATCGACTCGCTGTCTCATGCACACGTATGGAGGACGTACTTCTGACGTACTTCTTGTGGATAATTGATAAGTAGAATGCCTAGATGTATATGCTCGTGTTGAGCATACAAACAAAAAAGGAGGTGCATGTTCCTCAATAGAGTTCGCAGCGGCATTGCTGACAGCTAAACCATTTTGACCAATCGTGTGTTGTGGGGTAGACCATGGAACGCCCTTGGGTTCGCCACTACGATCAAGGTGTCCCGGTTGGTTGTATATATCCTGACTGCACCCTGCCTGACTTGCTCCGTGCGTCGGTCACCAAATTTCCCAACACGACAGCCCTTCTCTTTTACGGTCATCGCATCACCTTCTTGGAACTCTATGATCTCGCGACACGTTTTGCGGTCTACCTGCAGACGGTCGGCGTGCGTCCAGGGGATCGTGTGGCGATCATGTTGCCTAATCTTCCACAAGCCATCATCGGGTATTACGGCGCGCTTTTGGCCGGGGCTATCGTCGTTCAAACAAATCCCCTGTATGTCGAACAGGAACTGGAGACGCAACTGCGTGACTCGGGCGCAGAGACAATCCTTGCCCTCGATCTCTTTTATCCCCGCATCCAGACCATCCAAAAGCGGACGGCCCTACGCCACGTAATTTTCACCAGCGTCAGAGACTTTCTCCCGTGGGGAAAGCGACTATTCTATCCCATCAAGGCCAGGTTGAGCGGGCGCTGGATGAGTCTTAAGGAAGGTCCCTCGCTGGTTGACTTGAAAGAAGCCTTGAAGTGCATTCCGGCTCACTCTGGCCGAACGTACTCATTGCCATTGACCTGTCCTGATGATCTAGCCCTGTTGCAATATACCGGGGGTACTACGGGGAGTCCTAAGGGGGTCATGTTGACCCATCGCAACGTCGTGGCCAACACGGCACAGTGCCGTGCCTGGGTGCCTGACCTACAAGAAGGTCGTGAGATCTTTCTCGGCGTAATTCCATTTTTTCATGTCTATGGTTTGAGCACGTGCCAGCACTTGGCCATGATCACCGGCTCCACCTTGGTCCTGCTCCCTCGGTTTCAGGTGGCCGAGGTGTTACGGGCAATACAGACGCATCGCGTCACCATTATGTCGGCGATACCCATGATGTTCATGAAGGTGACCGAATGCCCCGATGTACACCGCTACAACCTCCGGTCGCTTCGTGTCTGTCTCAGTGGGGCCAGCCCACTCCATGCCGAGGTTCAGGAGGGCTTTGAACGTCTGACCGGTGTGAGAATTTCGGAAGGATACGGCCTGACCGAGGCGGGGCCGGTCACTCATTGCAATCCCATCTATGGCGCGCACCCGCCGGGCTCCATGGGGGTGCCGTTTCCCGATACCGAGACACGCGTGGTCGACCTTGAAACAGGCGACCGTCTGTTGTCGGTCGGCGAGGTCGGCGAATTGACCGTTCGAGGCCCGCAGATCATGAAAGGCTATTGGAATAATGAAGAGGAAACACGCCAGGTGCTTCGGAACGGCTGGCTACATACCGGCGACATTGTTCAACAGAACGACCACGGATTCTTTTTTCTCCTCGATCGGAAGAAAGATATGATCAAGACGCGCGGCGAGAATGTGTATCCTCGGGAAGTGGAAGAAGTGTTATTCCGACATCCTGCCATAAAGGATGCGGTGGTCGCCGGCGTCCCACACTATCAGTTCGGTGAGGCTGTGAAGGCGTACGTCGTCTTGCATGACGGTCAGTCGGTGACGGCGTTGGAACTGATCGCTCATTGCAGGCAGTCATTGGCCGTCTTTAAGGCGCCAGCAAGTATCGCCTTTCGTCAAGAACTGCCGAGAACCTTGGTTGGCAAGGTCTTGCGACGAGCCTTGCAAAATGAGGAGGCTGCCAAAGCGACCATTGAACCACCAACCGTAAGGCCGGATAAAGAACTGGCCGTGGGAGAATCACGATGAAAGACGTGGTCATTACCGCAGGCGTGCGTACACCAATCGGCAACTTTGGCGGGGCCTTGAAAGATATTCCGGCGCAGAAGTTGGGAGAGATGGTCGTGCGAGAAGTCATGGCCAGAACGGCGTTGGATCCGGCGCTGATTGACGAGGTGATCGTAGGTTGCGTCGGGCAGTTTACCGATGCCGCCAACATTGCCCGCGTGATCGCGTTGTTGGCCGGCCTTCCTGTTCAAATTCCGGCCTACTCGGTCCAGCGCAACTGCTCATCAGGCCTCCAACCGTTTGCGAATGCGTGCCAGAATATTCAGAGCCAGGATGCCGACGTACAAATTGTAGGAGGCGTAGAGAGCATGAGCCGGGCGCCCTATGTCAACCGAGATATGCGATGGGGAAAACGGCTCCGTCATTCGGAATTCAGCGATAGTCTATGGGAAGGGCTCACCGACCCGGTGTGTGGGCAGATGATGGGAAGAACCGCTGAAAATTTAGCCGAAGAGTTTGGGATTAGCCGTCAAGAGCAGGATCAGTTTGCGGTCGAAAGCCATCGTCGAGCCTTCCGTGCGCTACGGGAAGGTCGGTTCAAAGATGAGACCATGCCGCTTACCATTCCAAAATCGGTGGCCGGCCGGGATGTCGCGCCGACGGTCTTGACGCAGGATGAGGGGCCGAACGTCGGATTGTCGGAACAGCAACTTGCCCTCTATCCACCCTTATTCAAGGAAGGCGGAACCGTGACGGCTGGAAATAGTTGCCCATTGAACGATGGCGCGGCCGCCGCGCTTGTGATGTCCGGCGAGCGGGCTCGGGAACTTGGCCTCAAGCCGATGGGACGCATTCGAGGCTATGCCTTTATCGGCGTTGAGCCGACACGTATGGGGATTGGACCCGCCGAAGCCCTTCCCTTGGCGTTGAAACGGGCCAATGCGACGATGGACGACCTCGAACTGATTGAGCTCAACGAAGCCTTTGCCGCGCAGTACCTGGCGGTAGAACGCGTTTTGGGATTGCCACGCGACAGGGTCAACGTGAACGGAGGGGCGATCGCGTTGGGTCATCCCGTCGGCATGACTGGCACGCGATTGGTCATCACGCTGCTCCATGAGATGAGACGACGTGATGCCACTCTCGGTGCGGTGACGATGTGCGTGGGAGGAGGACAAGGAGCGGCGCTCATACTCGAGCTTGTGTGACGAGATCGTGAACGAAAAGAGGGTCTCATGTACATCTACAGAGTCGGGGTCGTTGGGGCAGGTACCATGGGTGCGCAAATCGCTCAAGTCGTCAGCTATGCCGGGCTGCCGGTGGTACTGACCGATGTGACCATGGACAGAGCGCAGCGTGGGATGGAAATCGTGCGGAGGATTTACCACGCCCGGGTCGAGCGAGGCAAGATGACGCCGGAGCAGGCTGAGGAGAAAATGTTATTGGTCTCGACGGGATCTGACTTCACGGCCCTGCAGGACGTGGACCTCGTCATTGAGGCTGTCTCGGAAAATCTCGCTCTCAAACGGCAGGTCTTACATGACCTTGACGCCGGCTGCGCGCCTGGAGCGATATTAGCGAGCAACACTTCCGCCCTCTCGATTTCTGCGTTGAGTGCGGCGACGCGCCGACCCGGCAAGGTCCTCGGGCTCCACTTCTTCAACCCGGCGTATGCAATGCCGCTTGTCGAAATCATTCCTGGGCTCGCCACCGATCCTGAGACCGTGAATGATGTCGTGAGTTTCGCCGAAAGCATCCGAAAGCTCCCGATCGTCGTTAGGGAATGTGCAGGATTCCTGGTGAACCGCCTCCTCATGTCTTATTTGAATGAGGCTGTCTTGTGTGTGCAGGAGGCAGCCGCCTCCTGCAAAGACATCGAGCAAGACATGATCGCCTTCGGGATGCCAGTCGGGCCGTTTGCTCTGCTCGATACTGTCGGGCTCGATATTTCATACGACGTGGCGCGGATTCTCTTTGAGAGCTACGGGCCTCGAATGGCGCCTGCGGCGCTTCTGGCTGAATTGGTGAAGGCGGAACGCTTCGGCATCAAAAATGGACACGGGTTCTATGAATATGAGGGACCCGATACGGGCATGCTCGAGCGGCTCATCGAAAAGGTTCGGCACGAGACGGGTCACCGCAACACGCCGTGGAAGCCTACACGTCTCTTATTCGCCATGGTGAATGAGGCAGTCCTAGCCTTGCAAGAGGGCGTCGCGTCCGCACGCGACATCGATCTTGCGATGGTCGCGGGGATCGGATTTCCGATGGAGAAGGAAGGACCGTTGCATTATGCCGATGCGCTGGGCATCGACACGGTGCTGGCGGAGCTCGAATTATACGCCCGGACATTGGGTGAGCGGTTTTGGCCGGCCCCGATGCTGCGCCGGATGGTCGCGGCCGGATTTACAGGGAGCACTGCCGGGCGAGGGTTCTTTACCTATTGAACCATGTCAGGCCTGCGGGCCGGAGGACGTCTATGACTACAATCGTCGAATATCTGTCCTGCACCGTTGACAATGGGGTCGCGACACTGGTCCTAAATCATCCCCCTGTCAATGCGCTGACGCCTCCCATCCTCACACAGCTTGAGGCTTTGTTCGATGGGATGGCGAAGGACGACCGCGTTAAGGTGATCGTGTTGACGGGCACCGGCCGCGTCTTCATTGCAGGGGCGGACATCAAGGTCATTGCCGCGATTGCCTCGTCACATGAAGGGAACGAGATGGCGCTCCGCGGTCAAGCTGTGTTGAACAAGATTGAGTCTTGTGACAAACCCGTCATCGCGGCCATCAATGGCACCTGCCTGGGTGGAGGATTGGAGCTCGCATTGTGCTGTCATATCCGCCTGGCCGCCGAAGGGGCGCGCTTGGGTCAGCCGGAAATCAATCTGGGAATTATTCCCGGATTCGGGGGCACGCAGCGCCTGACCCGCCTCCTGGGTTCATCCAAGGCCCTTGAGCTCATCCTCACGGGTGATGTGATCTCCGCGTCGGAAGCGAAGGCACTGGGACTCGTTTCGCAGGTCATTTCTGCAGATGACCTTCAGAGACAAGTGCAAGGCTTAGCGCGCCGGATTGCTTCGAAAGGACAGCTTGCCGTGCGTGCGGCCCTTCGGTCCGTTCGTGGCAGCCTTGATCTAGGACTCCGCGAGGGATTAGTCCGGGAAGCGCAGTTGTTCGGTGATCTGTGCGACTCGGAAGACAAGCGCGAAGGGGTAGGGGCTTTTTTAGAGAAACGACAGCCGCAGTTCAGAGATCGGTAGGACTCTGGACGAGAGGAGTACTCAGATGAGTGCACGATCCAAACTCGCTCTGGCGCTGTCGGGTGGAGGGTTTAGCGGCTATTTATTCGAGATCGGAGCCCTCGCGGCGCTCGATGATGCCTTTGAGGGCTTCAACGTCAATCATTTCGACTTTTACGTGGGTGTGAGCGCCGGTTCAGCCGCTGCGGCTCTGATCGCCAATGGAGTAACGCCGGAAGAGATTCTTCGTGCCAACCTCGCCAGTGAGCGACCCTACTATTTCGAGCGCCGAGACATTTTCGTCCCCGCGATGTGGGAGGGCTTCAAAAGCATTCCGAGGGCCGTCCAACAGTTCAGTCAGCTTGCTCAACTCTATCTCAGAAATCGCCATGACATGGGTCTCATTGAATTGTTAGAAACGGCTCAGCAATCGCTTCCAGGCGGGTTCTATACCCTGGACCCATTTGCCCGATACTTGGAGACAACCTTCGCGTCCAAAGGCCTAAGCAACACCTTTGGCGGTCTGCGCCATCCACTCTACATTCCGGCTATTGATCTGGACAGCGGACAGAGCGTCATCTTCGGGGAGGAGCAATGGCGCGAGGTGCCGATTTCGAAGGCCATCACGGCCTCCTCTGCGGCCCCTCTTTACTTCTGCCCGGTCCGCATTGGAGGCCGCGAGTATATTGATGCCGGTATCGGCCGGATCTCTTGCTTCGATTTGGCGACCGAGAAGGCGGCTGACCTGATGGTGATTATTCACCCCAGTTCACAGAGTGGGTTGGCCTCTGAGCGAATGCCGGGTTCGAACGGTGACCAGGAAAACGGTCGGCCCCGCGGCTTTTTGTCGATCGCTGACGCGGCCTCACGGATCAACCTGGAAGCTCGGTTAGGCATGGCCCTCGATCTGCACCAACGACAACACCCCGATAAGTTCTTTGTCATTACCCCTTGCGAAAGCTTGATTTTTGAACGCAGCTTTCTGAGCTTCCGAGACCGTATTCATCTACTCCGTTGTGGCTACCTCTCCGTGGTTCAAATGATCAAGAAGCATTTGGCGCGAATCGGCCCGGCATTTGCTCGCCATGGCATTTCCATTTCAGCGGCAAAGATAGAGGAGCGGATGAAAACGAGAATCGAGCAACTGTCTAGATTGCCACAGGTTCCGTCTGGCACGTTGGCGAGTGCCCCGCCCGAGCTGGCTGGTCATCGACATTCTGAAATGCGCGCGTGAGGAGGGGAGCATGGGGAAGGCAGAAGTCTTCAAAGGATCTCTGGCAGCCGCTGAGGCATCTCGAGATACGAAGGGCTATTCAGGGTTCATGTCGGGTCTCTTCGTGGGCGTCGTGCGCCGCAATCTCTTTCGTACCTACTCGCTGCCGGCCATGAGCCGGGAAGCGATGCAGTTCGAAGACAAACTGCGTCTGCTGTTGGTCGAGAAGGTGGACCCGGAGCGCATCGATCGAGAAGGAGAAATCACCGAGGATGTGTTCGCGGCTCTGCGGCAGATTGGCGCCTTCGGGATCAAGATCCCCAAAGCCTACGGCGGTCTCGGCCTGTCTCAGAGCGAATATCACACGGTGGCCACGCTGCTAGGAGGACACGATGCGTCGAGCACGGTCCTGCTTTCAGCACATAATTCCATCGGCGTGGCGGAGCCGCTCAAGCTCGTAGGCGACCCGATACAAAAGCAGAGATTCTTGCCGCGTCTTGCAAGCGGCGAGGTATCGGGATTTGCGCTGACGGAAAAGGATGCAGGATGTGATATCTGGAATATTAAAGCTCGTGCGATTCCTGTCCGGGAAAATGGGACACTCGTCGGCTATCGCGTCTCAGCCGACAAGCTGTATACCACGAATGCGCCGCGCGGCAATAATGCCTTTCTGGCTTCCTTGCTGATCGTCATTGCACAGATTGTCGAAACTCCCGATGACGTCGATCGTCCGAAGGAGGAACGGCAGTTTGGCGCGTTTGTGGTGGAAACACATTCAGCAGGGTGCAGTGCTGCCCGGCTACGCTTCATGGGCGTTCGCGGCATCTACAATGGTGAAGTGCATTTACGCGATGTGTTTGTGCCGGTGGAAAACCGCCTTGGCAAGGAAGGTACAGGCCTACGGCGCGCTTTGGAAAGTCTGACGGTTGGCCGGCTTACGCTTCCTGCCGCGTGTCTAGGCGTGTTGAAAAAGTGCCTCTGGTTTGCCAGGCTTCGCGCGCAGAAGAGGGTTCAGTATGATCGCCCGATTGGCGAGCACACCGACATCGGCGCAAAGCTTGTCGGCATGGCGTCACGGGTGCTTGCGCTTGAGGCTTTGGTCAAGATCAGTGGGTTATGGGCCGATGCCCAGGAGGATGTTCGTCTTGAATCGGCGGCTATCAAGATTTTGTCGACGGAATGGCTACTCGAATCCTTGCTGGACCTCTTCCGTTTGTACGGCGGACGTGCCTTTGAAACGCCTGATTCATTGCGTCTCCGTGGCGAAATTCCGGTGCCGATCGAACGCATGATACGGGACTCGCTCATTAATGTGATTTGGGAGGGGACCAATGGCATTTTGGGTCTCTGGATCGGGAGGGAAGGTCTTGAAGAATACTTTAAACAGGGACAGGGTTTTCTGAACTTCCAACTCACGGAGATGCTCCGCGCCACCCCATTTTTCATCACTGTCGCCTCCCGCTCCGTGAATGCACTTGGGTATGAGAAGAACGGGACGGCTGCCCCATATGAAGCCTGGGAGCGCTTTGTGGCAGAGAAAAGCAGGGAATTGGCTCGAAAAACTCTTCTGATCACCGCACGTCATCGGCAACGACTGGTGCCTAAGCAAATGCTGATGAAACGGTTTGTCAAAGCCAGTATGAACCTCTTGGCCATTGAAGCCGCGGTATGGTACGCATCTCAGCCGGCGATACAGGCGAATCCCCTCTCCCAATGCCTGCTGGAGCATTTCTGCTCCCAGCTCAAAGAGGAATTTGACCCTACGCCCTTGTTAACCATGCCGACCTCATGTTGCGACGATGACACGACCGTGTACCGTATTGCGAAAGATATTCTGGCAGGGAAAGCCGATTGGCTCGAGGAGGGAATCATCAAAGTATTGCCGACCTGACGGGATGTCGGCAGCCATGGCTGGACGGATTGTCCTGACCATCCGTCCGTAGCGGCCTGCATTCGTACAGAAGGACTTAAGGACACGATATGTCCCTATACGACGTCGCAATAGTTGGTGGGGGCATCATTGGTCTCTCCGTCGGATGGGCCATTACACAACGGCATCCGCGAGCCAAAATCCTGCTCTTGGAGAAAGAGAGTCGATGGGGGCGTCATCAGACCGGGAGCAATAGTGGAGAGATTCACTCCGGCATCTATTACGAGCCGGGGAGTCTGAAAGCGGCCTATTGCCGGAATGGCAATGCGGCGCTGGTGAAGTTCTGCCGGGCGTATGGTATCGCGCATGATGTCTGCGGGAAGGTCGTGGTCGCTACTGATCGAAAAGAGCTCCCTCAATTGGAAGAGCTGTACCGGCGCGCCACGCGCAACGGCGTTGAAGTAAAGAAGATCGGTTCCGAGGAACTACGAACACTCGAGCCCCATTGTGCGGGCGTGGCCGGGTTGCATGTGCCCAGTACCGGGATCGTGAACTACCGTCACGTCGCTGACAAATTTGCCGAGCTCATTCAGAAAGGCAACGGCGACCTGCAGCTCGGGGCGGAAGTCAAGCAGATACAGGTGCTGCCGTTCGGTCTTCAGATTGAGTGCGCTTCGATCTCATACCAAAGCCGATTCCTGATCAACTGTGCCGGCTTGCACTGCGACCGTATTGCCAAACTCATGGGGGTTCGCACCGGCATGCGCATCGTGCCAATCAAGGGAGAGTATTATCATCTGACTCCAGCCAAATGGCATTTGGTTAAGACCTTGATCTATGGCCTGCCGAACCCCCGTTATCCGTTCTTGGGTGCGCATTTTAATAGGCTGCTCAACGGAGAGGTGAGAGTAGGGCCCAATGCCGTGCTGACGTTCAAGCGGGAAGGCTACTGTCGTAACTTCGATCTACATGACTCGGCCGAACTGTTCGGATCGAGGGCATTTTGGAGGTTTGCGGCATGCAATTGGGTTGAAGGCGGAAAGGAACTCCTTCGTTCAATCAGCAAAAGGCTTTTTGTGGGCCATCTCCAAAAGCTTGTGCCCGACATTTCTATACAGGACCTTGTAGCGGGATATACAGGCGTGCGAGCGCAAGCGCTGATGGATGATGGACGATTAATGGATGACTTTCTTCTCCTACGAGGGCCGCGTTCCATACATGTGTGTAATGCGCCTTCGCCGGCCGCGACCGCATCCATTCCTATAGGCCACGCCATCGTCGATCGTCTTGGAGAACAAGCGTGCGATCTTCCTAGGACTCCATAAACCGCGAACCATCGGCCGTTCGGTGTATTGTGATGGGGGAAAAGCAAGTTTGATAGTAGTTACCGTGGCAGGTCTGGAGGGAAGGACTGTTCCTTCTGAGTCGTATGCCGCAACCACTCGCCATAGCCCATTTGCAGATCGTGAATCGTATCCACCAATGTGTTTTCTTGGTTGCCATTTAAGAAGACTCCTTCTTGAAGCATCTCTAGTACTGATTTAGACAATCTCTCAAACTCACGGATCGTCGATTCTGGATCGAGCATATGGTTTCCCTCGTTGCGGTTCCTTCTCACGTTGTAACAGATATAGCGGCAACTTAACCTAGTTCTTACACTAGACCTATTGCCCATCGGTAACACGACTTTAAGCTACCTTCATGGTCCCGCGGGATTCCTGTATCCAAAGGCTTGCAGTTGCAGTTGGGGACGCCAATTCAAGGCGTGCAGCGATCTTCCTAAGAATGAAGCGGAGCCAATCGCTCAGGCATGAGCGGTAAATAACTTGCGTATTTCGGTGAAACCGATAACCCTTTCGCTCATCCCTCGAATTAGTTTCACCCCTTAACAGATTCTCGATCAGGGTCTTCAACAAACGTCTGACCGAGGTGACATGCCGTTTGAGCGACCCTCGGCCCGTCAACCGGGCTTTCAATTCTTACTTGAGTTGGCTTCATCGAGGGGAAGAGTATTCCGCTGTTAAGCCGGTCAAACATCAATCGGTTTTTGGTCGATGCCGCAATGGGGTTTAAAGGCGATCTTGTCTGGCTGATCAGGAACAGTTCCCGTTCGATGTTGGTTCGCTGGTCGACTTTCGTTTGATTTCCGCGCGATGTTTTTTGCAAGGGCGGTTTCAGCAGTTGCCAATGTACGCCCTCTCGACACTGTGGTTGGTCAGGAAGCTGACTATCAAGGCCTTTACATCATGCGGTGGGGGAATGAAGGAAGCTATAGTTCCGGCACAATGTCAGAACTTTCGATGATCCAGAAATAATACTTGGTCGCTCTTCGCCGTGGAGAAAGCCCCGACGAAATGTGATGATGCATATTGCCACCAGTTCAACACATATGAAGCGTCCCAGGGTTCTGCGTATATAACATGCAATGACGGTGTTGGAGTGCCGGAGAATTTTGCGATCAGGACACGATTTCCATGAGGTTGATTATTGATAAACAGTACTTGTGTACATCCGGAACCTACAAAATCTCCAGCTAAGACAATATCATCCGTTTCTAAAAATCCGTCCAAAGCATCTCCGTCTTCTCCATGTGACTCATAATCAATTCTTGGAACAGTATCGACGAGATCAACAATCATAAGCTGAGGTCCAGATGCGCGTTTATTTGTAAAAAGAATTTGATCGTACCCGAGACACAGGAAGTCTCCTGCTAACATTACCTCATCATGATCGGTTCCTCTCTGAAGCTGTTCGTTGATATAATCAAGTGAAAACACATGATTCGACGTTTGGTCTGAAGAGAAATCCTGAATCGTATTGGCGTGTATTCCAGAAATTCCGGGATGAATTGATGCCACTTGATCATATCCTCTTTTTTTGAAATCACCAACGAGCAGAGTCTTATCAGGGAGCGTCCACCCGCTTGGGTCGCGTACAGAGTGATCAAGGCTAGCTTCATGCGGGATGCCGGATGAGAAATCAAGTAAGTGTGGTTGAGCCCCTATCGTCGATGAATCAATAGACAACACCTGATCGTATCCCCGACCTTTGAAGTCTCCAACCAATTGCCTATCATCTTTGTCTAGAAAGTGTCGGAGGGGGCCATTACTTTCTGAATAGAGCGACGTTGTCCGAAATGTTCGGTGTTCATTTTCAAAGTAGCTGATCATAGCCTTCACGCCGGATACCTCTCGACGTACAAACAATATCTGGTCTTGTCCCCAACCCATGAAATCTCCAACAATTTGCGTACCACCACTAGGGTCTAACCATTTGTTCAGTCCCGAATCCGGAGACCAGAATTCCTGGAAGCTTGAGCGGGGTTGGCCGGCTGTAAAATCTGCAATCATTGTCGGTCCAAGAAAGCTATTGAGTATGTTGGCTGTCCATCGTTGCATCCTGGGATCTGCCACATGATGGTGTTCCACGCGATCTGCCGATCCTGAGCCAGCATCAAAATCAGAATTTTCAAGTCCCCAGCTCCATTGAAAGGTACCTGCTGAAAATACGCGTGCGCCGCTGGGAGCCACATAATAGGTGACATTGCTATGCTGTAGTTGAACACGGTCTTCGCATCCGAGGTCGAGTCGCTGCCCGTTTTCAGAATTCAAACAAGGCCTGCTGGATCGATACCCTGGGATCAGGACCGAATCGGCAAGCTTGATGAGTCCCTGCGGTTTCGGATAGGGTCGAGCGGGCCGGGCAGGATCACATACGGAGCGGTTTTCCGGATTACCGGGAGAACCATCCTGGACAAAATCAAATTCACCGCCTACCAGGCCAGGGAGTTGATCGTTATGACGTAGGCCGGTGCCTTGAAACAGCGCTAACGGGCGCTCCTCTCTATCGCCGGAAAGTGGCGGCTCACTTGTGGGGCCAATGATGAGGTTAAATGACCAGGGTGGCTTCTCAGGGTCAAACCAGTCGCCATACATTTGTCCGACGACTTCCTGCTCCGGTCTATTTAACGGTTCATCACGCCATCTTGCGGTTACCCTGGATGGATCAACAGCCGCCATGGGATCAGAAGGTATCCGGGGGATCCACTGCACACATATACCTGGGCTTGCGTTGTGTTTGTAGACCACCATGATTCGGCGATTTCCATTAAACGAGGGTTCAAAGCGGACTTGCCAATACATGGGATTGGCGCCGAAAAAGCCTAACGACACGCCCGCGTCGCGTGCCCGCTCAACATGATCTCGTTTTTCCCATGACCAGTATTCGTCGTGGCCTACGCTAAGAACCCCCCTATGTCCCAACAGCACATCAATGGTTCGGTCCGTATCAAGGTCTGAGATATAGGTAACGTCGTAGCCCACTCGCTCGATCCACTTGAGCATTGGATATTCAAAAAGAAAAAAGTCCCCGCTTCCGTAGCCTCGTTCATAGGGACGATTAAAGGATACCGCCAACGACCGATTAGGTGGAGGCGGATCTGGTGGCGTTTTGCATCCTTGACCCGTGTAATCTCGGCAGACGGCACAGGCGGGCGAGTCGTCACTCTGTTCTGGAGGAAGGTCGCGATACGGCCAACATCGTCCATCAGGGGACAAGCCCCGATCTCCATATGTGTCTCGACCGCCCCACGCGTTATATGCTTGATAAGTGGCAACGCTGGCTTGAAAGACAAAATGACTAGCTCGAGTATCGTCCCTCACAACGAAGATGATGTAACTTTCATAGGACCGCTGGGACTTGCCGTGTATGCCAAACGGAGCAGCCAGTGTCAGCTTGGCGAGGTAGACACCGCTAAGCCATTCTAGGGGAATTGTGATCGTGTGGGTTGGTGACCACCGGCATTCGATCGTGTACCGGCCATCGGTGGACGTGGGGCACGAAGGCTGTCTGTCTACGATGACAGCGTCGCTTGTAATTAACCGCCCTCCTTTGCCCTCATACCAGCCCATTCGATAGATATCAATTTTGGTTTTTAGATGTTCGGCATCTGATAAATTAGAGTTCAGATAGAAGCTGATTGTTTCCCCAGGGTTAGCGCTGGTCACTGAGGCGAAGCCTTCAATTTCATGGTTCGATGCCGGTTTTGTAATTTTCCAGTCACCGGACCCGCGCAGCTTGTTCTCAGCTTGTATAACATTCGAGGCCTGAAGATTTTGGAAATGTGGTGTTCCAAACGCGTAGTCTGCGAACTGTTTATTCAACAGCCACATTCCACTTAGCAGAAGGATGAGAGCAGAAGTTCGACAGGCATAATACTGAAGGGTAGAAAATGTCATTTCGTTCTTACCCCTCTAACTATTTCTATGCATGTGATCCCACCGATCTTATGGAAATGATTTTCTTTAAGACTTTTGATACTCTATGTCTGGTGCGACAAGTTTTTCAACGTCTTTAAAGGAGCATATCTGCAAGATATTGCAGATATAGGATCGATCTCTATTTTAAACAGACCCGTTTCCTGCGCCTGCTCAATTCTTAATGACAGTTCGACCATCAGTCCTGTTTGACAAAATGCCATACGTTGGGCTGCAGTCTTCACCCGCTTCGCCTCTGCCAAGTCATTGCGTTCTTTTTGCCATGTTCTGCCGCCAGGTAATGCACTGTCGTCCTCTGGGCACCAACATTGTTGTTTAGTCGCCTGAACGCATCTCATGCATTGCCGCCACCGCTGTACAACTCAGAAAATAAAAAAAGCAGGGCCTGGCCCACGCATTGGCGATCAATGCGAAGGGGGTGCATTCCCCATCAAATGAACAGGCTTATACTATTGGTGTGCGGTAAATGGAGCGCCGAATGGCGAAGTAAGGCTACTATAGCTATTTCATTCTGCAGAAGCCGTTGAGTACTTTTAGCAGCCTATGGTTGATTGATACCGGCTATACAATTACGCCCACAATTGAGGGGCGTGCTGGTGAGCAGCCGGTCTGGAAAGCGGTGTGATGGGGGCCACGTCTTCAAGCGCAATGGTCACAGCGGCGGCCTGTTGTATCAAGTGAACAGCAAGAACGAGTTGCCCCTCGCCTTTCCGCCGGACAAAGCGGCCCTGCAGGCCCTGCAGTGGACCTCGAATCACCGTCACCATTGTGTCTTCGTTGAACTCATAAGGCCATTGTTCATAGTTCACGTGGTGCTGCATGACGCGCTGAAGGGAGGCGATTTCAGTCTCGGGAATCGCTTCGGCAACCAAGGCGCTTCCGATCACTTGAATCACGCCAGGGGCTTGCAGTACTGCCCTCTGTTGTTCCGGAGCAAACTTGGCAAAGCAATAGCCGGGGAACAATGGCCAGTCCACGATTTTTTTCCGATCCTTCCATTGACTCTGCCTTCGAATGAGAGGCAGGAATGGTTCGATGCCTCGGTGCGCTAACTGAGCGTGCACCACTTTCTCAAATCTGGACCGGGTCCGAAGTGCATACCACCGAGTTTCTTGGGCTGCATTCATGAGATTCGCTCCATAATATAGATCCATGGTGAGATGGTCGAAGCTGCCGATCCTGAGCGCCGTAGCGAATAAAGATATACAAAGAATAGAGGAGCCGAACCATTGGCCAAGAGTTCTAGTACGAACGTAGGGGGTGAAGGACGATCGAATGAGAGTGCCTACGTAGCTGCTGATGAAAGCAAGGGTCGAGTCAGCGGACGCGAGAAGGTGAATCGTCAATTAGCAAAGTGCTGGTTGTGCGCGTGCAGGCAAAAGTGGACACAGTTAACAGGTGCCGATAGTTGTGTCGCTCATACGGCACTAGCAATGAATAAGCCGCCTGGGAAGGATGCCAAAGTGGCTCAAAGCAATACAGATCGATGATTACTTAGTTCTGGCGCTCAGCACACGCCTAGCTCAAGGAGACCGGAATCAGAAGCATCACGGTCGCGGGTTCGGGCACTCTTCTGATAGGTAGAATGAGAGTAGTCTGAAGGACTGCCGGGGTAATATACCGCTCTTCCTAGTCTTTCTCATTTAATGACGTTCTTTGATTGGACTGTCTAAGGTGTTGAGCTAAGAGTTTCCCTCTTCTGCCTTCAAAAAACCGGTTAGTAGTAATCATGACTTTGTTCCGTCTCGCTTCTTGTCCCCAATTCCAGCCCAACTTTCTGACACCCGCAATAAATTACTACAACTAAGTCCATTTCTATTATTCATCGGGGAGGCGAATTGTGATCAATCACGTTCGAACATCTACTATTCATTCGCTCGCAGAAGAGAAGAGAGGCAACTGGTTGGGCATCTGAACTTCCAAACTCTTAAGGGCAGTCAGGTCATTAGCATTTTGACTTTCAAGGCGCAGTGACCGCTCACCTAGCTTGACGACCTCGGGAAGCCTGCTACGCTTTGTCGTGGAGGTCTATGGCATATGAGAAGTAAACTATCCATAGCCATACCACACAGTCAGGCGAGTCCGGACGAAGATCCTTCTGTACCCCTCACGACAGGTCCCCTTTGCAGCGCGATGGGGGTCATATACGGTCTCCTGTTCAGCGGCGTCCTGTGGGTCATTGGCGGAGTCATCGCTCTTTGGTTCTGGTAACTGAGACTCACGCCGGAGATCCTGCTCCAAGTCATACCCTCACTTCCTACTACCACTGTCGATAGAAGATTATGACGGAGCGACTTAGGTTGGTGGAGTGAATAGTCTTCGACCTGATAGAACAGAACGCTTCTCCTAACGTTTGCCTTCTTCGCACTCTTTCTTCCGCTGAACCCAGTGCAGGCCGGTTTTATTCACCCGAATCACATCGACCGGCAGACTCGTCCGGTTTGGCGTCTCAAGGCTTTGCCAAAGCACGAGGAACGTGACGAGCGCGACGGGCGAGCGTGGATGGGCTTTCAGCCAAGGAGGTGGATTGAGATAGAGTTGATTAAGCGCGTCAGTCTCTCCTGCGGACATCATCATTTCGGGTTGCGTGCCCGCAACGGGAAACGTGTAACTGACGCGTTTCGTTTCGTTGACACCGCCGATATCGATTCCCACCAAGCGGGGTACGCGCTGCACCACTGAGGCCGCAAAGAAACTCAGCGCGGACTTGCCGGCAAAAGAATCGTCGTACGTCTTTGAGTCCTCTTTCTTAAGTCGCGCGAGCGCTTTTGTGAGGGGATCTTCGACGCGATGTTGAAACGAATTCAGTTGGTCCGATAGAAGCCCCGGCCCTGAGAAAACTTGTCGGGCGAGGGCAAACGTGTCGAGTGAGTCGACCGGATCTCGATACAGACCGGCCATGGTGTATGCGACCTTTCCCGTTTTTTGTACTTTACAGATTGTTGCCGGGCTCTGATCTACAAGCAGCTGTTCGGCACCGCTGTCGGCGGCTAACGCAATCTCATCCCGTGTCCAGACGGCGACAATCGTCGCGGCTTCTCCAAGTGGGGGTGAAATAGTCCACGTTGCGATGAGAATTAGAATTGCGATCGCTCGGCGCAACTTACTCTCCTTGACGTCATGATCTCTCAATTATCGCGTGGGATGCCCTTTTGCGCCACTTGTGCTGCGACGCCCAACAGCCTTCCAGGCTTACATACATCAACGTGCCGACATCTTGTAACTAATTATTTATTTTGCGTTAGAGCGCATCGGCGTATCTTGACCGTCCGCGGGCCTGTGTCCATAACCGACATGACGCTGGAAAAGGCTAAGCATTCACGAGGATACTCAATGAGTACTAGCTCTTCATTCATTTCTTAAAAGGAGGGCCGTATGCTGAAAAAAATCTTCAATTGTCCCTGGCCGCTGGGATACTGTGCGCTATCCCGGCATTTTCCCAGACAGGTCAGCATGACCCCGGTTCCCTGGACATCTTGGACTCCAAGAGTTCGTCAGGGGAAGCGAGGGATTATACCGTGCTCCCACTCGCGCGAGGGCAAAAAAGGGATGCGACAAACAGCAATCTCGTAGGCGAAGAGGTGAAGGACAAGAATGGCCAGACCCTCGGTACGTTCGATAAACTCATCAAGGATACGAAGACGGGCAAGATCGAGTATGGCGTGTTGAACATTGCCGGGACGCATCAGACCTGGCCCATTTTGTGGAACAGTTTTAGGGTCAAGGAAACGGGGGAAGTGACGTTAAATTTACCCCGCGATCAATTGCCGGGCACGAAGAGCATGGACGATTCGAAAGATCTCTCGCCCGACATTAAGAAACTGATGAAGGACATGCAAAAGAATATGGGCGCCCCAAAGGCGAACCAGCAGGGACTCGGAATCACTAAGCAGCCTGCGTCCGGCGGTGGGATGGGCGAAGACAAGGTGGGAGGCGCTGGGCCGAGCGGTCCTCGAGCCGACCCGTTATCCGATAAAGCGCCGCAATATGAAGGTGACAAGAGAGCTCCGTAACAGTTACGAAGTCGCGGCGATCCGTCTTGCGATCGATCCCCGCTTCCTGCCCCCGGTTACGCCGCCCTCCTGCCCCCAGCCACGATGAAACGACTCCACACTAGGCAAACGCTACCTACCGTATGTGGTGATCTTGACCGGTTTTATCTCGCCTCATTTCAATAGTCCTGTAATTTCCACTCGGTATGTGCGGCATAGAACTTGAGGGAGAAGTCGCAGCGGATGGTATGAACTTGGACCATTTCCCACGATAGGAGTGACATGGTTCAGATGATCGCAGCGTGGTTGAGTCAGGATGTCAGTCTCGGGGGTGATCTCTCCAGTCCTCTCTTGAGCTGCTTGGGCGCGGTGGGCTTGATCGCATTTGTAGGTTGGCAAACCGCTCGGTTATGTGCCGACGTGCATGCGGCACGCAGTCTGTGTCTAGGCATGGACGACGCGCTGGTTCGTCTGCTGAAAGAGCGGCAGGTCACGCATCGCGACCCCTTAGTTCCGACCCGGCCTACCTTTCGTACCCAACCACTCAACACGAACAATTCTCGGGATCTAGACGACCTCGCGCTGCTCGACCGTCTCATGGGCGATGATCTCGATGTGTCGCAGGCGTGGTCTCAATACCGGAATACATTGGTATTGGAGCCAGTCGCCTGGTTTCAAGAACCGCGCATTTTCAGTACGTCACATAGCGAGGAGTTCTTTACGTTTGAGCGTCTCTTCGCCCGCCGCGTTCATCAGGCTTGGTATAGCCACGTACCGTCGTTTGTGACGGGTGTCAGTCTCTTGTTGACCTTCATCGCCCTGCTCATGGGTTTGAGCCATTTACACGCCGACGATCAGGGCGTGCAGGGACTGCAAGGTTTAATCAATGGACTGGCCGGAAAGTTCCTCACGTCCATCGTCGGATTGATCTGCGCCAATCTTTTTTCACTGATCGAAAAGCGTAGGCTCTACCAACTGGTCAGTGTGCATCAAGACTTGGTTGACTCGATCGAAAGCCTGTTCCCACGCAGGACGTTGGAGCAATGGATGCAAGACAGCAGCGACCAGCGCAGGAACAAGGACGAGAAGGTGTCGCAGCCGGAATTAGAAGGGACGCTCCACAATCTGGGACTCATGATTGAAGACCTCACTCGGGCGGTGAAGGCGCAGACTCTCACGCTGGAATTGGGCGTTGAAGAGGCCCACGGCGCGCTGGCACGCTTCGAGCCTCGCCGCGGCCCGTCGTTTCCCCGGTTGTCCTCTCGGCCCTAATCTATCGGATGCCGGGGACGGCTTGCGAACATGATGCGACGAACTATTTTCTATGATGCTTCTCAATCGGTGGCCATACATGGCATGGCCGACCTCATGACGTCGTTGGCCGTAATTTTTCTGCTCCTGTTCGTCGCGGCTCCGTGGCGCCCGCCGGCTCCTCAGGTCGACGCACCCGCAGCCGTCAAACCGATCGCGACGGCTCTTGGCGATCAATTGCGACCCTTTGGATTGGCGCCCGAGCAGGTCGATGCCTCAGAGCTCATGGTCGTCATGCCCGAAGCGCTACTGAACTTCGAATTTGGCAAAAGCACACTATCACCGGCGGCGCTTCAATATGTAGCGGAAGTCATGCCCGTCTATGCGGGCGCGATCTGTGGATCGATTCGTGACCGCATTGAATCGATTATCGTAGAGGGACACACGGACGATCTGGGCGACGATGCCGTGAATTTGAAGCTCAGTCAGGAACGCGCGCTCGCCGTCATGGTGGCAGGCGTACGAGCCATCGAACTGTCCGATCCCCATACGGCACGCTGCTTTCAATCCCTCTCGTCCGTGAGCGGACGAGGCAAACAGGATTTGCTCTACACTGAGCGCGGCGTCAATCGCGATCAAAGTCGGCGCGTCGTACTGAAAATGCGGTTGCGCACACCGGGTACCAGTGCTTCGTAAATTCTCCTCTGACAAATCCTTCCTCTCTATCCTCGAGCGGCCTGTATGTCCAACCGATTGTTGCTTGCAGTACCGACAGACAGAGTCTAGAGACATCGGTACGATCGGTCATGGGTTCCGATGCGAGTCCATGCGACTTTGGCTGTATTCGCCGATCGATCATCGAGGCGCGCCTCTGCTTAGCCGCCGGACTGTTCCTAGTGAGCTGCACAGTGAACCCGGATGAGCGCCGCCAGACGGTCGTCGTTCAATCGTCGGAACAAACGTCGGTCATTCCACCATCATCCCATGGGTCGGCTCAAGATCATCTCGAGCGCGGGATTGCCTTGGGCTCTCGAGGCAATCTGGACGACGCAATCGAGGAACTGCAGACGGCGGCTCGCCTGGCTCCAGAGAATGTAGACGCGCTGGTCAATTTGGGATTGGCATATGAGAAGAAGGACGAGTGGGCTCTGGCCACGGCCAGTTATGAACGTGCACTGCAGCTTCAGCCGAAACATGCCGGCGCTCATATGGGTTTAGGCGTCATACGGCATCGAACGGGCGAGCTAAGTAAGGCCATTGCGGAATACCGGACAGCTCTGCGCCTCGATCCAGCGTCCGTCAATGCCCATTACAACCTGGGGCTGGCGCTTCATGCCTCGGGCGATCGTCAGGGCGCGATTGCCGAATACGACACGGTTATCCGAGCGAATCCGGAATATCCCCTCGCGCATTATAATCTTGGAGTCGCCTTGTGGGAAGAAGGGGATGTTGACGGGACTGTCATGGAAATGGGGATTGCGCTAGGCCTGCAGCCTGATTTGGTCGATGCCCATTTCTATCTGGCGCGCGCGTTGGAAGCGAGGCGGGATTGGGACGCGGCGACTGCAGAATATCAGTCGGTGATGCGGCTGAGGCCCAATGATGTGCGTGCGTATCTTCGGCTCGGATCTGTGTATGAACAGACGGGGCACATGAGTGACAGTGTCGGTGTCTACGAGGACGCGCGGCGAATCGCGCCGGACAATGTCGAGGTGCGTGTCGCCCTGGGACTGGCGTTAAAAGCCACCGGCCAATATGCGGCGGTTCGCGAAGAACTAGAAGCGGCCCTCCGTCTGCTTCCAGAGCGGCCGGGACAGGAAGAGCGGCGCAAGCAGTTACAGCAGGCTATCCAGGAGGCGGCAACAAAATCCTATCGTGAGGAAGGGCGAGCAAAGGAGGACAGAAATGAAAAGGAGGACAGAAATGAATAGTCCACAGTCACGATTGGCAATGCTGGTCATCGTATGGCTCGCCGCTGGCGCAATATCGGTAGCTGCGCAATCTGTGAATGTTGCACCCGGGCAGAGTGGA
>Ga0111539_10001364_pt1 | contig 32516 bp, 41 predicted proteins | sample RhiMethybrSRZTD1_FD_79667 | JGI IMG/M metagenome (GOLD analysis project Ga0111539, IMG submission 79667) | Populus rhizosphere microbial communities from Tennessee, USA - Rhizosphere MetaG P. TD hybrid SRZTD1 (version 2) (version 2) | ecosystem: Host-associated > Plants > Roots > Rhizosphere >...
CCGCTACCGCTTAGGGTGAGTGGTTCGTCATAGGTAACATCGCCGCTGGCTCTGTAAAAGTACAGGGCCGCATCAGTGGCAACGGTTGTACCACCAGCTGCTGTACCCAACCCATTATGATGGCCGATTACCATCAGACCAGCACTGACTGTTGTTGCGCCGCTATACGTGTTGTCACCGCGCAAGATTAAGGTACCAGTGTCGGTTTTGGTCAATGCACCAGTGCCGCTAATAACACCATTGACACTCGATGTGCTTGTACCGGTGTCAAACGTTAAAGTGTTTGAACTTAGGTTAAGGGTACCCTGAATATCTATTCCACCAGTGTCACCATTGAAGGTTTGGTTGCCGTTCAGGATGATGTTAAAACCGATGGTCTGGCCAATATCAGAGCTTGTGGTGGTCATGGAATTAGTAATACCAGCCACCAAAGTCATGGAGTTACCACTGAAGTCATAATCAGCATTTGAAGCCGCAGACCCAGAGAAGGTGATTGAGTTAAAAGATGTTGCTGCCGCAAAGTCATTCACCACCGCTCGGTCGGCTTCGGCCACACCAGTTGGGAAAACGAGGTTATCACCAGCCACTGGAGCAACATCGGTCGACCAGTTTGCGGCTGTGGTCATATTATTGTCCGAACCGCCACCGTCCCATGTTCTAGTTGCAGCAAAGGCTTGGGGCACGAACACAAATAACGAGGAGACACTAAGAAGAAGGGCAAAAATAAAAGCTTTGGTCTTTTTCATCTTTTCTTTCTATGTGAATATTTAGTCTATCAACTTCTTAGTATAGCCGAGCTTTTTTGGCTGTCAATATGCTAACGTTTGGGTAGTGTTACGTGTGCCGGAGAACCATATTCGGGCAGTGCTAGGTCGTCTTGCTCGCCCCTGGCCAAACGATCATTCCCAACTTCTATCCAGTCCTGCCCGCCACTCGCCACGATCGGAATACCTAGCCCATACGCCAGCGCGTTGCCAACAGTTAAACCAATGCGTAATCCGGTAAAACTGCCTGGTCCTTTAAAACAAATAATTCCTTCTACGTCTTGTAGTGCCTTATCTTGGCTGACGAGGAGGTCTTGCAGTTTGTGGTGCAAGGTAGCGGACAGCTCGGTATGGGCCGGCCAGACCAGGTACGCTAATTTGACGCCATCTTTATATAATCCTAGCTCGGCCTCTGGTTTATCGGTACGGATTGTTACGACCATCATGACTGCATGGCCTCTACTATATAGGCCAGTGATGAGGGTGCCCGAAAGTGCAGCTGACGGTCACCTTCGGGTGTTAACGAAATACGGATAGTCAAACGTTCGGCGGGCAAAACGTGCTGCACCACATCGCCCCATTCCACGACGGTTACAATGTGCGGAGCGCCCAACACTTCGGCTAGCTCGTCTGCCATAATGCCAGCTTGACCTAGACGATAAAAATCAAAGTGATGGATCTGTAATTTCCCCGCCTCGTACACTTTGCTTAGCGTAAATGTTGGGCTCGATACATTGTCGGTGCTGCCCAAGCCGGCCGCCAACCCGCGCACGAATGTAGTCTTACCTCCACCCAAATCACTTATAAGCTCGATAACCTCACCGCCCTTTAGATTCTTGCCCAGCCGCTTTCCGAGCTGCTCGGTAGTTTCGGAATTGTCGGATTTTGTTTGCCAGGTCACTTCGGTACTCATATGCCCCGTATAGTAACGCGAAGCTGGCGACCAGAGCAAGCACCCCTGGATGCAATGGGCTGCTGCTCGCAGTAGACATGGGCGCGTTTTTTTGACTGGTAGTCGTCTGGCCCGAAGCCTGCCGGCCCTTTGCCGGGGCAGATTTTTTAGCGTCTTTACTGTTTTTGGCAGCAGTGCTTGCCCCGGCTACCGAGGCTACATTGTTGATTGCGCCGGGCGTTGGGTTTGTGGTCCACTGCCAAGTGTTATTAGCAAAAAGCCAAGCTTGCCCATCGGCGGCGGCCTCGTAAGGATCACTGCCGACAACTAACTCACCATCGGCATCGAGCAGACTAACTTGCCCGCCACCATTGGCTAACGCCAAATGCGTATCGGCCGCAAAGAAAGCAACAAAACTTTTGCCTGGCAGCTGCGTACCCTCTTTAAATGTATAGCGGCGCTTGCTCGCCAACCCCGACTCCAGCTTATAGCCACTCAGGTCAAACGCGGATGAGTTTGGATTATACAGTTCAATAAATTCGGCGTCAGCATCCTTGGCTGGTGGGGCAGGATTAGGCAACAGCTCGCTCAGTTGCGGGGCTATCAAACCATTATTACTATCGGCAGTGAGTGACGGGCCAGAACTGGCACTAACCGACGATTTTTTACTTACGGAGGATGGCGGCGAAGAACTTGGGGTTGTTGGGCTGGGGCTGCCACCTGAAGTCGAAGCCGGGGCGGTCGATGGTAACACGCATCCACTGACGTTAACTGGCGCTAGGCTCGACACGCTACCGCTTGTTAGCTGGCCGCCAACACCATTTTGAGCGCCAGGCGTGGCGAGCGACGAAAACGGTGGTGTGGTTTTGCTGGCGGTTGCTGCCGTTAAGCTGGCATTCGCCAGATTATTATCACTATCCAAATACCCCGGGCCCTGCCAAAAACGTTGTACCAACTTTTCTTTACCGGTGTCGGCACTAGCTACCGCTAAGGCTGGCCCTTCGCCTTTATTCCCGGCTCCCCAGGCGATGGCATCTTGAACGGTTGCCATGCAGGCCGAGCGGTCTACCTTATACAAACCAATTGTTTTATCAGTATTAGATAACTTGCCGGTGGCCCCGTACGGCTGGTGCATTACGCCGGCCGATGGCGTAACGGAATCGGTATGCAACACATAATAAGAATAGGCTGGCAGTACGGTCGTTGCCGCTACAGTTAAGGCTAAGGTTGTAGAGCCAGATGTGCTTGAGGCATTCACAAAGCGTATTTGCCAACCACTAATATCGACAGCCGCAGCGCTATTGTTGAACAGTTCGACAAATTCATCGCTGGCCGTCGCCGAGCCAGTCATAATTTCTGATATAACAACGCCTGGAGTAGGAGCCGCTGCTACTGGCAATATGCTCGAAACGCCGATAACCAAACTAAGTAGTAAGACAGCCGCCCACCGCATGGCTCGGAGCATATAAAAGGCTCGTCAAAAAGGCAAGTCGTTACGCTATACTAAACTTATGTTACAGCTTAGTGGTATGTTATTACGCCGTCCGGTGATGAGTTTGCGCGACGGACTGCAAGCGGCCATCACCCAAGAGGCCATCTGTAATCCCAATAACCTCAAGATTGAAGGCTTTTTTTGTCAGGACTCCAAAAACCACAAGTCGGTGGTATTAGTCGAACAAGATATTCGCGACATCATTCCCCAAGGAATTATCATCAACGACCGCGAAGTATTGACCGATCCCAAAGAACTAGTGCGCCTAAAGAAAACGATCGACCTCCATTTTGGCCTAATTGGTAAGCAGGTCGAAACCATCAGCAAAAGCAAAGTTGGCAAAGTAAACGATTTTGCCACCGAAACAACAACCATGTATATACAAAAATTGTACGTCAGCCAATCGCTGCTCAAAAACCTGACGGGCGGCAGTTTGGCTGTCGACAGAAATCAGATAGTCGAAATTACCGATAAAAAGATCATCATCCAAGATTTAGATGCCAAAGCCCCGGCCACTGCTCGGGCAATGGCCTAGACGTCGTCTACCCTAAGCGCCGAACGAATGTCATCGTAACTAAAGCCCTGACGGGCTAAGTACTGCATCAGTTTTTGGTCGTCTGGATAACGAGCCCGTTTTTTGGCAATAAGATCTTTAAGGGATTGGCGTTCGTCGGTTTCGTCCTCTTTGAGCACCTGTTGGATGATCGGCTCGGCAATCCGTTTTTGCTTGAGTTCCAAACTTAAACGGCGTTTGCTGGTACTTTTAAGCAATCGCCGGCTCGCTACCCAGCTACGCGCAAAAGCTAAATCGTCCACTAAACCGACAGTCTGTAACTTAACAAATATCGCCTGCGCGGGCTCGTCATCAATTTGTCGACGCCTAAGATACTGCCGAACCTCCCATTCGCTACGGGGTCTGAGAGCCACAAAACGTAGGGTATTCCCATAAGCCTTATCGAGACCGGCGTCTTTTTTGAGGCTAGAAAATTCGGTGGCACTAAGTACTCTTCCAGTCGCTAAACCACTTTCTAACAAGGCACCTTCGCCGAGTCCAAAGGCAAACTTGTCATTTACATATATCGAGTATCGATCCGGCCGTTTAATCTGCTGAGCAATTTTAGTAACCCTAAATTCGTTGGGAAATTCGTTGGGCTGGCCAGAATGGCCGGAGACTATTTCCATAAATGATCGTAGACCTCACGCAACCCAATCGCTACCTGGTGGGGGTGGTGGGCTATCAGATTTTTTATCTCGTCGACTGTAAACCATTGCACCTCGCTGACTTCGTAGTGATTAGATACGTCTGGATGATCGGTAGCGCGAACGCGAAATATCTTCATAAAGCGATTGGCAATGCGCTCTGTATCGTACATCGCCGAGCCGTAAAAATGGGCCAGCTCTTCTAGCTCAACGGTATGCAGACCAACCTCCTCGGCTAGCTCCTTCTGTGCGGCATCGATGTAATCGTCGCCGCTATCAACGTGGCCGGATGCCGAGATGTCCCAACAGTCTGGGAACAGTGTCATGTGGTGTGAGCGTTTCTGTAACAATACATTGCCTTTTAAATCTTCCACCACCACAAATACAATCCGGTGCCGATAGCCATGCTTCCACACCTCGGCCAACTTGGCCGAACCGACCACAGCATCATGCTCGTCTACAATGTCCACCGGTGGATATGCCATATATTTTTATGTTTTAGGAGTTCTAATAGTATCGCTCAAAAACCTGGCGAAGTCCATCGGTAACTTGATCAGGATGGTCCCGCACCAACTGCCGCACGTCGTCGAGCTTCCACCAACGAAAGCCATCTATCTTATCTTTTTCGAGCTTCGTGGGCGTCTCTTCTAACTTGGCAGTGTAGCATTGATTAAATCGATTGAACTTGTGCCCCTTCCAGACCTCGCTGGCATAGTAATGGCCCAGTTTAGTAAGTGGCAAATCAGGCAGGCCCAGCTCCTCTGTAAATTCGCGTTTAGCAGCATCCTTGTAATCTTCGCCGGCATCAACATGCCCGGCGACTGACGTATCCCAACAATCCGGGAAAATATCTTTGGTGGGGGTGCGGTGTTGCAGTAGCACCTCCCCCTTTTTGTTAAAGGCCAGAATCCGAATACAACGGTGGATCAAACCCTTGTCCCAGGCCTCTTGCTTGGTGGCCGAACCAACCGGCTTATCTTGTTCATCGACAATAAGTATTGGTAGGCTGCCCATCTAGACCTCTAATCTGCGGCGTTCATAACCTTTACGGTAATCGGTGTACCGCGCCCATGTCGGCGTAAACTCTAATAGAACATTATCCGGATCAATAATATCGTCGTGGTGATTGCCGCGTTTCGCGTAGTACTTATCTATTTCTGTTTGGTACTTGTTTTTGTCGACGATGGCGAGCCTGCCGCGCATTTGCAGTGTACAGTCAACATTACGAGTGGTGCCGATCACGCACGCAGCAGGAGCCACCCCAACTTTATTGAGCAAGCGACACTTTTCGGTGTCTCTGCTGGTGACAAAATAAAAACGTAATGGGTGGGTGGTGTGCCAATAGAGCAGGGAGGCTGCATGTATGGTACCGGACTCATCGATAGCGACGGCAATTGTAGCCGCTGGTTCAACATCTAGAAAACTTCTAAGATCCGGCAAATCTTCTAGCTTATCGGCCATCGTCTACTCCTTAATGGCGGCGTCTTTAACCTTGCGCGCAATTTCTTCCAATAGTTTGGGATTCTCTTGCAAATATGTCTTGGTGGCTTCGCGACCCTGACCAATCTTCTGACCATTGTAGGCATACCAAGCCCCGGCCTTTTCGACAATGGCGTGTGTAGCGGCTAGATCGAGGACATCCCCACTTCTGGAAATGCCTTCGTTGTACATAATGTCAAACTCGGCCTCGCGGAATGGCGGCGCAATTTTATTCTTTACCACTTTTACACGCGTACGGTTGCCGATTACGGCTTCGCCCTGCTTAATCTGTCCTATGCGACGAATGTCCATGCGTACAGAGGCATAAAATTTAAGCGCATTACCGCCAGTGGTTGTTTCGGGATTGCCGAACATCACACCAATCTTCATACGTATTTGGTTGATAAATATAACGGTAACTTTGGACTTGCTAATGACTGAGGTAAGTTTGCGCAGGGCCTGGCTCATTAGGCGGGCCTGGAGGCCGGGCAGGGAATCGCCCATATCGCCCTCAATTTCGGCCCGGGGAACTAGCGCAGCAACCGAGTCAACCACGATGATATCTACCGCATTGGAGCGCACCAGCGTTTCGGTAATTTCGAGGGCTTGTTCGCCATTGTCTGGCTGGCTCAGTAATAAATTATCGACATCCACACCAATACGCTTGGCATAGGATGGGTCTAAGGCATGCTCGGCGTCAATGAATGCAGCCGTACCACCAGATTTTTGGATTTCGGCAATTGCGTGCAAAGTAAGCGTTGTCTTGCCGCTCGACTCCGGACCGTAAATCTCTACCACCCTGCCCTTTGGCAAACCGCCACCAAGGGCGATATCGAGCGATAGGCTTCCGGTTGGAATGACCTCAACTTTTTGGGCAAAGCCTTTGCCCAACATCATAATCGAACCCTTGCCGAATTGTTTTTCGATAGCCTCGAGCGCTAATCCCAGCGCCTTGCTTTTGCCAGTGTCGGCATACGACTTGGTCTGCTTCGTGTCCTTTTCTTTGATCGTTTTGTCGTCGGCCATAATCTCCCCTTGTATCCCTTCTGTTCGCCACCAGTCTGCCAGATACTCATTATTATAGCAAGCCGATAGCAAGCCGCCACCATCACCCTTTTGCAAGGACGTACCTCGCAAACAATGTTTTTATGGTGTAATAAGGCTACGCCGGTTACGGTTATTCAGTATATAATGATGACTATAATGGGTGTTAAAGATGCAGTCATGGGGCGCATGCTCGGCAATGCTCAGAAGTTTAGCGATCAACAAGTAGCACAAACGCTAAATCTGATGATTGAGCATGGCGTCAAGCGAGAGGCCAGCGATATCCATATCGAACCGCACGAACGGTTTGTGCTGGTACGTTACCGTATTGATGGTGCGCTCCGGGGTATACACAAATTGCCGCGGCCAGTGCTGGTTACTGTCATGCGCCAGCTCAAAAATCTGGCCAATCTAGACGAAGAGGAAGTCCGCCTGCCCCAAGAAGGTAGTTTTACGACAACTGTACTTGGTCAAGAAGTAACGGTGCGCGTCGCCACCGCCCCAGTCTTTGGGGGCGAAAAGGCTGTATTACATCTGACACCTCATCTCGACAGACCACACGAACTAGAACAACTAGGGTTTTGGGGTGAAGGCCTGAACAACATCCGGGCAACCCTAGCCCGACAACATGGCCTGATTATTGTCGCCGGGCCCAAACACTCTGGTATATCTACCACCATTCATAGCATGCTTGGTCTTCTGGGTAGCCCGTCGCTCAGTATTGCAACAGTCGAAGAACACGCCCAGCATCGATTACTAGGAGCCAGCCAAACATACGCCGACGCCCAAACTGGCATTAGTACTCTAGAGGGCATGCAAGCTGTCCTGCGCCAGGATCCCAACGTCATCATGGTCGAGAACTTGCCCGACAAAGCAACGGCGGAATTGGCCGTTCATGCTGCCGTTACTGGTCATCTGCTAGTTACTGGATTGCGTGCCGATACTGCGGTGGCTTGCCTAGCGCGACTGCGCGCGCTCGGTGTCGAGCCGTTCCTGCTAGCTAGCGCCGTACGCCTCTGTATCGGCCAACGATTAGTACGCATGCTCTGCCCAGATTGCCGCGAGCAATACAATTTAGATGCCAAAGAAAGCCGAGCGCTCGATAAAGCATTCGGCATATCCACGCCAGCCAGTCGTCACCGACTATACGAACTAGAACGTCAAGCGGCCGAGGCTGGAATTGGCGATCAGCGACAACTTGCCAGCACGCCTAGTGGGGTTACACGCTTGTGGCGAGCAAGCGCCGACGGCTGCCCGAACTGCGATCGAACCGGCTACAAGGGACGCACTGCCATTACTGAAGTGCTGCCAATTACTGATACCCTACAAAAACGACTTATGTCCCACACTAACCCAACAGCTGCTGACCTGCACGCTGCCGCCCTAAAAGAAGGTTTTATACCCATGCCACTTGATGGGTTAGTCAAGTCGCTTAGGGGCATAACCACGCCTACTGAAGTCATACGCGTAATTGCGCCTAGCTCTAACATCCAGCTATAATCAAACATATGAAAATACACTTCCGCAACCGTCAAGCCGGCTTTACTGCTATAGAACTGGTACTCGTGATTGTTATCTTAGGTATTTTAGTAGCGCTCGTGGCACTGACCTATAACGGTGTGCAGTCCAAAGATCGCAATACCGAACGCCAGACTAGCATTAATGCCCTACAAAGTGATCTAGAAACCTACTATGCCCAAAAAAGCATGTATCCGACGCTTGCCAACATCAATGATGCTGCCTGGCGGGCCGAAAACATGAAAGATCTAGACGACAACGACCTTAAGGACCCCACCTGGAACGATACCACCCCTTCCTGTACCGTAGCCGGTAAACCAGTATTAGCCGCGGCGCCCGCAGATAACTGCTACGCCTATCAGGTCACTGCTGCCGATGGTTCGGCCTGCGATAACGTCACTGTACTTTGCGCCCACTACACCCTAACCGCCAACCTCGAAGGCGATGAAAGCTACGTTAAAACCAGCCTAAACTAAGAAGGTTGGTCTTGGTTTGGGAGTGCAATCGGTCGACCGTTCTTAAAAGCTTCGATAGCATTATTGAGGATAGCGACTTCTTCTTTGGGTCGGTAGACGTATTTAAAGACATAGGTCGTTTCGTCGCCTTCGGTCGACAGACGAATGGTCCCATAGTTCAACCACGTCGCAAAAATGCCGGCCGTCTTAAAGCTGGCATCTTCGATGTTCGATAAACTGACGGTTTGCTCATGTTTAGAAAACAGACTGCTTTGAATCTCCTGAACCACACTTTCGTTCGTCAAAAAGAAGCGATTGGCGTTATAGACATAGGTCGCAACAAACGCACCGCCCATGACCAATACGGCGATTACGCCCAAGATAGCGGCAGCAATAACACTCACCGGACCTTCGGAACCCGTAGGCAGACCCTGAGCACTTTGGCTCGCCCACGTAGCCGCAATCAGCACCGCAAACGCAGCAATAATAACAAAAGCGAAAAACCAAATGCGTAAAACACCTATAGGATGACGACGCACCGCACTAATAACGTATTCGGAGTTGCTGAGGTTAAGGCCGGGGTAGCGCTTGAGAGAGGCCTCGTGGAGACGCTGCAATTCTGGTGGCACTACCTCTGGAACAGGCTGTATAGCCCGCGAAAAATGCACATGCTGTGGCTGGGGTGGCTTCGGGTATGGTGGTGGTACTGGCGCAGGCGCAGGTGGTGGTGTTGGTGGCTGAGCGCCTGTGGGCGGTTCTTCGGGCTGCATACCCTATATTATAGCAGCGATGGCTGCTCGCCTGAGGTCTTAGGTTTGCGGTCAAGATGTTGGTACGCCTTTGACGTTACCGTACGCCCACGTGGTGTGCGCTCCAGCAAACCAATCTGCATGAGATAAGGTTCGTAAAAATCTTCTATTGTGCTGCGCTCTTCGGAGGTTAAGGCGGCCAGAGTCTCGACACCTACCGGACCACCTTTATAACTATCAATAATAGCCAGTAGCAAGCGGCGATCAGCCGGGTCTAGACCTAATTCGTCGATTTCGAGTAACTGCAAGGCTTGCCTACTAATCGCGTGGTCGATAATGCCATCGCCATTAACATCGGCATAGTCGCGTACTCGTTTGAGTAAACGATTGGCAATACGAGGTGTCAAACGCGAACGGGTAGCTAGCTCGCTCGCAGCCTGGGCAGCAATCCGAACCTGTAATATATCGGCGGTGCGTTTGATTATCTGCTGTATCTCGTCTGGCTTGTAAAATTCCAGCCGGTGGATCATGCCAAAACGGTCGCGCAAGGGCGCGGCCAGATTGCCAGTGCGCGTAGTAGCCCCAATAAGCGTAAATTTGGGTAGATCGAGGCGCAGGCTGCGAGCGCTCGGTCCTTTGCCAAGCATAATATCCAGCTTAAAATCTTCCATCGCCGAATACAGGACCTCTTCGACGCTATGATTCAATCGATGAATTTCGTCAATAAATAAAATGTCGCCATCTGCCAAATTAGTCAGCAAACTAGCCAGGTCCCCGGCGCGCTCGATTGCCGGGCCAGAGGTAATACGGATCTGGGCCCCCATTTCGTGCGCGATCACACTGGCCAGGGTGGTCTTGCCCAACCCTGGTGGACCATACAGCAGCACGTGGTCGATTGGCTCGCCCCGTTTTTTGGCGGCAGCAATAGCCAGCTGCAAATTCTGTTTGATGCGTTCTTGGCCGATGTAATTGTCGAAATCGTGGGGACGTATTGTTACTTCCAACTCTTGGTCTTGCTGGGTATCATCTGCCGCGGTGCTTACAATGCGATCAACCGCCATGTTACCCTCTTACTCTCAATGCCAATTTAATGCGCTCCTCGGTTGGCAGGTCAACATCGACATGGGCTAAAGCGGCAGCGGCATCCTGGGCAGTGTAGCCCAAACTAACAAGCGCCTGGGCGGCCTCGTCCTGCAGTAAATGTTGGTCGGATTGTAATAACCCGGTTGAGGCTAGATCGACACCCACTAAACCAACTTTATCTTTCAGGTCTACCACAATGCGCTCCGCAACGCGCTTGCCCACGCCACTGGCTTGCTGAATCGATTTTGTATCGCCGCTGGCAATAGCCTGACGGACCGACTCGGTATTACCGGTACTTAGTACGCTCATAGCCATTTTAGGACCAACGCCATTTACGCCGAGCAATTGTTCGAATAGTTGCTTAGTGTCTAAGGCGGTAAAACCAAATAGATCATGGCTATTCTCGCGTATGTGTTCGTACACATATAACTTACTGCGTGCCCCAATAGCTAAACGGCCAGAGTCTTCGACAGTTACAAACAAGCCGTAGCCTACACCACTTACGTCCAAGACAACTTGGTCAACGGTTTTTTCGGCCACCACGCCAGTCAGCATTGCAATCATGCTTGATTATTATGACACAGCACGATGGATCAGGCGAGGTGCCGGGAGCCGGCATAGGTAAGCGCAGCCGCCAAAGCGTCAGCAGCATCATCTGGCTGAGGGATTTCTTTGAGCTTTAGCAGCACCCGCACCATTTCCTGCATCTGCTTTTTGTCGGCCTTGCCATAGCCAGCAATCGCTTGTTTGATCTGCATGGGCGTATATTCAAAAATTTCGAGTCCACTGAGCCGGGCGCACAACAGCACCACGCCACGTGCCTGAGCTACCGTCATAGCCGTTGTGACATTACGGGCAAAAAACAACTTTTCGACCGCCATAATTTGCGGCTTAGTATTTGTAATAATATCAGTCAGTTCCTGATAAATTGTCTCTAGCCGCACCGCGTCGTCTTCTTTTACTGGCGTTCGAATAACCCCCGCATCTACTAGCTGCGAACGCTGGCCATCAACCTCAATTACGCCAAAACCTAAGATGCCAGTGCCGGGATCAATGCCGATAATTCTCATGCAGCAACCCGACGAACAATCGACAACCAATCAAAAGTACTACCCAACTCCTGGTCTTCTAAATCATCCAAACTCACCCACTCCGGCAGCTCGGCTGAGTTGTCCTCGCCTTCCTCCATGTTTTCTATCGAAGGTTTGCCGCCCCGGAACTCGCAAACATAAAATAGCAAAATCGTATGATAATGCCATTCCCGACCCTGGTCTTCCCAGGAAAAAAATGTAGTAAGTACTTCCACTACTTTCGGATTCGTGACTTCGTAACCAGTTTCCTCAAAAACCTCGCGCACTACAGCGTCTTCCGGACTTTCGCCAAGCTCAATGCCGCCGCCCGGCAAGTGATATTTGCCAAACTGCCTGCCTAGCAAAATTTTATTATCCTTTATGACAATAGCGTATGCTGACGGCCGCCACTCTAGCTTGTCGACCGGAACATCATACTGCCTACCATGTATGTCATTGGACTTGACTAAGCGCTTCAACCTAGGAATTCCTCAGGAATATCAAAGTTTACGTGCGTGTTGCTAACTTCGTCGATCTCTTCTAACGCGTCCATGAGGCGCATAATTTTGCCAGCGGTATCGGCATCTGCTACTTCAACGGTAGTGTTGGGCACGTAGGTAAGTTCGGCGTCCAGGATTTCTACACCAGCTGCGCGCAAGGCATCGCGCACTTTTGCCAGCTCGGTTGGCTCGGTGTATACGACTGACTCCGCACCCTCTTCCTGCACATCTTCGGCCCCAGCATCCAGCGCTTGCAGGACCAACTCGTCGCCAGAACCATGCACACGAATCATGCCCTTGTGGTCGAACTGAAACGCTACTGCTCCTTTCTCGGCCAAGTTACCGCCGTGTTTGCTAAAAGCTAGGCGGACCTCCGGGTAGGTACGATTAAGGTTATCGGTAGCCACCTCTACCAAAATAGCTACGCCGCCCGGGCCATAGCCCTCGTACAACACTTCTTGTAATTGGGCGGCATTCTTGTCTGCAACCCGTTGGATGGCCCGCTCAATGTTAGCCATTGGCATGTTGGCTGCCTTGGCTTTGTCGATTGCCAACCGAAGTGCAAAGTTGGTGTTGGGGTCGGTCCCGGTGCGGGCGTTCATGGCAATGGCGTTGCCTAGCTTCGTAAATACCGCCCCACGAGCAGCGTCTTTAAGACCTTTTTGCCGTTTTATGGTTGACCACTTAGAATGCCCGGACATAACTACATTTGCTCCTTCGATTTCGACTGTATGCTATCTGTTATTATACCACCTAAAGGATAGTTTGCGACCCCCAGGCGCGACGAACTGGTTTTGTACCACAGCAGCCAACAAACAGCAGCTAGTAGCAGATAGCTCGCGATCATCATCGGCAACGAAAACTCCACCCGATCTATAAATCCATGCGGCGTTCGGTCAAATAAATTAGCAACGTCCAACATATAGGTCAGCAGCCAATTGGCGGGCCAGGCCAGCCAACCCGCGATGGCCGGCACAATCATTCCGGCTAGCCCAGCCACCAGGGCCAACAACATGGCAAGGGGAATAAGCGGCACAACCAGCACATTAGCCACTAAGCTAACCAGCGAAACCTGTCCAAATGTGTGCAAGGCATAAGGCGCGACGAGCAAACTGGCACAGATAGTTTCTATACAAATGCCAGCCACGAGCCTAGGTTCTCGACTGCCATATATACGTTTGACGGCCAGCGGGGCAACCACCAATACACCAAAAAACGCCAAAAACGAAAGATACCAACTGACGTTGCCCCACACATACAGCGGATTAGCCAGCGCCGATATCCCTGCACCCACTAATAGCAGCACTAGCGCCGGTATACTGCGGCCATAATACCAAGCCCAAATACTTAACATGCTAATAATACTTGCCCGTACAATTGGCGGGCTGCTGCCAGTCATTAACAAAAATATAACCAGGCAGGCCACACACAAAGCAGTAGCCTGAAACTTAGAGCGCTTAGCGAGTAATCGACGGCAGGCAATCACAATAATCGTCACGTTGTAGCCAGAGACTGCGATGATATGTGTCAACCCCACATGGCGCAATTGATCACTGGTTTCCTCTGGCAATGTACTGCGCTGGCCAACCAACAAGCCAAGGCCAAACGATGCAGCTGGTTCGGGCAAGGCAGACTGCAGTCCGGCCGCAAATCGACGGCGCAGTTCATCAATCCAGGACTTGCCCTGGGCCACTAACTCTAACTTGGCAAAACTAATGCTTGCCAAATTATTCCCTCTTGTTGGGTATAGTTTGCCGGTTACTCTCACAATATCGCCCCTGTATACCATTGGCGTACCAAAACCGCGGACAGTCAGGTCGCCAACCAGCTGGGCAGTCTTTGGCCGAATAACCATACTGTTACTTAGCGAAAACTCTAATTGAGAGCGCTTGCCATACACCGCGTCCTCGGTAGCCCGGCCAATTAGCGTCACTTTTTGAAGATGCAGACTTTGGTGCAGCGTCAGCTTTTGCATATACTCGCTACCGCGCCACCAACCAATGCCAAAAAAGAGTAGGACTAAGCAGCCCAGCGTAACGATATTGTGACGGCGCAAACTAACCAGCGACAGGACTGCACAGCCCCACACCCAATAAGCGTTGCCCAGTGCCATCCACCGAGCAGCAAACAACCCGAGCCCAAGCGATACACACGCTCCAATGACCAGCACTGGTCGCCGCACTCGTTTCATGCGCGGCATTGTACTAACAGTTCGTCAAAGTTGGGAGCAGGTTATCGATTAACTCTGTACACTAATCTAACTCTTCCCAGGCTAAGTTGTTTGACATGCAATAGTGTCATGTCAAACTCAAAATCATCATAGGCCAGAAACGGCCGACCCTTGCCGATAATATATGGCGTGATCGTTAGCTGAACTTGATCAATAAGGTTCTTTTTGGCAAAAGCGCCATTTAAAATACCTCCACCTATAAGAAACAGGGTCTTGAGACCTGTCTTCTGTAAATGCTCGATCGCTTTTTCGGGACTATCCAAAACCGTATACCCAGCTGGAGCCCGAAAATCCTGATTACGACTAATAATCAGTTTGTGATCGACCGGCATGCTGTCAAAGTTTTCGTGCTCGTACTTAGCAGTAACCTGCTCGTATGTCTCGCGGCCCATTACAACGTTGTTGTACTGCTTTGCCTCTGCTACAAAGTCATCCCAACCCTCCTCCGGTAGCCAGTCTTCGTCGCCGTTTTCGCGGGCAATAAAGCCGTTGGGCGAAATAACCATGTCGAGCACCACTTTCATACTGGGGAGTATATCAAAAGTTGATCACTACGGTTGTGGTCTATGGTCGGGGTGGGTTAGCACAATCGCATGCATTTGGTCCATAGAATACTGAACGCCCTGTTGATCTGTCTGATCTTGCCCAACCTCCACCCATGCTCCAACGCCACCCAAGAAGCGATCGATTCCGACACGCGAGCCAACAACCCAACCTTCGCGCAAAGGGAATTGCGCCGGCCCACGTATTGGACGCGCAAAGGTCATCGGTTCATTAAAAATTTTGGGCTCTTCTTGGACTTCCAAGCCTATCACTGGGCCTCTTGTATGGTGCCGCCACGAGATGTGCCAGCCGTTGACTCCATCCCAAGCTCGCCGTAGCCCATCGAGTAATACAGTAAATTCAGGTATTTCACCCTGAATTAGCGCCTCGAGTTCGACCGCATAGTTAAAGGTTGGATCACCCCGCCTTTCGGTCATCGACAGCATGTTCATGCCGGTGATCAAAGGCATAAGTTGGTCAAAATTCCGCGTCCAGGATGCAATCGTGTCGTCCCATGCATCCTTCAGGCGGACCCGCGGGTCCTCTGGCCGTAGATCTTCTTCACCTAGCTCGAATTTATCGAGCATGCGCTTTCTGTATTTCGTCTCTCAGCCGGGTCGCGTATGGCAACCGTTCTTCGGGCGTTGTTCTGCGGCTGACGCCCATATTCGCATCAAGTTCATCATCTGTGTAGCGCGGGAACAGGTGCATGTGGTAATGAAATGCGTGCTGGCTGCTGGCGGGTTCGTTGTTTTGCCTAACCATTACACCGTCGCATTTATAACTCTTTTTTATTGCCCGGGCGACGGTGCGCGATACCAACATAATCCGCTTTGCCTCGGCATCTGGTAACTCATAAAGATTCTCGTAGTGTTTGTTGGGTACGATTATCGGCTGCCCCGGCTTATTGGCTACAGAAAATGACCCAATAAAAACGGTTACCAAGTCATCCTGAAACACAATGTCCGATCTGCGAATCATGGTTCGGTCGTCCTCGATGCCATGTATGGCGATACAAATCGGGCAAACATAGTCAGCGGGCGCATGATTGTACGCAAGAGTTTTCATGTTCTAATTATACCTTATCTGTTGCCTTTAGAGGTCATACCAATAACTATCCCTGATTACCATATCGTTCAAACATTCGCTGCTTATGGGCTTCAAATGTTCCGAGACCCATTGCGGCCCGTCTTTCTTCTAGGTGAGCTTCGTCTTCTATGGGCCAAGGGCCAAACGTATCGCCTTCTCTGTAAAACTGCGTTCCGTAAAGTTGCGGCCTGCCTTGAGCGAGGCGTACTCTATCTTCCAAGTATGCGATATTTGCAGGCCTGACTTCACCCTCTGGCAAAGCCTTTAATATATCCAAACACCGAGCCTGGAACTCCGGCTTATGGTCGGCGTGCCGAACCAGCAGCCAAGCGGCATCTGAAGCTTCTTCACCCACTTCAGATATCAAAGGCCAGCCTGATTGAGCGACATATTCTTCAAGAAAGGCAGTATTAGCGTCGTCCACAGTTTCGTCCCAGAGTGAAAAGTCGTGGGTTTCCGCATACTGACTGCGCATTTGCTGGTCAATTTCAGCCCGCCGGATAAACTCGGCACCCATCTCGTGATTCATTGGTTAATGATAGCAAAACACTTCGGGGCGCACTGGGAAGTTTCACCGCTTCGTCGCGTACTCGAAGCGAGCTTCTGCGTGCGGCCCACTGGGAGAGCGCACGTTAATCCAGCCGCCCGCTTCGCTGGGGGCTGTGACTAACGACCGAACCCGTTCATTAATCTCATTGAACGCTCCAAAACAAATGCCCCTCTTTCGAGGGGCGCTTGTTTTGGAGGGCCCACTGGGATTCGAACCCAGGACACGAGGCTTAAAAGGCCTCTGCTCTAGCCGACTGAGCTATGGGCCCGTGATGAGACAAAACCTATGGTTTTTTCTCATCGCGCCGGGCGCCGGAATGAATCCACCGCTCGGGCTGCTCTTTTTCCTTTAGCTCTAAAGGTAAATAACAGATCACATTATCCATTTTTTGGCTTAAAAAGTCAATGGAGGGCTGCGGTAACGGCTCTGTTATTTTCGGCGCTTGTCTTTGGAACGAAAAGTAGCACGCTGCGTCCACAAAAAGAACAGGCTAATCACCGCCCCAAGTCCCACCACTAAGGCCTGGGCGTTGGTAAGTTGTCGCCATAATGCCTGGCCTTCGATGGCATAGCGCAAACCGGGGGCAAGCAAGGGCACTGCCAAAAGTAGAGCTAGCAAAGTAGCAGCAACGGCCGGCAAGACATTTAATGAAATCTTGATCTCGCCGCGCACACTAAAAACTGTCAGCACGCACGTCACAAGCGCCGCCGCAAACAGCAGCACCAGCTGCACACTGGCTGCGCTAACCGAACCGGTCTTGGCAGAAAATAAAGAAAGTAGCGAATTGGCCTCGCCGGCGACGTATTGCACCAACACAGCTCCAAGGCACAGACTCAAAAAAACCAATGCCGCATTAATACGTAATGCCACCAGCACGATAACCGGCGCCACCAAGGCAATAATTAAGGCAAGATTATCTGGCATCTTGCCTTAATCATAACATGAGCGTTATGCCCCTACTTTGTCTTTGCGGTGGCGTAATTTAGCGTTTTGCTCGACGTACTCGATTACCTTTTCGGCAATGTTGTATTTGGTAAGCAGTTCAGGAGTCCTAATGCTACCAGAGGAATTTACTTCCAGCACCAACGGTCCGCGGTCGCTGCGCATCATGTCTACGGCGCAGAAGGGAAGGCCCATGGCCTTGGCGGCTTTAACGGCTGTTCGTTCTTCTTCCAAAGTCAGCTTCGCGGCCTTACCAATACCACCTTGGTGAGTGTTGGAACGGAAATCATCGTCCAAACTCTGGCGCATAAAGCCACAGACTACGCGGTTACCTACTACAATTGCCCGCACGTCCGTACCGGCGGATTCTCTGACAAATTCTTGTACCAAAAACGTTACACCTTCGACATAGAAAGCCTGCATTACCGCCTTGGCGGCTTTGTTGGTTTCGGCCAATACCACCCCATTGCCATGGGTGCCGCGTGCAACCTTAACAATAAGCGGCGCACCGCCGGCCTTCTCGACGACTGAGTCAAAATCGGAGGTTTCGCGGGCAAAGACGGTTTTGGGTATACCAACGCCGGCTTTGGCCAGCAACTGATACCCACGCAGCTTGTCACGCGAACGGTCGATAGCAATGGACTTAGCGGTCGTGTACACGTCGCGCATCTCGAACTGACGAACCACAGCGCACCCATACTTGGTATAGCTCTGCGCAATTCGGGGGATAACCGCGTCGAAATCGTCTAGTATATTACCCTTGTAATACACCACTGGATTGCCTTTTTCGATGGTCATGTAGCACTTGGCATAGTTAATAACCCGCACTTCATGGCCACGTCTAATAGCCTCTTCCTTTAATCGGCGAGTGGTGTAATTTGCTGGACCCTTAGATAAAATTGCAATCTTCATAATCGTAGACTCCTATCGATTAAGCTCAAAATCAAGGAACCGAGCTAATGCTACGCGCTTTTCGGCCAAATAGCTACCCGTTTTAACCTGGGGGGCGTTATTGACCTCTAAAATGTACCATTGCTTCGTGTGCTTGTCTTGAATTATATCCACTCCGGTAATTTGGCGGCTCATTAACTTGCTAGCCCGTATGACTAAATCGCGGACCTCAGACGATATTTCATCCTCGGCTAGTAACCGAGCATTGCCAGAATGCGATCTGTTGTTTAAGTGCGACTTAAGTGGACGATATTCCTCGAGAGCCTGCCTGTGGATGACCGGCCCGACGTTATTGCCAAATACATATAAGCGCTGATAGCCATCGTTTGGAATATAGCGCTGCAACATGTAGATGTCGTTCGCGTCGGCACTGGCTAAGACTTTTTCTAGTTCTTGTTTGTTGGCGATCAGATAATTCTTGCGGCCGCGGTCGGAATTAATTTCCTTACATACTAACGGCGTACCCAGCTGTTCGGTAAGTTGCGCAAACTGGGCTTTAAGCACCTGGGAAGTAGCGCAAAAACTGTCGGGCACTGGCAAATCATGCATGGCTAGCAGAATCATTTCGGATAATTTGTCGTACGAAACGTGGTTTAGCAGCTCGCGGTCGAAAAATGGCACGTGGTTAAAGGCCAGATATTGGGCAGCGGCTACCGCCAGCTCGTAATTATTCTTATGAGATTTAAAGTAAACCACATCGTAGTCGGCAATATCTCGCCCGGCAACCATATCCCTGACGGTTACGTTGCCAGTCTTAAGATCAAAGGACAAATCGGCAAAACTGCGGGCCGCGATCTCTGCTTTTACAGACATCTGCGCGGTTACTTCTTTGGCGAATTGTGCAAGTCCTTGCGAATCCGATGCCAAAATGAGCACTCGTTTGGTCGATTGTTTGCTACCATGGCTCAAAGTCTTTTTGCTGACATCTACCACAAACTTGTTTTTGAGCAGACGGCGGCCAAGCAATACTGGGTAGCGCATGCCCCCGCGATCTGCCAAGCTAAACCAAGCGCGCACCGAACGGGGGCCAACCTTAAGTAGCAGGCGCACCTTGTAACGGAATTCAGCCTCGCCAGAGGAGTTCTTCACAGAAGCAGTCCGATAAGCACCTACCACAATGGGCTCGCCGCTGTAGTAATGACTGCCTGGCCCAAATAGAGTAAACTGCAATCCTTTGGGCGTTACCTGAACATTGCTGGCCCAAATAGATGAGCTATCGGCGCCAGTGTCGGTCTTGGCGGGTACGTCCAAAAGGCCTAGTTCCGGAAAACTGACCTTTGCGGTTGACCCAATGATGTCGACGTCTTTTCTATTCATGGCCCTTGGATTGCGGTTATGGTAATATTGCCTATAATTTTACCATAATTATCTTAAATTGTCCAGTATCACCTACTGTACACGCTCTATTTTATAGGCCAAAAAATCCCTTTTTGCCACCTTCTGACTGTAGCTCCTCGAGTAGCTGTCGCTGACGTTTGGTAAGCTTGGTTGGTATATCTACCAAAATGGTCACAATATGGGAACCGCGGGTGTCTCGCTGCAGATGAGTCACACCATGGCCCGATAATTTAAAATCGGTTCCGGGCTGAGTACCCGCAGGCACTTTCATGCGGATTGGCCCGTCAACGGTATCGACGTCAATCTCGGCCCCCAGGGCAGCGTCAATCATACCGATATGCTCTTCGCTAAGGATTAAATCACCTTCCCGGGTGAATTTTTTGTGGGCTTTAACCCTAATATTGACATACAGATCGCCCTTGGGACCGTTGGCAACAGCTTCGCCGCGCTCTCGCAGTCGAATCGTGGCGCCGTCGTCTATGCCGGCCGGAATCTTTAAACGAATAGCTTGGTGCTTGCGCTGGGTGCCCCGGCCGCCACATACCGTACAGACCTTTTCTGGCACCTTACCCGTACCCTTACAGGTAGAACACACGCTGGCCTGCTGCATATTGCCAAAAATGGTGCGGGTAACCGTTACCACCTGGCCGGAGCCTTGGCAGGTGGGGCAGGTTTTTAATTCGTGTCCGGGTTCGACAGTCTTACCCTTACAGTGTTCACAGGTATCTTCCAAATTGAGGGTCAGGTCTTCTTCGGTCCCAAACACCGCTTCTTCGAAGCTGATCTCTAGCCTAGCCTCTACGTCGCGACCCCGGGCTTGACGCTGACCGCGCTGTCGGTTGCCACCGCCAAAAAAACTACCAAAAATATCACCCAAACCTAAGTCACCAAAGTCAAAATTAATATTTTGGCCATTAAAACCGCCACCGTATGGATTGCCGCTGGCGCTACCACCTACACCGGCATGACCAAACTGATCATAACGTTGCCGCTTTGATGGATCCTTTAGGACTTCGTAGGCTTCGTTTACTTCCTTGAACTTGGTCTCATCACCACCCTCTTTATCTGGATGATGCTGAATGGCCGCCCGCCGGAACGCCTTTTTAATCTCGTCCGCGCTGGCGTCTTTGCCTACCCCTAAAACTTCGTAATAATCACGCTTGCTCATTAGTCCCCGGGTACTTGCGGATGAATATCTGGCTCCCGCTCCAGAAGGCTGGCCAACACCTCTCTATTACCATAGGTTGCCGCATGGATAATAGCAGCCCTTCTTAAGAATTGAGCATGCTCTTCCAGCTCGGCCGGCGGCAAAGTACTCAATGGCACCTCACTATTATGCCGCTGTACGGTCACTATATGCGCCGTATGGTCGCGCCAAATAAATTCAGGACTATCCGCTTGCACCGCATGCACTCCCTTGATAATTTGATCGATTTGCGAACCTTGCACTAAAGGATCACTCACCCTACCACTTAACAGATCATCCAGTGAATATGCTTCATCTTCCACAACTTGATCGGTATAACGAGCATCTCGCTGAACGCGGACTTCGTAATTATCCTGTGGCGTATCAATATATAGGCCCGTTCCTTCGGGGACTTTCAGAAGAAAGGTTCTGTAATCCTGTGTAAGGTTCGAGCCATGCTGGCCGCGCTCAATTTCCCCGATGGCGCCCATAGATTCTACGGCATGTCTGTACCATTGTTCCGGCGTTTGGGGGTTACGAGCCGCGTCTTCGCGGGCAAGTTGCTCCCTTAGCGCATCAAAAGGCAAATCCGATGGTGGATGCCCCGACATTCCTGGTTCCTGAAATGCTTCTGTCATACTATTCCCCTTTATTAGTCACCGGCATAGTAGCCGGAGTTGTTAATAGCGCATCTAGGACTTTGCGCAAAAAATTATCATCGCCAGATCTTTCCGGACCGGGTAGCAAAACCCAAACGTCCGCGAGTAGCGTCTTGTTTTCGCTCCAGCTCATTACTAGCTCGAACTCATTCTTGGCGTTGGTGTCGTGCTGCAGCCAAATAACGGTCTTAGGGTTTACTAAAGCAAAATGAAGTAATTCTTTGCCGCTGGCACTATCCCTAAGGACGGTACGGATATTCTCGTTCCAGAGTTTTTGAGCAGTGGCAAAGACTTCAGCACTATGCACCACGTGCACTGTCACCGGCAATTGATCGTTACTACCTGATTGTTTGCTTCCGAACATACTACCTATTCTCCCCTGGGTTTACATCTTTGTCCAGGCAGGCGGGTCATGGACAGATACCCCTCGCACGCCCTTCCTCAAAAACCGCCCCCGCCAGCGATCCAAAAACACTGGCAGTAGTATGTCCGCTTTTTCGCCAAGCCTCTTCGTTCGTAATCGTGTAGAACCCCTCGCTAGAAAGTTCGAAAGTCGTAACATCACCGGTGCGCAGGCCCCAAACTTTCACCCATAGCATCCCATAGCGGTGGTCCGGATCGTGCGGTAAGCCCCAACGAGTTAAAACATGCACCAAGCCAGTATCTTTGTCTTCCACCGGCCTGACGTACTCCATTAACTCCGCGTCCGGATGCCCGTGATGAAGTACCTGGCTATGCGAGCCCAAATCACTCAGTCCAATCGCCACCTCATAGACCCCTTGAGCCGCATGAGCCGATACTCCCTCCGAGAATGCCGCGCTCATATGAGCTATTTCTCGTCGACGACTTCACCTTCAACGGTGTTTGATTTATCATCCTTTTTGTCGTCGGATGGTGCGTCGTCTTCGGCTGGCTTTTCGTCCTTAGCCGATTCGTACATCTTGGCGCCAATGGGCATAATTTTGTCGTTTAATTCTTTAACGGCTGTTTCTAGTGCGTCCTTAGTGGCGGCTTCGTCTTTGGCAACTTTTTGGGCAACCTCGATAGCTTCTTCTATAACTTTTACATCCTCTTCAGCCAATTTGTCCTTGTATTCGGACTTCATCTTTTCGGCTTGGTAGATGCCGTTTTCTAGCATATTGCGAGCCTCGACAGCGTCGCGCTTATTTTTGTCTTCTTCGGCATTGGCTTCGGCTTCTTTGGCCATTTTTTCAACTTCGGTTTTATCTAGATTGCCGGAGCCACTAATCGTAATGGACTGTTCTTTGCCAGTGCCTTTGTCCTTGGCCGATACGTTTAGAATGCCGTTGGCATCGATATTAAAGGTTACCTCAATCTGGGGAACGCCACGCGGTGCAGAGGGGATGCCGTCTAGATTAAACCGACCTAGAGATCTGTTATCCCGAGCCATAGAGCGCGGACCTTGCAATACGTGCACTTCCACCTGGGGCTGATTGTCAGCCGCAGTCGAGAATACTTCGGACTTGCTGGTCGGAATGGTGGTATTGCGCTCGATGAGCTTGGTCATAATGCCGCCCATGGTCTCGATACCTAAGTCAAGCGGAGTCACATCAAGCAGTAGCACATCCTTGACATCACCTTGGAGTACGCCACCCTGAATGGCAGCACCAATAGCCACAACTTCATCCGGGTTAACACCCTTCATGGGATCCTTGCCAAAGATGGCTTTTACCTTTTCTTGTACCGCAGGCATGCGGGTCATACCACCCACCAACACAACAGCGTCGATGTCGGATGCAGAAAGACCAGCGTCCTTAAGTGCTTTCTCGCAAGGTTCGGCGGTTTTGGTAACAAGATCACTTACCAGGCTCTCCAGTTTGGCGCGGGATAGTTTGTGTTCGAAGTGCTTGGGGCCGTCGGCGTCGGCTGTCAGGAAGGGCAGGTTAACAGTAACTTCCTGGGCGCTGGATAGCTCTATCTTAGCTTTTTCGGCTTCGTCACGCAGGCGCTGCATAGCGGCTTTATCGCTGGCAATATCCAACCCATGCTCTTTTTTAAATTCGTCGGCAAAGTAATTAACCAGCACGCGGTCGAAGTCGGCACCACCCAAGTGCGTGTCACCATTGGTGCTCTTTACTTCGAATACGCCATCACCCAGTTCTAGGATGGATACGTCAAAGGTTCCACCACCAAGGTCGTAGACGGCAATCTTTTCGTCTTTTTTCTCTGCTTTGTCTAAGCCATATGCCAGAGCGGCAGCAGTTGGCTCGTTAATAATACGCTTAACTTCCAGACCAGCAATCTTACCGGCATCTTTGGTAGCTTGGCGCTGAGAATCATCAAAATAGGCCGGAACAGTAATGACCGCCTCGTTAACTGGCTGGCCCAAAAAGCTTTCGGCATCTGCCTTTAGCTTGCCCAAAATCATGGCGCTGACTTCTTCGGGGCTATACTCTTTGTCGGCCATCTTGACCTTAACGCCCTGACCACTTTTGACGATCTCGTAACCCATAAGTTTTAGGTCGCGCTGGACTTCTTTGTCTTCCCAGCGGCGGCCGATCAACCGCTTGACCTCATAGATAGTATGCTTAGAGTTAGTAACTTGTTGACGGCGGGCCACCTGACCCACCAATCGTTCGCCGTTTTTGTTCACAGCCACAACGCTTGGGGTAGTGCGTGCGCCCTCGCTGTTGGCAATAATTTCTGGCTTACCAGACTGCATAACGGCCATGGCCGAGTTGGTAGTGCCTAAGTCGATTCCTATAATCTTTCCCATATTTTATCTCCTATTACTCTAAATTAACCTCAGGGTCGAGTCCGAAATGTGTCCTCGCCGCATTGGCAGCAATCTCATCAAGAGTTTCGGTGTCGTCATCTCCAGTGAAACCTAGTATTCTTTCGAGAAGTCCATTCCGAAATCCCTCCATGGCATCGGCTAGGTTGGCTGGACTGACCTCAGGATTCAGTTCAGCCGCAAGGCGTCCCATTTCCTCCAAAGTCATAAAGGCAGTCAGGTTCTGTTCCGGAGCAACCTTAGGACCAACCGCGACGGTGCCCACAAAATTAAAGATTGTGGTGTTCCATGGTTCTGGCGCAGCTTCTAACATAAAATTCTTTCCTCTTTAGCAGAACAATCTATCGAGTGCTAAGACCATTCTAGCATAGAAAATTGGCAGTCTCGTGTCAAGAGTGCCAATATCCAACCCCATTCGGTACCATTACACCGCACGATTGTGTATTATCTCCTTATGACGGAAAATGTCCCGAGTTTTGAGGTGGGATTGTCGCCTGTGGTATCCGAAACGCTACGCAACAATGGGTTGACGGTTGAGCTAGATAAAGTCGCACTGGATGCCATGGCCGCCTACTTTGGAGTAAAACCGGGTGATAATCCACGTGTAGTGTTAGCTTACGAGGGCGAAGATGTGCATAGCTACAGGACTGGCTCTGAGGATGACGCCGAGAGTAGCGATGCGGCTATCGCTAGCGCAGGCGACTATCTTGTGCGCCTGATTAAAGCCGATGGTATACGAACGAGGACTGTCAGTGCTGGACTAGCCAGTTCCTTCCAGCGCGAACGGCGTGCATCTAACGGGCTGTGGATGCTACGGGCTGGTGCCGGTATGTTTGGAGGGGGCATTCTGCTAGCCGGGGTAGGCTATATTGGCATGTCCAACGAGATTATTACGAAAGCCGGCTACGGACTAGCTGCGGTCGGGGCCGGCTTAGTTACCTACGCTGCTACTCGTGACCCATATGGTAAACCGCCAAACATTTCGCACCTACGCCATCCCATACGCATTGTCCCAGGACGCCTAGAACGCGAGGCAATAGAGGGTGTTACCGTTCCTTAGGATTGCCTTGACCCGGGATCAGCGACACCAGATGGCGCGTAACCGTACGGCCGATTGCGGCCACAAGGCGCCAAAAAGGGTTTTCTGGACGAGAGGCTTTTTCGGCAGTCATAGGTTACTGCTGCTTGACGCGCACCATGGCGTGACGCAAGACTTTGTCGCCCAAGACATAGCCGGCCTGCAGTTCTTCGCTCACAACTTCGGCCTGGCCCTCGCCTTCTTCCATGCTAATAGCCTCGTGCCGATGTGGGTCAAACGGCTGGCCAACGGTTTTAATCTTTTGGACACCCAGCTTAGCCATGACCGATTCGAACTGGGCAATGATATTCTGAATACCCCGAATATACTCGTGGGTCTCAAGGTCAGCTGGCACATGCTTAAGCGCACGTTCAAAGTTATCAATAACTGGCAACAGTTCCCGGGCTACGCTTGCCTTAGCAGTGGTTCGGGCATCGGCTAGTTGTTGATCGTAATGACGGCGCAGATTGGTAGCGTCGGCACGCTCCCGTTGTAAGGCGGCGGTCAGTTCGTCTATTTGCGCGAGTAACTTCTGAGGCTGGTCTGAGTTTTTCTTCATAGCACCCATTTCATAGTACCTCCTCTAGAGTCTGGCCGGCGCGGCGCACCAGGTTAGTTACATCGCGGTAATTCTGGCGAGTTGGGCCTAATACACCTATATAACTACGGTCGGAATAGGGGCTTACAAAGCGGCTGATAATCAGCGAACAGCCCGCATTGCCACCAATGGGATTTTCGCGTCCAATATAGACACTGAGTGGCTGGTTGGGCGCAGCCTCGCGCAGCCATGGCTCCAAATTATCTAACAAACGGGCCACCTGCTGTACCTGCCCAGCTTGCATGAACTCCGGCTGGCCAAAAAGATTGGATAGGCCGCTCATATATAGCTGATTGCCAATGGTAGCGAGTCCCAAATTGTGCGTCAGCTCCACCAGGGTATCGACAGCATTGCGGATATTACGTTCTGGTAAGCCGCCAGGATGAACGCGGGCGGCTAAGGCCCGCTCGCCGCCAGATGCCTGCCTGCCCTCTTTTGCGTCGGCTAGGCTATTTACATATAGTCGGTATCCTTTATCTGTAGGTACTCGCCCGGCACTAGTGTGTGGCTGTGTAATATAGCCCATGTGTTCTAGATCGGCCATCTCGGCGCGAATGGTGGCCGAACTAACACCAAAAACTTTGGCCAGCAATTGAGAGCCGACGGGCGAAGCAACCTCGGCATATTGTTCTACAATCGCGTACAGAATTTGTCGCTGTCGCTCAGTCATAGCGGCTTCGCCTTATGAGAAAAACCTGCGGTCTTTCTCATCGCGCGGGGCTTGGGCAAAGCCCAAGTCTCCGGCTGCTCTTTTCCCTTCATTCTTACATGATAAAACGTTAGCACTCCAACGTCAAGAGTGCTAGTCGAGGGGAAGAGCAGCCCGAGATCGAATTCATTTCGATCCCGGCGCGATGATAATTCGAGCGATTAGCGATGAATTATATGCTGAGCCGGAGTTCATTCAATTCTTAAACAATATAGAATGACACCGCGTGAAGCTATATAAACCCCGAAGGGGTGTCTCATGTACCTCAAGAGTGCTGCCTTGCACCCCTACTGGCGACCTGGTATAGTTTCCCCATGGAGAACACCCTCGAAAACAAAAAGAAATGGGGAATCATCAAAGCCTGGTTGGGCACCGGGTCAATAAACGTGTTCGGTCGGCCGCTTTCTGGTAAAGATACTCAGGCAGCCGCGATAGCAAAGTACGTCAATGGTAAGCAGCTTTCGGGCGGACAGATTTTGCGTGAGGCAGCAGAAGCAGATGTTATGGCAGAGCACGACCGCGGCGAGCTCGTAACGCAAGAACGCTATTTAGAGACTGTTACACCGTTCCTAAAGCAAAGCGAGTACGCCGGGCGTCCTCTCGTTCTCAGCGCAGTTGGCAGGTGGGATGGCGAACAGCACGCTATCATGCAGGTGACTAAGGATTCCAACCACCCGCTGAGAGCAGTAATATACCTGGAATTAAGCGAAGATCAGTCACGCGCCCGTCTCGACAGAATTCATTCCAAGGAGCATGGTGATCGTGGCAAACGCGGTGACGACCTCCATGGGGCACTCGAAACACGATTCTCCGAGTTCGCTAACAAAACCATGCCGGTTATCGATTATTACGACTCTATTGGCCTGCTTATTCGTATCAACGCCAACCAAAGTCCGAAGGCCGTTGCGAACGCAATACGTGATCGGCTCTACGAACGCGCAGCACAAAATTCTTAGTGACTACCCTGTTTTTCCAGTAGTAATCATCTACAATGAAGCAAGGGGGGTACCATGAAAGCACCAAATTTTACGCTGGCGGATCAAAATGGTCAGCCACATAGTCTGGGGCAATACGCAGGCAAGTGGCTGGTGTTATATTTTTATCCCAAGGACGAAACACTAGAATGTACGGCCGAGGCCTGCAACTTCCGCGATGCCAGACAAGATATCGCCAACCTGCCACACGTAGAGGTAGTAGGTATTAGCAAAGATTCAGTCGAAAGCCACAAGGCCTTTGCCGAAAAACATCAGCTCAACTTTACCATCTTGAGCGATCCCGACCACAAGACAATTGAGGCCTATGGTGCATGGGGATTACTAGGCACCAAACGTCAGACGTTTATCATCGATCCTGACGGCAAAATTGTAAAGCGCTACCAGGACGTTAATCCAGAGATTCATGCCCAAGAAATTATTCGGGATCTGAAAATACTGCAGGGCTAGCGTGCTGCCTGTAGACGATGCAGCAGTGTCTTTGCCAAATCTCGGGCTTGCTCGGTATCGTGCGAGGTGGGCGCATGCGCGCCAAGTACTATATCCACAAAGTGTTTTGCTGTTTCGGCTAAATCGTCATTAATCAGATACGTCATGTCTTTTTGACTCAGTGCAAACGTGAGCGAACGTTCGGCTTCGGCTAGGCGCTTGACCAAAAGCTCGGGCGAGAAATGATGCTCGACAATCCGTCGCTGCCATTCCGACCAGTTGGGCGGCAGGATATATATGCAGCGCATGCTTTTAAAAGGCAAGGCTTCAAACATGTGGACGGCTTCGGCCAGCACTGGCAATAGGGCATAACCGTCCGTGGCGTAATCTTGAGCATGGGTGGCATATAGGTCCCCAAAAACACTCGGCGCCACCTGGGCATACTCACCCTTGTCGATCCGCATTTGCATTTCCCGGCGTGTTAGGAAATGATAATCAACGCCATTACGTTCTTCTGCCCGAGGCGCGCGACTAGTGTTGTTAATAACCTCGTGCAGTTCGGGCGCGATTGCTTTGGCCGCTTTTAAAACGGCATTCTTGCCCGAAGCCGTCGGCCCGATAACAGCTACAAAGTCAACCTGTCGCAAACGATCGAGCACATGTGGCGCGGGTTTATAGTCTATTGTTCCCATTCCTATCATTATGCCACGACTTTTTTGCAAGGACGTACCTCGCAAAGTCGACGAAGATGTTGTAACATCTCGCCATGCCCAGCCGCAACATCTTAAAAATCGATATCGAGGACGCCTACTATCATATATACGCGCGTGGCAATAGCAAGCAACAACTATTTTTTAGTGCCTACGATTATTCTGTTTTCCTCAATTTACTTAAGCGATATCTCTCGCCTGAACCAATAAAAGATAATTCTGGTCGGGAGTATCCGCATCTACGTAATGATCTTGAATTGCTAGCCTACTGCATCATGCCCAACCATTTTCATCTGCTAATCTACCAAATCAATGCTGGAGCGATGGCCTGCCTAATGCGAGGAATCATGACTAGCTTTAGTCGGTACTTCAATGCTGGGCATGCAAAATCCGGCCCTGTCTTTGAGTCGAGGTATAAAGCTTCGATGATCACAGCAGAATCTTACCTAGAGCACATCTCGCGCTATATTCACCTAAACCCTAAAGGCTGGCGTCAGTATCCTTACTCCAGCATTCATTCGTACGTCGGGGAGCGCCGGGAGCCATGGCTAAAGCCAGATAAAATTGTAGCGATGTTTGAATCCTCTCGTGAATACTTGAGCTTCGTAGAGGACTACGAAGACCACAAAAAGATGCTGGACTCAATTAAAATCGAACTGGCAGGCTTAGAGTAAACACTACTACAACATAAAACAAACTTTTGCGAGGTACGTCCTTGCAATAGGTGCTAATCGCGCTTTAACATCACCGTAAACGCCTCGGCCGGAATGTCGATCTTACCAAAACGTTTCATGCGTTTTTTGCCCTTGGCTTGTTTGGCGAGCACTTTCTTCTTGCGCGAAACATCGCCGCCATATAGACCGGTCGTCACATCCTTGCGGAAGGCACTTAAGTCTTCGCGGGCGATAAATTTGCCACCGATGGCTGCCTGCAGGCTAACGGCAAATTGTTGGCGCGGAATAACATCTTTTAGTTTTTCGACGATCTCCCGGCCCATGCGATCTGCTTCGACTCGATGCACCATAATACTTAACGCATCAACCTTTTCTCCCGCAATATAGAAATCGAGCTTTACTAAATCTTCGGCACGATAATCGGCAAGCTCGTAATTAAACGACCCATAGCCGCTGGTAAGACTTTTGAGCTGATCATAAAAATCAGTTAACAGATTTGCCAGCGGCGCCTCAAACGTAATCAGCGCCCGCTCCTCGATGTAGCTCAGATTTTTGTGCAGACCTCGTTTGCTGGTAATGAGCTGTATGAGCGAGCCCACATAGGCCTGGGGGGCAACGATTTCGCCACGAATCCAGGGTTCGCGAATTTCCCTAATTTTGGCTGGGTCGGGCAGATCGGCAGCGCTTTTAATATCGACTTCCTCGCCGCTGAGCAGCGTAACTTGGTAATCGGTGGAGGGATTGGTAACAACCAAATTGAGGTTGTATTCGCGCTCCAGCCGCTCGCGCACAATGTCCATATGTAATAGACCCAAGAAACCGATGCGCACACCGAACCCCAGGACCGGTGAATTTTCGGGTACATATTGCAAGGCAGAATCGCTAAGACTCAGCTTTTCGATAGCATCTTTTAGTTCCTGATAAAACTCGTTACTTTCGGGGAAAAAGCCAGCATAGACAAACGGCTTTACATCTTGATAGCCGGGAAGTGGTACACTAGCAGTATGACTTCCGACTAGGGTAACCGTATCTCCAACTTTTGCTTCGCGGGTGGTTTTTAGATTCGTGACTATGTATCCTATTTCTCCTGTTTCGATGGCGGGTAAGGGCGACATGTCTGGTTTTAAGGCCCCCACCTCCAGAGCTAGACCATTGGCGTGAGTGGCCATCATCTGAATCTGAGCACCTTTGGCGATACGCCCATCCACTACCCTGACATACAAAATAACGCCCCGATAATCGTCGTAATAACTGTCGAATATCAGCGCCCGAGTCGCCTCCCCACTCTGCCCGCTTGGCGCTGGTACATCAGATATAACTCGCTCCAAAACAGACTCTACACCCTGCCCAGTCTTAGCCGATATTTGCAAAATGTCCTCAAATTTACAGCCGAGCAAACTGACAATCTCGGCCCCTACCTTTTCGACGTCACTGGCAGGCAGATCGATTTTATTAAGCACCGGGATAATAGTTAAATTAGCAGCCAAAGCTAAGTAGACGTTGGCTAGGGTTTGAGCCTGCATGCCCTGGGTGGCATCGACCACCAAAATGGCACCTTCGCAGGCTTCTAGGCTGCGCGATACCTCGTAACTAAAATCGACATGGCCGGGAGTATCGATAAGATTAAGTTGATACCCTTTGTAGTCCATCCGGACAGGTTGCAGTTTAATGGTAATGCCTCGTTCGCGCTCCAGGTCCATGCGGTCAAGCAACTGTTCGCGCATCATGCGCTTTTCGACTGTGCCAGTTATCTCTAACAAGCGATCAGCCAATGTCGACTTACCATGGTCAATATGGGCTATGATACAAAAATTCCGGATATGAGATTGGATCACTTCAAACCTCCGACTGGGAAGAGCAGCCCGAGCGACAGATTTACTCTGGCGCCCGGCGCGATGAGAAACCCGCTTGCGGGTGTCTCATTAGCGGAGCGGGTATAGGGCTGGTTCATGTGCACCTCATTATAACAGAGGTAGCTGCGATGTACGAGCCCGCATGCAAGATGCGGAATCGGTGGGGTATACTGGGGTGGTGAATTACTACCAAAAGCGGCAACGATATAGCCCGACGCGCAGCTCTTTGCAGCAACCCGCCAAGCGTCCCTTCTCAAAAATAGTTGTGGCGATTATTGTGGTTGGCATAGTCGTGGGCGGCCTGGTGCTGTTTGGGGGCAAGGGCAGTATTAGCTCGCTTGTAAAATCAGAACCGCCCAAACCCAAGAAGATCCGTATTGAGGGACGCTACCTATTCACCTGCACAGTCGTCTGGGCCCGCTACATGCAAGATTGGAGCAAGAACGCCGACGGGACGTACAACTATGCCTACCCATTCAGTGGGCTAGATAGCTTCGAACGTAGCAAATACGATGCCTGGACTGCCGATCTAGAATGCGCCAGCGGTGCAGAGGAAGTCTCGGCCGCCCAGGCTGCCGGGGAACTAATCTTTAACTGCCGGCCGGAGTTTCTGCCAAGCGCTGCCAAATACTTTAACTTTTTTAATCTTGCCAACAACCATAGCGACAATCTTGGCCAAGCCGGTCTACAAGAAACCCGCGACAATCTCATTAAAAATGGCATTATGCCTTGGGGTGATCCAGACCCGGGCAAAACCGACAACATTTGCGAGATTATGGCTCTGCCGGTACGCGTTATTTCCACACTAGACGGCAAAGAGACAAGCAAAAAAGCCGAATTGCCGGTCGCCTTCTGCTCTTGGGAATATTTCTTCCGCCTGCCAAAAGATGGCGAGATCGAGACCATGAAACCATACGCCGACAAAATGCCAGTCTTTGCCTTTCTGCAGGCTGGTGCAGAATATCGCTCCATAGCCGATGACTA
>Ga0111539_10001365_pt1 | contig 32515 bp, 34 predicted proteins | sample RhiMethybrSRZTD1_FD_79667 | JGI IMG/M metagenome (GOLD analysis project Ga0111539, IMG submission 79667) | Populus rhizosphere microbial communities from Tennessee, USA - Rhizosphere MetaG P. TD hybrid SRZTD1 (version 2) (version 2) | ecosystem: Host-associated > Plants > Roots > Rhizosphere >...
CCCCGACGTAACGCTGCCTCACAGCCGACGACCGGCACGGGGCGAGTTCATGCTCCGACCGTGGCGAATTCGAGGATCAATTGCCGCTAAAAGGTTACATTCGTATGTGCAAGGCGCTACCGGTACTTCACCACAACTTTTTCGACGCGGTCGCAGTTGGCGCATTCGAACGTACGACGGTCGTGGTCGGGTTTGTCCGGCTCAATAAGCGCCAGCCACATTGGTTCGCCGCACTGCGGGCAGTCGGGCCCGTGAAACGCGCCCGGCGCATGTGCGGGCTCATGTGAAATCCTGCCGTAAGTCATCAGCGCTCCCCACGCGGAGAACCAGATGGCGGCGAAGTGCAAGGAGGTTTGTCCCATGAGGGGCTTGTACCGGCCCGCCGCTAAAAAGTGCTGGCTTGAAACGCGCGGTTTTTAGTAAACACAGCGGCTTTGCGAGAGCCAAGCGCCGGTAAATCTTTACGGTGCGTCGGCATGCCAGCCGAGCAGCACGAGCATGACGAAGAATCCGATCACGTAGGCGACCGCGACGTGCCAGCCGTGCCGCAACCACAGGCCGACTGACTTTGCTTCGGCATATTGGTTGGAGAGCGCGACGCCGGCCGAGGAACCGAACCAGATCATCGAGCCGCCGAAGCCGACGGCATAGGCGAGAAATCCCCAGTCGTAGCCGCCTTGCTTGAGCGCGAGCGCTGTCAGCGGAATGTTGTCGAATACTGCCGAGACGAACCCCAGGCCGAGGGCCGTCTGCCACGATGCGGGGGGCAGCGTCTCGACCGGCATCAGCGAGGCCGTTGTCACCAGCGCGATCAGGAAAACTGTGCCCTTGAATGTTTCCGGCAGCACGCTCCAGTCCGGCCGCCGCCACGGCGCGGTCGCAAGAAGAACTGCCCAGAGAGAGAGGCCGAGCACCGGTACCCGGCCGAGAAGCACGGGAAAATACAGGTTGGTAACGATATTCGTCGCGACCACCACGCAGAGCAGGGCAATGACGATAACGACGCGCGCCCAGTCGAGCGCGATACCGCGCCGCGCGTGCTTGACGATCGGCGAGTGCCGGTGCTGCTGCAGGGAAGCGGGCACCGCGAAAACCAGCAACGCCGCGAAAGCGGCGACATAGGCTTCAAGCACGACCAGTGGGCTTACGCCCGCGACCCACATCATGGTCGTGGTCGTGTCGCCCAGCACGCTGCCCGCGCCCCCGGCGTTGGATGCGGCGACGATGGCCGCGAGATAACCGATGTGGACCTTGCCGCGAAACACGTGCCGCGCGACCGTGCCGCCGATGATTGCCGCGGCAATGTTGTCGAGGAAACCTGACAGCACGAATACGATCACGAGCAGCGCCAGTCCGCCCGTCCAGTTGTCCGGCAACAGCGCCGGCATCTCGTCCGGCACGGCGCTTTCCTCGAAGTGGCGCGACAGCAAAGCGAAGCCCATCAGCAGCAGGAACAGGTTCGAGAGCAGCGAAAATTCGTGACCGAGATGCAGGCCGAGGCCGGCAAGGCCCGCGCCCTCCTTAAAGCCGGTGAATATCAGCTTGTAGACCGTAGTGACGCCAAGGCCTGCCAGCGCGACCGGCAATGTATGCCGGTGAAACAGCGCGACGCCGAGCAAGGTCAGCGCAAACAGGATGAAGTCGAAGGGAATGCCGAGGAAGAGGACGGGTCCGGACAATGGGGCCTCGGGTGCTTGTTACATGCACTCCACGGGTACAACGGCTGCGAGGCCGATGGCTCTCCGTCGTTGAAGGCTTAATGTCGCATCTGCAACCGGCGGCAGGCGGTCTCGACGCTCCGAAGAGCGTGATCGAATAAAGCGATGGAACTTTCGGCGGCGGATCGCGTTTTTTTTGGCGCGACAGTGTTGACGCTGGAGGCTTGGAGATGGAGCTGCTGACGGCCCGGTTTGTCGACCAATTGTTCAGTGCGCCCAGCGAAATCATGATCATGGACCAGCTGGCGGAGTGGAATCGCCAGCATCTGGACGCGCGCTACGCGTCAGCCCAGACCTACAACCCCGGATCCAGAAGTCTGCGCGTGGTGGCGGCGCGCGAGTTCGCGCCGTGTCTGCTCGACCAGTTCGCTGACATGCCCATAGCCACGTCGGGCACCATGTGCGCCCGCGCCGCGCGCCTGCATGCGCCGATCTTGGTCCCCGACGTCACCGAGGACGAGGACTGGACGCCATACTTGAGTTTCTCCGAAACCGCGGGTTTTGATGGCGTCCTGTCCGTCCCGCTGTTGTCGAAGGCCGGCGACCTGCTCGGCGTCACATCCTGTCATTTCGGCAGCCGGGCAAAGCCGACTGCCAAGAAATTGGATTTCGTGCGGGTGAGCTGCGAATTCGCGAGCGACGCCATCGCCGAGCTGCGCTGGCGGTCGCGGTATTAGCCCGCGCGCCTGCAAAAGATCGCCGATCTCCACGCAGAAAATCCCGCCGGGGCGCGGCGGCTTTCGATGCGCCATCCCTCCGCGCGTCGCCAAAGCTCTGCAAATTGATCGCCATCTCCTTGGATAGCGGTAAGTTGCTGCATAAAAGCGCTGTTCAGTATTTCGAGCCAATTGATGCGGGCCAAAAAGACGGATACCGTCAGGGCGGGTGCTAACGCTTGAAATTGTGGAGAACGTTTTGATCGAGGAGATTGCGTCATGGGGCGGGCAATATCCGAACATTTGAACGAAGATGCGGCAGAGCCCGAAAAGCGTCGCCGTCGCGTTGAAGCACATAAGATCAGGAAGATGATTAGAAAATGCAAAGCGGCCACTAAGGCGATCAAGCAGCTCGATGACGAGCAAACAGAATATTTAGACAGACTGCGGAAGCATCTGTAGCGTCACCTTGATCGAAATCAGAGAGTTTGGTGAATGGCGGACGATCATAGAAAGACTCTAAAAGAAGAGTTTACTGATCGCCTCGAAAAAGCGAAAGGCCGCTTACAACAGTCGTTCCCTGAAATACGGCAATCTATCAAGACATCCGGCGCTGTCGAAGCAGCAAGAAAAATCATCGATCCGGCGCAGTCAATTTTCAAACAATTTGCTGACGACATTCAGCTGAAGGATCTAATTGCAAAAGCAGAAGCATTGGTTGCAAATGCCAATCTGACCCTTACCAAAGCTGCTTCTAAAGATGCTGCTCCAACGGAAGCGCGTCCGATCGGGGCGCCTTCGAGCGAACCATCCGCAAAGAAAGCAGGGGTAAAGAAAACTCCGTCGAAGGGAACACGCCTAAAAAAAGCGGTACCGAAGAAGACGCTGTCGAAAAAGAAGAAAAAGCGAGCGCCAAAACGAAGAGTGAAGACGCTCTCGTAAGTCACTCAGCTCTGAAGGTGAGAAAACCTCAACAGGGTCCGCTCACCGCGTCTTTAGTGAAAGCGAAGACCGCGCGGTTCGGTGCAGAAAATCTGCCTCGACGCTATGTTCGTCATCCGCGTGCCAAACACGGATATCAGGCGAGGTCCTTTTGCTTCAGGGCGACCCTGAGGTCGCGCGCGAAAGAAATGAGCGAGGCGGTGAAGAGCAGCAGGGATACCGTAAAAAGAATCGCGGCGGCGGGTTCGTGCCGCGAGCCAAGATAGGCCGCCATGAAGGCAACGATCATCAGCAGACAGGCGGCAATCCCGCTTCCGACCGCCCAATAGATCGAGCGGATGATCAGGCCCGCGCGAAAGTGCAGTTCGGGCAAATGCCCCTTGAGATGCGCTCCTTTGGCGTCGCCATCCGGAATTGCGGCGATCGCGCGCGCCCGGTCGACGATGCGTCCTAGGTGCGAAACCAGGACGGACAGGAAGGACGCCACGGCTCCCAGCAGAAAGGCGGGCGCCGCGGCCTGCGAAATGACAAGCGAAAGTTGGTCCGATGTCAGCATTTCTTTCAGCATTTCACCGCTCCTGCGTAAAAATCGATGGGCCCCTTGGTCCAATTGTGCCGGTTCATCCGATCCGTTGATTTACATCAAAGCCCAAGCCCGCCAGATCGCCAAATTGGGGCAACTCTTCGCGGCGGGCATCGGAGGCGAGGATGCAATCAAGAGTGGCTGTACTGTCGTTGTCGCTTTTGGTTGGCACAACGGCAGTTTCTTCGGTATTCGCTCAGCAAACCACCGGTATTCCGGGCGCGCCCGGCGCAACAACAACCATCGACGGAAAACAAATTCCGCCGCCGCCGCCGGAATTCGGCGGTGTGATCAACGAAAAGGCTTCGGACTCGAAGGCCTGGTGGGCACCGCGCGTCGTGCCGCCCAAGGGCGCGCCCAACGTCTTGCTCATCATGACGGATGACCAGGGTTTCGGTGCGCCGAGCACGTTCGGCGGCGTCATACCAACCCCTGCCATGGACCGCATTGCAAAAGCTGGCCTGCGCTACACGAATTTCCATTCGACGTCACTGTGCTCGCCGACGCGCGCGGCACTGATCACGGGCCGCAACCATCACTCGGTCGGCACCGGTGTGGTCGGCGAAATAGCGACGGGGTTCCCGGGTTACGACTCGATCATCCCGATCGACAAGGGCACCATCGGCACAATCCTGAAAGCGAACGGGTACGCGACCTCGTGGTTCGGCAAGGACCACAACACGCCATCGTATCAGTCAAGCCAGGCCGGCCCGTTCGAGCAATGGCCGAATGGAATGGGCTTCGAATATTTCTACGGCTTCGTCGGCGGCGACGCCAGCCAGTGGCAGCCGAATCTGTTCCGCAACACGACGGCCATCTATCCGTTCCTGAACAATCCCGGCTGGAACATGCAGACGGCGATGGCGGATGAGGCCATCGGGTACATCAAGCAGCTCAAGGAGATCGCGCCCGGCAAGCCCTGGCTCGTCTACTACGTGCCGGGCGCCACTCATTCGCCGCATCATCCGACGCCGGAGTGGATCAAGAAGATCGGCGACATGCACCTTTTCGACGAAGGCTGGAACAAGCTGCGCGAAACCATCTTCGCCAACCAGAAGCGCTTGGGCATCATGCCCGAGGACGCCAGGCTGACGCCTTGGCCGAAAGAGCTGCCGCAATGGGATTCCCTGAGCCGTGAACAGAAAAGGCTCTTCATCAAGCAAGCGGATGTCTATGGAGCCTATCTCGCTTACGCCGATCATGAGATCGGCCGCGTCATCCAGGCCGTCGAAGATCTCGGCGAGCTCGACAATACCCTGATCATCTACATTGGCGGCGACAACGGTGCGAGCGCCGAAGGCATGCTCGACGGCACGCCGAACGAATTCACCACCTTCAACGGCGTTGCCGTGCCGGTGAAGGACCAGTTTCTCTGGTATCCGTTCTGGGGATCGGAACGGACGTTCCCGCACTATGCCGCGCCTTGGGCGTGGGCGATGGACACTCCGTTCAAGTGGGTGAAGCAGGTGCCGTCGCATTTCGGCGGCACGGCTCAGGGCGTGGCCATGTCCTGGCCCGGCCACATCAATGATGTGGGCGGCGTTCGCCGCCAGTTCCATCACGTTATCGACGTCGTCCCGACCATACTGGAGGCAGCCGGCATCCCGGCGCCCGATACGATCAACGGCATCAAGCAGAACCCCATCGAAGGCGTGAGCATGGCATACACGTGGGACAAGGCGAATGCCAATGCCACCACCCGGCACACCACGCAATATTTCGAGATGCTCGGCAATCGCGCCATCTTTCACGACGGCTGGGTAGCGGCCACGACGCCGGCGACTCTGCCGTGGGAGCTGAGCACCAAGACGCCGCCGGATGTGATCACCGGTTACAACTGGGAGCTCTACAACGTCAACGAGGATCCCACCCAGTTCAACGACCTCGCCGCCAGGATGCCGGAGAAGGTCAAGGAGTTGCAGGAGCTCTTCTACGCCGAGGCGAAGAAGTATAACGTGCTGCCGCTCGACAACTCCACGCTCGCGCGCTGGAATACGCCGCGCCCGAGCCTTACCGCCGGACGAACAGAATTCACCTATTCGGGTGAACTGACCGGTGTGCCTGGCAGCGCTGCCCCCGATATCAAGAACAAGTCCTATACGATCACCGCCGAGGTCGAGATCCCTAAGGGCGGTGCGGAAGGCATGATCGTCACCGAGGGCGGGCGCTTCGGCGGGTATGGACTTTTCCTGAGCAAAGGTGTGGCGGACATTCGTCGGGGCAAGGTGGTGTTCCTCTATAACCTGCTCGATCTCAAGCGCACGCTGTGGGAAGGGCCCGAGTTGAAAGCCGGCAAGCACACCATCGTCTTCGACTTCAAGTCCGACGGCTCGGGGTTGGGCAAGGGGGGTACCGGCGTGCTGTCCGTGGACGGCAAGGAAGTGGCCAGGAATTCCATGGAGCACACCATCCCGGTCACGTTCCCGGAAGACGAAACCTTTGATGTCGGCCAGGACACACGCACCGGAGTTGCGCTGGTGAAATACCGTTACGATCCTCCATTCAAGTTTACCGGCAAGATCAACAAGCTGACCTTCAAGCTCGAACCGGAGCGGCAAGCGAAGCAATAGCAACCGGCCATTTTTTGTGGCGCCGGACATGTAGAGGCTGACGTGAACAAGATTTGCATAGCATTATCGCTGTCCCTGCTCGTGGGCAGCACGGCACCTTCATTTGTTCAAGCGCAGCAGGTGACCGGCACGCCCGGCTCGCCCGGCGCCACAACCACAATCGACGGAAAACAACTTCCGCCGCCCGACCCGAAATTCGGCGGCGTGATCAAGGATGGCGCGCTGCAGTCGAAGCCATGGTGGGCGCCGCGCGTCGTGCCGCCCAAAGGCGCGCCCAATGTGCTGTTGATCATCACCGACGACGCCGGCTTCGGCGTGCCGAGCACGTTTGGTGGCGTGATCCCCACGCCGGCGATGGACCGCATCGCCAGGGAAGGCCTCCGCTACAACCGAATGTTCTCCACTGCGCTGTGCTCGCCAACACGTGCGGCACTGATTACCGGGCGCAACCACCATTCGGCCGGCTTCGGCGTGATTTCCGAGCAATCGACCGGCTTCCCCGGCTACAACAGCATTATCGATCGGGACAAGGCCACCATTGGACGGGTCCTGCTTGAGAATGGCTACGCAACGGCATGGTTCGGCAAGAATCACAACACGCCCGCTTTCGCCGCCAGCCAAGTCGGGCCTTTCGACCAGTGGCCCACCGGCATGGGCTTCGAGTATTTCTATGGGTTCGTTGGTGGTGACGCCAACCAGTGGCAGCCCAACCTGTTCCGCAACACGACACAGATCTTTCCGTTCGAAGGCAAGGAGCCCGGCACCTGGAATCTGGTCACGGCGATGGCCGACGACGCCATCGACTACATGACGCGGATGCACCAAATCCAGCCGGACAAGCCGCTCTTCATCAAGTACGCACCCGGCGCAACGCACGCGCCGCACCACCCGACCAAGGAGTGGGTGGACAAGATCAGCAAGATGAAAATCTTCGACGAGGGCTGGAACAAGGTGCGCGAGCGCATCTTCGAGAACCAGAAACGGCTCGGCGTGGTCCCGAAGGACACCAGGCTGTCACCTTGGCCGAAGGACGTGCTGAAGGAGTGGGACCAGCTTGCGGCCGACGAGAAGAAGCTCTTCATTCGCCAGGCCGAGATCTTCGCCGCCTACGCCGCCTACAGCGACCATGAGATCGGCCGCGTGATCCAGGCCTTCGAGGACCTGGGCAGGCTCGACAACACGCTGATCATCTACATCAACGGCGACAACGGCACCAGCGCCGAGGGCGGGCCGATGGGCACGCCGAATGAGGTCGCGTTCTTCAACGGCCTCAACGACCTTCCGGTCAATGTGCAGATGAAGTTCTACGACGTCTGGGGCACTGAGCAGACCTACAACCATATGTCGGCCGGCTGGTCATGGGCGTTCGACACGCCGTTCTCGTGGTTCAAGCAGAACGCGTCGCAACTGGGGGGCGTCAATCAAAACATGGTGGTCTCGTGGCCGGCGCGCATCAAGGACAAGGGCGGCCTGCGCGAGCAATTCGTGCACGTCATCGACGTCGTGCCCACGATCCTCGAGGCCGCCGGAATTCGCGCGCCCGAGGTCATTGACGGGATCAGGCAGAAACCGATCGAGGGCACCAGCTTTGCCTACACCTTCGACGCGAAGAACGCGAAGGCACCAACGCGCCACACGACGCAGTACTTCGAGATGATGGGCCAGTGGGCGCTCTATCACGAAGGCTGGTTCTTGAGCACCAAGGTCAACCGCGCGCCGTGGGAGGCTTTCGGTCCGGCCAACCCTGACCCGCTGAATAATCAGGTGCTTGAACTCTTCGACCTGAACAAGGATTTTAGTCAGAGCGAGAACGTCGCGGCGAAGAACCCGCAGAAGGTCAAGGAGATGAAGCAGATGTTCATCGCCGAGGCCAAGAAATACCAGGTCTTCCCGATGGACGCGTCGGTGGCAGCGCGCATCGTCGCGCCTCGTCCGAACATCACCGCCGGCCGCAAGGAATTCGTTTACACGCGGCCGATGACGGGACTGCCGCAGGGCGACTCGCCGCTGCTGCTCAACACGTCCTACACAATCACCGCCGACATCGAGGTGCCGGCCGGCGGCGCCGAGGGCATGATCCTGACCTCGGGCGGGCGCTTCGCCGGCTATGGCTTCTACCTGCTGAAAGGCAAGCCGGTGTTTCTGTGGAATCTCGTCGACCTCGAACGTCTCAAGTGGGAGAGCGACGAGGCGCTTCCGCCCGGGCGCCACACAGTCGAGTTCGACTTCAAGTACGAAGGGGCTGGTTCCGGCACGCTCGCGTTCAACAACTTCGGCGGCGTCGGACGGCCCGGCACCGGAACGCTGAAGGTGGACGGCAAGGAGGTCGCGACAAAGCGGATGGAGAAGACGCTGCCGATGATCTTGCAGTGGGATGAAAGCTTCGACATCGGCTCCGACACGCTCACCGGCGTGAACGATGCGGACTACAAGCCACCGTTCCCCCTGACCGCCAAGCTCAACAAGCTAACAATCAAGGTCGACCGGCCGCAACTGTCGCCCGAAGACATCAAGAAGCTGCAGGCGGCCATGAGGGAGAAGGCGAAAGCCGATTGATTGTCGGGCGCGCGCTGCGCAGACCGTGCCTGCGGAAGCGAAACGCTAGCAGCCAACGGCTGGGTGTCGTCGGGCGATGAAAAAGGTACTGATTTTCTCGGCCGTTGCCGAAGCCGCCACCGGGATAGCGTTGCTGATTGCGCCGACGCTCGTCTGGCAGTTGTTGCTCGGTGAGCAACTTACCGGCGTCGCCATTCCGGTCGCGCGCGTGGCCGGCATCGCCCTGGTTGCTTTGGGGATCGCGTGCTGGCCCGGGCCACCGCTGGCCGGCATGTTGATCTACAGCGTATGGGCCACGCTGTATCTTGCCTACCTGGGTTTTGCTGCTGGACTGGCGGGCGTGCTTTTGTGGCCCGCGGTTGTGCTTCACTTGCTTCTCTCGATCTTGCTTGGCCGCGTTTGGCTTCTCGCGGCAAACGAATAAAAAAGCGACCGAATTGTGTGATAAGGACCTGCCGATCGGGGGATTGCCTGGAAAAATTCTGGTACTGGATTGTTTTCGCGGTGGCGGCCGCCATTCTGCTGGCGGCGGGGCTTTACATTTTTCTGACCTTGCCACCGCGCACGGTGACCATGGCAACGGGCGCCGCGGGCGGCGCCTATCACGAACTGGGCCTGCGCTATCGGGACATCCTGGCGCGGTCCGGCGTCAGGCTTCGACTGGTCAACACGACGGGCGGTCTCGATAATCTCGTGCGTCTGCGCGATCGCCGGTCGGGCGTGCAGGTCGGATTTATCCAGGGCGGCACGACCACGAAAGAGGAATCGCCGCAGGTCGAATCGCTTGGCACGGTGTTTTTTGAGCCGTTATGGATGTTCTATCGAAACGGGATTGGCCGTGACATTGAGGCGTTCCGCGGCCGCCGCGTTTCGATTGGACCGGAAGGAAGCGGCGGCCGCGCACTCACGCTCGAGATCCTGAGACGAACCAAGGTCGACGGCGTTGTTGGCGAGCTCCTGGGATTTCCGCCCGAGGAAGCGGCGGACAAGCTCATCGCGGGCGAGATCGCCATTGCCTTCATCGTGTCGGGCTGGGATTCGCCAGTGGTGCGACGTCTGATGGAGGCGGATGGAATCGAGGTCGTGAGCGTTCCTCGGCCCGATGCTCTCGTCGCGCTTTATCCCTTCTTGAACAAGGTCGTGCTGCCGGCCGGCGTGGCCGATCTCGCGGCGAACCGGCCGCCCGTGGACACCATCCTGTTGGCGCCGAAGGCGAGCCTTGCGGTTCGCGGCGATCTGCATTCGGCCATCCAGTATCTTCTGCTCAACGCGGCGGTGGAGATTCACTCGCCGCCCGGAATATTCCAGAAGGCTGGTCAGTTTCCGGCGGCGGAAGCCGTCGATCTGCCGCTGAGCGAGGAAGCGCAGCGGTTCTACAAGAGCGGCCGGCCGGTTCTTCAGGCCTATCTCCCGTTCTGGCTGGCGGCGCTGGTCGAAAGATTTCTGGTCGTTTTCCTTCCAGTGCTCGTTTTGCTCTATCCGGCATTCACGCTCCTTCCGCAGGCTTACGACTGGCTGATGCAGTCAAAAATTCGGCGCCTCTACGACGAGATGAGGGCAATAGAGCGCGATCTGGCGGCGGGACGTGAGGCCCCGGGCGCACTCAATGAAAAACTTGACCGGCTTTATCAAAGCGCAAGCGAACTGCAACTGCCGGTCAAATACGCCAGCATGCAATACACCTTGCGCATGCACCTCGATCTTGTGCGCGACCGTATTTCCGTGCGTGCGGCCGGAAAATAGCTTGCTAGCCGCCCGCCCAGGGTTTGTGTCGTTGGGTCTACAAGTTACATCAGCCTCCGCTAACGTAACCAGTGGCGGGCTCGCCTGCACTCATGTCCGCTTTCGGGGTAAAGCGGACGTCGCGGCGATCCAAGCCCCTTTCAGCGTGTTAGTGTGAGGGCGTACGATGCCTTCCCGGGGGAAGCGCTCATGAGGCGGCGGGAATTTCTGGGCATTCTTGGTGGTGCGGCGGCTTGGCCGATTGTGTCCAAAGCCCAGCAGGCCGAGCGCGTGCGCCTCGTTGGCCTGCTCAACATCCTCGGAAAAGACGATCCGGAGGCCCAAGCACGGAGGGCGGTGTTCGAGCAAACTCTTGAGCAGTTAGGGTGGTCGGTCGGCCGCGATTTGAAAATTGAAACCCGACAGATCGGGGGCGATGTCGACAGCCTTCGCCGTTATGCAGCGGAGCTGGTCGCGCTGACGCCCGATGTAATCCTGAGCGTAGGCAGCATAGCGCTTGCACCGCTGCAACAGGCTACGCGTACGATCCCGATCGTGTTCGTGAACGTTCCCGATCCGGTTGGCGCTGGCTTCGTTGAAAGTATGGCGCATCCGGGCGGCAATATCACCGGCTTCTCGAATTTCGAGTACAGCATGAGCGGCAAATGGGCCGAGTTGCTCAAGCAGATTGCGCCCAGCGTGACCCGAGCTTTGATATTCCGCGATCCCACCTCTGCGGCTGGTATCGGACAATTCGCGGCAGTTCGATCGGTGGCGCAGTCCCTTGGTGTTGAGCTCACGCCGGTGAACGTACGCAACGACGATGAAATCGAACGTACCGTGGCGGCGTTCGCACGTTCCCGCAATGGCGGCGTGATCGTAACGACAGGAGGCACGGCGGCCCATCGCAAGCTCATCATCGGTCTCGCCGCTCGCTACAAATTACCGTCGGTTTATCCTTATCGTTACTACGCCTTAGATGGGGGCCTGATTTCGTACGGGCCCAATACGTACGATCCGGTCCGGCGCGCCGCGGGATATGTTGATCGCATCCTTAAAGGCGAGAAACCGGCCGACATGCCGGTGCAGGCGCCGACCAAGTTTGAGCTGGTTGTCAATCTCAAGACCGCAAAAACGCTCGGCCTGACCATTCCGCAATCATTGCTCGCCACAGCTGACGAAGTCGTCGAGTAAGCGCGATGTCCGCTATTGGCACTTAGCGGACAACGGCTTGTGCGCTGGACATGTCTGCTTTTGACCCAAAGCGGACATGGCCCCCTTCCGGTGCTGTTGCTTAATCCGATACGATGGGAGCTGTCTTAGCCTCGGGGGCGACGACGATGAGGCGACGCGACTTCATTACGTTGGTGGGCGGCGCGACGATGTGGCCGTTCGCTGCACGCGCGCAGCGGCCGACGACGCCGGTGGTCGGTTTTGTCAACGCCGCTGCTCAGCAGGACTACAAGCGGCAATTGGCGGCTTTCCTCAAAGGGCTGGCTGAAAGTGGCTATGTTGAGGGCCGGAACGTCGCGATTGAATACCGTTGGGCGGAAGGCCGAATTGACCGGTTGCCGACGATGATGGCCGACCTTATTCGCAGGCAGGTCGCGGTGATCGCTGCGACCAGCACGCCGGCGGCAATCGCGGCAAAGGTGGCCACCGCGACAATTCCCATCGTCTTCGAAACCGGCGCCGACCCCGTTCAACTCGGCCTTGTCTCCAACCTGAGCCGGCCTGGCGGCAACCTCACGGGCGTTACGCAAACGAGCGTTGAAACCATGCCCAAACGGTTGCAGGTGCTGCACGAGCTGGTTCCCGCGGCCCGCGTCATGGCCCTGCTGGTCAACCCCGCCGATGCCAATCTCTCCGATGCGTATATCCGAGAGGCGCAGGTGGCAGCCCGCGTCCTTGGCGTGGAGCTCCATATCGTGAAAGCCAGCAGCGAAACCGAATTCGATGGAGCCTTCGCAAAGGTGAAGGAGTTGCGGACAGAAGGGCTCGTGATCAGTGGCGGAGCATTGTTTACGGGCAGCGGCGAACGGCTCGCCGCGCTGACTCTGCGCCACGCGGTGCCGGCCGCCTTCGCAAGCCGCGAGTTTGTCGCTGCTGGAGGTCTGGTGGCGTACGGATCGGCCGTCGCGGATGCATACCGCCTGGCCGGCGTTTATACCGGCCGCATTCTCGCGGGAGACAAGCCCGCCGATCTGCCGGTCCAGCAGGCGACCAAGGTCGAGATGTACATCAATCTGAAGACCGCCAAGACACTCGGGATCAACGTCCCGAACACACTGATCGGGCGCGCGGACGAAGTGATCGAATAGGCGTAAATGTCTGCTATTGGCACTTAGCGGACATGCGTGGGTGCACTGCACATGTCTGCTTTTGACCCAAAGCGGACATGGCCCCCTTCCAAGGTGCCGGCTTAACCCGCTACGATGCCCAGTCCTTAGCCTCGGACGGGCAATGAGACGGCGCGACTTCATCACTTTACTTGGCAGCGCGGCGGCGTGGCCGGCGGTCGCCATCGCCCAGCAGGGCGGCAAAAAACGGCTCGTCGGCCTGATTACAGGTCTCAGTGAAAAGGAAATGCTTCCGATCGCTGAGGCGTTTCGTGCGCGGATAAAGGAGCTGGGGTGGCTCGAAGGTCAAAACATTGTTGTCGACGTCAGGGCCACGGGCGGGGATTACGCAAAATTAGATGCCGAGGCAGGCAAGCTGGTCGCAGCCTCAGCGGATGTCATTGTCGCGATGGGAACGCCAGGCCTCACCGCCACGCGGCAACATACCCGAACCACACCTGTAGTGTTCACTCAAGTTGCCGATCCGATCGGCCAGCGATTTATCGACAGTCTGGCTCATCCCGGCGGCAATGCCACTGGCTTGACTAATTTTGAATTTGCATTCGGCGGAAAGTGGATCGAACTATTGAAGCAAATCGACCCCACGATTTCGCACGTAACGCTCATTACAAATCCTGCGAACGAAAATACCACGCAGTTTGTGAAGGTTATCACGGCAGCCGGGGACAAGATGAAGGTCGCAGTCCGGATTGCTTCCGTCCGCGGTGCGCCTGACATTCAGGACGCAATCGAGACAAGCAGCAAACAGGCCGGAGGCGGTCTGATCATCTTTCCGGATGGCTTGCCGGTGGTTCATCGCAGTCTGATCGTCGGACTTGCGGCACGCTACCGATTGCCAGCGGTGTACCCCTTCCGACTCTTTCCGGAAATCGGGGGGCTCTTATCCTACGGTACTGATTTTAGAGCTATTTACCGTCAGGCGGCTGAGTACGTAGACAAGATCCTTAAAGGGACAAAGCCAGCGGATTTGCCAGTTGAAGCGCCGACAAAATTGGAACTTGTACTCAACTTGAAAACCGCCAAGGCACTGGGTCTCACAATCCCACCCTCACTACAAATCGCTGCCGACGAAGTGATCGAATAATTCTGGCTTGTGCACTGCACATATCTGCTTTCGGGGGAAGCGGACATCGTCTTGATGGCCTGTTATAAGTTCTTCAGGGAGCGTCAATGAAACGACGCGAGTTCATCACGTTTCTCGGAGGTGCGGTTGCTGCCTGGCCACTTGCTGCGCGTGCGCAGAAATCTTTGCCCCGGATTGGGTGGCTTGTGTACGGCGAAGCAACATTGGGTCCAGTCGATCAGTCGTTGAAGGACGCACTCGCGCAGGTGGGGCTCGTCGATGGCCGCAACGTTGAAATCGTCTTCCGCTATGCCAATGGGAAAACGGATCAACTTGCGCGATTAGCCTTCGAACTTGTCGCGCAAAAGCCCAACCTTCTGCTCGGCGTTGGTGGTGATGTTATCAAGCCGCTGTTCGAGGCAAGCAAAGGCGACATACCCATCGTCGGTGGCGTGAGCGATAACCCGATGCGCGCGGGAATTGCTGTGTCTCTGGCTCGGCCGAGCAAGAATTTCACCGGGGTCACGTTTCTCACGGATGAAATGGCGGCCAAGCGGATGGAATTCCTTAAAGAAGTTGCACCCAACGCAAGGCGCGTTGCGGTGATATTTAATCCGCAGCATTTCGACGACGAAGTGACATTTGCGCGGCGCGGAGCTGAATCGCTCGGCATCAAACTAACGACCCACCCAATAAACAGCGCCGCCGATCTCGATGCAGCGCTGCTCGCGGCAAGCGCCGAAGGCGCCGATAGCCTGTTCATCATCTCGTCACGGCTGACCGGCATTGTCGCCGCCAAAATCGCCCAGCATGGCCAAGAACGTCGGCTCCCCGTGATTGCTTCCTGGCGGGAATTCGCGGCCAGTGGTGCTTTGCTGTCCTACGGGCCGAGCCGAGTTTTCGAGGCCAAGCGTCTAGTGGGCTATGTGCAAAAGGTTTTGAGCGGAGCGAAGCCCGCCGATTTGCCTATCGAGCAACCTGTGAAATTCGAACTTGTAATCAATCTCAAGACCGCCAAGGCGCTCGGCCTCAATGTGCCGCTCCCGCTGCTAGATCGTGCGGACGAGTTGATCGAATAAAGCTGCTGATGTCCGCTTTTGGCACTTAGCGGACAACGGCTTGTGCGCTGCACATGTCTGCTTTTGACCCAAAGCGGACATTCGGTCGAGGCATGGCGGCCAACGGAAAACCGATGTAACTTCGATCATTGTTCCGTCCGTTATGAGGGGAGGAGCAGATGGCGACGCAACCGAAGTGGCAGTTGTCTGGCGACTATTTCGAGAACTGTAACTGCAGCGTGGTCTGTCCCTGCCTGGTGTCCAAAGTTGCGCCCCTCACGTCAAAGCCAACGCAGGGCGTTTGCGACGTTGCCCTAATCTTCCATATCGATAAGGGCAACTATGGTGACATTCGACTGGACGGCCTGAACGTAGCGATGATCGCCCATACGCCCGGACCGATGGCCGACGGCAACTGGACCGCCGCCGCCTATATCGATGACCGCGCCAACGACAAGCAAACCGAAGCGCTGGGCGCGATCTTCACGGGCGCCGCTGGCGGCCCGATGGCAGCATTCGCACCATTGATCGGCAATAATCTCGGGGCGAAAAAGGCGCCTATTAAATATCAGATTGATGGCAAGAAGCGCTCGGCGGAGATTCCGAATATCTTGAAGATGGCTGTAGAGCCGCTGCCGACCATGCACGGGAGCGGAGAAATGTGGGCGTCGATCGGCCACCCAGTCAATCCGGACAAGCTCGTGCTTGCCGTAGGGACCCAAGGCAGTACGTTCAACGACTACGGCATGCGCTGGGACAATTCGGGTCGCAACGGCCACTATTCCCCGATCAGCTGGTCGAACTAGTACCGCGCTTGTGCGCTTTATAGCGTGTTTTTTGATTACGTCGCCCCGACTACTTCCCATCTTGCAGAAAGTCGGCGGCGCAACTATACGCGCAGAACGCCAATGAGTGCACTCGAAGCTGTACTGCAGCGCGACCGCGCCGTCGTGGTTGCCGCACTCGCTGTCATCACCGCGATCGCTTGGGCCGATCTCGTTTGGCTGGCCAATGATATGTGGATGGGCGGCATGGACATGACCGGCTTCCGCATGATTCCGGCTGGCCAGGGGTGGATGATGCCTGAGCGCGCGCCCTGGCAACCAATCGAGTTCGGCGCTGTATTTGTGATGTGGGTCGTCATGATGATAGGGATGATGACGCCTTCTGTAGCGCCAATGATACTTATCTATGCGCGCATCGGACGTCGGACGTCCATCGAAGGCCAGCCGTTTGCTGCGAGCGCATGGTTCGCCCTCGGTTATTTGCTGTCCTGGACCGCATTCTCTCTTGCGGCGACATCCGCTCAATGGGCTCTTGAGCGTGCGGCGCTACTTACCCCAATGATGGAGAGCGCCAGTAATATTCTTGGGGCCATAGCCCTGTTAATCGCGGGCCTGTACCAGTGGACACCATTTAAGGATACATGTCTGTCGTACTGCCAATCGCCGCTCGGATTTATCCTTCGTTATGGTTTTCGCCGAGAGGCGACTGGCGCTTTGGCACTCGGCTTTCGTCACGGTCTTTATTGCATAGGCTGCTGCTGGGCGGTAATGGCGCTCCTGTTTGTCGCTGGCGTCATGAATCTCTTTTGGATCGCGGCCTTTTCAGCATTGATATTAGTCGAGAAGGTCGTTCCATTTGGCCGGCTTGTGCCGCGGCTTGCGGGGATTGCCTTCATGATAGGCGGGGCCTGGTTGCTTACCCAGGTTGCTTGATCCGGTGTCCGCTTTTGGCACTTAGCGGACCTGAGCTTGTGCGCTGCACATGTCTGCTTTTGACCCAAAGCGGACATCGGTGCGTACGTCTTCGTCGTCGGCTACTCCAATTAGAACGTCGCGATGACGGTCGCTTGCTACGGTGAAAGCGCGGGATTGGGACTTGTTGTTTTTGCTGATCGGCGTCCTACTGCCAATTTGAGGGTTACACGGGGTGTGTACCATGAAAATCTACGGCGATGTTCTCTCGGGGAACTGCCAAAAGGTACGGTTCGTCGCTGATCACCTGAGACTGCCTTACACTTGGGTCCCGGTCGATACTTTGAAGGGCGAGAGCCGCACGCCGGACTATCTCGCAAAGTTCCCGCAAGGGCAGGTGCCCGCCATTGAAGCTGGCAATGGTCGCTTCCTGGCGCAATCTAATGCCATCATGCGTTATTTGGCGCGTGGCTCTCGCCTTCTGCCGGACGATAGTTGGGCGCAGGCCAAAATCGACGAGTGGTTATTCTGGGAGCAATACAGCCATGAGCCATATATAGCGGTCTGCCGCTTTCACATGCTCTACCAACACAAACCAAAAGAGGCGCGCGAAGCATGGCGCGTTGAGCGCGGGGAGAAGGCGCTCAATTTGATGGAGAGCGAGCTCGGCGGTCGGGACTGGCTCGCCGCGAGCTCATTCACTATCGCCGACATTGCGTTGTTCGCCTATACGCGGCTCGCACCTGAAGGCGGCTTCGATTTGCAGAGCCGGCCTAATCTGCGGGTGTGGGTCGCACGCTGCGAGAATGTGCTTGGTCTTGCGCCGAACCCAAATGTAATCGCGTCCCGCTGACGACGAGCGCCAAGCCCGATGTCCGCTATTGCCCCTTAGCGAATGTCCGCTTCCGGAGGTAAAGCGGACATACCAGCCGCGTCAACGTCCATACTTGAAGCGCGCTCAACCCGGCCTATGTCAAGAGAGAACCAGAGAGACACGGAGGTTCAGATGACGCCACCGGGCCAGCCAGGCCGCGATGATCGCTAGCGCCAAACATTCGGGCCTGGCGGAGCGGCGAGTTTCAGGATGGCACGCCGGGAACGGCCCCCGCGGGTCGCATCAGTCAGGCAAGACCCCAACTCGGTCGTTCCCGCCGCGCATTTATCCTCGACGATGATTTGGCCGCTGCGCGTGCGACGGAGGAGTTCGACCATGTCGAAGACATTCGTTTTGGCATCTGTTCTTTGGTTAGGCGCCGCGGCTTTCGGTGCCGCAGGCGAGGTGCCGCCGGCGGCCGAAGCAAAAAACGCGGATGCGATCAAGAAAGCATGCGAGAGCGAGGCGACGCTGAAACGTTATACAGGCAAGCAAAGAAGCAGGTTCATCAGGCAATGTCTGGCGGGCCTTCGTCCGCCCGACCCCATGGCAACACCCACGGTCACGCCGTTAGCCAATCCGTCCAACACCTTCAGGGGCGGCACCGCTCCCAGCAATGGGCCGGTCGCGCCGAGCGCGCCGGTGATCGGCTCTAGCGGCACGTCAACCACCGGGTCCAGTGCCACGTCCATAAGCGGCTCGAGCGGCACCAGTATCGGCAGCTCCCGTGGGCGTTAGAGTCTCACGGCAAAGCTTTAGGCAGGGCCAATCGGAACAGCCGATTTGTCAGTGAGATCAACCAGTGTGCGCGCGTGCTCTTTTGCGTCGTACACGTTGACCTTGATTTGCGGATATTTTTTCTTCAGATCCAATGCTGATTTCATGGCCGCGTCCGAAGTCTCGAATTCCGATTTGAACTTTCCATCGACCTCGAGGACATAACCCTTCGACGGAATGGTGTTGGCCGACGGGTTTTTTGGCATTGTCGTATCGGTGGTCGCAGCTTCCTCTGCTGTTGGCTCTTTGACCCCAAGAACCGGTTTCCTTTTATTCACGGATAACTCCCTTGTTTCGAATTTTTGCCGAAGATGACGCGTCTGACTGACGCAGAAAAGTTTATGATTCTCAGCGGCGCTTCGCGTCCGATGACGAGAGTTATCGGAAGTGATCACTGACGAGCGCTACGAGACGGACCGGCGTGTCGCTCTAGTTCACCGGTCTTTTGAGCGGGTATTGCTCGCTCGCGTAGAGTGCCTGAATGTCCTTGTAGTTGAGTCGCTGTTCGTTAATCTCGATGCATGCGCCGAGCAATAACAGCTCTGGAAGCTCCTCAACTGCAAAACGAATGGCATCGGCCGCCGTGTCGAAGCGGCGATAAGTGACCTTCTTCGCGCTCTTGCGATTGCGCCCAGGATACAATTCAGCTGGTGCACTGTAATCAAAATCGTACACGCTGCCCTCCAGAGCATTCGCCGATGCGGATTGTTTGAAACGACTGTTTGTATGTGGGGTGCCAAAGGCGTGTTTAACAGAGCAGGTAAGCACTTTATTTCGGTTGAAAACGAGCAATTGAAAGGATGTTCTGATGTCCGCTTTTGGCCCTTAGCGGGCATTTGCTTTTGACGGCTGCCGCGCGCCGGCCGGACGATCGGGTGATATGCGACGTTGCCATCGGCGTGCCGGGCTCACGTTGTTTTTATCATTGTTGAACGGCCGTGCCGGCGATTGCGGGCTATCAGGCTCGCAATTGATGCGGCCTGCGAATTCGGGACGGCGCGATGGATACGGTGCAAATCGAATTCGAGCCTTTCATTGACGAGGCGGCGCGGCAGTTCATTGTGAACGGCCTCGACATGCACAATATCGCTGCCACCGCTTTGCCCGACTACTGTCCGGTCAACTTCGTCCTGCGCGGCGGACGCGGCGACGTGTTGGGCGGGGTGCTCGGCCTCCTCTGGGGAGGCTGGCTGCAGGTCACTTGTTTGTGGGTCGCCGAAGCCACACGCGGGGCAGGGCACGGGACACGGCTTCTGAACAACGCCGAGGCCTATGCGCGCTCGCGCGGCGCCGTCGGGGCGGCGCTCGAGACCTACAGCTTCCAGGCACGGCCATTTTACGAGCGGCTCGGCTACGAAGTGTTCAGCGCGCTCGACGGATATCCTCCCGGGCACGTCAAGTTCTTCCTGCGGAAGGCCTTTGCGTAGGACCTCTGCATAAGATTTAATCCAGTAGCGTGCCAGCGATGTTCGCTTTCGCTATTGGCACTTAGCGGACACGGGCTGTTGCACTACAAATGTCCGCTAATGACCCAAAGCGGACATCACACTTTTTGTGACATTAAACTCGCGTAAATAAAAGCAACTGTCCTCGGCAAAGGAGTTTTCAACCTCTTTCAAAAAATGCAAAATGCAAAGTGGCGCGTAAATGCGGCGATTGAGAAATCTAGCAATGATGTAGAATTAATGTGGGGGGCAATATGCTCAAACCAATTGTAGTGGCCGTCGCGATCAGTCTGGCATTTGGCTCGTTTCCAGCGCTGGCCCAGAAAAAAGAGTACAAAAAATCATGCGAAGAGTTCTGTCGAGCAAAGCCATGCGCTACCCAAGGTATGGGCTCGGTAAATGGTTGTATGAGCGTTTGTGTACAGAAATGCGCGATTAGGAGAAGCGGTGGTAACTAGCGAATAGCGGCATCAAAGCTGGCGGCGGCTTTGTCGGCACGGGCTGCTTGCCAGCGCAATGTCCGCTTTTGACCCAAAGCGGACATCCGAAGGGTCGCACCGGATGTCCGCTTGCGGAGCCTCGTAACTACTTCTTTCCAGGCGGGCTGTACAAGCTCGCTACTTTGGAAGCTTTATCCGCGACTGCTTTGAATTCGGCACCGGTCCAAGCTCTTGAAGTCGTCACGTCGGAAATAGTGCCCGCTGCCGCTGCTGCCAACAACGCAGCGATAGCTGACTCGGCCTCGTTAGTTTCCGTGATGAGCAGGAAGTCGCTGTCGCCAGTCGTGAAGTAAAAGTTTACAAGTTTGCCGCCGCCTCCCTCAACCAGCTTCCGCACAGCCGGCTCTCGGTCCTCCGGTGCAGCAAGCAAGCCCTTTGCATAATCCTTGGTGAACCGCCCACGCGTAACCAATCTGATCATAGATGCCTCCCGTTGCGGTTTGCGCTTATTACGGACCGCACAATTCTACAGAAGCAGCATGGCATAGAGATGGCTGCTCACGAATGTCAGCTTTCGGGGGGTAAAACGGACGTATCCTTGTGCGCTGCACATGTCCGCTAATGACCCAAAGCGGACTTCTGGCCCCTTGCAGAGATATTCCAGCGTGAAATAATTCATACGTGGCCCCGTATTGGGGGTGCGACAGGCTCGCGCGACTCTCATTGAAATATTTGGTTTTCGAGCTCGTTATCGGCGCTGTCAGTTCATACCAATCGGTGGCAACCGTAACTTTTGAGCCAGGCTCTGGTGTTCTGGGGGTCAAGCACCTCGACTTAAGGAAAACCAATGCCCATGAGCAACGATGACGACACGCACGTGTACACTCGCTGGCGGGATTCGCAGGTAAGCAGAAATTTTCATCGGCTTGGACTGCTTGTTGCAGCGATCATCCTCATCGCGGGCCTTTTGTTAATGGCAAAGGATGCGCTTGGCGTGAGGTTCTGGGATTTGATTCCAGCCGACATTCCAATTCTCGCTGGCGGAATCGCCATCGGCCTAACCGGCATCGGATTGGTTTCATTGGCCGCATACGGCATCGTCCGTGCGGTAGGTTGGGCGATTGACAAGTCTGTCTAAAGTCGACGTGACGTGATCACGCGTGACGTACATGCAGGCATGTCCGCTATTGGCACTTAGCGGACATGGGCCAGCGCACTGCACATGTCCGCTTTTGGGGGTAAAGCCGACATGAGTATCGCATCGCGGAGTGTCCACTAACGGCCCAAAGCGGGCATTCGCAATCATTGGCGAGCCGGGCCGGACCTGGGTCTGCCGCAGATTCGTCACGCTCGGATGCAAGAGTTTTGCCTGCCGGATTGGCTGACCAATGGATTTCACGGCCCAGGAAATCGCGCTCCTCGCACTGGTCGGCGTCATCGCTGGCCTGCTGCCGAGCACGATCGCGGAGCGCAGGGGCATCCGGCTCGCCGCCGATATCGGCGCCGGTGTCGCCGGCGTCTTCGTCGCGGCGTGGCTGGCGGCGTCGTGGCGCGATCTCGTCCCATTTTCGCTGACCACGCCGGCCGGCAAGCCGCCGGAAAAAGTCAGCGTCGATATCAACATTCCGAACTACACGCCGGTGGTGCTGCCGCTCGCGGCACTCAAGCCGCTGCTCAAGCCGGTGGTCTTCCGCTCGCGCGAGGAGATCTGCGACACGCTCGTGCATGCGGCGCTGAACAACGACCTGCCGGTGCCGTTTTTCATCCGGCTCATTTACCAGGAAAGCACCTTCCGGCCCGCCGCCATCAGCTCGGCCGGCGCGCTTGGCATCGCGCAGTTCATGCCGGAGACGGCGGCTAACCGGCGGCTCGACAATCCATTCGACCCGGCGCAGGCGATTCCGGCTTCGGCAAAACTTTTGCGCGACCACTACCGCCGCTTCGGCAATCTCGGCCTGGCCGCCGCCGCGTACAACGCCGGCCCGCGGCGCGTCGATGACTGGCGCGCGAAGAAGGGCCCGATGCCGCAGGAGACGCAGGACTACGTCAAGATAATCACCGGCTTTCCGGTCGAAGCCTGGACCATGCCGCTCGCCGGCGGTCCGGCGTTGAAGGTTCCGCAGGGCGCGCCATGCCAGGAGTCCGCCGGCCTGCTCGCCTGGGACGGGCCCGACGAAATCCCGATGCCGGTGTCGAGCCCACGCGTGGTGGAGGCGAAGGCAGCGGCGGCCGCAGCGCGCGAAGCCGCGAAGGCGAAGAAGGACGCAAAAGCAGCCGACGCGAAAAAGCGGGAAACGAAACAGGAAACGAAACAGGACGTGAAAGCGAACGGCGCGAAAAAACCGGAAACGAAAGCGCAGGGCGTGAAAGAAGAGGGCGCAACAAAGCCGGACGTCAAGGAACAGGACAAGAAAGAGCCAAACAAGAACGGGCAGGGCGCGACGGACAACGGCGCCGCGGCGACCCAAGGGACTCAGGCAGCGGACGTCGCGCGCAAGTAAAGAATTTCTACTCCACGTCGACCGACGCGATCTGCTCGTAAGTGAGCGTCAGCAGCTGTCCGTCGGGGTCTGTGCCTTCGACATAAGTTTCGTAACAGGTGAAATCGGGGTGCAGCAGGATGCGGCTGCCCGACGGCGTGCTGACGGCAATGAACGCATGATGCGCCTCTGCCCTGGCGAGCGCGTCCTGCAGCAACTGCCGCTTGCTGAGATCCATTGTCCTATAACGGCGAACTGCGTTTTGAGTTCGCGCCAGGATGGATGTTTGTCCGCTCTACCCCCGAAAGCGGACATGTGCGCTGCGAAAGCAGATGTCCGCCAAGTGCCAAAAGCAGACATGGCCGCCTCAGTCGATGGCTTCATCGGCGCGAGCAAGTAATGAAGGTGGCACACTCAGGCCAAGTGCTCTCGCGGTAGACAGATTGATAACGAACTCGAATTTGTTCGTCTGCACTACCGGCAGATCAGCTGGCTTCTCGCCTTTGAGGATGCGAACGGCATAGGCACCGAGCTGCTGATACACCTCCTTCAAACTCGTCCCATAGCTCATCAGACCACCAGCTTCCGGATACTCGCGTACGGTGTACACGGCGGGGATCGCATGGCGCGTTGTCAACGTGGCAAGTTGGACGCGCCGACTGTAAAAAAACGGGTCTGTACCAACTAGAAGCGCGTCGATGCGATTTCGGACGAATGTCACGAAGGCAGCTTCGATTTCTTGTTTGTCGCTTGCATGAACGACCTCGATCTGTACCCCGATAGCGGAGGCAGCCGCCGTCACGTCTCTCGTCACGGCCGCTGCGTTCTCCGCATTTTTCGGATTGACGAGAGCGGCAATGCGAGTTGCTTGAGGCACCAATTCGCGCAGCAATCCGAGGCGTTTGGCACTCAAGCCAAATTCAGCGAGGTAAAAATTGACGCCGGTCGCATTCCCGCCCGGTCGCGCGAGGCTAGCAACAAGACCAAGCTTGACGGGATCGTCGGTAACACCGAACAGGATTGGAACGGTTTTAGTCGCAGCTTTTGCCGCGACTGCCGCCGGAGTAGGACTTGCGACAATGACGGCAACCTGACGGCGCACAAGGTCAGCAATCATCGTCGGGAGCCTATCGTATTGACCTTCGGCACTGTGGAATTCGATGGCCACGTTGCGACCATCAACGTAGCCCGCTTCGGCTAGAGCTTGGCGAAGTGTCAATAAAGTTTGTCCGGGCGAGGCCGCGCTGATAGCCGCGCTGATATATGCAACGATGGGTAGCACTGTTGGCTGCGCCTGCGTGGCGTGCGGCCATGCAGCCGCGCCTCCGAGAAGTGTGATGAACTCGCGCCGTCTCATTGCCGCCCCCGAGGCTAAGGACAGGGCATCGTACCAATCTGCACCTGTATTCTGGAAGCGGTCAGGATGTCCGCTTTGGGTCAGAAGCAGATATATGCGTTGCAATAGGCCATGTCCGCTTTCCCCCAATAGCGACCGTAAAAGCAGACATGCCGCAAACGGTCATGTCCGCTTTACCTCTGAAAGCGGACATGTGCGGTGCAACTAGGAATGTCTGCTAAGGGCCAATAGCGGACCTGCATCAGGGTCACTCGATGACCTCGTCGGCGAGGGCGATAAGATGAGTCGGAATCTCAAGGCCCATCGTTTTCGCTGTTTTGGCGTTGACGACGAAATGATAACGCGTCGGCTGCTCGACCGGCAGATCTGCTGGTTTCGCTCCCTTGAATATTCTGTCGGCGAGAGCGGCGGCACGGCTGAATAATTCGTGGCGATCCGCGCCATACGACATCAAGCCGCCGTCGCGAACGATTGTATCCGCCTCATAGATTGCAGGCACGCGATGTTCGGCGGCAAAGTCGATGACGCGCTTGCGATTAAGGAGGGTCAGCGAATCCGACACCATCAGGATGGCATCCGGCATCTCGCGGCTCATCGCCGTAAAGGCGTCATTGAAATCGTCAGGCTCCCGCACGCCGAGCGGTTGGACGACGACTGCCATGTCTCGTGCGGCTTTTGCGGAAGCCTCATACCGGAGCGACATTCCCAAATCGTCCTTGTTCCACAGCATCGCCACGCGGCGAAGCTGCGGCAGCAACGACTTCAGCAAGGATAGCCGTTTGGTCGAGAGCGTGGATGCGTCATCAGAGATCCCGGTCACGTTGCCGCCAGGCCGGGAGAGACCGTCGACAAGGCCTGTCGCGACCGGATCGCCCGAGCCGGACGCAATCACCGTCGGCACACCCGAGGCTTTGGCTGCGACTGCCGCGGGGTAGCTGACTGTCACGACGACATCGACCTTGGCCGCCTTCAACTCCTGCATCAATTGCGGCAACTGGCTTTTTTTGCCCGCTGCGCCACGTGGCTCGAACGCCAGATTTTGGCCGAGCGTATAACCGCGCGTCGAAAGTGAATCGATGAGGATCGCGCCATCGCCGGCCGTGGCGGACATCGGGGGCCCGGCGCCGAGCGTTCCAAGGCGAAATAGCCTGGACGACTGAGCGAGAGTGGTAACGGGCGCAAGCGGTCCCGCAATCGCAGCGCTACCGATGAGCCTGATGAAGTCGCGCCGTTTCATTGCGCCCTCCGGATCGCTTCACGAGAGTGATACTCAGGTTTGCAGCCGCCCGCGCATAAATTTAGCCTCAATAATGTCTTCCGCGATGTCCGCTTTGGGTCAAAAGCAGACATGTGCCGTGCGACAATCAGGACCGCAGCCACTGCAAGAAAGGAACGGCGCCCGTTCTTACTGCGGGCGAGCGCGACGTTTGGTGTAGCGCCGATTTTCTGGCGACGGATGGGAAGCGATGAAGTACGGGTTCGGATTGCACCAGCCCCGATTACCGGCCAGCACGTTCGGCCGACATTCTTCGACCGAGCGATACTCGCAGCTCCACTGCATATCACCGTCGCCCATCGCCACCACCGCACACCATGGAGCCCCGTAATAGTCCGCTGTCGCTGACTGAAGCCCAAAGGCTAAAGAAGCAAGGGCGGCAACCACGAAAACCGTGCGGGTCATCTTTAACCTCCCTGGTCGGTGTTCGTAGTAACACCGACCTGCCGGTCAGAATTCCCAGATGGCAGCTGCGCAAGTCCCAGTCCGCCCTAAGTCACTAGCAGACATTTGCGTCGCAAAACGTCATGTCCGCTTTACCTCTGAAAGCGGACATGTGCGGTGCAACTAGGAATGTCTGCTAAGGGCCAGAAGCGGACATTGCTGCTTTTAGCTGTTTAACAGCCAAATCGCCGCATTTAGCGCAGTCGCGTAAGCAACCCATGCAGCCAGTGGCAGCAGACAGAGAGCCGAGAGCCTATCGACGCGGGCAAAACCGACAATGGTCGCTAGGATTACGACAAGCTGTGGCACGATATTTATCAGGCCAAGCAACGGACTGTGAGCCCAAAAAAACATCCATGACCACGCTGCATTGAGGACGAGCAATAGAAAAAACAAACCAATCGCGTAATGCCGGCGTCTGCTCGATGGCATTCGCAAGATGCGCCACAGCGCGAAGGCCATCAGCGCGTAAAGTATCGTCCATACAGGTGCAAAAACCCAGTTTGGCGGATTGAAAGACGGCTTAACGAGCCCGGCGTACCATGGGCTAAGATTTGGGTATGTCGCGATTTGACCGAGAACTGAAGTGGTAGCGACCACGCCGAGAGCCAACATAGCGAAGGCTAGATCGCGTTTTAAGCTTTGGTATGACGGCATCATTATTGAAGTCGGATTCGGCGGAGCACTACCAGTCGAAACTGGACATTTCGCGGCGCAACCTCCATGTCCGCTTTACCCTTGAAAGCGGACATGTGCAGTGCAACTCGGTATGTCCGCTAAGGGCCAAAAGCGGACATTTGCGGCGCACTAGCCCGTGTCCGCCGTGGGCGTAAAGCGAAACGCAGTTGCTAGGTTTTGATAAAGCGCGCAACCGGGAAAATGGTTGGTTTCGGCCCTTTTATTCCGATTTCTTTCAGAACCGGCCTAAGCTTCTTACCAAAGCGGTTGAATGCAGCACGCGACTGCCACACGTCGATGACGCACCAGCCACCTGGCACTGGTCCGGCAATGTGCGTGAGGCACCCCTTCACCGGCCAATCGGCGAGCCGCGTCCTCCGCCCTTTCAAAATCTTCCTGACACTATTTTGATATTTTGCCCGTGACGAGGCGCCGGCAAACTTAAACAGGACTGCGATTGGCATGAGAAGGCCTCCAATATTTAAGGTAAAAAAGTTTTCTCCCTGAAGTTCGGCGAACGGCTCAACCGGTATTTCGTCCGTCAGGGCCGGCTAACTACGGTTGTCCAAAAAGTTTACGCCGCGCGAACGTCACTCAGGGCAGTTCAGAAATGAGCTTCATATACTCATCCGCGGTCCATACGCGAGCTGTGCGGGTGCGTACGTTACCCAACGAACCAAGCGCCAGCGCAAACTTAGCAACGTTGTCGCCGCTTGGCGTATCGACAAAGGCCACAAGATCGCTTTCGCCAGAGGTGAGATAGAGATGTTTGACCTCGACGCCCAACTTCTTGCCGAGATCGCGTGCCGCTTCCGCACGCTTCGGGGCTTCCTTAATGCCGCGGATGCCCTGATCGGTAAAGTTCATCGATAGCATGAATGTTGGCATAACATCTTCTCCGAATGTTGGCCCCCAACTTTAATCATGCGCCGAGGCCTCTATGCCGACAAGGAGAGCCACACTTCGAATTTCATTCCAGGTCAGTCGTACTGTCCTAAGTTGGATGACTCCTTCTCTCTCGCAAAAGGTCATGTCTGCTTTACCCTCAAAAGCGGACATGTGCAGCGCAACCAGCGATGTCAGCTATGGGCCAATAGCGGAGATCAGCCACTGTTTATTGCGTCTGCCGCCTACAAATTATCTTCGATCCAGTCAGCGGCGAAATCGATGCCGACTTGGCGGTTGTCGACATGCGCATGCTCTGCCCCGCCTTCTTCGGTCGTGAAGATCTTGATTGTCTTGTTTTGCGAACCGACCGCATCAAAGAGCTTTTGGGCATTCTCGACCGGCACGACTCTGTCGTTCGCACCATGGGTGATAAGGAAAGGGCATGTGATGTTCTTCGCCACGTCCTTCAGAGTGAACTTTTTTGCGATGGCAATGCCGTCTTCCGCCGTTTCCGCCCCGACCACCCAGCGGAACTGAAAATTCGATTGCGCCACCGTGGTCGGGGAGTTGGCGTTTTTCTGCCTGATCTTCTCCTGCCACTCCGCAAGGTCCCAATGCAGTGCGGAAAGCGCGATGCATGCTGCGTAGCGCTTCTCGAAAGCGGCGATACGGGACGAGTAATAGCCGCCAAAGCTGTAACCGAAGATGGCGATGCGCCTCGCGTCAACGTCCGAGCGCTTGGCGAGATAATCGAAAGCCGCCGTGCCAGGCACCTCGTAGTCGTAGCGGCTTGGCATGTCGCGGATCCGTCGCGTCTCGCCCATGCCGGGACCGTCCAGTGCGAGGGTGTTAATGCCGCGACGCGCGAACTCTCGGCCCGAGAAAAAGATGCTCATCTCTTTGGCATTGTCCATGCCGTTTACGACGACGACCGTCGGCGCGGGAAGGCCATTCTTGGACGCCTTCATGAACAACGCCGGCAGCGTGGTTCCCTCATAGGGCACTTCGACGAATTCGATCGACGGTTCACGCAAGCGGATGCCGGCATGCCAGCAATGATAGGCTTTCTCGGCCTGCGCTCGCTTTTCCGGGCCCGGCGTGATGAAACGCTCGGCGTTGTAGTGGTAGATGCCGGCGCGCAGATAATAGTCGCCGGCGCTGATCTTGTGGCTTTTCGCCAGCGCCGCATCGGCGCGGCTCTCGAGCTGCGCGCCCATCGCGCGCCATTCTTCGTGCCAGGCCTTCGGATCGCTTTGCCGCACCCGGAGCCTCTCACAGACGCGATCGATCTCCTCGAGCGCGACCACGCCATAGGGCGCCATGCCCTTCAAGATCAGGGTTGCATTGGACCAAAGAAAGTTATCGCCGAAATGATCGATCCATGGTCCACGGGTCATGAAAAATCCCTTCGCGAGTTGGTCGATTTATGTGTGCACCGTTAGCTGGCGCGTGGACGAAGGCAGGTTCTGGAGGGTTGTTACATCGCATGCATGCGCTTGAACGAGGTCGTCGTTCACCGGCGCACTAATTCGCCTTGAGCCCCTTGGCCTCGATGAAGGTAGTCCAATTTTTGATCTCGTTCTGCAGCCGCGTCTGCAGCGCTGCAGCGGGTCCGAATTCCGGTTTGATGTCGAGTGCAGCGAGGCGCTCGCCGACGGCGGGCGATTCCAGCGCCTTTTGGACGGCCTTCTCCAACTTCGTCTTTACGTCGGCCGGCATACCCTTCGGTCCAAATACGCCAAACCAGAACTGGAGATCGACGTCGGCGTGCGCGACGCCGGCCTCCGTCAATGTCGGAACATCCGGCAGCGCGGGGGAGCGCTCCATGCCGGTGACGGCAAGAGCCTTGATCCGCTTGTCTTCAACCAAAGGCTTCGCCACCTGGCTCGATGCCATGATGACGTCGACCTGCCCCGCAATGATGGCGGCCATTGCCGGTCCGCCACCTCGATAAGGAACGCTGAGTGCGTCGATTTTTGCCCCCTCTTTAACGACTTCCCAGACCAGTTGGGCGACTGATCCCGTCCCGGCCGAAGCGTAATTCAAAGCCTTACCGGAGTGAGAGTACGCGATCAGTTCCTTGACGCTGTTGACCGGAACCGCATCGGCAATGCACAGCACAAGCGGCGAATGCGCCACCGACGCGACCGCATCGAGTTCCGTGACCGGATCGAAAGTCGGCGTCATATCCTTGAACCCCGGCCGGATCGCGACTGCATTCTCCGCCATCAGCAGCGTATAGCCATCCGGCGCGGAGGCCGCGACGTTCCGCCAGGCGATATAGCCGCTCGCGCCGGCGATGTTTTCGACATAGATCGTCTGGCCAAGTTCCTGACCGAGCGCGCCCGTCAAAAGGCGGGCGAGCGTATCGGTGGCGCCGCCGGGCGCGAAACCGACCACCAGCCTGATCGGCCGGTTTGGATAGTCGGTCGTCGACTGAGCGCGCGAAACGACCGGGACGATGAGAACGGCACCGGCGAGCAGAGTCGCAAACAATTGGCGCATAATGGCTTCCTCGTACTACTCCGCCTTGATGCCGGTGGCCTTGATCAGCGGCCACCACTTCTTGATCTCGGCCCTCTGGAATGCGCCGAGCGCCTCTGGCGTCTGTTGCTCGCGCGGCGGAATGTCCGCGCCCAGTCCAGTAAGCCGCGTGCGCACCGAGGGATCAGCGAGCGCATCGACGACGGCGCTGTTGAGCCTGACAATCAGGGTCTTGGGCGTGTCCTTCGGCGCCCACAGGCCGAACCAGATCGAGGCATAGAATCCCGGCAGTCCGCTCTCGTCGATGGTCGGAATTTCGGGCGCCGAGGCAAGCCGCGTCCTGGCGGTGACGCCATAGGTCTTGACCTGGCCGCTGCGCACCTGCGGCAACGAGCTCGAGGCCTGGTCGAACACAAGATCGATATGCCCCGCGATCAGGTCCTGCAGTACCTGCGGCGTGCCGCGATAGGGCACGAGCTGGAATTTCTTGCCGACAGCGGTCTGGAAATAGACTGCGGTGAGGTGCGATGGGCTCCCGGGCCCCGCATTGCCGATCGTCACCTTGTCGGGGTTTGCCTTGAGCCGTGCGATCAGCTCGCGCAGATCCTTTTCCGGTGTGGCCTTGTTGGCGATCAGCAGCTGATGATTGCTCGGCAACAGCGAGATCGGCTCGAAGTCCTTGGCGAGGTCGTATTGCAGCGGATAGATCGCGCCGTTGACGACATGGGTGCCGAGATTGCCGAGTATGATGGTGTAGCCATCCGCTGTCGCGCGCACGACACGTCCGGTTGCGATGCTGCCGGCGGCGCCGGTGACGTTCTCGATGACGACCGGTTGCCCAAGAGTCTCCCGCATGCGTTCGGCGAGGATGCGCGCTAACACGTCGGCCGGCCCTGCCGCCGGGAACGGCACAACCAAGGTGATAGGCCGCGACGGATAGGTCTGCGCCGAGGCAATAGGCGCGAACGCGGCGAGCGCGACCGTGCCGGCAGCCAACTGAAGGAATCCGCGGCGTGGACATATCATGGCGCATTCCTCCATTATCCGTTGCTGTGCCGGTGGCATATCTCCGCGGACAGGCTAGGGTCGGCGGCGGTATTTGTCACCCGGACGGGGTGTCTATCGAGGTCGATGTCCGCTTTGCTCCCAATAGCGGACATGTGCGGCGCAACAGGTCATGTCTGCTTTGGGCCAATAGCGGACATCGCGTCTACAAAAAACCCCCGAGCTTACGCCCGAGGGTTTCCCGGCCACATACGAAATTGATCAGGCGGTTTGCTTCCGCTTCCTCCGCCAGCCGAGCAGACCCAATGCGCCGAGGCCGGTGGCGAATAGTGGGAGAGCGGCGGGAATCGGCACCTCGGGAATCGAGGCCTGAGTAAGATAGGTGTCGAAACCGTCGAGCTCCGCGATTCTCGGACCCGATTCACAACATTGCGCTATGCCGTATTGAACGAACACGGCGCGAAATTTGTCCGAGGTGACTGGAAGTAGGTTTACCCCGAGAAACAGGTTGTTCAATGTGGCATTGGTTTCCAGGATCGAGTTAGGCGGTGCGACGTTGTTGCCATAAAGGAGCGCCGGCGTGTCGTAGCTGAATATCGATTGGTAGGAACCGCCGACATAAGCGTACAATTCAAAATGATTAAATCCGCGCTGATTGGCATCGCGCGGCGGACCATCATGAGCGGCGAATAGTACGAAGCTCCGAAGCGTTATCGCCGCGGCAGTCTGCCATTCGATGGAATGTATGGTGTTGATAGGAAGACCGTCTGCGAACACTGTATTGCCTGGCTCACTCGCCGCACTCACAGCCCCGAACATGTCATTGGCGTTGCTGGCGGGGTGGATCGCGGAACTAGCGGTAACAGTCGCGCCGTTCCAAAGGTCAGTCGCGCTGATGGTTAGGGCCGACGCCGGCGACCAAATTGAGAGCGCAAGGGTAATTGAAAACAAAATTGCCGGAACGAATTGCCGCAAACGGTCTAGTTGAGCTGACAGGAAAACACGTAGGCACCCAATATTGGAACACATAGCTTCGCCCCACTAATCGCCCCGACCGGGGGAACGCCACAAGGAACAATAATCCTAAAGTTCCATCACGGAACTCGAAGCAACAACCTGTGGCGCCGTGGTGAGACAGTTTGAATGCCATAAACCCCTAATTTCATTGGGTTTTGTAATTTAACTGCGGCAAAACCTCTCATCGCCTAACGAGCTACAAACGGTGTGGCGCATAGCCAATAATTAAGTCCGCTTTGGGTCATAAGCGACATGTGCAGTGCAAACCGCCATGTCCGCTTCACCCCCAATAGCGACCGCGAAAGCAGACATCCGCAAACCGTCATGTCTGCTGTACCCCTGAAAGCGGACATGTGCACCGCAATAGCTCGTGTCCGCTTTGGGCCAGAAGCGGACATGGCGGCTTATTCAATGACCTCGTCGAC
>Ga0111539_10001366_pt1 | contig 32497 bp, 28 predicted proteins | sample RhiMethybrSRZTD1_FD_79667 | JGI IMG/M metagenome (GOLD analysis project Ga0111539, IMG submission 79667) | Populus rhizosphere microbial communities from Tennessee, USA - Rhizosphere MetaG P. TD hybrid SRZTD1 (version 2) (version 2) | ecosystem: Host-associated > Plants > Roots > Rhizosphere >...
CTTCCACCAGAGCTGCCGCGCCGAAGCCCACCTCGACGTCCTGCGCGATCGCCACTCCGAGCTGCCCGAGATCGCCGACGCGGTCAACGCGCTGACCCTGCTGGCGGTCTGCGCCTGAGCGCCTCCTGGAAGCGGCGCAGCCGGCGCGTCACCTCGGGCGGCGCACCGTGGGCGTACAGAGCGACGGCTCGCTCCTGCGCGTCGACCGCGCGGTCGAGCTTGCCGGCCTGGAAGTAGAGCAGGCCGAGCGTGTCCCAGCAGCCAGCACAGGCCGGCAACGCCTGCACCGAGCGGATCGCGAAGTTGAGGCCGGCCGCCGGCTTCTGCCGCATCGCGAAGTACCAGGCGATCGAGTTCAGGACGTGCGGGTCCTCCGACTGTTCGACCAGCCGCCGGACGTCGCTCTCCATCGCGGCGAGCGCCGGCGGCGGCGCGCCGTCGAGACCGTCGTAGCCGGGCGGCCTGGCGTCGCGCACGCGGGCGTCGATCCGCCGGAGCAAGAGCCCCGGAGTGTCGGGATCGATGCGCGCCGCCTGGTCGAGCTGCTGGGCGACCAGCTCGTCGTGCTCGACGGTGAGGAGATCGGCCCACAGGATGTGTGCCTCCCCGGGCCGAAGGGCGCGAACGCGCGGGCGAGGTGGCCTGCTCCACTGGTAGGACGTGGTGAGGCGGTTGAGCCGCTCGCGCTGCTGATAGGTCGCGTAGTCGGATGCGAGCTCTTCCAGATCGGCGCCGGCGAACGCTTGCTGCCACGCCTCGTCGTCCGGCGCGCCACGCCCGAGCGCGGCGAGGTAGACGCGGAACCGCCGCCGCCGGTCGTCGCTGGTTCCGTTGAGGAGGTGGACGAGCTTCCAGGCGCAGAAGTAGTTCTGGCCGATGCGCATCGGGTCGTAGAACTCATCGCGCCCCATGTGGCGGATCGCGGTCATGCTCGGTAGCCAGCCCGGGCGATTCCAGTACGACGACAGACCGGACGGGAAGTTGCCGAGCGCTGCGCGGCCGCCGCGCACGTCCAGCGTCTCGTAGTAGGTGGCCAGTCCCTCGTTGACCCAGATGGGCATGCGCGTGAAGTGATGGTGGTTGAAGATGTGGGCCAGCTCGTGAATGAGCGTGCTCTTGCCGCGGCCCTCACAGGTGACCGCGGTGTCCGCGCCGTCCGGTGCGCTGAAGACGAAGCCGGAGGCGTCCGTCTTGATGCGCTCGAAGTCACCGCAGCTCGCCAGGTGGATGACGCGGAAACGGCCGGGCGGCGGCGGCCGGCCGGGGGCGACCAGCCCGTACAGGTGGGCGAGGGCGCTCCACATCTCGTCTAGCTCGCCGGCGTGGTGGACTGCGTCGTCGCGGTCGAGGTCGGTGCGGAGCGAGATGTGGGCGGTCTCGACCAGGAGCCAGCCGCGCTGGTGGATGTCGCCGCGCACCGGGCTGTGGGCGCAGGCGGCGAGCGAGAGGAGGACGAAGACGAGGGCGCGCTTCATGGATCGAAGTCGGTCTCGAGATGGAACGCGTCGCCGGTGAGGACGATGAGCGAGGGGCAGCGGAGCTGGTCCCACAGCGACATCGGGTCGAGGTGACAGCGGCCGGCGAGGTAGAGCGACAGCACGGTGCCGTGGGCGACGATGCAGGGCGGGCCGGGCGCGGGCCAGGCTGCGACCACGCCCTCGAGCGCGCGGGCGAAGCGGGCCAGCGCTTCGGCGCCGCTCTCCTCGCCGAGCACGCGCTCGTCCGGGCGGGCGAACAGCTCGGCCACGCGCGTGCGGAAGTCGGAGAGGAAGGGGACGGTCTCGCGATGGTGCTCCTCGAGGCCGGCGGCGAGCGAGGCGGAGACGCCGAGCGCCGCGGCGACCAGCTCGGCGGTCTCGAGTGCCTTCGGCTCCGGGCTGGCAGCGATGTGACCGGGCGCGTGGCGGGCGAGCGCCTCGGCCAGCCGGGCGCAGCGGGCGCGGCCGACCGGCGAGAGCGGCCACGCCGAGGCCGGCGCGGTGGGATCGACGGCCGGCTCGGAGTGTCTGACGAGGAGCAGCGTCCCGGCGCCTGCCACCCCGGAAGTCTAGCGCGCGGCGGTGGTGCGGTCTCTGCAGTGCGCGGGTCGCGCGGCGTCGAGCGCCGCCCGGCGGGCCGGGTCGCGCTCCTGGTCGCGGTTCGATTGCCAGGTCGCGCAGGCCGCGTCGCGCTGCTCGGCCGCCTCGAGCGGCTGCGGCCGTTCCTCGGTGACGACCTGGTGCGGGCCGAAGCTCGAGAGGACGTTGAAGCCGCCGACCACCGTGGTCGGCACGCCGGCCAGGAACAGGACGTCCGCGCCGAGCGCCTCCGGCAGGCCGTCGAAACCCTCCTGCCGCTGGCTCTCGCGGGCGAGGAGCACCCCGCCGACCACCATCGCCGCGCCGGCCGCCAGCGCGACGCCGCCGCTCTCTCGCCGCTCGCGCGCGGTGTGGCCGAGACAGCCGGAGCCGGTGGCGGCGATGGCGAAGAGGACGGCGAGGCGCATCCCCCCTCCTCCTTACAAGTGCCGTTCCGCTCGCAACACCGCGATCCGCCGTGCCGCTCGTGTCGACACTTCGACACCTGGCGTCCAGAGTTCGTCGGTGCCGCGTGATAGCGTGGAACCATGCGAAGGGGCTGGATCACCGTGGTCCTGGCGATGTCGATCGGAGGGCGTGCCGCCACGGCGCAGGAGGCGGCCTCGTCGGGCGACGAGGAGAACCCGAACGCGGAGAAGCCGGCCGGCGCGCAGGACGACGAGTCGGACGAGGACGAGCCGGCCTTCACCCACAAGGGTCAGGTCGGGCTGCACTTCCAGGGCGTCATGGGGTACCGCAGCATCGTCACCTACGACGAGGAGTTCTGCGGCGACCTGAAGGATGGCGGCGGCAACCGCACCACCTGCTACGGGCGCAGCCCGTTCGGCTTCGACGTCGGGCTCGGCTACGGTGTGCTGAGCATGCTCGAGGTCATGCTCGAGATGCGGCTCGGGGTCGAGCACGACATCGGGACCAGGCCGAACATGGACGGGCCGCGCATGTTCGCGCTCGCGCCGGGGGTCAAGGCCTACCTCGGCCGCATCGGCGAGATGGCCTTCTTCTCCACCCTGCAGCTGCCCATCGACTTCACCTCGTTCGATCAGGTCGACAAGAACGACTTCGGCGTGCGCAACGTCAACGGCCTCCAGCTCGACCTGCACCGCACCTTCGGCATCTACGTCCTCTTCGGCGAGGAGGTGTCGTGGCGCCGCTGGCTGCGCTTCGAGATCGAGGCGGGACTTGGTCTTCAGGCCCGCTTCCCGTAGCACCGGCGCCATCGGCCCGGCGCTGGCCCGGGCGATCGCGCGCGAGGCCGACGCGCGCGGCGGGATGTCGCCCGAGCTGCCCGGCCGGGTCTACGAGCGGGCCCGCGCCGCCGACCGGGCGGCCCGCCGGGCCGGCGCCGTCTACTACACGCCGCCGCACCTGGTCGACTTCGCGATCGATCGCGCGCTCGGACCGCTGCTCGCCGAGGCGGGCGGCGACCCGCTGGCGGTCCGGCTGCTGGACCCGGCGTGCGGCGGGGGCGCCTTCCTCCTCGCCGCGCTCGAGTACCTGGCGGCCGGCGGCGGCGACCGGCTGACCATCCTGCGCCGGTGTCTGTTCGGCATCGACGTCGACCCGCAGGCGGCGGCGGTGGCGCGGCTGGCCCTGGCGGTGGCGGTCCCGCAGGCGAGCGCAGACGACCTGGCGCGCGCCGTGGTGGTGGCCGACGCGCTCGAGCCGGACGCCGGGCCGGCCGGCGCCTTCGACGCGGTGGTGACCAACCCGCCGTGGGGCCAGAAGCGCTTCGCCCTCGGCGTCGAAAAACGGCGGAGATATCGCGCGCTCTACGCCTCGGCGCGCGGCGCCATCGATCCCTTCGCCCTCTTCGTCGAGCGGGCCCACGGGCTCCTGCGCCCGGGCGGCCGCTGGGGCATGGTGCTGCCCGACGTGGTCCTGCTCAAGAACCACGAGCCGCTGCGCGCGCTGGTGCTCGCCGGATCCGAGCTCGAGTGGATCGCCCACGCCGGGCGCGCCTTCGAGGGAGTCAACCTCGACGCCGTGATCATGGTGGGCCGCCGCGCGGCGCCGCCCCGCCCGCGCCACCGGGTCGCCATCTGGCACACGCTGCCGGAGGACTGGCGGGCGCGGCAGCCGCGGACCCGCCGGCAGCGCCAGGACGTCTTCGCCCGGCTGCCCGGCCGGCGCTTCAACCTCCACCTGGCCACCGGCGACCTCGCGCTCCTCGACCGGCTCGCCGGCTACCCGGCGCTCGGCGCCCGCTTCGAGATCCACGAGGGAGTCCACAGCGGCAACGCGCGCAGGAAGCTCTTCCTCCCCGCCCGGCCGCCGGGGCCGTGCGCGCCGATCGTCGTCGGCCGCGGCGAGGTCGCCCGCTACCGCATCGAGTGGGCGGGCGCCTGGCTCGACCGCGCGCCCGGCGCGCTCGATCGCGCGGCCGGCGACTACGCCAACCTCGGTCGCCCCGAGTGGCACCTGTGCCCGAAGATCGTGGTGCGCCGGACCGGCGATCACCTGGTCGCCGCCTGGGACGAGCGCGGCGTCTACGTCTCCAACAACCTGTTCGTGGTGCTGCCGCGCCAGCCGAGCTCGGCGGCCGAGCAGCGGGCCCTGGTCGCCGTGCTCAACAGCGCGCTGCTCACCTGGTGCTTCCGCGCCCAGGTGCCGCGGGTCGGGCGCCTGTTCGCCGAGCTCAAGATCCAGCACCTGGCCGCGCTGCCGGTCCCTCGGTTCACGCCGGCGACCATCCGCCGGCTCGACCTGCTGTGCCGCGAGCGCGCGGCGGCGGGCGATCCGACGTCCATCGACCGCGCCATCGACGACGCGGTCGCCGATCTCTACCGCCTGTCAGCCGCCGACCGGCGCCGGGTCGGCAGCCGCTGACGCCGGCCGCGCCAGCGCGGGGTCGCTCGCGCCCGGACCGGTCACCACCTTCTTCAGCGTGTCGTAGGTCGACACCAGGAGCGCCGACCACTGCGCTTCGACCAGGTCGTCGTCGGCGTCCGACCAGACGGTGAGGCGCTTGCGTTCGCCCTCCTCGCGCGCGTTGAACTGGCCGTAGAGGTAGCCGTTCCTGACGTCGATGACGTAGGCGTCGAGATAGCTCTCGACCTCGCTGTCGAGGAAGGGGACGAACAGCGAGGGCAGGACGAGCGCGTTCAACACCACCCATCCGTTGACCGAGCGATCGATCCGGTAGCCGTAGTCGACCACCACCAGGAGCTGGCACTGGGCGCGCGCCGCCTGCAGCCGCAGCTGACGGATCGACAGCGGCTGCGGCTCGTGGGGAACCTCCGCATCGAACCGGCGCTTGCCCAGCACCAGGAGCTCCGGGATCCGGTAGATCGCCTCGACGCGGGGCAGGCCGGCCAGCGATCGCTCGAGCTCGGCGGCGTGCTTGTCGTCGAACGCGAAGTAGGCCAGGCGCATGGGGCCCGACAGCTGTGGGCGCGCGCCGAACGCGGCGCGGATCTCGTCGTCCGAGACCTGCTCGGCCTGGTCGAGCTTCACCCCGCGTCCGGGCTGGTAGAGGGTGGCGCCGCAGGCGGCAAGAAGTGGAAGCAAGGCGAAGGGGAGTCGTCGTGTCATGCTCGGTCTCTCGTCGGGCGGCCGAGGTGACAACGGGCCCCGCCGGCGTCGCTTACGCCATGCCGGCCGGGCTAGGATAACGCCGTGATCGCAGGCAGGCGGATCCTCATCACCGGCGGCGCCGGCTTCATCGGCTCGCACCTGTGCGAGCGCCTCTTGCCCGGCAACCAGGTGGTCATCTACGACACCTTCCGCCGCGATGCGCTGGGGTCGACCGGGCTGGCCCAGCACGCCAACATCACCGTGGTGAAGGGCGACGTGATGGATCGCGCGGCGCTCGGCAAGGCGATGGAGGGCTGCGACGCGGTCGTTCACATGGCCTCGATCGCCGGGGTCGACACGGTGCTCAAGAACCCGGTCGCCACCATGCGCATCGCGATGATCGGCACCGACAACGCCCTCGAGTGCGCCCGCGAGCAGGGCGCCTGCAAGCGCTTCATCGACTTCTCGACCAGCGAGGTGTTCGGCCGCTACGCCTACGGGGTGACCGAGTTCGACGCCACCACCCTCGGGGCGGTGGGCGAGGCGCGCTGGACCTACGCGGTGGCCAAGCTGGCCACCGAGCACCTGGCGCTCAACTACCACAAGGAGCACGGCCTGCCGGCCTGCTCGATCCGCCCGTTCAACGTCTATGGTCCGCGCCAGGTGGGGGAGGGCGCCATCCACCACTTCATCCGCCGCGCGCAGGCCGGCGAGGCGCTGTCGGTCCACAACGACGGCTCGCAGATCCGCGCCTGGTGCTACATCGACGACATCGTCGACGCCATCCTGCTCGCCCTCGAGCGCGACCAGGCGGTCGGCCACGCCTTCAACATCGGCAATCCGCGCTCGACGGTGACCATCTACAACCTGGCGCGGGAGATCGTCCGCCTGTCGTCGTCGCGTTCGCACATCCAGTTCGTCGCCTGGCCCAACGCCGACGTCGAGATCCGCGTCCCGGCGGTGGCCAAGGCGCGCGAGCTGCTCGGCTTCGAGGCCAAGGTCGATCTCGAGGAAGGCCTCCTCCGCACCATCCAGTGGTACCGCCGCCAGTCCTGACCACGCGCGTAGGCCCAGGCATGTCGAACCGCCAAAACCGCCGAAGCCGCCAAAGGTCCGTGAAGCCGGATCGAGGCAGCGAAGCCGCACGTTTTGGGTTGGTGTGCCCCGTGTCGTACGAGGCGAACCCAACAAGTTCTGGTTTGGCGCGTTTGGCGGCTTTGGCGGTTCAAGAAGAAGGCGTCGGGGCACGCGCGTGAGCGCGGGCGAACCGATACCGCTGGCGCGGCCGGCGCTGGGCGACGCGGAGATCGCGGCGGCCGAGCGCGCGCTGCGGTCGGGGCGGCTGGTGCTGGGGCCCGAGGTCGCGCGGTTCGAGGAGGCGCTGGCGGCGCGCTGCGGGAGACGCCACGCGATCGCAGTCGGCTCGGGGACGGCGGCGCTCGAGCTGGCGCTCTGGGTGCTCGGGGTCGGGGTGGGCGACGAGGTCGTGGTGCCGTCTTTCGGCTTCCCGGCCGCCGCCAACGCGGTGCGGGCGCGCGGCGCCACCGCGGTGCCGGTCGATGTCGACGCGGCGAGCTGGAACCTCGACCCGGAGTCGGTGCGCGGCGCGCTCGGGCAGCGGACCCGCGCCATCGTGTCGATCGACCAGTTCGGCCTGGTCGCCGAGGCGGAGCCGCTCGCCGGGCTGGCCGCCTCGAACGGCCTCGAGCTCATCGACGACGCTGCCTGCGCGCTCGGCGGGACCAGCGCCGGCGGGGTGCCGGGCGGCGGCTACGGGGTGGTGGCGACCCTGTCCTTCCACCCGCGCAAGCTGGTCACCACCGGTGAAGGCGGCGCCGTGCTGTGCGACGACGACGGCCTGGCAGGCGAGCTGCGGAAGCTGCGCAACCACGGCCAGTCGGCGCCGGGGCGCTTCGAGCGGATCGGCACCAACGCCCGCCTCTCCGAGGTGGCCGCCGCGATCGGCTCGGCCCAGCTCGAGCGGCTCGACGCGGCGCTCGCCGAGCGGCGGCTGCTGGCCGAGGGATACCGGCGCCGACTTGCGCCGCTCGCTGCGGCTGGTCGAATATCCTGGCAAGAGTCGCCTGCTGGAGCCATGCACGCCTACCAGACGTTCGCCGCGCGGCTGGCGCCCGACCTCGATCGCGAGGCGGTTCGCGCCGCCCTCGCCGCCGCCGGCATCGAGAGCGGGCCGGCGACCTACGCCTTCCACCGCCTGCCCAGCCACGCGGGCATCGCACGCCCGGTGCCGCTCGGGCGCTCGGACGCCCTGCACGAGCGCAGCCTGGCGCTGCCGCTCTACCTCGGCATGCGCTCGGCGGAGCTCGACCGGGTGTGCGAGGCCCTGGCCGAGGCGGTGACATGAGCGGGGCGATGACATGAGCGCGCCGGTGGTCGAGGTCGTCGGTCTGGAGAAGGTCTACCGGACCGCCATGCGCCGGCGGCAGGTCAGGGCGCTCGACGGCATCTCCTTCTCGGTCGAGCCGGGCGAGATCTTCGGCTTCGTCGGGCCCAACGGGGCCGGCAAGACGACGACCATCCGCATCCTGATGGGGCTCATCCGCGCCTCGGCCGGCAGCGCCAGGCTGTTCGGCCACCCGGTGCCGAGCCGCGCGGCGCGCGCACGGCTGGGCTTCCTCCCCGAGGCGCCCTACTTCTACGAGTACCTGACGGTGGTCGAGCTGCTCGACCTGGTCGGGCGGATCTTCGGCATGGACCGGGCGGCGCGGCGCCGGCGCGGCGACGAGCTGGTCGAGCTGGTCGGCCTCACCGGGGCGCGCAAGCAACCGATGCGCAGCTTCTCCAAGGGCATGCTGCAGCGGGCTGGCATCGCGCAGGCGCTGATGAGCGACCCCGAGCTGGTCGTGCTCGACGAGCCGACCTCCGGGCTCGATCCGCTCGGCCGCAAGGAGGTCCGGGACGTCATCCTCGACCTACGGGCCCGCAAGAAGACGGTCTTCTTCTCGTCGCACATCCTGGCCGACGTGCAGGCGATCGCCGACCGGGTCGCCATCATCGTGAAGGGCAAGCTGCACGACGTCGGCCGGATCGACGAGCTCATCGACCGGACGGTCAAGTCGGTCGCGGTGCGCCTCCAGATCTCCGGCGAGCGGGCGGCCGAGGTGGAGAAGCTGGCGGCGATCGCCACGCGCCGCGGCGACGAGGTGGCGCTCGAGCTCGGCGAGGGCGGCGACGTCGATCAGCTGCTGGCCGATGCGCGCGCGCTCGGAGCCCGGGTGTTGTCGGTGACGCCGCGCCACGAGACGCTCGAGGACCTCTTCCTGCGCCGGGCGCGGGCCAGCGGCGAGGTCATCCGGCAGTGATGGGTCGCATCTACGCGGTGGCCCTCAACACCTTCCGCTGGGCAATCCGCCACCGGTTCCTGGTCGCCGTCGTGGTCGTCGCGACCGGCGTCATGCTGTTCGCCCTCGTGCTCGGCGAGATGTCGCTGCATCAGGAAGAGCGGGTGGCGGTCGACGTCGGCCTCGGCGGGGTGTCGTTCTTCGGCTGGATCACGGCCATCGTGCTCGGCGTCCTGCTCCTCTACACCGAGATCCAGCGGCGCACGATCCACACCATGCTGTCCAAGCCGATCGAACGGCACGAGCTCTTGCTCGGGCGCTATGCCGGCATGGCGGCCAGCCTCACCCTGCTGGTCGCGATCTCGACCGTCATCATGGCCGGGATGTTCTGGCTGCGCGACGCCGCGTTCACCGCCAGCACGGTCAAGTCGGTGGTGCTGCTCTGGGTCGAGGTGCTGGTGGTCGCCGCCATCGCGGCCTTCTTCTCCTCGTTCTCCAGCCCGATCCTGTCGGGCGTCTTCACCTTCGGCATCTTCGCGGTCGGCCGGGTCACGCCGGAGCTGCGCGCCGCGATCCAGTCGGCCGGCTCGCCGGTGGTCCGCGCCGTGTGCCGCGCCGCGCTCTACCTGGTGCCCGACCTCGACCTGTTCCAGGTCTCGGGCACCACACTCGACGGCAAGGCGGTGTCGGTGCACGGCGACTTCGTCGGCTGGAGCTACGTGGCGGCGGCCGCCGGGCACGGCCTCTTGTACATCGGGTTGTTCCTGACCCTGGCTGTGGTCATCTTCTCGCGGCGGGACTTCTTGTGAGCGAGCCGGAGCGGAGCGAGGCGAGCGGAGTGAGCGAGGCCCTTCGGGCCCGCGGATCGACGCGTCTTCGCGGAGCGAAGAAGAAGCTCATCACCGCAGCGATCCTGGTCGGGTTCTGCCTGGCGGTGGTGGTGACGCGCGCGGTCTGGCAGGGGCGCAGCGCGCTCGACGACGGCGACCGGGCGCTGGCGGCCGGCGACACCGAGGAGGCGATCCGCTTCTGGCGGCGAGCCGCCCGCTGGTACGTGCCGCTGGCGCCTCACGTGTCGGACGCCTACGACCGGCTCGAGGCGCTGGCCGAGCTGGCCGAGAAGAAGGGCGATCTCCGCACCGCGCTGGCCGCCTGGCAGGGCGTGCGCGGCTCCATCCTCGCCACCCGCAGCTTCTACACGCCGCACGAGGACAGGCTGGAGCCGGCCAACCGCGAGATCGCGGACCTCATGACCCGGCTGGATCCGACCCCGCCGGTGGACATGAACCGCGACCAGCTGGCCGCCTGGCACCGCGAGCTCCTGGCGCGCGACGAATCCCCGTCCATCGCCTGGTCGATCCTCGCCGTGCTCGGCTTTCTGGTCTGGATCGGCGGCGGTGTGCTGTTCGCGATGCGGGGCGTCTCGGCCGAGGATCGCCTGGTCCGGCGGCCGGCCATCACCGCCGGCGTTCTGGTGATGGCGGGTCTCCTCCTCTGGCTCGTCGCCCTCTACAACGCCTAGACGGGGACGTAGGCCGAAGGCCTGTAGGCCTGCCTACATTGCTTCTTCATTGCTCCCGCTCCACAGCGATGCGCCTTCAAGAAGCTGTCACTCAACAGGTTATCCACAGGCTGAAATTGCTCGCGTGAAGCCGCGGATTTTCCGGTTGGATTGCATACTTAGAACTACTCGAGGTTACCTGGAAGTACCTGGACCTACATCGGGGTCCGTTCCGGTCTCAGTAGAGGTCCTTCTCGGCGCCCGACTGCAGCCTCTGGATCATCGCGGCGAGTCGCTGTCGCTGCGCTGGATCGATCCCGATGATCTTGACCCCGAACCCGGTCGGGTAGTGATCCGACTCCGCGCTGCCCGGCTCGACGACGCGGACAATCAGCACCTCGCAGTGGACCGCCTCGTCGTAATCGTAGAGCTCGAGGTCGAGCGCGGCTCCGACCCGGAACGGATACGCGTGGCCGACACGCGTGTAGAGAAACAGGCCACTTTCCGAGAGATCGCGGGTGCGGAAGACGAATTCTCGATCGCCGTGGCCGCGCACCTTCACGAACGCATCGACGGCGACTCGCGGTGACGTGCGGTTCTGGGTATCACGGCCTGCTCGACGATCCTCGGCGCTCACCGCGCCACTATAGCAATCCCGGGGGCCTGCGCGTCGCAAAGCCCGATGCAATCGGGCGACGAGCTGTGGCTCCCGCCGGAATTCCCGCCTACAGTCTTCTGTAGAGGTCCTGACTCTTCATGGACGTTCGCTGCGAGAAGTGCCAGACCGAGTACGAGCTCGACGAGAGCAAGCTCAAGCCGGGTGGAGTCACGGTCAAGTGCACGACCTGCGGACACATGTTCAAGGTTCGCCGGCGGCCGAGCGGGCACGTCTCGTCGGCCCCGCTGCCGCCGCCGGGCGACGGGGCGACGGTTCCGCGCTCGCCGCTGGCTGACGGCGACGACGGCGACCGGACCTGGCTGGTCCGGCTCGAGGACGGCGAGATCAAGACCTGCCGCGAGCTCTCCACGCTGCAGAAGTGGATCGTCTCGGGGCGGGTCTCGCGCGAGTGCGCCATCTCGCGGACCGGGAAGAAGTGGAAGCCGCTCGGCGAGATCGGCGAGCTGGCGTCCTTCTTCGCCATCGCCGACGAGGCGCGGCAGGCGCGGGCGTCCGGCAAGTGGGGCGGGACCGTCACCAAGGAATATCCGAAGGAAGAAGAGGCCAGGTCCGGCGGCCACCCGCGCACGGTTCCGCGGCGCTCATCGGCCGGATCGGGCGGCGATCCGCAGGCCTCCGGGTTTCCCGCGACCCCGGCGGGCCAGAGCGGCGCGCCGGTGCAGGACCTGCTCGACACGCTGCAGGACCTCAAGCCGCCGACCAGCGCCCTGTCGCCCTCGGGGTCGGACGACAAGCCACCGGTCAACGCGGCGGCCGCGGTCGCCGCCGGCGGGATGAATCCCATCTTCACGCGCACGCTTCCGCTCGGGACGCCGCTGCCGCCCGGGATGCGCAGCGGCAGCAACACCGGGCGACCCGCGGGGGCGTCGCGGCCGCAGGTCGACGACGCGCCGACCATCTCGGCGCCGGAGGAGAGCGCGGCGCTGGCGCGCGCCGCCGAGCAGGCGTCCGAGTCGTTCAGCCGGGCGGCGATCGGATCGCCGGCGCCGACCTCGCCCGCGACGCCGGTGGCGATGGCCGCCTACGGGGCGCCGGTGCCCGGTCCGTCGACCGCCGGATGGGCGACGCAGGGGCAGGGGCGGGTGCCCGGCGAGGCCTCGAGCGGCGACTCGGGGCCGACCGGCGGACTGGCGCGGCCGTCGCGCACCGGCGAGGCGGCCTTCGTCAGCGCCAAGCAGCCCGGACGGCTGCCCGACATCCGCGGCGAGTACGAGAACGGGCGGTTCGTCCCGACCTACTACACCGACGACGACATCGTCATCCCGCGCGCCAACCGGGTGGCGCTGTGGATCATCCTCGTCTCGCTCGTGCTGATGGCCGGGGCGGCCATCGCGGTCTACCTGTTCCTCTACACCGGCGGTGACGAGGAGGAGACCAGCCAGGCTCCGGCGGCCGCGACCCTGGACGCGGGTGCGGCGGCCGCGACCCCGCCGGTGGCGCCCGCTCCGCCGCCGGCCGCCGGCCTCGACCAGGCGGTGGCCGCGGCGGTGACCGCGCTGACCGCCGACGCCGACCAGGGACTCGAGTCGGCAGCGGAAAATCTGGCTGGGCTGGCTTCTCAGCCAGGGGCGACCGCCAGCGCGCCCTTCCTGGTGGTGCGGGCCCGGGTCGAGAGCGCGCTGGCCCAGCGGCTGGTCGATCGGGCGAAGCTGGCGGCGACCCCGGCCGAGGGCAAGCCGCTGGCCGACAAGGCGAAGAGCCGGGCGGCGACCGCGCGCGCGGCGGCCGACGCGGCGCTGGCCATCGAGGGAGCTCACAAAGCGGCCGCCCAGGTCGCGCTGGCCGATGCGCGGCGCCTCGAAGGCGAAAAGACGGTCGAGGTCGAGCGCATCCTGCGCCAGGCGCGCCAGGGGCCGCCGGCGCCGCCCGCCGAGCTGGTGCACGAGGCCGACCTGGTCGGCGCGCTGCTCCTGGTGCGCGACGACCGGCTGCGCGACGCGCGGATCCAGCTCGAGCGGCTGGCCAAGGAGTCGTCGAGCGGCGACGTCCGCGCCCGCTTCCGTCTGGCCTGGATCGACTTCCTCGACGGGAACGCGGCGGCGGCCAGGAGCAACGCGGAGGCCGTGCTGGCGGCCCAGGCCGAGCACGCCGGGGCCAAGGCGCTGCTCGACAAGCTGGGCGCCGCGGCGGCGCCGCCGGGCGGCGCGACACCTCCCGGCGGGGGCACGGCGACGCCGGTCGACCCCAAGCCGCCCGCCGGCAAGCCGGAGCCGGCGAAGCCGGCCGAGGAGACCGGTGCCGTGGCGCTCAAGCGAGCCAACAAGCTGGCCGAGAACGGCAACTGCGACGCGGCGATGCCGCTCTACCGCAAGGTGCTCGACGAGACGCCGTCGAGCGTCGAGGCGCTGACCGGGCTGGGATTCTGCCACCTCGATCGCAAGGAGTTCGCCAGCGCCCACACTCGTTTCCGCGCCGCGCTCGGCATCTCGTCGCGCTACCAGGACGCCATGTGGGGCATCGCCGAGCTGTACCAGCGGCAGGGCAACGCCGAGGAGGCGATCGAGAAGTACCAGGCGTTCATCGACGCCTATCCCAGCACGCGGCGCGCTGCGGCGGCGCGCAAGCAGATCGAGAAGCTGCAGGGGGCGACGCCGAGCGGCGGCGGCGGCGAGGCTCCAGGGGACGACCCGACGCCACCTGATCCGCAGGTCGATCCGGGCAGCGGCGAGGGCGATGGCCAGCTGTAATCGCGCGCCGGCCGCCCTGCTCCTGGCGATCGCGGCGACTCTGGCGGCCGGCGGTGGCTGCCGCGGCAAGCCGGTCGAGAAGAAGACCGCCGGCGACGCCGGGGCGGCGACCGCATCCGGCGCTGCGGCGCAGAAGGAGCCGGCGGCGGCGCCGCCCGCCATGAACAATCCGATGGGGATGCTCGGCACCATGCTGGCCGCCCAGTCCGACCAGCCGGGCCCCTACGACGAGCCGCGCAAGTCGGCCAAGTACGACGAGGACGACCCGCACGCGGCCATCATCGAGATCGACGAGCCGATCATCGAGCTCAAGGCGATGAGCCTCTTGGGCGCCGGCGGCGGCGTCGAGCTGCGGGCGATCATCGAGCGGCTGCGCCAGCTGGGACGCGAGAAGCACGTGACCGCGCTGGTCGTCCGGTTCGGCGCCGGCGACTTCGACTTCCCGGCGGCCGAGGAGCTGCGCGCCGCGCTGGCGGTGTTCCGCACCGGCGGCGGCGGCGCGCCCCGACCGGTGCACTGCCACGCCGAGTCGGCGGCCAACGTCGTCTACTACGTCATGAGCGGGTGCGACACGATCGCCATCGCGCCCGGCGGCGAGGTCATGGTGTCGGGCGTCGCGGCGGTGCCGATCCACATCAAGGGCACGCTGGATCGCCTCGGGGTGCAGGCCGACTTCCTCCACATCGGCGCCTTCAAAGGAGCCGCCGAGCCGCTCACCCGCGACCGGCCGTCGCCCCAGATGATGGAGACGCTGGGCGCGATCCTGGACGAGCGGTTCGCGGCCCTGGTCGACGGCATCGCGCAGGGGCGCAAGCTGGAGCCCGCCGCGGTGCGCCAGCTCATCGACACCGCGATGTTCAGCGCCGACGAGGCGGTGAAGGTGCGCCTCATCGACAAGGTGGCGCTGTTCGACCCCTGGCGCGACGAGGTCCTGGCCGGCGCCGAGTGGACGGTGGTCAAGGTGGCCGACGACGAGCCGCCGGGGCTCGGCAAGCTGATGGAGATGCTCGGCCTGACCCCGCGCACGCGGCCGACCGACCCGCACATCGCGCTGGTCTATGCCGTGGGGTCGGTGGTCGACGGCACGGGCAGCGGCTCCATCGGCGCCCGCCGCGAGATCGCGCCGCGCCCGCTCGGTTCGGCGCTGCGCATCCTGGCCGCCGACGATTCGGTCAAGGCGATCGTCCTGCGCATCGACTCGGGCGGCGGCAGCGCGCTGGCCTCCGAGATCCTGTGGCAGACGGTCGCGCAGGCGAAGAAGGCGAAGCCGGTCGTGGTCTCGATGGGCGGGGTGGCCGCCTCGGGCGGCTACTACATCGGCTGCGGCGCCAGCAAGGTCTTCGCCTCGCGCACCACCCTCACCGGGTCGATCGGGGTGGTCGGCGGCAAGATCGCGGTCGAGCGCGGGCTCAAGAAGATCGGTGTCGGCGCCTTCCCGCTCGGGCGCGGCCGCCGCGCGCTGGTCTTCTCGTCGCTCGCCCCGTGGAACCCGGACGAGCGCGCCGCGGTGAAGAAGATGATGCAGTCGGTCTACGACCTCTTCGTCGCGCGCGTCGCCGAGGGGAGGAACAAGCAGAAGAGCGAGGTCGACGCCGTCGCGCAGGGGCGGGTCTGGACCGGGGGCGCCGCCCTGCAACGCGGGCTGGTCGACCAGCTCGGCGGTCTCGAGGACGCCCTGGCCGAGGCGCGCACCCTCAGCAAGCTCGGCGAGGAGGTGCCGCTCGAGGTCTACCCGCCGCCGCCGACCCTGCTCGACTGGCTCGGCTCCTTCGGCGGCGTCTCGGCGCCCTTCGGCCTCGACGCCGCCGCCGTCGAGCTCGGCCGCCTGCTCTCGCCGCGCGAGGCCGACGCCGTCCTCGACATCTTCACCCAGCTCTCCTCGTTCGAGCACAGCCCCGTCCAGGCCGCCCTGCTGCTGCCGATCATCTTCCGCTAGGCGGCGACGCCCAGAGGGTCAACCGCCAAACCCGCCAAACCCGCCAAACCCAGAACTTGTTGGGTTCGCGTCGAAAGACACGAGGCACACCACCCCCAAAAAAAGGAAGCGTCGCTGCTTCGATGGCGGCCTGACTGACTTTTGGCGCCTTTGGCGGTTTTGGCGGTTCAAGAAGGGGCTAGCGGGACTTCGCCGCGAGCCACGTGGACAGGTCGGGGCGGGCGCGATTCTGGAACTCGACCGCGAGGTGCATGCGCTCGAGGGTCTGCGCGATGGTGTCGGCGGCGTCGGGCGGCGGGTTCTTCGCGAGCAGCGCCTTGACCTCGTCGAGGCCGGTCTGGCCGGGGACCTGCTCGAACGCCTGGATCACGCGCTGGCGGATCTTGGGGGCGTCGGCGAGGCGCTTGCTGAAGGTCGGCCACTCGCGCTGCATGCGCTGCCAGAAGGGGCCGCGTGCCGCCGGATTGGCGAGTAGCGCCGAGACGAATGCGAAGACGTCCTGCTTGGGGACCTTGCCGGCGAAGACCATGTCCTGCGCCTTGGCCGAGAGAGCCGGGTCCTCGAACCCGGCCAGCGCCTGGAGGAAGCGGACCTTGAGGACCGGATCGGTCTCGGCCTGGAAGCGGCCCTGGAAGGCGCGGAACAGGGCGGCGTTGCCGCCGCGCGCCGCCAGCGAGATGGCGGTGGCGCGCAGCTCCGGGTCGAGCGCGCCCTGATCGCCGTCGAGGAAGCGCTGCACCCGGCGCCGCGCCTCCGCCTCGATGGCCGGGTCGCGCATCACCTTGCCGACCAGCCCGAGCAGCGCGGCGCGCCGCTGGCGCACTCCGTCGGTCTCGCGCGCCCGGCCGCCGCCGGCCGCCGCCGGCTTCTCCCAGCCGAGCCGGGCCTGCTCGGGGCCGAACATGCGCGACACCGTGGCCTGGAAGGCCGGCCGGTCGGCATCGCTGATCAGCCGGTCGAGCGCGAGGAACCGGTCGGTCACCTCACCGAGCACCTCGGCGTCCTTCTCGCCGGCGAACTTCTCGGCGAGGTCGAGCCAGTCGCGCACGCCGGCCCGCCCCGAGCGCACCAGCGCCCAGGTGTCGCTCAGGAGGCCGATGCGCTCGGCGGCGTCGAGCGACTTGACGTTGTCGACCAGCCCGCGCATCAGCTCCGGCTGGTAGGCCACCCGGTAGAAGCCGGTCGATCCGGCGTTGGCGGTCAGCCACTTGATCTTGCCCTTGCCGAGGGGCAGCTCGGCGCGCCGCTTGTCGAACAGCACCCGCTCTTCGTGCACGCCGGCGTCGTCCTGGTAGCGGATGATGAGCGGCACCGGCCAGACGCCGGCCCCCTTCTTGCCGGGCGCCGAGAAGAAGCGGCTCTGCCGCAGCGTCACTCCGCCCGACTTGCCGAGGCCGACCTCGACCAGCGGGAAGCCCTTCTGCTTGATCCAGCGGTTCGCGATCTCCATGACCGGCTGGTTCGAGGCGTCCTGGACCGCCATCCACAGGTCGTCGGCGGTCGCGTTCTTGTAGGCGAACCGCTTCATGTACTGGCGGATGCCGCTCCTGAACTGCTTCTCGCCCACGAAGCTCTCGATCATGCGCAGCGTCGCGGCGCCCTTCTCGTAGGTGATGACGTCGAACTTGGCGTCCTCGGCGTTCTTCACGCTGGCGTAGATCGGGTGGGTCGAGTCGAGCGCGTCGAGGGCGAACGCGCTCTCGCGGCCGGCGTTGAAGTCGAGCCAGACCCGCCAGCCCGGCTTCCAGCCGTCCATCTGCTTGTAGGACATCCAGGTGGCGAACGATTCGTTGAGCCAGAGGTCGTTCCACCACTTCATGGTGACGAGGTTGCCGAACCACTGGTGGGCGTCCTCGTGGAAGATGACCTCGGCCACCCGCTTGAGCGCCGCCTTGGGCGCCGTCTTCGGGTCCTGGAGGAGCGCGGTCTCGCGGTAGGTGACCATGCCGGCGTTCTCCATCGCGCCGGCCTCGAAGTTGGGCACCGCGATCTGATCGATCTTGCCGAACGGGTAGCGGCGGCCGAAGTAGCTCTCGAGCCGGAGGATGGCGGTCCGGCCCACCGTCTGGGCGAACCTGGTCAGGTTCTCCTTGCCCGGGGTCGTGTAGGTGCGGACCGCGACCTTGCCGGCCCGGTTCACCCGCGAGGGGACCAGGTCGCCGGCGCCGAGCGCGACCAGGTAGGACGACAGCTTGCGGGTGGTCTTGAACCGGGTCCGCCGCCGGCCGCCGATCACCTTCGAGTCGAGGATGTCGCCGTTGCTGCGGACCACCGCGCCCTTGGGCGCCTCGACGGTCAGCGCCCAGGTCGCCTTGAAGGACGGCTCGTCGAAGCTCGGGATGGCGCGCCGCGCGTCGGCCGCCTCGAACTGGGTCACCACCAGCTTGTCGTCGGCCTTGTAGAGGCCGCGCAGGCCCTGGTTGATCTTCCCGCTCCAGCTGAGGTGGAGGTTGGCGCGCCCGGCCGGCACCTCCTCGGCCAGGTAGAGCGTCACCGTCTCGCTCTTCGGATTCCGCTCGATGGACTCGACCGCGACCTTGCGGCGGCCGACGCGCACCGACATCGGCCCGAACGTGTGGCCGATCGAGTGCAGCGTGATGGACCGGGTCGCCGCGCCGAGGTCGAGGGCGATCCGGCCCTGGCCGGCGAAGCTGCCGCCCTCCGGGTCGAGCTTGAGCTCGACGTCGTAGCGGCTCGGCCGCACCGACTCGGGCAGGCGGAAGTTCTTGCCCTTGGCCCCCTTGAGCAGCGCCGCCGGCCGGCCCGCCGCCGAGCGCACCACCTTCGGACGGACCGAGGTGGTCGCCTTCTTCTGCCGGCTGACGCGCTGGCCACCAGTCGAGCTGCGGCCACTGGCGTCGCCGCCGAGGGCGACAACCAGCGAGAAGAGGACGGCAAATCGGGAGCCTGCGCGCATGCGCTGCGCACAGTGCAAGAGGAACGCCAGTCCCGCTCAGCCCTCGCGGTGCTCGATCTCGGGCGGACGTGCGAAGAAGGCGTTGCGCCGGGGGTCGTTGTAGCGCTCGTACTCGATGAGCCAGGGCGTCACCTTGAGGGCGCCCTCCTTGCCGACGCGCATCGAGATCGCCATCGGAGTGACCTCGCGGTACGACGAGTCGGGCGGCAGGTCGTTGTTGCTGGCGCCGCCGGCGGAGAACAGGGTGAGCAGGCGGGCGCGGCCGCCCTCGTACATCGACCGCAGGCCGCTGATGATCTTCTCGTGGCCGCGCACCAGCGTGGTGCAGGCGACCTCGGCCATGAACCGCTCGAACTGGATCCGGCCGAAGGGGAAGCGGGCGTTCTGCGCCTGCAGGTCCTCCGGGATGTAGTCGGCCTCGCTCGGGTCGCTCCACAGCATCTGGAAGCGGATCTCGGCGTCGTTGAGGCTCGACATGTCGCTCCACTTCTCGCGCAGCGTGGCGTCGCGCGCGATACCGGCGTGGACGAACAGGATGCGGTCGAAGAAGAGCATGTTCGGCATGCTCTCGAACAGCCGCATGTAGGCCTGGAACATCTCGTTCGGCATGTACCCGGCCAGGCTGTTGATCGCCTCGGCCGGCCGCACGCCGCCGTAGATCTTGCCGTTGTACTCGACGTAGTACTCGTGGTTGCCGCGCAGCACGTAGACGTGCTCGGGCACCGAGAGGAACATCTGCATCACGGTGCGCAGCACGCCGTTGTAGCTGAACCGGCCGCGGTCGATGTAGTCACCGAGGAAGACCAGCTTCGGGTGCGGGTTGCCCTTCGGGTCGAGCCGCCAGGCCTCGATCTTGGCGAAGAAGTCGGCCTGCATCAGCGCCGCCTTGAGGCAGCTGTAGCAGCCGTGCAGGTCGCCCAGCACGGTGATGTCGTATTCGGTGCCCGCCTGGAGCGGGTGGACGTAGACGTGGCCGTCGAGGAAAGGCGCCTGGCCGGCGAAGGCGTCGACGTTGCGCGCTCCGGTCAGCTTGCCGGCGCCGCCGGCGCGCTGCTCGTCGAACCGGCGCATGGTCGACACGATGAGCTGGTAATCGGCCTCCGCCTGCTTGCGGATGCGCACCGGGTCGGCCGAGTAGTGCTGCTCGGACCCCTTGAAGAACGGGTGGTCGTCCTGCCGCGCGCGCACCACCGCGGGCCGCTCGATCTGGATGCTGAGGTTGGGCAGCGGCGGCGGCAGCATGCTGCGCGGGTCGTCGGGTGCCGGACCGGAGTTGTCGAGCAGCGCCACCACCTCGTCGCGGAAGGCAGCCTCCTCCGGGTGCACCTTGCCGTCGGCGCTGATGAGCTCGTTGATGGTCTCGATCAGCGCTTCCTGGTTCTCGCGGTCGAAGCTCCTGAAGATCTCGTAGCTGCGCAGCTTCAGCTTGGCGTAGACGAACTCTTCCAGCTTCTCCCCCTGCGCCACCACCTCGGTGAACAGTCCGCGGACGTCGCGGTCGATCTCCTCGAACACCTCGTGGAAGTGGGTGACGAACCGCTTGACCACGTCGGCCCGCATCTCGTCGCTGGCGTTGGGCATCGCCTCGCTGGCGCGCGCCTGCACCAGCTGGCGGATGTAGATGCGGATGAAGGTCTTCTCGCTGAGGTCGAATTGACCGTCGATGTAGCCGAACGCGGTGAGGTAGAAGATGATCGCCCGCATCTGCTGCTCGGCGACGTTCGCATCTCGGCTGAAGCGCAGCATCCGTCCACTCCTCATGGTCCTGGCCCCTGCGACCAGCTCAGTTTAGAACCCGGCGCGCCTGCGCGGTCGGCGTCTGCAGGACGAAAGGGGAGATCTCGGCCTCGAAATAGCTCCCGTCGTCGCGCTGCATCCGGTAGGTGCCGTGCATCGTCCCCTGCGGCGTCTCCAGCACGCAGCCCGACGTGTACTGGAAGCTCTCGCCCGGGTCGAGCAGCGGCTGCTCCCCCACCACCCCGCGGCCCCGCACCTCCTCGATGCGTCCCCGGCCGTCAGTGATCACCCAGTGGCGGCTGCGCAGCTGGACCCGCTCGCCCCCTTCGTTGCTGATCACCACGGTGTACGCGAACACGTAACGGCGCTCCTCGGGCGACGAGCGGTGTGGGAGGTACTCCGACCGCACCGTGACGCGTACCCCCTGGGTGAGCGCGTTGGACACGGCAACCAGATTGCCTCGCGGGCCGGAGCGAGGCAAGGCCGGGCCCGTGCACGGCACGAGACGGCTTCGGTCGATGGTGGTACGGTGGTGAACGTGCCGCACGGGTTCCGGGCCGTGGTCGCGCTCGGCGCCGCCGCGTTCTCGGTGGCGATGGGCGGAATGCCAGCGCGACTCGACGCTGAGCCGCTCGACGTCGAGCAGGGGAGCGACGCCGGGAGTCTGCCCGGAAGCCGTGCCACCGCGCTCGGCGTCTTCGCCGGTCTGGTCGGCTTCTCGAGCGACGTCGAGATCGGCAATTCCTACTACGACGATCAGGTGCCGGGGTTCGGCATGCTGGTCGGCCTGCGCGGGACGCTCGGGCTGGTTCGCTGGGCCACCAGCCGGCTCGATGTGGAGGCGGAGGCGCGGCTGGCGCTGTCGCGAACCGACGCCGGCGGCGCGCGCGAATCGGGCGCCGCGTCGGTGCTCGGCTGGCGCGCCCACGCGCTCATCGAGGTCCTCACCGACGAGCCGGTCCACCCGTTCCTGCTCGCCGGCCTCGGCGCCGAGACGCTGGTGGGCGGCACCGAGTTCATGTCGGTACCCGACACCGACCTGGTGGCGTACGGCGGCGTCGGCGGACAGATGCCGCTCGGCGCGAGGAGCGCGCTGCGCGCCGACCTCCGCCTCGAGATGATGGCAGGGCGCGACGGCGGCACCGCCGCTGCGTTCGAGGCCCACGTCGGATACTCGCTGCGCTTCGGCGGCGCCGGTGCGCGGCTCGGGCGCATCCAGCTCGCGTCGGCGCGCCGCCCTCCCGCGCTCGCCTTCGTCCACGTCGACCAGCCGGCACCGATCGACCCGGACCGCGACGGCATCGCCGGCGAGGCCGACGGCTGTCCCGACGATCCCGAGGACGTCGACCAGGAGCGCGACGACGACGGCTGCCCCGATCCGGACGACGACGGCGACGGCTGGGTCGACCTCAACGACAAGTGCCCGAAGCAGGCCGAGACCGTGAACGGCTTCGCCGACGCCGACGGCTGTCCCGACGAGGTCCCGCCCGATCTCGCCGCGCGGGTCGGCGAGATGAGCGGAGTCCGCTTCCGGCCCGGTTCGATCCGGCTGGAGCGCCGCGCGCGACCGCTGCTCGACGAGCTCACCGCCATCCTCCTGCGCTATCCCGACGTCCGCATCGAGATCGGCGCCCACACCGATGCGTCCGGCAAGCCGGCGCGCGACCTCGAGCTGTCGCAGCAGCAGGCCGCCTACGTGAAGTGGTACCTGGTGGACAAGGGGATCGACGATCGGCGCATCGACCCGGTCGGCTACGGGTCCGAGCACATGAAGTACGATCACTCGACGCGCGCCGGCCGCGCCGCCAACGGGCGCATCGAGCTCAAGCTGGTGTCGGGGCAGACCGAGCAGCCGCCGTCCTCCACCGAGCCGCGCAAGGACGGCCCCGACCCGGTCTGGCTCCCCGCCATCCCGCGGCCCTACTGGCTGTCGCCCTACGCTCGCGCCGAGTTGCCGCTCTTCGGTCCGCGTCCGGTCTGGCTGTCGCCTTGATCCCGCCTGACCGCCAGGCGCAGGTCCCAGGCCCACATGCGCAGCCAGGCGGCGTACTCGTTGACCACCCAGCGCAGGCCGTGGCGCGGCAGCCGGTACTGGATGCTGTCGTCGGCGTACCAGGCGCGCGCCTCGAGACCGGCGCGGCGGAACCAGGCCCGCGCCCGGCGGGTGTGGAACGGCTGGGTGACCAGCCAGACGCGGGTCCGCCCCTCGGCGGCCAGGAGGCGAGCGGTCTGCCGCGCGTTCTCCGCCGTCGACAGGGACTCGCGTTCCACCCGAAGCGCTGAATCGGGCACTCCGAGCTCGAGCGCCCGCGCCGCCATCGCGTCCGCCTCGCGCGGATGATCCGGGATGATGCGCCCCGGCCCGCCGCCCGAGATGCACAGGACCGGCGCAAACCCGCGCCGCCACAGCTCGACGCCGGTCTTCACGCGCTCCTCGCCCACACCGGAGAGCTGGCCGTCCGGCCTGACCGGGGCTCCGAGGACCACGATGGCGTCGGCGACTTCCACACCATCGCGCACCTCGAGTGGCCAGCCGAGAATCCGGCCGAGCCAGCGCGCTCTTCGATGGTCCGTGTCCACCGTCACCCGAGTTCATGTTACTCATGAAAACTGCATGACGGGACGGATCCTGATCGGACTCTCCATCGCGCTCGCGACCGGGTGCGTGGGGATCATCGAGGGAGGCGGCGGCGACGAGGGAGGCGGCGGCGGTGGTGGTGGCGGCGGCGGCGGGGGAGGTGGCGGCGGCGGCGGCGGGAACCCGAGCGCGCCGGGCGGCAACTACTTCCCGAACGGCTCGGTCCTCTACCAGGACGTGTCGGACGCGCCGGCCCGCAGCGACTCGGGCGCCACCATCGACTACCTCGACGGGATGGGCGGCTGGGGCGGCGGCGAGCTGCAGATCGACTTCAGCATCGAGGTGCTGGCCGCCGACGGCTCCGCGCTGCGCGACTTCATCCCGACCGAGGACCACTTCTCTCCCGACTGCGACGAGGTCGCGGTGCCGGTCCCGGCCGGCGGCGCGCTCGAGGGCGAGACCGGTTACGCCTGCGCCCACGACGGCGACTGCCACCTCATCGCGGTGGACGAGGAGTCGATGTCGCTCTACGAGATGTGGCGCGCCAACATCGAGGGCGACACCTTCTACGGCGGCTGCCTGGCCGTCTGGGACATGGAGAAGGTCTACGGGCCGGAGGGGCGGGGCTACAACTGCACCAGCGCCGACGCCGCCGGCCTGCCGATCGCGCCGCTCCTGTTCTCGGCCGACGAGGTGGCGGCCGGCTCGATCGATCACGCCATCCGCTTCATCCTGCCGAACGACCGCATCCGCGGCGGCGTCTACACCTCGCCCGGGACCCACTCGACCGACCGGGCGGCCGGCGGTGCGGCGGCACCGCCATTCGGCGCCCGCTTGCGCCTCGCCGCCGACTACGACCTCGGCGGCCTGTCGCCCGGCGCCCGCGTGGTCGCCGAGGCCATGCAGCGCTACGGCATCATCCTGGCCGACGGCGGCACCGTCGCGCTCACTGCGCAGAGCGATCGCTTCACCAGCGAGAAGTGGGACGGACTGCTGGCGCCCGACGATCTCGCCGACATCCCGATCACCGCCTTCGAGGTGGTGGATCTCGGCGAGATGCGCGCCTACGACGGCGACTGTCAGCGCGTACAATAGCGCGCCATGCGCGCACGCTGCGCGATCCTGCTGGCGCTGGCTTGCGGCCGCGCCGAACCGGCTGCCACCACCGCCGGTCCGCGTTCGCCCGCTGCCGGCGTGCGGCCCAATATCCTCTTCCTCATCAGCGACGACCACAGCGCCGGCGACCTGGGCGCGGCGGGCAACTCGAGCATCCGCACGCCGGCGCTCGACCGCCTGGCGTCGGGCGGGGTCCTCTTCACCAGCGCCTACGCGGTCTCGCCCCAGTGCAGCCCCAGCCGCGCGGCCATTGCCACCGGGCGCTCGCCGCACGCGACCGGCACCTCGCGGCTCCACGCGACGCTGACCGGAGAGCACGCCACCGCGATCGACATGCTGAAGCGGGCCGGCTACCACGTGGCCGCGTTCCGCAAGGTGCACCTCGGCGAGCCGTTCCAGTCGCACTGGGACCGCTACGCCGGTGACGATGTGCGGTTCGAGCGCTTCTTCAGCGAGCGTCCGCGCGATCGCCCCTTCTTTCTCTGGATCGGCTTTCACGACCCGCACCGGCCGTACGAGCTGCATCCGCCGGCGCCCTCGGCCATCGAGGTCCCGTCGTTTCTGCCCGACACGCCCGCGGTCAGGGCCGACCTCGCCGACTACCAGGCCGAGATCGAGCGCATGGACCTCGAGATTCGCGATCTCCTCGCGCTGCTCGAGCGAGAGGGGCTGGCGGAGTCCACCCTCGTGATGTTCGCCGGCGACAACGGCATGCCGTTCCCGGGCGCCAAGGGATCGCTCTACGACGGCGGCGTCCGGGTCCCGCTCATGGCCCGCTGGCCGGGACACATCGCGCCCGGCCAGAAGCGCGACGACCCGGTCTCGCTGCTCGACCTCGCCCCGACCTGGCTCGAGGCGGCCGGGCTGGCGGCGCCCCCTGTCATGGAGGGTCGCAGCCTGCTGGCCGCGCCCGACCGCGCACGCGCGGTCTTCTTCGAGCGCAACTGGCACGACAACCTCGACTTCATCCGCGGCGTGCGCCGCGGCCGGTTCCTCCTGCTCCACAACTTCCGCCCCGAGATCGCCTACCGGCCGACCGACGACCTCGCGGAGTCACCCAGCTGGAAGGCCATCGAGGAGTTCCACCGGCAGAAGAAGCTGGCCCCGCCGCTCGAGCGCCGCTACTTCGCGGTGCCGCGCCCGGCGGTCGAGCTCTACGATCTCGCGGCCGATCCTCTGCGCGACCTCGCCGGCGACCCGGCGCAGGCGGCCGAGGTCCGCGCCCTCGAGCAGGCGCTCAGCGACTGGATGGTCGCGACCAGCGACTTCCTGCCGCCGCCCATCCCGCCGCCGCGCGGCGAGCACGGCGAGCACGTCCACCCCGGCCCCTGAGTCAGCTACTTCGCCTTCGGCGCCGGCGGCGGCGCCACGCCGATCTTCTCCGGCATGTCGGCGACCACGTAGGCCATGACGGCGACCGCCGCGATGTCGCGCCGCAGGTCCTCGGGGCGGATCTTGTCGAGCGTGTCGGCCTGGCTGTGGTGGTAGTCGAAGTAGGTGGAGCTGTCCATCGACAGGCCGAGCCCGACCACGCCCTTGGCGACCAGCTCGCCGACGTCGGCGCCGGAGTGGCCCGCCTCGACGCGGTGACCGCCGATCGGCTCGAGCAGGCTGGCGATGTCGGTGGCGCGCCGGAGCGCGTCGGCGTCTCCCTCGACCTCGAAGCCGCGCGGAGCGAAGACGCCGGTGTCGGCCTCGAGCGCCAGGACGTGCGTGCCCAGCTCGGCCGCGTGCTGCGCCACGTACTGCTCGGCGCCGTTGAGTCCGTTCTCCTCGTTGGTGAACAGGACCACGCGGATCGTGCGCCGCGGGGTGAGCCCGAGCTGGCGCAGGAGGGTCAGCGCCTGCATGGCGATGACGCAGCCGCCGCCGTCGTCGTGCGCGCCCTGGCCGACGTCCCACGAGTCGATGTGGCCGCCGATGACCACCACCTCGTCCGGCTTCTCGCGCCCGCGGATCTCGGCGATGACGTTCTGCGACGGCACGTCCTTGAAGGTCTTGCCGCTGGTGCGCAGCCGCACGCTCACCTTGTCGCCCGCCGCGGCCAGTCGCGCGATCAGCTCGGCGTCCTCGACCGACACCGCCGCCGCCGGGATCGGCTTCACTCCATCCTCGAACTTGGTGTTGCCGGTGTGCGGTGAGCGGAAGCTGGTGTTGGTCACCGAGCGGACCAGCGCCGCGGCGGCACCCAGCCTGGCCGCCCGGCTGGGCCCCTTGTTGCGGTACTCGACCGCCTCGCCGTAGCCCGGCCCGTCCTTCTCGTTCCACGGCCTCATCGGGTGGTTGAAGAGAACGATCTTGCCCTTCACGCCGGCGGCGCCCAGCCGGTCGAGCTCGTCGAAGCTGCCGACCACCACCACCTGGGCGGACAGCCCCTTCTTCGCGGTCGCGACGGTGCCGCCGAGCCCGAGCAGCGCGAGCGGCCGCTCGACCGGCGCGGTCAGCCGGCCCCATTCCTCGCCGCGCACCCACTTCGGCACCATCACCTTCTCGCCGCGCACGTCCTCGTGGCCGTCAGCCTTCATCGCGGCGATCGCCCACGCCGTCGCCTTGTCGAGCGCTGCCGAGCCGCTGATCCGGTGGCCGATGCGATCGGTCAGGTACGCGAGCTTCTTCCAGCCGCCTTCGTCCTTGTCGGCCGCCGCGATGATCGTGGCGGCCGCCTCCCGGTACTGGTCGGCGATCGGCGTCTCGGGCCGGGGCGGCGGCGGCGGCTCCTTCTCGGGGACGACCGGAGCGGCCAGCGTCCCCTCCGGCTCGTCGACCAGCATGCCGGGTTCTTGCATGGGCGGCGACGACCGGGCCCCACCGCAGGCGACGAGCAGCGCGACGGTACAGATTCGCAGCATCGCGCGAATCTGGCGCAGGCTCTCTCCCAGGTCAACTAGGGCTGTTTCTCGACCTTGCGCCGGATCACGTCGAGGATGCCGTCGAAGGCGTCGCGCATGTCCCAGGCCTTGTCCTTGAAGTCGCCGCGCGTCTCGGCGGTGAGCAGCCCCTGGCCCAACGCGTCCCGGACGAACTTGCACATGCTCTTGTCACCCTCGAAGCGGACGGCCACGTCGCGGTAGATGTTGAAGCAGGCCTCGTGATGACCCTTGTCGTAGGCCGGGGCGCCGAGCGTGATCGCCTCCTGGATCGCCTTGTAGACGCCGGCCACCTGGTCCGGCGTGCACTGGTCGAGCGCCCCCACCTCGTGGCAGGGCGCACTCGCTCGCCGGCCGCACTTGCCGCGCTGCCGCCTGGGCGGCATCCGGTCCCGGAAGCGCTTGGCGAAGGTCTCGACGTCCTCGCCGGAGCCCTGGAAGGCGAGGAGCGGCTTCAAGTAGTTGCTCGGGATGCCGAAGTTGAGGTTCTGCCCGTGCAGCTCGGGATCGGTCACGCCCACCGCCACGCCGATGACCTCGCCGTACGGATTGAACAGCGGCCCGCCGCTCGACCCCTGCGAGATGGGCGCCGAGATCTGCAGGAGCTTCACGTTGGCGTCGAGCGGGCGGATCGAGCTGATGAGCCCGTCGGACACCGTGTAGTCGAGGAAGCCGAGCGGGTTGCCGATGGCGATGACCCGGTCGCCGGCGTTGACCTGGTCGCTGTCGCCGATCCGCAGGGTCGGCAGGCCGCTCGCCTCGATGGCGATGATGGCCAGGTCGTGCTTCTCGTCGGCGGCGATGACCCGGGTGACGGCGTGCTCGGTGCCGTCGAGCAGCTTGACCCTCAGGCTCGAGCTGCCGGCGATGACGTGGAGGTTGGTCGCGATGTGGCCGTCGGGGCTGACGAAGAACCCGGTGCCGACGCCGATCTCGGTCCCGACCCGCGAGGTGATGCGGACGATGGCCGGCTTGTTCTTGTCGACGATCTCCTTGGTCGACATCCGGGACCGCTGCGGCTTCTGGCTGCCGGAGCAGGCCAGAACTGCGAGGGACAGCGCGAGGGCGCCGCGCATACGGCTCACAGTGTACCTCGGAGCGGCCGGGCGCGCCGCGATCGGATCGATCGGCCGCTGCTTTCGTGCCGCTGGCTGCTCCCTTCAGAGAGCCTTCAGCATGAGACCCGGCACCTTGAGCCAGCCCGGCGCCGCCTCGAACTCGACCAGCTTGCGTCCCATCCCGACCGCCTTGCGGTTGTCGTAGAACCACACCGGGGTGGGCCGCACGCGCAGGTTACCGCGCACGATCGCCTTGTCGATGCCGTCGAGCATGAAGGTGTTGTGCACCCAGCCGATGCCGCTCTGGATGTTCTTGAGCGTGGAGCTCGGGTGGCCGCCCCACGGCAGCGAGGCCAGCCCGTAGCACAACGCCGGCCAGTGGTTGATCGCGACGGTGCCGTAGCGGAGATCGGCGACGGCGCGATCCAGCGCGCGTCCGACCGTCTCGTCGCGCTCGAGATCCGGATGGATCACCAGGCAGGCGTTGAGCGTGCCCCAGACGGTCTCGTTCATGAAGGTGGTGACGGTGGCGAGGAACTCGACCGGGTCGCCGCCTTCGCCCACCTGGGTCTCCGACAGGATCGAGCAGAACGGCTCGTTGTGGAAGACCGGGTCGTCCGCCGCGCCGGAGTCGACGTTGCGGATCAGCGTCCAGGGCAGGTGGCCGGCCGCCGGCTCGCCGAGCCGAACCACCTCGGCGCGTCCCTCGGTCAGCATCTTGTAGCGGTCGAAGGCGCCCGGGTAGTAGGCCTTGCGGGTCGGGATGCGGGCCAGGCGCTCCTCGACCAGCTGGAGGAAGCGATCGCGCTGCTGCCAGCCGCGCGCGGTGACGAGGAGCTTGGCCGCGTTGCAGTTGAACGAGGCGTTGTTGGCCACCATCGTGACCAGGTTGCGGGCCTGGAACTCGAGCTCCTCGTCGCTGTAGGTGTAGGGGACGATCGCCACCGGGCTCACGTTGCCGAGCTCGGAGGTGATCGGCTTCTCGAGGAGCGGGTCGCCGCTGGCCATCCGCCGATCGCGCTCCGGCCCGGGCGGGCCCCAGACGATGAGGTCGTGGGTCTTGTCGGAGCCGGTGATGTGCACGTCGTCGATGCCGGCGTGGTAGACGAGGTACTTGCCGACGTCGGCGCCGCCGTAGACCACGCGCAGGAAGCCGCGCGCGATGAGCGGCTCCAGCGCGCGCTCGATGTAGGGCCCGGCCCACTCGTTGACCGGGTTCATCTTGAGCAGGCAGGTGAAGCCATCGATGAACATCTTGGCGAAGACGTCCATCGGCGGGATGCTCGCCACGTTGCCGGCGCCGAGGATGAGCGAGACGCCCCCCTCCGGATCGCGCGCCTGATAGAAGGCGGCCTGCTTCTTCACCGCCGCCTCGCGATCCACCCCCTCCTGCATGAGCGCGGTGCCGCGGAAGCCGGCCCACAGGAGCTTGTCGATCCGGCCGCCCGGGAAGATCTCGACCTCGAGCCGGCCGTCGGGGCGCGTGCGCGCCCGGGTGCCGAGCGATGGCCGGCCGTGCCGCGCGATCTCCTCGAGGCTGTCGGCCAGGAGGCGGGCGTTGCGCACGACCGGCAGCGGGCCGGCCAGCCACTCCTCCGCCGACGTGCTCGGATCGATTCCCTTGGCCTTGGACCCCTCGGCCACCCAGGCGGGTGCGACGTCGATGAGGCGCGGGATGACCTGCCGGAGCAGCGCCGCCTTCTGAGCGGGCGCCAGGCGCGCCAGCTCGCGCGCGTGATCGCGGAGCTCGGCCACTGCGCGGTCGAGCTGGCTCTGCGGTGACGGGGTCGCGCTCGCCGCCGGCGCGCTCATGGGAAGAGCCTCTGCAGTGGCCATGGGAGTCTCCTGTTGTCGTCTTTTCGGCGCGGGAGCTACCCCGGGAAAGCGCGCTTCGCGCGCCTGCCCCGCGCCTCAGGGGGCCGCGCGGCCGCTGCGCACGCGGTAGGTCGTCGTCGGGTGGATCTTGCTCACCTCGCGGCGGAACTTGTCCGGTTCGAGGCGCGGGTCGGTGCCCTGCGCGATCGCCTGCATGCCGGCCTGGAGCTGCTCGACGTAGAGCTGCAGGCGCACCTTCTCGTGCTCGGGGCAGACAGCGCCTGGCTCGCCGCAGGCGGCCAGCGCCTGCTCGCCGAAATCGAGCGCTTCCTTGATGTCGACCTGGTCGGCGTGGGTCGACGACACCGCCAGGAGCGCGTGCCATCGAGTGGCCGGCGTGGCCCGCTTCGCGCTGGCTCCCGCCAGCCGGAGCGCCTGATCGTGCTGGTTGACCGGCCGCATACCGAGCAGCCCCGCCAGCTTCTCGGCCGCCGCCCCGTCGTTCGGATTGGCCAGCTGCTCCGCCTGCGCCTGCGCCACCTCCACCGTGAACCCGGGCAGCTCCTCGGGTGGCACGTACCGGTACCCCGACGCCACGTGGAGGTCCCGCCCCGGCATCACGATGACGATGAGCACCAGCACCGCCGCACCGACGTCGAACAACCCCACGCGAAACCGCCGCGCCATCGCCTAGTCGTAGCACGGAACCCGCCTCGCCTGCCGGTGTCCGAAATCGCATGCTGCGCGCCGTCTTCGTCGGTATCGCCGCCGCCGCCGCCATCCTGGGCCCCTGGGTTCTCCGAGAGCCGCATTCCGCGTCAATTCGACCAGCTCGGCCCGATCGGACTGTGCGAGTGTCACAGAGGGGGTGGGAATGGGATGCCCTGGAACCGCTCGTTCGAACTCTGCGCCCCGAGGACGGCATCACGGACCTCCAGGTCGCGGTCGCAGAGGACGCCTCGTATGAGGATCTGGTTCGCGTCCTTTTGGTGGCGGAGGCCGCCAGCCTGTCGCCGCGGGTGGTCGAGCCGCTGCTCGCGACCCACCCGTTCCTCGACACGCGCGGCGGCCTCCGTGCTGAGAGAGCTAGCAGCAGCCGCCGCCCGAGATGGCCCAGCCCGACCAACCCTGCGGATACCAGTTGTGAATGGTGCCGTTACAGCTCTCCGGGTTCCAGTAGCGGATGGGGGCGTAACCGCCCCGGCAGATGCGCATCCTCCACATCCCCCTGCCGGCGTCCCAGCCCTCGTTACAGAGGCGCCAGGAGTTGACGTAGCCGCCGTGCATGCCGTTGCTCGGGTGGAAGTACCAGTCCCCGCTGCAGGCCTGCACCTCGGCGCGCTCGCCGAGCTCCTCGGCTCCACCGGCCTCCTCGCGCATGATCGAGACCGCGTCGGTGTCGAGCTCCGCATCGCCGGTCAGCTGGTAGTCGAACCGCCGCGCGTCGCAGGTCGGCTCGGCCGCGGCGCTGGCCTCCTCCTCGGGCGTCGAGGGGATCGCCGCCGGATCGCGCGCGGCCGCGCCGGACACCAGCTCCTCCTCCGCGCCGTCGCTGCTGCAGCCGACCGCGTGCAGTGAGCCAAACACGAGAGCAAACGATAGAACACGTCGCATGAGCATCCCGGCCTCCTTCGGTTGGGGGACGCCGGCCGACATTGCAGGGCACGTACCGACCGCCCCGCCGCTGCAACCACTGGACGCGCCGATGCGTTCACCCGACCGCCTCGGTGCTGCAGCTGTACCTGGAACCTGTGCGCCCGTGTTCCACCGTGGAACGGAACAGGATGCGCGGTGTCACAATCGACGATGCGCCTCCTCGCCCCCGTCCTCGCCGCCGCCATCTTCGTCCCCGTGGCAGTCTGGTATCGGCCGGTCAGCGAACCTGCAGCGGCGGCCGAGGACGGCGAGCTTCCCGACCGCGTCCTCGTCGCGCTGAACCTGGACCAGCTGCCGTTCGGGGAGCCCCCGGGGTACGTGTGCGATTCCCTCCATCTGGTGACCGCCGTGCTGGTTCAGGACGATGCACTCTGGTTGGGCGACACGGGCCGCCGCTCCTCGCCCATGCGGATCCCGCGCGATGGCGCGGAGTGGGCCGCGCTCGAGGAGGTCCTGCGCGCACTCTCGCGCGACCACGAGCTCCGTGACATCCAGGTGTCGGTCCACGATGACGCGCGCTACGAGGATCTCCTCACCGCCATGCTGGTGGCAGATTCGCTCGGCGTGCACCCCCGCGTGATTCAACCCGCGCTGCCCTCTTACCCGAACCATGGATGGCGGGGTGGGATGTACTAGCCGCTGAGGGAACGCGCGTCCGGCGGCGGTGTCAGACGGCGCATGCGCACCACGCTGCTCGTCGCCGCCATCATCGCCGCCGTCGTCCTGCCGGCGGCGTTCCATTCGTCTCCGGCCGGCGAGGATCGGCCGCGTGCCGATGCGGTTCGATTCGCGCCCTTCGGCCCCGCCTGCGTGAAGGTCTTCGTCGCCGGCGAAGTCACCTGGGTCGGAACCTGGCCCGAGATGCCGTGGGGGGCGTTGCGCAATCTCTCCGGCAGGGGGGATGCCGTGCCCGGCGGCTTCGGCGACGGGAACGGGCGGCGCCGCCCCGGTGTCGAAGTGGCATGCGCACCATCCTCCTTGCTGCCGCCATCACCGCCGCCCTCGTGATCCCGGTCGTCACCTACCGGGAGCCGCCGGCTCCTCGCGCCACCGCGAC
>Ga0111539_10001368_pt1 | contig 32477 bp, 26 predicted proteins | sample RhiMethybrSRZTD1_FD_79667 | JGI IMG/M metagenome (GOLD analysis project Ga0111539, IMG submission 79667) | Populus rhizosphere microbial communities from Tennessee, USA - Rhizosphere MetaG P. TD hybrid SRZTD1 (version 2) (version 2) | ecosystem: Host-associated > Plants > Roots > Rhizosphere >...
CGCCTTCGCGCCGACGCGCCCGACCTTCTTCATGTCGTTCATGCCGGCGATGCCCGTGACGACCGTGCAGAACACGATCAGCGAGATCACCATCTTGATGAGCTTGATGAAGCCGTCGCCGAGCGGCTTCATGTCGATGGCGATGTGCGGCCAGAACTCGCCGAGCAGCACGCCGATTGCGATGCCGATCAGCACCTGCACGTACAGGATGCGATAGAACGGCTTGCGGGCTGCGGCGGAGGCCATTGTTATGCAAACGATTGCCGATCGAGATATTGCCGGGCACCTTACAGGCATAGCCGCGCCGCCACAAGCGCGCCGGGCGCGTTGACGGAGCGCGGCGCGAGGTGTGTAATCCCGCTGGTATCCAGACTGCAAACGTTTGCATAACTTTGCGCATCGCGCGCTCCTGGCGACACCGACATGAACGTGTTGCGTCCCTGCTGCGGCATGTTGGCCGCGTTCTTCCTGACCGTCGGCGGCACGCGCGCCGCTACGCCCTCCCCGCCCGCGGACGAGCCCCAGGTCGTAGTCGTCGGCGCCAGTCTTGCCGGACTGTCTGCAACCATCGACCTGGCGCGCAGCGGCGTGCGGGTGCTGGTGCTGGACATGAATTCCGTGTTCGGCGGACACGGCATCCAGACCGGCGGCGTGGCGGTGATCGGCTCGCCGCTGCAGGAAGCGCTCGGCTTTCACGACACGCCCGAGCTCGCGTGGCGCGACTGGTCGACGTGGACGCAGGATCCGAACGAGGAATGGACGCGCTACTACATCGCCCATTCACGCCCCGACATCTACGATTTCCTGACCTCGATCGGCGTGACCTTCGACCGCGTCGCGGCCAGCCACGGCAACAGCATTCCCCGCTTCCACATGACGCACCGGCGCGGCCTGAACCTGGTGCGGCCGCTGTTTCGTGAGGCGCTGCGCTATCCGAACGTCACCTTCCGCTTCCACACGCAGGCGCAGCACCTGATTGTCGAGAACGGCCGGATTGCTGGCCTGCAGGCCGTGGATATGCGCACGCACGAGAACGTAGTGGTTCGCGTGGCGGCGGTGGTGCTCGCGACCGGCGGCTTCCAGCGCAATCTCGATAAATCGCGCGAGCATTGGCCGAAGGACGTGCCGGTGCCGCCGAAGCTGCTGACCGGCTCCGGCAAGTTCTCGCTCGGCATCGGCCTCGACATGGCGCAGGAGGCCGGCGCCGACGTCTATCGCATCGATCGCCAGTACAACAGCTACGCGGCGATTCCCGATCCGCGCGATGCGAGCGGCACGCTCGGGCTCGGCGGCGGCAATGCCCTCTCGATCTGGGTGAACACGCAGGGCAAGCGTTTCGTCGACCCGCGCGGCTTCGATCGCGACGTGTATCGCAAAGTGCTCGCCCAGCCCGGCAGCACGTACTGGGCGATTTTCGACTCGCAGACGAAAGGCTCGTTGCGCGTCGGCGCCGCCGATTGGGGCGATCGCCCGGCGCTGGCCGCGCAGGTGCTCGCAGATGCGAATCTGACGAAGACTGCCGACACGCTGGCTGAGCTCGCTGCGCTCACGCGCCTGCCTGCTGCCGCGCTCGAAGAAACCGTGCGGCGCTACAACGCGGCAGTCGCGAGCGGCAAGGACGCGGAGCTCGAAAGCTTCGACCAGGGCGTTGGCAGAGATCCGCAGGCGAACAGGGATCCGCGCGTCGCGATCACCACGCCGCCGTTCTATGCCGTGCAGTTCTTCCCGATGGCGCACAAGAACATGGGCGGCGTCGCAATCGACCTGCGCGCGCGCGTGCTCGACAAGAAGCACAAGCCGATTCCCGGCCTGTACGCGGGGGGCGAAATCACAGGCTCGGCCGGCATCAACGGCGGCGCCGGCCTCGATGGCACCTTCACGGGTCCATCGATCCTGATCGGACGAATCGCAGGCCAATCGGCTGCCGCGCAAATCAATGGCGGCACGGCTGGAGCAGCGCCGGCGCTGGCCGCGATGCCGCCTTCGACCCCCGCCGCGCCGTGGTCTCCTACGATGACCGCCGCGCAGCTCGAACAACTGCTCAAGACATCGCGCGACGGCTATTGGCATTTCGAGCAGGTCCATCGCAGCGTGCTGCGCCGTGAATGGCCCTGCAATGAGTGTCACTCGGCGCTGCTGCCTCAGGCGCCGGCGCGCGACCCCGCGACGCTGCGGGCGCTGAGCGACACGTGCGATCACTGCCACGAGGCGCCGATTTCCCGCTGACACTCACCGAGGTTTGCCTATGAGCGAGACGAGCTCGCGCCGCATGGCGCTGCGTCTGATCATTGCCGCCACGTTGGCTTCCGCCGCCTGGAGCGGGACGACGCATGCCGCGGACGCCTACGACCCCGCACCCCACGCAGAAGTCGACGGCCTCAAAGCGAAGTTCATCGACGTCGCCGGCCAGCGCACGCGTTATTACGAGTACGGCCAGGGCGAGCCGCTGCTGCTGATTCACGGCGGCGGACGCGGCACGACCTCGTCGGCCAACAATTTCTCGCCCGTCATTCCGCTGCTCGCGAAGCGCTATCACGTGATCGCCTTCGACAAGAGCGCCGCGGGCATGACGGACAACCCTAAGGACGACAACGACCTCAGCTACCCGGGCGAGGTCAAACACGCCTACAACCTCATCCAGACGCTGAAGCTCGGCCCGACGCACGTCGTGGGTCACTCGTCCGGCGGCGCCGTCGCCTTCTATCTCGCAGTCGAGCACCCGGAAGTCGTGAAGACGCTGACGATCGTCGCGCATGGTCCGGAGATGCCGCCGCTCGAGAAACAGACGAAGCACGATGCGGCGGAGAAGGAGCAATGCAAGGACTCGCAGGCGACGTACGAAGGCCGCGCCTGCCGCCTGCGATTGCTCGGCCACACGCCGAAAACCTGGGATGAGCCTGCGCTGAAAGCGGATGCGTGGATGGCCGATCAGCCGAAGTCGAAAGTGGCGCGGGAGAAATATGCGGGGCTGCGCGCAGGGGCGATGCCGAGCGGCGAGCTCACGCTCGAATATCGTCAGAAGATGTGGGACGCAGCGCGGCGCGACGGCATGCGCATGCCCGTCATGTTGCTCGTCGGCAAGCAGGACACCTGTCGTGGGAGGTCGGCGATCCTGTCGCGATGATGCGCTCAGAGATGGCGATGTTCGACATCCTCGGCGGACACGAGGGCCGCGTAAAAATGGTGCTCATGAACGAGGCGGGTCACTTCCCGTATCGCGAGCACCCGCGGCAGTTCGCTGCGGAGGTCGACGGCTTCATCTCGTTCTGGCGCGACTTCCGCAAATAACCCCATCCATAAAAAGAGAGGGCTCGCGAAGCCGACGCGAGCCCCTCTCATATCCCTGCGTCAGGTCACATGCCGAAGCGGTACATCGCCTCCAGCGCCCAGGTGCGCTCGTCCTGGTAGATCGGGTGCCACACGCCACGGGTGGCGATCGAGAGCGTGCAGGCATCCAGCACGACTTCGTTCGTCAGGTTGCGACCCGACAACGCCACGGTCCAGCGGTCTTTCGGATCCGTCCAGCCGATGCGCGCGTTGTACGTCGTGTAAGCGTCCTGGTGACACTGCGTCTTCTCTCCGGCCGCGATCTGCGCTGCCGTCGTGACGCCCGTATCGGTCTCATCCTGCCAGTACAAACCCACGCGCGCCGACAGTTCGCCGCCGTTGGAGAAGCTCGTCCGCCAGTTGACGTTGCCCGTGAACGTGTTCTCGGGCTGCGTGTTGACAGGCGTGCCGGTCAGATCTACCTGCTGACCCGTCTCCGGATCGAACACGTTGTAGTCCGTGTACTCCGGCTTCTGCCGCGCCAGGCCGCCGTCGATCGAGAAGCCGGCGCCGAGCAGCGCCTGGAACTCCAGCTCGTAGCCCTTGATCGTCGCCTCCGCCGCGTTCTGGATCACCTCGATCGCGGTGTTGGGACCGAACTCGCCGTTGGCGTTATCGATGTTGATCGCCTCCTGCTTGTCCTTGTAGTCCATCTGGAACAGCGCGAGGTTCAGGCGCAGGCGACGGTCGAACATCGTCGTCTTGAAGCCGATTTCGTAGTTGTCCAGCGTCTCGGGCTTGTACACGAGGAGCGGTGCGAGCTGCGGGATGCGCGACACTTCCAGCTCGGTGTTGAAGCCGCCGCTCTGGAAGCCTTCTGACCACAGCAGGTACATGAGGCCGTCGTCGAGGAAGCCGATCGGCTCGGGCGTCATGAAGTTCAGCGACACGGTGGGCGTGGTCTTGCTGAACTCGGTCGAGCCCTCGCCGAACAGATCGACGGTGTCGTCGTTCAGGACCCAGGTGAAGCCGCGGAAGTCCCCGGTCGGCGTGACCGCGCCTTCGACGTTGAAGAAGTCCTTCTGGTCCTTCGTGTAGCGCGCGCCGGTCTCGAGCCGCAACCAGGGCAGGAACTGCCACTTGATGTGCGTGAACACGCCGCGCGTGATCGAGGAACCGCTTTCGTGCGTCACGAACGGTGACGCGCCGGAGCCGGTGGTGTTGAGGGGATTGTTGCCGAAGTAGAAGCCGGACGCGCCGAGGCAGGTAACGCTCTGCCCGGTGCCCACAACGGCCGCGTACTGCGCCCAGCACTGGCTCTTCGGGCCGCCTTCGTGGCCGGCCTCGTCGATGTAGCTGTAGCCGAGGATGATGTCGGCAATGCCGATCTTCGCGTGGGTGACGAGCTCGCTGGTCAGCGATTCGCCGCCTTGCGGGAACGTCGCCGGACCGAAGTGCCCGCGCGTCTCGGCCGGCGCGACCGTCATGTCGACGTCGACCGAGAACCGATAGCCGAACGTGCGGCGACCGATGCTCGCCTTGACGCCGAGGTCGTCGAAGAAGCCGATCTCGCCGCCTTCCCACGCGGCTTCGCCGACGATCGACTCGGACTGGGCGCGCAGGAACTGCCGCTCGTCCGCATAGAACTTGTAGCGGCCGGCAGCCTCGCTCTCGCGACAACGCGCTTCGAAGTTGTCGCCTGACAGGTTGTTGTACAGCGTCTGGAAGCCGGTCACCTGCACGAAGCGGCAGTCGCCGCCGCGATTGTGCTCGTTCTGATCCATGAACGACCACGTAGCATCCAGCGTCAGCGCATCGCTCGGCAACCAGCGTAACGACGCCTGGTAAGTCTTGACGTTGCGATCGCTGGCGCCTTCGTTGTAGGTCAGGTTCTCGTAGTAGCCGTCGTCCTTATCCTGACCGACGGCGATGCGTCCGAATACGGTTTCGCCCAGCGGCGCATTCACGATCAGGCGCGCGTCCTGGCGATTGTGGCTGCCCGTGCGCACCATGACCTCGCCTTCCGCCTCATCGGTCGGGCGGTGCGTGACGATGTTGACCGCGCCGGCCGTGGTGTTCTTGCCGAACAGCGTGCCCTGCGGACCGCGCAGCACTTCGATGCGCTCGATGTCCAGCGTGGACATCACGTTCACGATACGCGAGCCGACGTAGACGCCGTTGATGTACTGGCCGACCGCCGGGTTCGTCGTCGGCGAACCGCCGGCGCCCTGTGGCGTGACGCCGCGAATCGAGAAGTCCGCATTGACCGCGCGCGCGCCGATGTCGATGCGCAGGTTCGGCGTGAACTCCTCCAGGTCCTGCGTACTCGTCATCTGATGCTCGTCGAGCTTCTCGGCCGTGAAGGCCGTAATCGAGGTCGGGATGTCCTGCACCGACTCTTCTTCGCGGCGTGCCGACACCACGACTTCTTGCAGCACGCCTTGCTCTTCGGCGGTGGCGCCGGCGTTCTGCGCCGCCGCGGGGGTCGCGTTGAGCCCCACCATGAGACCTGAGACTGTCACCAGTCCGGTCATCGTGGATTTGGATCTGCCGTAGCGCTTCATCAACGTTTCCCCCTCTCAGGTCATTCGGATTTAATCCGCAACAGGCGCGCCAGATTGCCGCCGAGGATCGCGAGCTTGTCCGCGTCCTTGAGCGAGCGTTCGGCGACGATCAGATCGATGGCATCGGGCCAGTCGTACGGAATGTCGGAGCCGTACACGACCTGTCCCGGCCCCACCTCGGCGACGAGATGGCGCAGCCCTTCGGCGGAGAAGAGCATCGAGTCGACGATGATCTGGCTGCGAAAGTATTCGCTCGGATTGCGCGTGTTGGCGCAGGCGGCGTTCTTGCGCACCTTGCACGCCACTTCGCTGCGGCCCAGATACGAGGGCAGATAGCCGCCGGCGTGCGCCGCGCCGATCTTCAGGCGCGGAAAGCGGTCGAGCGTGCCGTCGAAGATCAGGTGCGAGAGGAAGAAGGTCGTCTCGAGCGGATTGCCGATGATGTTGCCGAGATCGCCTTTGCCGTCCCACGCGCCGTCGCGAATGATGTTCTCGGCGCCGCCCGGGTGCATGAACACCGGCACGTCGAGCTCCTGCGCCTTGGCCCAGAACGCATCGTACTTCGGCCCGGACGGCACTTCGCCCTTCACGTGGCCGCCGACCGAGGCGCCGCGCAGGCCGAGATTGCGCACGGCGTGCTCGAGCTGTGCCGCGGCGAGATCCGGAAATTGCAGCGCCACGGAGCTGAGTGCGACGAAGCGGTCCGGATGCTGCTTGCACCACGCGGCGAGTGCCGCGTCGTGCGTGCGTACGATCTTGTCGGCGAGCTCGCGCTCCGCGTCGTACCACCAGTATTGATTGATGCTGAGCGCCTGGATGTCGATGCCGCGCTCGTCCATCGCCGCGAGGCGCTTCGGACCGAGCACCATCATGCCGGGGATCTCGCGCGCGAGCGGCGTGCCCTTCACCAGCTCGGCGACCTCGGGGATCGCGCAGTGCGCGTGAAAGTCGATGACCTTCGCCCGCTTGCCGCCGACGCTGACCTCACGGCGCGCAGCTGCGCGCGCGCCTGCAACGGGCAGTGCCGCGAGCAGTGCCGTGCCGGCGAGGCAACCGAGAAACTCCCGGCGGCCCGCCAAGCGCGAGCCTGAAATTCGACGCATTCATCCCCCTCGGACTGCAGCGCATGGACCGCTCGACGTCGCCTTGCGGCGTCGGCCGGATTCGAAGTCGCGGGGCGGTGGCACCCGAGCTTCGACACCTACCTGTTCTGGTAGTGCGGGAGATTACACCGGCGTTTTGTGGACTGCAATCGTTTGCATATGCATGGCGTGCGCGGCCGTTGCGGCGTTACAGTGCGGCGCCGCCAATAAATGAGGTCCACATGAAGCCGCGTACGACGATGAATCTGCAAACGATTGCTGCCGTGACATTGCTGGCCGCCAGCGCCACTGCAGCCGCGCAACAACACCCCTACGGCCCGCCGACCGTCACGCCGCCCTACGACAGCATCGTCATGACCGAGCCGGTCGCAGGCTCGGACATCCCAGTCGACATCATGCTGCTGGAAACCGTCGACGGGCTGCTGACGCCAATCGGGCTGCGCAAGCCGCACGGCGCGGGTCCCTTCCCGATCGTCCTGCTGTTCAGCGGTAACGGCGGTGCAGGGATTCCCGCAGTCCGCAACTACGTGCACGGCCCCGCCGGCTACACGATGCAGCGCTTTCTCGATGCGGGCTATGCGGTCGCGTGGATCACCTATCGCGCCGAGGCCTGGTTCGCGTACGAGACGGCCAAGCCGCTGCAGGTGTCGCATCACGAGGCGAACCAGGTGCTCAACCGGCCGGCGCTCGAGTACAACGACCTGATCAGCATCATCGAGGACGTGCGGCGCCTGCCGTTCGTGGATGCGCGGCGCGTCGGCCTGATCGGCAACAGTCACGCCGGGGGCATGATCCTCAAGGCGGGCGCAGAAGGACTGGACGTTGCGGCTGCAATCGTTTCCGAGCCCGACGCCAGCGAGTTCCTGCAGCTCGAGCCGAAGGTGTTCGACGTCGAGGAAGCGCAGTTGCAGACGATGGACAAGGTCCTGCCGCACGTGGACAAGAAGATCGCGCTCGAGCGCTTGCGTCGCATCAAGGTGCCGCTCATGTTCATGAATCGCGATCACGACCACATGCAGGGACTGTTCGAGACTTCGTACGAGTGGGCCAAGGAGGCGGGGCTCAATCCCGAGCACGTCTCGTACGATCACAATGTGCACGGCTACGTGCTGCGCGTGAAACAGGACGCGAGCGGCAAGTACCAGCCGGACGAGATTCAGCTGCAGGCGATCGGCCAGGCGATCGATTTCTTCAATAGAAAGATGAAGTGACGAGATGACGGAGTGACGAAGCCGCGTCACTTCGTCACTTTCGTCACTTCGTCACCAGTCCAGGGCGATGTATTTCTTTTCCAGGAATTCGAGCAGGCCGTCGTGCGAGCCCTCGCGCCCGAGGCCGCTCTGCTTGACGCCGCCGAACGGTGCCGCGGGGTCGGAGACGACCCCGCGGTTCAGGCCGACCATGCCGGCTTCCAGCTGCTCCGCGACACGCAGTCCGCGCCGCAGATCGCTCGTATAGAGATAAGAGACGAGGCCGTACTCCGTCGCGTTGGCGAGCTGGATGCCCTGCTCTTCCGTCTCGAACTCGATGACGGGCGCGACCGGACCGAAAATTTCCTGCGTGAGGATGCGCGATGCAGGCGGCACGCGATCCAGCACGGTCGGCGGATAGAAATAGCCCTTGCCGTCGAGCTTGCGTCCGCCGGTCAGCACGCGCGCGCCGCTGCCGACTGTGTCGTCGACGAGCTCCTGCACGGTGTTGCACGCGGCCGCGTTGATCAGCGGTCCGAGGCCGACGCCGCTTTCGAGACCGTTGCCGACTTTGACTGCGCGCATGGCTTCGGTGAAGCGCTGCACGAAGGCGGGCGCGATCCCCTTCTGCACCAGAAAGCGGTTGGCCGCGGTGCACGCCTGCCCGCCATTGCGCATCTTCGCAATCATCGCGCCCGCGACCGCGGCTTCGACATCCGCATCGTCGAATACGAGGAACGGCGCGTTGCCGCCGAGCTCCATCGAGCTGCTGACGATGCAATCGGCCGCCTGCGCCAGCAGCACGCGACCGACCTCGGTCGAGCCGGTGAACGAAAGCTTGCGCACGCGCGGATCGTGCAGCATCGCGCCGACGACTTTGCCGGAGCGCGCTGAAGGAATCACATTGACCACGCCCGCGGGCGCACCGGCTTCATGCAGGATTGCCGCAATTGCAAGCGCGGTAAGCGGTGTATCCGAGGCGGGCTTGAGCACGACGGTGCAGCCGGCAGCGAGCGCCGGTCCGATCTTGCGTGTCGCCATCGCTGCGGGGAAATTCCACGGCGTCACGAGCACCGAGACGCCGATCGGTTGCAGCGTCACGAGAATGCGGTTCGTGCCGCTCGGCGCACGCGACACTTCGCCGAGTGCGCGCACCGCTTCCTCTGCGTACCAGCGGAAGAACTCCGCCGCGTAACGCACTTCGGAGACGGCATCGTTCATCGCCTTGCCGTTCTCGCGCACGATGAGCTCGGCGAGCGACTGCTGTCGCTGCACCATGAGCTCGAAAGTCTTGCGCAGAACCTCGCCGCGCTCGCGCGGAGCAGTGCGACTCCAGGCCGGCAGTGCATCCGCCGCGCTGGCAACTGCACTCAGCGCGTCTTCGACGCTGGCGCTCGCGACTTCGGCAAACACTGCGCCCGTTGCGGGATCGAGCACCTGGATGGGCTCGCCGGCAGATGCCTTGCGCCAACTGCCGCCAATATAGAGATCGGTGTGAATCGGAGAGCTCGCGCGCGACATGCAGATCCTGGATGGGGTCGATCAATACTCGTTGGCGATCGGCAGCTCTTGCGCCGGGAACAGCGTGATGATCTCGCAACCCTTGTCGGTCACGACCACCTCTTCCTCGATGCGCGCCGCCGAGCGCCCGTCGGTGGCGGGGCAATAGGTCTCGAGCGCGAACACCATGCCGGCCTTGATCTCGTACGGTTTGTCGAAGGAGACCAGGCGGCTGATGATCGGCCGCTCGTGCAGCGCGACGCCGAGCCCGTGGCCGAATTGCAGCGCGAACGCTTCCATCTCGTCCGGGAAGCCGAACTCCCCCGCTTTCGGGAAGACCGCTGCGATCTGATCGGTGCCTACGCCCGGGCGCACGAGCTCGATCGCGGCGTCCATCCAGTCGCGAGCTTTGCGATAGGCCTCGTGCTGCGCGGGCGTCGCCTTGCCAACGCTGAACGTGCGGTAGTAGCACGTACGATAGCCCATGTACGCCTGGATGATGTCGAAGAACGCCTGGTCGCCGGGCCGCACGATGCGGTCGGTGAAGTTGTGCGGATGCGGGCTGCAACGCTCGCCCGCGACCGCGTTGACGGCTTCGACGTCGTCCGAGCCCATCTCGTACAGCATCTTGTTGACGCGCGCGACGATGTCGGACTCGCGCACGCCAGGCTTCAGCTGCTCGTAGATCATCTGGTAAACGCCGTCGACCATCGCTGCCGCAGTATTCAGCAGCATGATCTCGTCGCGGCTCTTGATCTCGCGCGCATCGAGCAGGGTTTGCTGACCGTCGCGCACCTCGATGCCGAGCTTCTGCAGCTCGAACAGCATCGGCGGCTCGACCACGTCGACGCCGAGCGGCATCTTGCTGACGCCGTTCTCATCGAGGACAGCCTTGATCTCCAGCGCCGCGCGCTTGACCAGCCCGGCGTCGGGCGGCACGGTGCCGCGCAGGCCGACCATGCCGGCGTGGCAGCAGATCGGCTGCAGCCAGGGCGCGTAGATGCGGTGATGCGCAGCAGCCGAACCGAAATCCCACAGGTGCGGCTCGCCGTCGCCGGCCAGCACCGCGAAGCGGCACATCTTGTCGCGCGCCCACTCGCCGATCGCCGTACTCGTGAGATAGCGGATGTTGTTGTTGTCGAAAACCAGCAGCGCGCCGAGCTCGGAGTTCTGCAACGCCTGCCGCGCGCGCGCCAGGCGATAGCGATGCAGGCGGCGGAAATCGACGCGCTCCTCGAAGTCGACGTTCATCACGCCCGGCGCGCCGAGCGGGCGCTTCCAGTCGTGGCGCGGATCGATGTCCTCGGGGCTGATCGTCTTGCGTTCCGATACTCGGGCAACCATCGTGGGGCCTCGCGCCAGCGTTGAGTAGAGCGCCGCGCTGCAAACGATTGCGCGGTCGCCGGGTACCTTACCGCCGCGCCGGGCCAGTGGCAAGCGCGTCGCCGCGTTGACAGCGTGCGCGCCACACTGCTGTAATTCCGTTATGCAATCGTTTGCAATACCGATCCCGGCGCAGCGCGAGCGTGCCGCCGACCGCGCCCTTCCCTGTCTGCGCTGGGCGCGCGTGCTGCAATTGCGCGGCGCTGCGCATGCAGAGCTGTTGCGCTTCATCGGCTCGCGGCTGCCGGACGCGGACGCTGACGACGTCGCGCAGGAATGCTACCTGCGCCTGCAGCGCTGCGAGCATCTGCTCGCGCTGCGCGACCCGAAGGCATTTCTGTTCCGCGTCGCCGTCAACCTGCTCACCGATCGCGCGCGACAACATGCGCGCCGGCAGCGCGACCTGCAACGTCTCGGCGACGTCATTCCGTTCGAGGGTGCAGCGGATGCGCCGTGCGGCGCCCTTGCGCTGGAGGATGCGTTGCTGGCGGAGGAAGCGCTGCGGTTCATCGCCCTGGCAGTCGAGCGCTTGCCTGCCAAATGCCGTCAAGCGCTGCTCATGCAGCGCATCGACGGCCTCAGTCACGAAGAGATTGCAGCGACGCTGCGCGTCTCGAAGAGCATGGTCGAGAAGTACATCGCCAAGGCGGTCGGCGCGTTGCGCGCCGCCCTGCCCTGACTGATTTCAGCGCTGCGCAGTGTTGTGCAGGTGCTTGTCGAAGAACGACATCCACTCGTCGAACGACTTCTTCTGCATCGCATCCGGCGCATACGAGCCGTCTTCCTGGCGATACAGCAGGCCGTAGCCGTGCGTGTCGTGATCGGCTGAGATCCACGTCTGGTCCTTGACGCCGGCCTCGGTCATCCAGTCGTACAGCGTGCGGAACACGCCCTGCAGGTGGTCGCGGTCGCGGCCGAGATGCAGGAACGGGGTCTTCATGCGGTGGATGCGCTCCATCGCCTTCTGCTTGTTCGCAATCTTCTTCACCAGGTCCGGATCCTGCAGCTGCATCACGCCGTCTTTGCGCGGCGCCTTGCTGGTATCGACCGCGAGGAACTCGTAGGACGCGCCTTCGATCAGCACACCGCCGCCCCAGGTGACTTGCGAAGCGGCCTTCGCCTGCAGCTCGCCCGAATGCGACACGCCGATGGTGCCGACGTCGTCGTGGCGCACGAACGGCAGATTCTGCAGATGCTCGATCAGCGAGATGTAGTCATCGGAATCGAGCGTCGCAGTGGACTTCAGCACCCGCGCGCCGCCGCTGATCGTGTCCTCCAGGTTCTTGGCCCGGCTGGCGCTGTTGTAGGCCTCGGGAATCTCGTTGCGATAGTTGGCGAACGCAACGACGTAGCCGCGCTTCACCATCTCGTCCATCATCGGTTCGAGGCGGTACAGCGCCGTCTCGATCCGCGTGAATCCGCCGACGCCGTTGCCCGAGCCGACCAACACCGCGGGGAACGGACCCTTGCCCGCGGGCTTGCGCACGCCGACCGGCACGTAGATCTCGTCGCGCGTCTCGACCAGGTGCAGCTCGTAAGGCGTGCCCGAGGGCGAAATCTTGCGCGGCACGATGAGGTACGGACGGTCCTTCTGGCTCTTCAGCTCCGCCGTGTGCGAATCGGAGTGACAGCTGCCGGTGTGCACGTCGAAGGTTTCGTTCGCCGCGCACTTCGGTCGCGAGGTTTTCGGCGCCGTGTCCTGCGCGCCGAGGGCAGTGCCCGCGCACGCGAGTGCGATGAGTGCAAGCGACGTCGTCATCCGAGCCATGGGAATTCCCCCGGAAGCAAAATGTTGTAGTGACCCGGCGCAGCAGCAGCGGGTGGGGGAGCAGCCTACACCGGCAATTCGCCTCTTGCAATCGTTTGCAGAGATGGCGCCCGCCGCCGCAGCAACCGATCCAGCGTCAGGTACACGACCGGGGTCGTGAACAGCGTCAGCACCTGCGACAGGATCAAGCCGCCGACGATTGCCAGGCCGAGCGGCTGGCGCAGCTCCGCGCCGGCGCCGAGTCCGAGCGTCAACGGCATGGCGCCGAACAGCGCCGCGAGCGTCGTCATCATGATCGGGCGGAAGCGCGTCAGGCACGCCTCGTGGATTGCCGCTTCCGGCGTCAGGCCGCGCTCGCGTTGCGCCTGCAGCGCGAAGTCGATCATCAGGATGCCGTTCTTCTTGACGATGCCGATCAGCAGGATCACACCGATCAGCGCCATGATCGAGAAGTCGTTGCCGCTCACCCACAGCAGCAGGATCGCACCGGTGGCCGCCGAAGGCAGGGTCGAGAGAATCGTCAGCGGATGCACGAAGCTTTCGTACAGCACGCCGAGAATGATGTAGACCGCGAGCAGCGCAGCGAGGATCAGCAGCGGCTGTGAGGAGAGCGAATCCTCGAACGCGCGCGCGGCGCCCTGGAACGTGCCGACCACCGCCACGGGCATGCCCAGCTGCACACGCATCGCGTTCAGCGTGTTCACCGCGTCGCCGAGCGCAACCCCCGGGGCGAGATTGAACGAAATGTTCGCCGCGGGCTGCATGCCGTCGTGCGCGATCGACAGCAAGCCTGTTTCACGCGGCTGCACGGTTGCAACGGCGGAGAGCGGCACGAGCTCGCCCGTTACCGGCGAGCGCAGGCGGAAATATGCGAGGCTCGCCGCGTCGCCGCGCTGCTCGCTGCTCAGCTCCAGGATGATCTTGTACTGGTTGGTCTCGGTCTGGATCTCGTTGATCTGACGCTGACCGAACGCATCGTAGAGCGCATTATCGATGTCGCTCGCCGTCAGGCCGAAGCGCGCTGCAGCCGAGCGATCGATCGACACGCGCGTGACGCTTGCCCCCAGCACCAGGTCATTCGAGACGTCGGTGTACTTCGGCGAATCCTTGAGCCGATCCGTCAGCTGCTGCGTCCACTGGTTCAGCTGATCGCTGTCCGGCGCGCGCAGGACGTACAGGTATTGCGCGCGCGGCGCGCCGGCCGTGAGATTGATGTCCTGCTGCGCTCGCAGGACGACCTGGAAGTCGGGGATCTGCGCAAACTTCGGCCGCAGCCGATCGATCACCTCGCTCGCGTCGGCGTCGCGGTCCCCAGGCTCCTTCAGAACGACCCACAGGCGGCCGCCGGAGCTCAGCTGGTTGTTCGCAGTTGGACCGACCGCATGCGCGTAGCCCTCGATGGCGGGATCGGCCGCGACGATGCGCTCCATCTCGCGATGCTTCTGCGTCATCTCGTCGAACGAAATGTCCGGACGCGCCTGCGTCGTGCCCGAGAGGAAGCCGATGTCCTGCAGCGGGAAAAAGCCCTTGGGGACGAAAACGAACCCCAGCACGGCGACTGCGACAGTCGCACCGAAAACCGCGACCGTCGCGCGTTGATGAGCCAACGCCCAGGTCAGGCCGCGGTCGTAGTAGCGCAGCAGCGCCTGCCGCGCCTGCGCCGTGTGGCCGCCTGACGTCATGAACAACGCAGCGAGCGTGGGGCCCAGCGTCAGCGCCACGGCCGCGGAAATCACGATCGCAGCGGCCGCCGTCAGCGCGAACTCGCGGAACAGCTTGCCGATGAAGCCGGGCATGAAGAGCAGTGGGATGAACGCCGCGATCAGCGAAATCGCAATCGTCAGCACGGTGCCGGCAATCTCGGTCACGCCCTGCAGCGCCGCCTGGCGCCGCGACATGCCGTCTTCGATGTGCCGGTGGATATTCTCGATCACGACGATCGCGTCGTCGACGATGAACCCGACCGAAATGATGATCGCGACCAGCGTCAGGTTGTTGAGCGTGAAGCCCGCGAGGTACATCGCGCCGCACATGGCAATCAGCGTAACGGTGAGCACGGCAGTCACGATCGCCGTTGCAGCCAGCTGCCGCAGGAACAACGCCATCACGCCGATCACCAGGATGATCGCGATCACCAGCGTAACCTCGACCTCGTGCAGCGAGGCGCGGATCGTGCGCGTGCGGTCGTTGAGGATCTCGAGGTCGACGCTCGCGGGGAGTGCATCGCGCAACCGCGGCAGCGCTTCCTTCACGCGATCGCCGGTCGCCACGACATTGGCGCCGGGCTCGCGCTGCACGGTGACGATGACGCCGGGTTTGCCGTTCGCCCATGCGTGCACGTAGTCGTTCTCGGCGCCTGCGCTGGTCGTGGCCACGTCGCGCAGGAACACGGGCGCAGCGTTGCGGTATGCGACGACGAGATCAGCGTACTCGGCCGGCGTGGTGAGCTGATCGTTCGCGGCGATCGTCGACATGCGGTTGCTGCCGAACAGCGCGCCCTTCGGTTGATTGATGCTCGCGCGCTGGATCACCGCGCGAACATCGGCCAGCGTCAGGCCCGCCGCGGTCAGTTTTTCGGATGCGGCCTGGATACGGATGGCCGGCCGTTTCTGGCCCATGATGTTCGCCTGGCCGACGCCGTCGATCTGGCTGATCTGACGCGCGATCAGCGTCTCCGCAAAATCGCTGACCTCGGTCAGCGGCAGCGTGTCGGACGTCATCGCGATCATCAGGATCGGGCTGTCGCCGGGATTCACCTTGCGCCAGGTCGGCAGGTTCGGCATTGCCGCCGGCAAGCGCGCTGCGGCCGTATTGATTGCCGCCTGCACTTCCTGGACTGCGCTATCGATGCCCTTGTCGAGCTCGAATTGCAACGTGATCTGCGTGGTGCCGAACGCGCTCGACGAAGTCATCTGGCGCACGCCGGGCACCGAGCTGAATTGCACTTCCAGCGGCGTCGCAACCGAGGACGCCATCGTCTCCGCGCTCGCGCCGGGCAGGCTGGCGTTGACCTGCAGCGTCGGAAAGTCGGCGGCGGGCAACGGCGCAACCGCGAGCTGCGGGAATGCGAAGGCTCCCAACAACATCAGCGCGATCGCGAGCAAAGTCGTCCCGACCGGATGCGCCATGCACCAGGCGGGAATGCCGCGACCGACCGTCATGACTCGCTCCGCCGCGTCGGCTGTCCAACCGGTTCTTTTCCCGCCTGCTCGCCGGACTTCTCGTCGGCTTGCAGCTTGACGCGCGCGCCCGCTCGCAGTCGCGACTGTCCATCGACGACGATCAGATCGCCCGCCTCGACGCCGGTGAGCGCGGCGATTTTCTCATCCGAATACAGCACCTGCACCGGCACGATTTCCGCGCGCTCATCGCGCACGCGATAGACGACGTCGCTGTCCGGGCCGCGCTGGATCGCCACCTGCGGCACGACCAGGGCATCGCGCAGCATGCGCGACTGCACCGCGACCGCGACGGTCTGATCCGGCCACAACCTGCCCTGGCTGTTGGTGAAGTCGGCTTTGACGCGAATCGTGCCCGTCGCAGTGGTCACGCGATTGTCGATCAGCACCAGTCCGCCTTCGCCGAGCAATATGCCGCCGTCGCTGTCGTACGCGAGCACCCGCGGCGGCTTCGTGCCCGCGTCGTGCAACAGCGTCTGCACCGCGGGCAGCATGCTCTGCGGCAACGAAATCTCCACGCTGATCGGGTCGAGCTGCACCACCGAGAACAGCCCTTCCGTATCTGCCGTGCGCACGAAGCTGCCTTCGTCGAAGTTGCGGATGCCGACGCGGCCATCGGTCGGCGAATAGATGCGGGTGAACGAGAGCTGCACTTCGCGCGCGGAGATCGCGGCGCGATTGGTGCGCACCGTCGCGTGCAATTGATCGACTTGCGCCTGCTGCTGATCGATCTGCTGGATCGAGATGACGTGATCGTCGCGGAGCCGGCCGAAGCGCTCGAGATCGAGCGTCGCGGCCTTCAGCTGCGCCTCGCTCACTTCGAGTTGCGCGCGGGTCTGTTCGAGCGCCGCGCGGATCGCGCGATCGTCGATGCGCGCGAGCAGATCGCCGCGCTTGACCAGTTGACCTTCGCGAACTGCGAGCTCGACCAGCTCGCCGTCGACCTGCGGCCGAATGATGACGCTGCGTTGTGAGCGCACCGTGCCGATCGCGCGGATCACGTCAGCAATGTCCTGGCGCGTCACTGCGACCGTGCGCACCGGAACGGCCGCTGGCGCGCGCGCCACGTCGGGCGAACGCGTGAGCCACCATCCGATGGCGACGAGCGCCAGCACACCGATCGCGGCGGCGGCCAACAACGGTCTGCGTGAAGCGATCACGGGTCCTCCCCACTCCAAGACGATGCCGGCGGGCCCGACCTCAGCGTGGCGCAAGCCCTTTGTGATCGCTGCGGTCCACGTTCGTTCCGTCGTCTATAGGATAAGTAAGGGCCCGAAATGTGAAGATTAGACAGGTCGCCGCACTGCTGCTCCTCCTCACCGCGGCCGCGCACGCGCAGACGCCGCAGTTCACGATCGATCCGTGGTGGCCCACGCCGCTGCCCGAGCGCTGGATCACCGGACGGCTCGGCGGCGTCTGCGTCGACGGGCACGACCATGTCATCGTTACCAATCGCCGCGACCTCACCGAAGAAGAAGCCGAGACCTCGCTGCAAGCACCGTCGGTGCTGATTTTCGACGGCGCCGGCGCGCTGGTGGAATCGTGGAGTGGCGATTGGGACAGCCGGCCCGGCGCGATCCACGGCTGCTTCACCGACCGCGAGAACAACATCTGGATCACGGGTCACCAGGACGGCGTCGTGCAGAAATATTCGCACGACGGCAAGTTGCTGTTGCAGATCGGCGAGCGCGGCGTCGTCGACAGCGTCGACGGCTCGCTCGACGGCAAGCCGCGCAACTCGAGCCGTACCGGCTTCTTCAAGCCCGCTGGCGTCGTCGTCGATCCTGGAAACGGCGACGTCTATGTTGCCGACGGCTACGGCAACCGTCGTGTCGCGGTGTTCAACCGCACCGGAAAATTTCTGCGCCAATGGGGCCGGCAAGCGACGGCGCAGGAAACACGCGACGGCGCGCCCGCGGCCTTTGCCGAGGTCGTGCATTGCATCGCCATGAGTGCCGGCGGATTGCTGTATGTGTGCGACCGGCAGGGCGATCGCATCCAGGTGTTCGACAAGACCGGCGGTTTCCAGCGCAATCTGTGGATCCGCACTGGCACAGCCGAGTTGCCCGACGAGCGCGGCACAGTGTGGGCCGTCGACTTCTCGCGCGACGCTGCACAGCGTTACCTGTTCGTGATGAACGGGCGCAACGAGCAAGTGCACGTCGTCGACTCCGACAGCGGCAGGATTCTCAGCAGCTTCGGCCGTCCCGGCCACCAGCTCGGCAACTTCACTCACGGCCACGCACTCGCGGTCGATTCGAAAGGGAATCTCTACGTCGCCGAGACCGATACGGGACGAAGAATTCAGAAATTCACGATGAGCCACTGAAGGCCGCGGTCAACGCCGCCTGCAGCGGCAGCTCGCGGATTCTCCGGCCTGCTGCTGCAGCGACTGCATTGCCGATCGCGGCGGCAGCGGGGCCCTGCGCGCCCTCACCCGCACCGAGGAACGGCTGACCCGGCCGATCGATGATCTGCACCTCGATGCTCTGCGGCGCAGCCGAGAAGCGCAGGATCGGATAGCTGCTCCAGTCGCGACTGGTGATGCCGTTGCGGTCGAATGCGACTGCTTCGAACAGCGTCCAGCTCGCCGCCTGAATGAAGCCTCCTTCGATCTGATTGCGGATGCCGTCTGGATTCACGGCCTGGCCGCAGTCCACGGCTGCAACAGCGCGCAGCAATTGAATGCGCCCCGTCGAGCGGTCGACGCTGGCTTCGACTGCCATCGCGACGTAGGTCGACTGATTCTTGTAGCGCGCGTACGCAAAGCCGCAGCCGCGCCCTTCGATTTGCGATCGCCGCGCCCAGCCGAACCTGTCGGCTGCAGCTGCGACGACCGCTCGTGCGCGCGCATCGTCGAGATGTCTCAGACGGAACTCGACTGGATCGATACCGGCCTGTACCGCCAGCTCTTCCATTGCGCACTCGGTCGTGAAGACATTCATGTATGCCCCGAGGGAGCGCAGCGACGACACGCGCAGCGGCATCGCGGGAATGAAATGGTGAACGACTTTGGCGTTGGCGAACGTGTACAGCGGAATGGCGTTGCGATCGCCGCCACCGTCGGGCAGCGGTATCGAGCGAGGCGGCGGTTGCTGATGCGGCTTCGCCAGATGCTGTGCAGCGATCAGATTGCCCGCGTTGCCGCTGGGGCGCATCGAATGGGTGCTGCTCCACACATCGTATTGCCACGACGACACGCGTCCGTCCTGCACGGTCGCGCGTACTTTCGTCACCATCGCCGATCCGTAGGGCTCCCAGGTGTGTTCCTGCTCGCGCATCCATTGCACGCGCACAGGTCGGCCCGGCACGGCCGCGGCGATCAGCGCGGCGTCCGCTGCAACGTCGTCGGCGCCGTTGTGCCCATAGCACCCGGAACCCTCGGTGTGAATGCAGTGCACGCGCTCCTCTTCCACAGCGAGCATCTTCGCGATCGCACCGCGCAGCGGGAACACACCTTGAGTGTGAGTCCACACAGTCATGACGCCGTCCTTCGACTGCGCGACTGCGCACGACGGTCCGATGGAACCGTGCATCTGATAGTTACGGCGGAAAGTCGCTTCGAAAGCGCGCTCCGAATCCGTCGCGACGGTGCCGCGCTCGAGAATCGTGCTGGTTTGTGCGGCTTGCTGCAGCAGGTGTGTGAATACGGCGCGCCGCTCGGGCAAGGACGCGGATCCCACCCATTTCGCTGCGGCGGCAAGTGCAGTCATGGCTGTAATCGCCTGGTATTCGCGCTCCGCCACGACCGCAAGGAAGCTACCGTCGCGAACGACCTTCACCACGCCGGGCATGTGCTCGATTTTCGCAGTATCGATTTCCTGCAAGCGCGCGCCGTAGCTCGGCGGCCTCACGACACGCGCGTGCACCATGCCAGGCAGGCGCATGTCGTGAACGTACGCCGCGCCACCGCTCACCTTCGCCGGAATGTCGACGCGCGGCAGCGACTTGCCGATATAGCGATAACTTTGCGGCGGCGTGAGGTTCGAGCTGGCGCCCGCATTGACATGCAATCGCTGCGCGACCAGCTCGCCGTAGCCGATGCGCTTGCCGTTGTCGCCGACGACGAACCCGTTGTCTGCCTGCAAACGAGCTTCGGGCATCGACCATTTCTGCGCTGCTGCACTCAGCAGGATCGCGCGCACCTGCGCGGCGGCATGCAGAATCGCCGTGCCGCTGTCCATGATCGTGTGACTACCGGCGGTGTAACCCTCGTTTGCGGTGCGCTCGGTATCCGCAGTGATCAGCTCGATGCTTTCCGGCGCGACGCGCAGCTCTTCCGCCGCGATCTGCCGCAAGGCCGTCTTCATCCCCTGCCCGAGCTCGGCCTTGCCGGTGAAAACCGTGACCCTGCCGTGCTCATCGATGCGAATCCACGCATCCAGCATCGGCGCACGGTCGAGACTGCCCGGCAGACCGCTACCCTCAGCGGATCGCAGACGCATCGCGGGCAGCAGCGAAAAGCTGACCACGAGCGCGGCGCCTCCCGCGAGAACAGCGCGTCGCGAGATGTTCTCCGGGCTCGCATTCATGGCTGCGCTCCGGATTCGCGCGGCTGGCGGCTTTTCCGTAGCTCATCGCTCGCACGCCGCACTGCGCGCAGCACGCGCAGATGGACACCGCAACGACACAGATTCGTTTCCATGTGCTCGCGAATCTGCGCATCGGTCGGCGCTGGATTGCGTGACAGCAGTGCGTGCGCACGCACGATCATGCCCGCCGTGCAGTAACCGCACTGTGCAGCCTGCTCTTCGACAAATGCCCGCTGCAGCGCGCCGCCAGCAGCGTCGGCGCCGAAGCCTTCGAGCGTGATGATCTTCTTGCCTTCGAGCGCCGCGATCGGCATCACGCACGAAGGCACGGCCTCGCCGTCGATGAGCACCGTGCACGAGCCGCACTGCGCGAGACCGCAGCCGAACTTCGCGGCGTTGAGTTGCAACGTTCCGCGCAGCACGTACAGGAGCGGCGTCTGCGGGTCGTCATCGACCGTGCGCGCAGTCCCGTTGAGGTGCAACGTGATCATCGGCCGGCGCTCTGATGCTTCCAATCCACGGCCGCGGCGGATATCGTCGCCCGCGCCGTCGTGGTGGTGATTGATCGGGGAGTCGACATGTCGATGATGCTGCGCCAATGGGGAGCGGGCCGTTCAGGATACCGCGCCGCCCTTTTTTTGATCCTAACTGCAATCGTTTGCAAGGTCGAGTGGGCCGCGGCGGCGGCGCCCGCCACGGCTTCCCAGCCACGCTATCAGGTCGAGTTGCAGAAGGATGTCCGCATCCCGCTGCGCGACGGCGCCTATCTCGTGGCAGACGTCTACCGGCCGCGCACGACCGCAGCTGAAAAATTTCCAGTGCTCATGAGCATGAGCGCCTATCTCAAGGAGTTGCAGCACCTGCCGCACGAAGCGCCGTTCACGCACCAGGAACGCCCGGAGCCGGACTGGTGGGTCGCGCGCGGCTACGTGCTGGTGTTCGTCGATACGCGTGGCACCGGAAAGTCACCGGGCCGCACCGACATCTGGTCGATGCAGGAAGCGCGCGATTATTACGACGCGATCGAATGGGCGGCCGCGCAGCCGTGGTCGACCGGCAAGGTCGGCCTGAGCGGCGTTTCCTACTACGCGATCACGCAATGGAACGTCGCGAGCCTGCAGCCGCCGCACCTGACGACCATCCTGCCGTGGGAAGGCTGGGCCGATCTGTATCGCGACTCCGTGTTTCACGGGGGACTGTTCAACCAGGCGTTCTACGGCAACTGGTGGCTCGACGTGATGGGCAAGCAGCTGCTGGAGACGACGGTCGCGGACGGGCCCGATGGCATGAACGAGAACCTGATCCTCGAGTACCTGCGGCATCCGACCGACAGCCGCTGGTGGGACCAGAGCAAAGCGCGCGCGCAGATGGACAAGATCACGGTGCCGTTCTACAGCTCCGGCAACTGGGGCGGATGGAATCATCACCTGCGCGGCAACCTGGAAGCGTTCACGCGCGCCGCGTCGAAGACCAAGAAGTTGCAGGTCCACATCGGCGGCCACACCGACTACTTCTACGACGCCGAGGGCCGCGACGAGCAATTGCGCTGGTACGACTACTGGCTGAAAGGCATCGACACCGGAATCATGCGCGAGCCTCCGGTGAAGCTGTGCATACGCACGTCGCTGCGCGATTGCAGCTGGCGTTTCGAGAACGAATGGCCGCTCGCACGCACGCAATACACGCGCTTCTATCTCACGACGGAGCGCGCCGGCGCGGTGAAGGACGCGATTCACGACGTGAAGATGCTGGCCGCGCCGCCCGCGACACCGGGCACGCTCGCCTACGACGCGGGACCTGCTTCGGATGCGCGAGCCGAGCGCGGACTGCCGACCGTGTCGTTCTCGACCGAGCCCCTGGCCGCGGACACGGAAGTCACCGGTCCGATCAATCTGGTGATGTGGGTGTCATCGGACACCGATGACATGGATCTGTTCGCGTATCTGCGCAAGACGATGCCGGACGGCACGGTGCAGACCGCGACTCGCGGTGTTCTCAAGGTCTCGCATCGCAAGCTCGATCCTGCGCTCTCGACTCCGGAGCGTCCGTATCACAGTCACGACGTCGAGCAGAAGCTGCGGCCCGGCGAAGTCGTGAAAGTCGAAGTGGAGATCTGGCCGACGAGCATGGTGTACGAGAAAGGCACGCGCATCCGCCTCGACGTGCAGCCTCACGATGGCCAGCACTACTTCGCCGCGTATCACCTGGGGAAGAACAGCATTCACATCGGCGGCGAGCAGGCGTCGTATGTGCTGTTGCCGATCGTCCCGCCGCGCAGTGACCACAAAAAATCGAGCGGCAATACGGCGCACGGCGCCGAGCTCGACACGACGAAGTAATCGTCGCGGCACGCAGCGACCCGGGTGCAGAGACTCTTGCGCCTCGCCAGCGCCTGTGTAGGATATGCGAATCGTTCTCATTTGTATTCGCATTGGGTATGCCGAAGTCGCTATGAAGAAGAACAGAAACTGCTTTAAATCAATTATTTATGGGTTGTCGGGCACAGCCGTAGGTCTGGCTTCAACCGTTCGAGCCGGGGACATGCTGGACCAGGTAACCGTCACGGCGACGCGCATCGAGAGCCCGATCGGCGACGTTCCGGCGACGGTCAGCATCTATTCTTCCGACCGCATCGACACGCTGCTCGCGCAGGACATCAAGGACCTGGTGCGCTTCGAACCCGGCGTCAGCGTGCGCTCGTCCCCTGCCCGCTTCACCGCCGCCGGCTCATCGACCGGTCGCGACGGCAACAGCGGTTTCAATGTGCGCGGCCTCGAGGGCAATCGCGTTCTGATCCAGGTCGATGGCGTGCGCACGCCCGATGCGTATTCGTTCGGCGCGCAGTCGGTCGGTCGCGGCGACTACGTCGATCTCGGCATTCTCAAATCGGTCGAGATTGTGCGCGGGCCGGCATCCGCCTTGTACGGCAGCGATGGTCTCGCCGGCTCAGTCAGTTTCATCACGAAAGATCCCGCGGACGTGCTCGGCACAGATCGCAACGGGTCGTTCGGCGCCACCGCTGGTTACGCATCTGCGGACGAGCAATTCTCGCAAGGCGTGATCGGGGCAGCGCGTTTCGGCTCACTCGAAACTCTCATCGCCTACTCACATCGCGACGGCGAAGGCCAGGACACGCGCGGCACAAACGACTCCGCAACTATCGATCGCACGAGGCCGAATCCCGAGGACAACCGCTCGAACTCGGTGCTGGCGAAAGCGATCTACTCGTTCAACGATGCCAACCGTGTGCGGTTGACCTTCGATCATCGCGATCGCGACGTCGACTGGACAGTGCTGAGCGCGATCGCCAAACCGCCGCTGACCGCGACCAGCACGCTCGGCCTGACTGCGTGGGACGAAGTCGACCGTGACCGCATGGCGCTCGACTACGAATTCACGGGCGAGCGCGACGCGTTGCAAGGCGTGCAGGTCGCGGTCTACTACCAGGACACCGACACGCGCCAGCATTCGGAAGAGGATCGCAACACGTCGGCCGATCGCATTCGCGACGCGACGTTCGACACGGTCGTGCGCGGCGCGAACCTGCAGATGACGAGCGGCTTCGCGACCGGCGCCGTCGAGCACGAGCTCGTCTACGGTTTCGACTACTCGACCACGCGGACCGAGAGCGTGCGCAGCGGCACCGTACCGCCGATCGGCGAGAATTTTCCGTCGCACGCTTTTCCGACCACCGACCACGTGCTCGCCGGCGCATTCGTGCAGGATCAAATCAGCATCGACCGCTGGTCAGTCTTCCCGGCGCTGCGCTGGGACTACTACGAGATCGATCCGCAGAACGATCCGCTGTTCGTCGCCGCGATCCCGGCCGGCCAGGACGACACGCATCTGACGCCGAAGCTCGGCGTCGTGTTCCAGGTGAACGAACAGGTGAGCCTGTTCGCGAATGCAGCTGCCGGCTTCAAAGCTCCTGCGCCGTCGCAGGTCAACAACGGCTTCACCAATCCGAGCCAGAACTATCGCTCGGAATCGAATCCGGACCTGCAGCCCGAGACGAGTGAAACGATCGAGCTAGGCGCGCGCGCACGCGGCGGCCGCTGGAGCGCCACTGTCGCGGCCTTCGCCGGCCGCTACGAAGACTTCATCGAGCAGATTCAGACCGGCGGCACGTTCACCCCCAACGACCCGGCCGTCTTCCAATACGTGAATCTGACCGAGGCGAAGATCTACGGCGCCGAAGCAAGCGGGCGCGTCGAGCTCGGCGCCGGGTTCGCGGTGAACGCGGCCGCGTCGTTCGCGCGCGGCGACTCGAAGCTCGACGGCGTCGAAACTCCGTTGCCGAGCATCGATCCGTTCAAGCTGGTTTCCGGCCTCGACTGGCACGATTCGGCCGATCGCGTCGGCGCACAAGCGTATGTCACTTACTCCGACAGCAAGTCGCCGTCGCGCATCGGCGTGGACTGCACGCCGTCGTGCTTCATCCCCGACAGCTTCGTGGTCGCAGACCTCGTGGGCTGGTGGAACGTCACCGATGCGATGGTGCTGCGGGCCGGCGTCTTCAACATCACTGACAAAAAGTATTGGTGGTGGGGCGACGTGCGCGGCTTGTCGTCCACGTCGACAGTAGTCGACGCCTACAGCCAGCCTGGCCGCAATGCCAGCGTTTCTCTATCGGTGCGGTTCTAATATGACTCTGCGATTCTTGGGACTCGTGACAACCGTTGCTGCCGCGAGCGTACTCGTGGGCTGCGCTTCGACAACGCCGACGCAAAGCGGCGGCGACCTCGGCGTGCTCGTGATGGCGCACGGCGGCTCGAAGCAGTGGAACCAGGAAGTGCTCGCGGCAATCGAGCCGCTCAAGACCGAGCACAACATCGAAGTCGCGTTCGGCATGGCCGATGCGGCGAGCCTGCAGCACGGCGTACAAAAGCTCGAAGCGCGCGGCGCACGACGCATTGGAGTCGTGCGACTGTTCGTGGGCGGCGAGAGTTTCCTCGAGCGCACCGAGCAGATCCTCGGTCTCGCGCCGGGTGCTCCGCAGCGAGCCGCAGCGCAGTCGCAACACGAAGGTCACGCCGCGGACCACAGCATGGAGTTCTGGCGTATCGCTACGCACTCGTCGTTCGCGGTCAGCAGACAAGGACTGGTGGAGGCGCCCGAGATGGCGCGAGTGCTCGTCGACCGTGCGCGCGCGCTGAGCCGGGATCCGCAGCGCGAAGACGTGCTGATCCTCGCTCACGGACCGGGTGATGATGCCGAGAATGACCGCTGGATCGCGCACCTCGAAGCACGCGCCGAAGCCCTGCGTCGCGCGCTGCCGTTCCGCACGGTGCGCGTGGAAACCTTGCGCGAGGATTGGCCGGAAAAGCGCCAGGACGCCGAACAGCGCATTCGCAGCTACGTCGAACAAGCCTCGCGAACCGGACGCGCGATCGTCATCCCGTTCCGCGTGCAGGGCTTCGGGCCTTACGCCGACGTATTGCAGGGACTCGACTACACCTCGGACGGTCGCGGGCTGGTGCCGGACGCCGGCGTCACCGAGTGGATCGAGCATCAGGTCGCGATGCTGGAGCGCGCGGAGTTCCGTGCCGCTGAGTAGGCAAGAGGCGCGCGAGGCGCGACGGATCGCGGCGCTCGATCGCTTCATGACGAGCCGGCCGCAGCTGTTGTTGTTCGTCGACGGGAGTAATATCCCGTGCATGGCCGCTACCGAATCCACCATGCTCGCGCTCGGCACGCCGGCGCCCGCTTTCCGTCTTGCCGACTTCAACGGCAAGATGGCCGCGCTCGAAGACTTCGCCGCCGCGCGCGGCCTGGTTGTCGCGTTCATCTGCAATCACTGCCCGTACGTCAAACACATGCGCAATGAGTTCGCGCGGTTTGCGCGCGACTACCAGGCGAAAGGTATCGCCGTCGTCGCGATCTGCTCCAACGACACCACTGCGTATCCGCAAGACGGGCCCGAGGGCATGGCAGAAGAAGCGCGCAGCGCCGGCTATACGTTTCCGTACCTGCTCGACGCCACGCAAAGCGTTGCGAAGTCGTATGACGCAGCCTGCACACCGGATCTGTATCTGTTCGACGGCCAGCGCAAGCTCGTCTATCGCGGCCAGTTCGACGACAGCCGGCCCGGCCGCGGCACGCCGACCGGCAAGGATTTGCGCGCCGCGTGCGACGCGCTGTTGAGCGGCGCCGCAATACCGTCGCAGCAGAAGCCGAGCCTCGGCTGCAACATCAAGTGGCAGAACTGATCGTCGCATGACCCAACGACACGTCGTTCCCGCGGGCGGCGGCGCCGGCCTGCGACTCGCGCGCGGCCAGCAGTTGCGCCTCATCGATATCGAAGGCGGTCAGACCGGCGACCTGATGGCGTTCTCGGCGGACGGTCGCGAGCGCCTGTCGAACGGGCGCACGTTCGACTACGACGGCAAGATTCATCTCACGACGAACGACGTGCTGTGGTCCGATCGCAGCAATCCAATGCTGACAATCGTCGCCGACGACGTCGGCCGCCACGACTTCCTATATGCGTCGTGCACTGTCGAGATGTATCGGATGCAGTACGGCGTGAAGGGCTATCACGCGAACTGTCACGACAACTTGCTGGCAGCGTTGCGCGAGCTCGGACTCGCACCCGATACCCTGCCGACGGCGTTCAATTTCTTCATGAACGTCGACGTGCTCGCGGACGGACGTCTGAAGATCCTGCCGCCGAAGTGTCGCGCCGGCGACTCCATGATCCTGCGCGCCGAGATGGATCTCGCCATCGCGGTGTCGGCTTGTCCCGCAGGCACGTGCAACGACGGGCCGCCGCGGCCACTCGCGTACGAAGTGATCTAGTTTTCTGGTCTAGGCGATCGCTGCGACCACTGCAATCTCGATCAGGAACTGCGGTCCGGCGAGGCGCGCCTCGACTGTCGCGCGCGCAGGCGTGGAGCCCGGCGCGACCCACTTGTCCCACACTTCGTTCATCTCGTTGAACGTGCCGATGTCCTTCAGCCAGATGTTCGCGGACAGCAGCTGCTGCTTGCTGGTGCCGGCCTCAGCGAGCAGTGCGTCGATCTGCCCGAGAATGACCTTGGCCTGCGCCGCCACGGTCGTTGCACCGGCGTCCGGCGGACTCACCTGCCCCGCGAGATACACGACGTTGCCGTGAACCACGGCCTGGCTCATGCGGGGACCGGGCTTGATGCGCTTGATCGTCATACGTGACTCCAGAGCCTCATTGCTGCGACTGTTCACGCACCGTCGACTCGCGCTTGCGCACGGCCTTCTCGGTGCTCTCCACTCCATAAACCATTATGTGCGTCACTGCGCCGCTCGCGTCTGTCACGAACTCGTACGTTCCGAGCAGCCGCGGCGAGAACATGGTCTGCGACAGCGCGACCAGCGGCGCGTGACCTTTGCCATTGAAGTCTATGAACAATCGGTCGCCGGAGCGAGTGACAGTTAACGTGCGAATCCCGAAGGTATTGTGCCCCTCGAATTCGTAGTCGCCGACGTACTTGTCGAGGATGGCGACCGGCACCTGGACCTTCTTCTCTGCTTCGCTCCTGCCCACCAGCCCGAACCGCTCGCGCGGCGTCTCGGCGCACACGTACTCCAGCAGCTCGGTATCCGGATTCAGGATCATGTCGGAGTCGACCACGATGGGCCTGGTGAACGCTTGCGTGTCCACGAGGGTCACTTGCCGCTTGATGTGGCCGAGGTCGGTGCGGCGATAGCGCTCTGTGATGTGCAGCGACTCCGAATGGGGATGTCCGCCGAAATCCAGCCAGGTCGTATCCTTGAAGCCGATGCTCTCGACGATCAGGTCGTCGCCCTCCCAGCGCCCGACCGAGTAGCCCATGAAACTCGCGCTCGGATTCTTCGGCAGCGCGCGGCCGTCCAGGTAGATCTGCCGATAGTTCATGTCTTCGTATAGCACGACGATGACCGCCGGCGTCTGCACGACCTTCGCCAGCCGCACCAGGCCGCCGCCGGTGATGTGTCGCGGTCCCAACGGCTGGCAGCCGATCGTGCCCGGATCATCCTTGCCCAGATTGTCGAGATGCGCGTTGAATGCCTGGGCTGCCCACGGACGCACGTCTGCGGCATCCAGATCCGCGGCGACATTGATGACATAGCCCGGATGAAACGGCACCTGCCACAGTCCGGTGAAGTCCGGACGACCTTCGGTCGTGCGCGGCGCCGGTGCCGACAGGTCGGGCTTGCCGTCGGACGTTCTGGGGATACCGCGCGTAGGCTCATTCAACCATTGAGCACACAGCGGCATGCTGAACAGCACAGCAGCTGTTGTCACACTCAGCTCGAGTTTCATCGTGTCGCCCCCCGGGCCCGACCGCCCGGGGATGCTACACCGGCAACAGACTCCTGGCGCAGTCGACGACAGTGATCGCCGCCGGCCGCGGCCGGAAACCCAGCGTTTGTCGCGCCTTGTCCGACGTCAGAGGAAAACGTCGGCCGAGGAGCGGTGCGAGCGAGCGCAGGTTCGCAGCGAACGGCAGCAGCAGGCGGACGACGAAGTTGGGCAAGCGACGCGTCGGCGTTTTCGCCCCAGAATCGCCGAGCTCTTTGCGCAACGTGCGCGCGATGTCTTCCATCCACATGTAGTCTCCGGCAGCGATGAAACGCTGCCCGGCCGCGGACGAGGCGGTCATCGCGCGAATGTGCAGATCCGCAAGATCGCGCACGTCCACGATCCAGAAGCCTAGTCGCGGCAGCGCCGGCGGCTTGCCATTGAGCATGCTTTGGATGATCTGCACCGAGCCCAAATTCTCGGCGGTGAGAATCGGACCGAACACGGCGCCCGGCAAAATCGTCGTCAGCTGCGTCGTGCCGCCTTCACGCTCCATGAAGTCCCAGGCCGCGCGCTCCGCGAGAATCTTCGACACGCGATAGGCGTCGAACTGCGGATCCTCCGGATCGGACCAGACGGACTCGTCGCTCATCCGGTCCGTCGTCAACGGTGGTCGCGCGGCAGCCGCTGCCGAAGTCATCACCACGCGCTTGACGCCCGCTTTCGCAGCCGCACGCAACACACGCAGTGTGCCGTCACGCGCCGGCGCGATCAGCGAATTGCGATCGCCGGGAATGCCGCCGCCCAATGGCGAAGCCACGTGCAGCAGGTACTCGCAACCGGCGACCGCGGCGTCCCAACCTTCGTCGCGGTTCAAGTCCGCGACCGCGAAGCTGAGACGATCGGCTCCGGGCTGCGCACCGGTGATCGCGTTACGAACGCGCTGCTCCTTCGCCGCATCCCGCACCGTTGTGCGCACGTCGTAGCCGCGTTCCAGCAGCTGGACGATGCACCAGCCGGCGATGAACCCGCTTCCGCCCGTCACCAGCACTGTCCCGGCCACTGCAGATTCCTCTGTTGCGTTACAAGTCTACGGATGTAGACTTTAGTGATTGCCGCCGATTAAGTCTACAGGCGTATACCGATGCCCCGAGCCAAGTCCCGCCCCGCGCGTCAGCGCAACGCGGCAGCTACGCGTGCGGCGATCCTGCAATCCGCCCGCAGAGCCTTCGCCCGGGCCGGCTATGACGGCGCCGGGGTGCGTGAGATCGCCGGTGGCGCGGGCGTCACGGCGATGCTGGTCAATCGCTATTTCGGCTCGAAGGAGCGCCTGTTCGCCGAGGCAGTGGCCGAGTCGATGGCGACCACCAGCGTACTAGGCCCCGAGATCACCCGGGCCGGTGCCTCAGGCCAGGCGATCGCTGCGGCGCTCATCGGCATCACGAAGGCGGAAGACATACCGCTCGAAGGCTTCCAGATCATGCTGCGCTCAGCATCCAGCGAGCGTGCAGCGCGCATCGCTCGCAAGCTCATCGCGCGTCATCACCAGAAGCGCATTGCGGACGGGCTGCAAGGAAGCCTTGCGGCACAGCGCGCCGGCGTGATGCTGGCATTGATCGCGGGCTTTCAATTGATGCGCCAGGTGCTGGAACTGCCGGCGCTGGCCAAGGCCGAGCCACAGGCGCTTGCGAAGGTTCTGGGCCCGTTGTTCGACCGGCTGCTCGCCGGTCGGTAGGGTTTCAATGCATGAGCCCGCGGCCGCGAGCGAAGGCGATGAGCTTGTCGACGAGCGGCTTCATCGGCCCGTGATCGCCCGGCCGGGATTTCCAGGTCAGCTTCGATCCATCCGACTTCACGAATATGAAGCGATGGCGGCGTCCGCCCAACGCGAGATGCGCGCCGTATAGCCCGCCGAGCGCAACCAATCCCACCGGCAGCCGCGTGCCCGGCTCTAGGTCGCTCCAATAGATGAAGAGCATGACGAAAATGAACAGCACGAGAGCGACCAGCAGTACGCCCCAGACAATGCGCGCGAGCCCGACTTCGTCCCGGTACTCGACGCTCGTGAACTCCGTCAGCGGAGTCGGCACCAGTTGCCAGCCCGCTCGCGAGGCGAATTTCCGCTTGAGCTGCACGACGTGCTCCGTCGTGACGCTCGCCACGCTATTGAGCTGCCGCAGGTAGTCCTCCGGGAAAACCAGCGTCGCGACGGTTTGCCCGGTGACACCCTCAGTCGTGGTGCTCATGTTCTTCTTCTCGTAGGCCTGCCAACGCTCAGTGCCGGCAAGTCTATAGTGAGGGATCGCGGAAGTCCCGGCCCGCCGCGCGCCGGGACCGCCGCGCCCTGCTCCCGTCAAAATACGCGCGTCGCACTCTCCTTGCCGCAGCCTTCGGCGAACAACGTGTCGGTCACATCGAACATCTGCGTCGAGACGACGCCCGTGAACGATTTCCCGTCCGCAGCCATCTGGATGTGACGCGTCACGCGGGTCATCCCTTCGAAGACGCCGCCCGCACCGAGACGCATGAATTGGAACTGCGCGCGGTAAGTGCGGCCGCCCAGCCAGCGCCACCGGCCGAGCGAAGGCGGCGGGACCGCCTCGCTCGTCGCGACCAGCGCACCGTCGTCCTCGAACAGATTGAGCGCACGGAACGTACGAAGCACGGGTCCGCCGCCGCACACCTGCAGCGTCACAGTCGAGTCCCACACCCCTTCGATCGACGGACGCGAGTGGAACAGCGTCTCCACATCGCCCCCGAAGGTCGTCGCCGGCAGCGCGGCGATCAGGCCCACGATCAGAGCCCTTCTAAAGTTCACAATCGTCATTGTCGTCTCCTGCCCGTAACCAGCACCTCGCTGGCGGGGTGACGCTCGCGCTCCGGGGCCTGAAAAATCCCCAACCGCCCCCTGAAAAATCGTGAAAAATAGCCGGCGGAGAGCCTTGCGTGCCCGACGAGACGCTTTATGTCTTTGGCGACTTCCGGCTCGACGCTGGCCGACGGCTGCTATCGCACCGCAGTCAGGGCGCCATCCCGATCGCCAGCCGCGCGTTCGACACGCTGCTGCACCTGGTTCGCAACCCCGGCCGACTCGTCCCGAAGCGCGAGCTCATGGATGCGGTGTGGGGCGATGCCGTCGTCGAGGAGAACAACCTCACGCAGACCATCTCGACGCTGCGCCAGCTTCTCGGTGAGCGGCCGGACGACCATCGCTATATCGTCACCGTGTCGGGGCGCGGCTACCGCTTCATCGCGAACGTAGCGCCGGACACGGGTGCACCCGATGCACCGGCAACCGTGGCCGCGCCCCCTCCCGCGAACCGGCGCAGAGTCATTGCTGTGGCGCTTGCAGGATTGGCGGTCGCCATCGGGATCGCAGCGCTCCTGAGCGGTCGGTTCGCGGCGAAGCCGCGGATCGAGTCGATCGCGGTGCTGCCCTTCAAGCCGGTGGTGCGGGAGTCCGGCGATCCGGCGCTCGAGCTCGGGATGGCGGACACGCTGATCGTGCGCCTCGGGAACAGCGGCGGTCTCATCGTCCGGCCGCTCAGCTCCGTCCGCAAGTACTCCCCGCTCGAACAGGACGCGCTCGTCGCAGGTCGCGAGCTGGGCGTCGACGCCGTCTTGGAAGGAAGCATTCAGCGCAGCGGCGAGGTGCTGCGCGTTACTGCGCGCCTGCTGCGGGTCAGCGACGGCTCCTCGATCTGGGCCGACCGGATCGACCAGCCCTGGACCAA